>ERZ808240.4280-NODE-4280-length-12814-cov-6.803119_pt1 | contig 12814 bp, 9 predicted proteins | sample MGYA00521084_ERZ808240 | MGnify/ENA primary metagenome ERZ808240 (study PRJEB31516, sample SAMN03275571) | gut metagenome | biome: mammalia-associated habitat; material: feces | host: Papio cynocephalus | place: Kenya | collected 2012-08-06 ... | reverse complement strand
TTAATCCATTTAATTGTGTCCGGAGATGGCAATGCACACCTGTTGAATTTCCGGTGCTTCCGGCATACGCAATCTGCTGACCGGCAGCCACCTTCTGACCAACCGCTATATTGGCAAATGAATTGTTATGCATATATGTATGCACAAGCGTACCATCTTTGGTCTGAGTGGATATAGATACATAATTCCCCATCGATGAACTATATGCCTTGGCTGTCACCGTACCTTCTGCAATAGCATATACCGGCTCATTGGCTCCTACATTAAAATCAATGCCAAGGTGATCTCTCGATGCAAAACTAACATTTGGTTTCCTCCGTCCGAAAAAAGAGGTAACCTCTACATGGCTGGAGTCTACCGCCCACAAAAATTCTCCATCTGATATCATACTTGCATCAATCATAACCGCGCTGGCTTCAAGCTTCGACGCCCATTGCGAGCCATAATTTTTTGTACCATAACGTCCGCCTTTGCTGTTTGAAAATTCCGTTGAAATATCGAGCGTCCATTTTTTGTATCCCTTTTTCCTACTCCAATCTAAAAAGCCAGATCCGTAATTGTACCCCTGAGCAACCATTGTCAACCCATCAATATCCGATGGATCTGTCACATTCCATTTCTTAAGCAAATCATAAAAAACCCTTGTACCAACATCGATAGATCTTTGAGCATCTGACCATTCAGCAGGCATCTCTTTATTCCAATAACTGCCGGCTTCCTTGCACTGCATCACATCGCCATTTACACCGGTTGCATCTGCTTTTCCTCCGGATTCCTGGTATATCGTTGTAAGTATCGCATCTACGAATAACGTTAAATCTACTCCACTATTTGGATCATTATTCGCAGCACACCGTTCTGTTACAAATGTTCTCCATTGCTCCACATCCGCCGGAAAATTTGTTGACAATATATAATTTTCGCTTTGCTGATTTTTCGATCGATTTATGTTTTCTATATTATTGGTGAATAACATAATAACCACAACTATGATCGGAATCAAAACACATAAATAAATTGCAAACGGGGCAAGAAGTATTCGCAGAAAAGCCAATGCTGCCTTAACAGCCAGTTTGAATATTTTTATAATTCCGGACACCAACGCACGAATACCAGCTTGTCCTGCAGCTTCAACCATGTTTGAAGCATCACCGGATGAAACTACCTGTACGATCCGCTTTGTTCGAACAAACTGTTTTAATGCATCTTTTCCTATATTTCGCCGTTTCCTCGTTGAAATACGAATGCCATGTTTGTTTGCTTCGTTGATCTGGCGGAATGTAGAATCTGCTTTTATCCCATATTTCTGTTTTTCTACTGTGCTTATCACAGATTTTTGTTGAGCAATCTGGCGGATTGCCGACGAATTACCGGATACAACATCCTGATCCGACTGCTTTTGCAGATTCTGATTGCCCCATTTCTTTAATACTTCCTTTTTCTCGGTCTGGGCATTCTTTTGTGCATTCGAGCGTCTGGCTGACTTTGCATTTTCCAGCTGCTTTTTATTGTTATTCGCAACATGTTGTCGAATATTCGAAGATAAATCATCTGTAGCTTCTTCTTTGTCCTTTTGAATTTGTATAAAACGAACATTATCTGAAGCTAATTCAATCGCAGCATTTTCAGCAGTCCATACTACGGAAGATGGAGCCTCATGCACAATCTGTTTATTTTCTGCGTCAATTCCATGATTTTCTTCCGGCATTTTCATACCTCCAATCACTGCTGAGCAGCAAACATAGGTGTTCTCTCTGCATCACGATGAAAGTTCTTATCAAACAGTCGAAAAAGCTCCGTACCCGGTTCAAGCATCAACGATGCCGGTATGATCACAGGACCACACCGAAGAAGCCCTTTTGCGCATCCGCTTTCTTTTGTGCAATATTTTATCAGTTCCTTTGAAAGTCCAAGCTCCTGCTCAAGCTTCACAGCTGCACCTGGCTGCTGCTTCAGAATCAGAACAAACTCCGAATTATCAAGCATTGCCTTTGTTGTATCATTCAAAAGCACATCCGTAACATTCTGTGTCATTGCTGTACAAATACCTCCGAGCGATCGCACAAGCATCCAGAGCGACTTGATATACTGCTGAGAGTAGTCCGTATGCAGTACCTCATGAAACTCATCGATATAAAGCCATGTAGCCCTTCCGGCTTTTGCATTCTGCATAATTCGCTCTTTTACACACTCAAGCATTACAAGCATTGACACGTCCCGGAGATTTTTTCCCATATCCTTTAATCCAAACATAAAAAGCCGGTTGCCGCCTACCTGCACATTCGACTGCTGGGCAAATATATTAAAGGAACCATGCACAAACTGATCAAGTGCCCATTGCAGATCAACCGCCTCCGGTTCCTCGATCTTGCCTAATGCTGCGTGCAGATCTGTCAATGTCGGCATATTTCCTGTTAAGGCTGATTCATTATAGATATATTTGAGTGCCTTGTTAACAATTGAGCTTTCCTTTGCGGATAGCGGCTCACGCTTACACGTTTCTACAAGCGAATTAACCAGCTCTGCTTTCTCGTCCGCGATATTTGATCGCGAGCCATCATTAAAGTATTCCAACGGATTATAATGGCTTGGACTATTCGCTGATACATTCACATATCCTCCTCGAAGCCATGCACACACATCTTCATAGTCATTTTTAGGATCAATTACAATAATATCGTCATTTGTGTTCAAAAACACCTGCGTCATCTCAAGTTTACATGCGGTTGTCTTACCGGATCCCGTCTCACCGAAGTAAAATGCGTGTGGATTCACAAGCTTTTTCCGGTTTGCCAGGCACAAGTTCTTCGATACGAGATTGGTTCCATACCACATCCCCCCCGGCATAGCAAGTTCCTGTACATTGAAAGGAAATAACGCTGCAAGACTTTTGGTCTGCAGGTTTCGCCCATTGCTGACCTGTCGCACGCCGATCGGCAGGATTGTATTCAGAGCTTCCTTCTGCTTCATATACGAATAATCGAAGATGCAGCTTAAATTCTTGGCAGTCTGGATTACAAGATCGCAGTCCTTTTTGAGTTGCTCCAGATTATCCGCTACCACGCAGATATTCATCTGCGTATAGAAGAAATGCTGATCCTGTTCCTGCTTTTCTTTGATTAAAGTTTCGATCGTGTCCTTCTCCATCTTTACGGAAAGAGAAATATCTGAAGAAAAATCCATCTGCTTCACTCTTGTTTTGTTCTGCTTCCGGATACGTTCTTCGATGCCAAGATAGATTGATTTCAACATATCATCGACATCCTTGTCCGATATCGGAGAGTTATCGATGGTGTAAATCATTTTAACCGGCAATTTAGACAATTCTACAATGAATCGATCTGTCAGTTTCCCCGGAAGCTGCTTCAGGTACAGACAGGAACAAACCTTATTGTCCGTCTTAAAATATGTTTCTGCAGAAAAATCCAGCCGAGTATTGATAATCGCATCCTTGAAATCAAATCCTTGCGCAACGGCATTTTTGAAGTTGAACTGAAAATACTCCTCGTTTCCAAAGCGATAGAAATCATGCAGAATACGAAGTCTCTCCGTCGCATCCAAAGGTGTCAGTGTACTTCCGATTTCTCGAAACGCTGTAATCATAGAGTTTTCAAGCGTTGTAAAGTATGCTTTCGCATTTTCATAGGAATTTGACACATCGTAACGTACAGTGATGTACATTTCCTGCTCAATGCCCTGTCTGCCGGCTGTAATGCATTTCTCAATGCTCTCGTTGAAATAATCCCGGTACACATCGTATTCGTCCAACTTCTTATGCAACAGGATCTGTTCACGCAACGTAGCCATGTTCTTATTTTTGTTGTTAAAAGTAATCTTAAAAGGTGCCGAGTTACTATTCAGCCACCGGCACCAGCTCTCCAGGATTGCAATCTGTTCATCCACAGATGCAGTCGCATAATTGATATCCGAAAACTTATATGTTTTAGTGAAAATTCCTCCTCGACCAACTTCAAAAATTCCATTTTCGGATATTGCCTTGATTTCAACAAGGTCCTGCACGGATTTCGGTGCTGCCACGCGAAAATCGTCACATTTCTTGTAAATCATCCATTTATCCATTCTGTTCCTCCTGTTTTTTTGCATCAAAAAAGGCGGGATGTAAAACTTTATGTTTTACATTCCACCTATTCGGTAATTATTCCCAAATTTGAATTTAACTCCAACGCATCAAATTTTATAATCCGCGCACCGTGTTTATATAATCCTGCCGTTGGTCTACAACGGCATATACAACCACTTTTTTATTCTTCTCATCGATTTTGTAAAAAATTAAAACCTTTTCTAAAATAAGGACCTTATATCCTTGTCTTCTAAGAACAAGATATCCTGGATTCGTTCCAATATATGGATTATCCCCCAATCCAAGAATATGTTTTTCGATATCATCAAGTTTCTCAAGAGCTACTGCATTTCCAAAATTCTGCGCAACATACAAGATTATTTTTCTAATACCTGCATCTGCAGTATCCGTCCTTATTACCTCATACTGCATGCTTACCCCTCCTGAAGCGTTTTTCTCAAATCAGCAAATGTTTCAGTTATTGAAGCAACTCTGCCATTTTTTACGTCATCTTCTGCCTCCGCTAATATTTCCAACAATTCTATTCTGGCTTTCATGTTTTTATATTCTTCATATGAAATCGCAACTGTATCACCTCTGCCGTTTACTGTAATAATCACTGCTTCTTTATTTTCCTTACACTGCTTTGATATTTCAGTATAATGATTTCGCAAATCAGCAGATGGTCTTATTGATTCTTGCAACGCTATCATAATATGCACCTCCATATATATTATATGTATATTATATCTTAATTTGCATATATCTTCAACATTTTTTCATTCACATCTGTATAGAACAGAGGCAAATACCTAAGTTTATATTTCTCGTCTATCATTGACTGTCTCCCTCAGCTTGGAAAACATCTCTTTGTGGGTGTACCTATCAGTTGTTTCTTCCGCCATCTTGTCTGCAACATCCAGTGCATCCTTTCCCCAACAAATTCGATATTCATAATGCGCTTCGCTTATATAGAAATATATTTCCCTTACGACGAATCCTTTATCTTCTAATTTTTTAATCGTAGCTTCATCTAAACTATCTACAAGTAGCTCTACAGATCCGTTTCTTGCGGCTCTCAATAATGTGTCCGCTATAGATTTCTCTTTTTTTTGTGAGATACAACTTATCTCATACAGTTCTTCCGCGCTCATCAGCTCCATCAATTACATCTCCTTTCATGTTTTTATATTCTTCATTCACATCCATACATCAATCCACATGCTCATGATCCGAAACATAATAAAATACATTTTTGCTTTGCTGGTTCTTTCTCTTCTCCTTATAATATTCGAAGAAGTCCAAACCATTTTTCTTAAAAATTCCAATGTATCCCGGCACAACAACCAGCAGCGCACAGATAATGCCATTTAATGAAGAATTAAGTTTTCCTCGAAGTACGATTGTAAAAACGATTGCAATTATGAATGAAATCGCAATGCATAAATACTGCCACCATTTTCGCCCGCCGAGCATGTTTTTGTTTAGATCCTGCGGATCCGTATTGATTGGTAATTCCATAACATCCTCCTATCTGCCTAATATGTAGGCTGAAAACTGTTCTACCTTTTTAACTCCTCCCGTACACAAGAAGATTGGGAAGAGGAATTGTAATATCGTAAAGAACACGCCGGACCATGTGAATGCCGGATATAGTTTTATAGATACAGTTTGTTCTTTCAAATCGTCTGAACTAATAGTTTTGGCTAAATCAGTAAACAAGGAAAATAAATCGTCAGACGCTTCCAGCACATCGCCATCGGATGTTACTACGCAGCCATATTTGGTAACCGCCTTGTCGCGCCCCTTGCCATTGCAAAGATCTTTAACTGATTGGCTTATGTTATCTTTCTGCTCTTTTAATATACTGTTTGCGGTCGAAGTATCTCCTGATATGGATACAAGCAGATAGGCTAGCTCCGCCCCATTCACCGTCATAGACTCCGACGCTTCAGTCTTGGTTGCAGGTATCAGTTTCTGCATCGTATCTCCGGTCAAAAGTGAATATGTAAAATTCAAGCAGACCATAATGATCAGCGCTTCAATGGCTGTCGAAAGAATCGACTTCAGATAACTATGGAACACTTCATTTCCGCGGTTCCCATCCCCCATCACAAATGTCGTGAAGGATATTGTCGAGAATGGAATCAAGATAAAAATCTTAAAAATACGTGTATATATCTCCACCGCGATCATTACTCCTGACGCTATGATTGCGATCGCACTGATTAAAAACACAAGGAACATCAGAAAACCTTTGAATCCACTAACTCCATATTCGATATATGCCGACTGATCCGTTGCGAGTTTCAATTTGTTATAAACAACTCCTTGCGAATCCATACCAAACATAACAATCTTTGCTAACTTTGCTCCGAGCTGGAATATAGTTGTTACAATCGGAACTGCATTATTGACCAGCACTATCGCCGCGATCATCTTGGCACATTTTTTAATTACCCCAAACAACTCTAAATCATGCCTTGAGTCCCATGTGTCCGTACACATGTTAATTAAAAAAAGTAACACCATCAGTGTTGATGCTATGATCCCTAACACACTACCCACGCTGTCAACAACCGTCCAAAAATCCGAAAATTCATCTTCATGTATATCTTTGGTCAAGACGTCCGCCGAAGAAAAAACAATCTTCGAGAACACTTCCAGCGCACCATTCGTAATATCCACACAACTTGCGCCAATATTTGCGAAAAAGTTAGTCACAGCGGATATCGAATCAAATATCCCCATCTATGCCCCTCCTATACGCCAAACAATTTGATCAAAACTTTGATACTGATCATCAACAGAGCTGCTGCAATTCCACGCCCGGCATGGAAAATACCGCTGTTATCCTGTTGCTGAATCGCATTTACTAGTTCTGTAACACTTTTAATAAGCATAAGTGCGCCAACGGCTGCCATAATTGATGTTAATACACTTACTAAACTATCCAAAGGGCTTGTTACCTGCTTTGCTACATCATCTGCGCTCTCCGCTGCATATACTGCCGGTGCATAGGTCGCAACCAAAGCAAGCACCGCTACGACCACCTTCCACCCGATTTTCTTTACCTTCTCTAAAAATTTTCTCATACGTTCTACTCTCCTTTTTCTGATTTTGGGCATAAAAAAAGAGCGTGCCCAAATGTCAATTGGACATACTCTTCTTTTTATCTGCTTTACTTTACAAGTTCTTATAATCTCTCTTTGAATCTCTTCTGGATCGATAATCTGTACTCTTTCTTCCCCCTCTCACTAAATATATAATCAGCGCTGCAATCAATGCAAGTCCGACGATCACACCAAATGCGATCGCAACCTTTGCCGGAAGCGTCAGTGATCTTTCCGTTTCTTTCTGCTCTGCTACAGCTTCATCGTAATACGCCGTAGCCTTCACGGTATATGTTCCCTTCAGTGTCTCAAGCGCACGTGCATCGTCTGCTGACAATTCATATATGTTCTCAGCCGTGTATACTGTTTCCTTTTCCGTGGCATGCAAGGTGTAATACATTCTATATTGCTTGACATAAACCTCTGCAGATATAATATAATCTCTGCATGTCTTGTTATCCGCATTGATATATGGTTCTCCAGCAAATGATGCTGTATTAAAACGATAAGTATCTGTGTCATATCCCTGCGCAGCCACATAAGACTGCAGATTTGCAGCCGAAAGTGTAGTAAATTCTGTCGGCTCAATCTCAGCAGAGCCTACAATGATTGTTGGTGCATCATAATCATAGATGGTTCCCTGAATAGAATATCCAGACTTCCATCCCTCAAATATCTTTTCTGTATGATCATAAGATAATGTATAGTTCTTTCCTTCATATTCATAGGAGATGGTAACCGGCTTTGTTACATCGTCCAAGGAGCCGGTAATATAATCAGAGTCTATATATTTCTGCAGATCAACCGGTTTCTCCACTGAATCCTTGCTTTCCGAGAATACACTACTTTTGTATCTATACTTCAGACCATTCTTCTCGATTACATCCTTCTCCGGCTTATAGCCGTCCTTCTCTTTGATCTTATCTTCTTTTACTACTTCCGTAGCTGGAATCTCCGCGTCTCCATACTTTTCTTCATATGCACTGATCACAGAATACTCTACATGATTTAAAGTATAATTCTTGCCCGAATCCTCGATCTTATTCTGAAAATCAAAGGTATAATCATCCGGAGAATCCGATTCCCCGGTCTGCTCATCCTCGATTGAATATGCATACAGATTTCCATCTGCATCTGCAACCTGCGAAGCTGCATATACAGGAATGCCGGATGCAAAAATGCACCCGGCAATCACCAATGCTGCCATATTCTTTTTAATCTTCATGCCGCTTATCCTCCTTCTTTTTTCTATAAATCAGACTAAATATAAGGCAACCAGATAGCAATGCAGCTCCAAGTATCAATGAAATCCTTGTTGGATCACCTGTTTTTGGCTTTGTGGTAGCTTTTTGTCCTCCACCTCCCGTCAGCAGATTAACACGCATATCGATATAACCGACAAAACTATCGTATGTAACCGTTTGTCCCTTATCCTCAATATTTTCATGAACCGCAACGAGGATTTCTCCATCCTCTGTAATTTGATACAAGCGTTCAAAGCAAACTAAGGACTTACCAAGTAATTCGAGCGTATCAATAGACGGATATGCAACATCAATTGCCATATTTGTTTCATCTGCAGTAAACTCGCGAGCGGCAATCACCTTACTCCCGTTCTCCGTTAAAAAAGGATTTTTGGTTTCATATGACATGATTACGCCCTCAAGTCGATACTTTGATCCTATAATTAATTTATTCATATCTACTGTATCAATTATCACCGAATCATGCCGTCTTCTTCCATTGTGTGTAAGACTTACCGCATCTTTCGCAGTTGTATGAATATCCGGGGTTATAAGTTTATTGTTAATTGTAACTTCGTATTTAATACTTTCAATAGTATTACCATCTTCATCTGTTGATACGGTCTTATCCCCTTCTGACGATAATATAACTTTTACAGGTTCTAATACTTCATATTCTACCGGTGTATCTTCTTCGATTCGGTACTTTCCAAGCGGCAGCTCCTTTGTTGCTGCATTGCCATCGGCATCTGTCACGATTGTATCTACAAGCGTATCTTTCAGATATACGGTATCGCCTGATCCGTCCTGTGCTAAGATATCCTCGTCTGCGTAAATCTTAAAGGTGATTCCGGCAAGCTTCACCTTGGAAGTTTCAAATTCCTTTTTCGTCTCGTTGTAGATTCGCTTCTCGCCATTCTTTGTAATCTTGATCGTGCCATGCAAACTTGTGTTATCGATCTCGTACTCAAAAACGCCCATGTCTGTGACCTGTCCTTCCGGCGTTTCATAGATCTTATAGACTGCATCCGCATCGATCGTGATATCATAAGACTTGTTCTGCAGCTTATTATAATATCCGTTCGGACACTCGCTTTCCTCGAGCCGATACTTGCCCGGCATGAGCGTTCCCGGTGTCATAAGCTCGCCATCCTTGGTCTTAAATTCAGATACCTTTGTTGTGCTGCCGTCCTCGGCAGTTACGTCAAAGCTCACATAATCATTATCATCATATGACCAGATCTTGAATGTGGCTGAATCTGACAAAATCTTCTTTCCGGTTGCGTCGTCCTTCTTGATAAGCTTCAGATAAGCCTTAAAGCTCTTATCTGTGAAATAGCCAAGCTTTACCGGCTCGTCCGAGTTCTCTGTGATATTCACAGTAAAAGCTTCAACTGGGTGGAAGTTTTTAGGTACTGTCGTCTCACGTACAATATACTTGCCGTATGCAAGTGGTACAGACTTCGCATATCCATTTTCGTCGGTGAAAAGCTCCGTGCTGCCATCTGCAGTCAGAGTTACCGCGCGATCCTGATTCCAGATATAGTACAAACCTAAATCATCCTTGACAATGATTTCACCCTCTGCAGCCTCATAGTTTTCTGGAACGCACGTAAGCTGATCTGCTCTGCATGCGGAAAAACCTGCTCCGGCAAGTGGATATGTCGAATTGTTCTTGCCCTCAGCAAGCTTGATTAACTCGAATGGCTGCTTCATTTGTGAATTGGAAATTGTACGTTCATTTTCCACACCCACATGTGGGATGCTGTCTGGATTATCTGCAATCCTGAATGTATGAATCGTATCATCCAATACATATCCTTCCGGTGCCTGAATTTCCTGTACAGTGATAGTACCAAGAGGAATTATTGCTACTCCATAATTATCATAATATAAAGGATCGCTATTTTTTTGTATGCATTTAGAATCTCCTATATCCGCTTTTCCTAGATCATTTGTTTTTATGTACCATGTTCTAACTGCACTCTTTCCTGACTGTGCAGGATCAGTATCCATCTGAATGTCATAATACTTGATTGCAAAAACACAATCTTCCAAAAGGACTGTTCCATTGGAATCTTTTTTCTGCACTAATACAGAAGCTGGATCATTTCCAGCTTCTTCCGGCACATTGAAGGTAACAGGTGTATCACTCGTCACAGCCGCTATATATACTTTATTATTCACCCTGTATCCCGGTGATGCTTTTGTTTCCTTTACGTAATAGGTTCCATATGCAAGATTCCCGATGGAGCCATTACCATCCTGATCGGTTACAATCGTCGCAACTGCATTCTTTCCCGCCTGTGCATCCGCCATCGTTTTGAAGATGCCAAATTCTGCACCTTTCAGACTGTAACAAGCATTACCATCCGTAATCTCCGGGGATGCAGAATACTTGTGAATTTTAATACTTCCAACGCCCTGTGCTGTTGCTGTTACGCTTGCGCTCTTGGAAAGTGATTCATTTGGAGAAGCAAAGCATGCATCCTGATATGTGCCACTATAAAAGATACGTGCTGCATAATTAGATACACCATTTTTATCGCCATCTCCGTAATACTTCGTATGACTGGCACCAGTGCCGGTTTTCGCCGTAAATGCAAGCTCCTTGCCTTGCATGTCTTTATATTTCGCCTTGATCGTAACTGTCTGACCAAACACATACTGCGTTATATCTGTATTCGTGAACGTATCTTTGACTGTCTGTGTCGTCGAAGTAAGTGCTCCATAGTCAGCAGTAAATGCAACCTGATTTGCTTTATCTGCAGATATCGTCAGATAATCGTAATAGTTTGATACATCATTTACTGTCATCTTCGATCCAGAGTGTTTTACCGTCACCGATCCAGTTGTTGCGTTCGTCAGAAGCTTATTACATAACCCGGACGAAGAATAAACAACCCGGAATGTTGCATCACCAGATGAATCCTTATAACTCTCTGTAAGTTCGCTGCCATTGTAGTTTTCCCAGGTCTTTTTTGATACGTTATACACCTGAGTTGTAATTGTCTGCTTCGGTGTATATGCAGCCGTTGCATCTACATAGTTTCCGACAGTCTTAAAATCTTTATACTGATCGTACCAGCGTCTGGCACTGTCTGCGATCAGCTTCATGTGGTTGAAGGCTCGGTTGACATTTTCGCCGCTGTTCTTGCCTTTTACCGCTGTAATATTGCAGTCTGAGACGGTGCTGTGTACTGCAGCCTGCGTTACAGCTCTTGCTTCGTCAGTAGTCATTGCATACACCTGTCCGGCGATCATCAAACCTCCGTTTGGAACTCCATCAATGATGTAAGTTCCATATGAGCCACCATCCTGTGTATTTCGACCACCTGCAGCATTCGGATCTGCTTTACGACCACCAAAGCCAAACATGAGCATAGAAATATCTGCTGCAGTGTCCCGATCGGACAGCCACTGCTTACCCTCTTTGTACGCCGCATCATACTGTGCCGAAGATTTTGTTGACTGCATGCAATAAGCTTCTGTCTCTCGTCCGGATGCATCTTTCGCTACGAGTGCTCCGTGCTTAGACGGTGTGTAATCGGTTGCAGTCACATTCACATAATCAGCGATCACCCATCCATCCCAATACCGGCTGTGGATATAGACTGTCTCGCCTGTGTCGCCAATATCCTGTACTGCAATTCCGTCCTCCTGCAGCCCTTCTTCCGTAGTTGCTTCTGCATCTGCATCCGAATTAGTTGCTGTTACTTCCTCTGCCCGGATGTTTTCAGGCAAAGAAAAAGCCGCAGTTAAGAATAAAACCACGGCTGTGAGTAGTGCTGCTATTCGTTTTTTTTGTTTTGATAGCATCTCTCTTCCTCCTTTATGATTTAATTTTTATATAAACAGCCTGATACTTGATACAGGCTGGAGCTTTCTAAGCGATTAAAAGACATCAAAAAAGGAACAACCCTTAGATTGTTCCTTTTACTTTACTTATTTATTTTTCTATTGCTATTGCACTTCGTAATAACCATATTCTGGCTCTGTGACAGTTTCTGTCCCTGTAACCGTTTTTTCCTGCAATCCACCATAAAAATTATTATATTGAGAGCCATCTGTTAAATGCCGTCTTGAATGGCACCACGGATCTTTTTGTTCATCACCCTCTATATATTCATCACAGTATATTTTCTGATTGCAGCCAAAGCAATACCAATATTCCCTTATTTGTATTATTTCTTTCGTCTCGGTGTACGCAGGTTCTGTCGCTACCCATACTACCTTGTGTGTTTCTGGTGCCTGCTCATTGCTCCAATATCCGTCCCGAACCGTGAATGTTTCTGTCCGCTTGGTTCCTGTTTTGTTGACACCGCAATAGCTAAATACATTCTCATATTTCGGATTCCAAAATTCAAAGTGCTGTT
>ERZ808240.4279-NODE-4279-length-12821-cov-5.501410_pt1 | contig 12821 bp, 12 predicted proteins | sample MGYA00521084_ERZ808240 | MGnify/ENA primary metagenome ERZ808240 (study PRJEB31516, sample SAMN03275571) | gut metagenome | biome: mammalia-associated habitat; material: feces | host: Papio cynocephalus | place: Kenya | collected 2012-08-06 ... | reverse complement strand
CTTTTCGTGACGAAAAAGGAGTCCGTATTATGTTGAATGTTGTTGCTATCATGGGTCGCCTTGTGGCTGACCCGGAGCTTCGTACCACCCAGAGCGGCATCAATGTGGTAAGTTTCCGCATTGCCTGCGACCGCAACTTTGCCCGTCCGGGCGAACAGCGTCAGGCTGATTTCATCGACATCGTCGCATGGCGTCAGCAGGCCGAGTTTGTCTCTAAGTATTTCCAGAAAGGCAGTCTGATCGCCATCGAAGGCAGTCTCCAGACGCGTCAGTATCAGGATAAGAACGGAAACAATCGTACCGCTGTGGAGGTCGTTGCAAACAACATCAGCTTTGCAGGCCCTAAGAATTCCGGCAACACCCAGGGCGGCGGAGCAGCGTATCAGAATGCAGCTCCGTCCTACCAGAACCAGGCTCCTGCTCGTCCGGCTGCTGTTGAAGCAGCTCCCAGCTATTCGGCTGGCAATGCTGACGATTTCGCCGTCATTGACGACAGTGATGACCTGCCGTTCTAATCACAAATGGTATACCGTAAAAATCCAACAGGAGGTAATAAGCAATGGCTTTTGAAAGAACCGAAGGCTCTCGCCCCGCACGCCCCATGCGTCGCGGCCGCAAGAAGGTTTGCAGCTTCTGTGTCGATCGCATCGACACCATCGATTACAAGGACGTGCCCCGTCTGCGTAAGTACGTCTCTGAGCGTGCAAAGATCATTCCCCGCCGTGTGACCGGCACTTGCGCTTATCATCAGCGCGCACTGACCACCGCCATCAAGCGTGCTCGTCACGTTGCTCTGATGCCCTACGTCAGCGACTAATTTCTGAATCAATCAACCCATTCAAAATAATCAGCAATCAGCAACCCACAGATTCCGATGACAAGGAACCTGTGGGTTTTTGTTTTACTTTTTGCTGATGCTTCTTTTATAATAAAACAGATACTGCTGCGCGATACCGGCTTCCACTCCATACTGCGGAAAAGGGTCAACGCCGCCAAATTCTTCCTCAATGAGCCGGGCAATCCAAACATCTACCGGCACCATCCCGGTACGGGAGTACCCGAATAAGCAGACGCAATTTGCGACCTTTTTGCCGACACCATCCAGCGTCAAAAGTTTCTGATAAAGTTCCTCATCAGGCAGACTGCGCAAAGCTTCCATGTCCAGCTGACCGAACGCCGCAAGCTCTGCCGCTTTTTTGATGTACCGGGTGCGATACCCCAGACCGCAGGCCGCTAAATCCTCCTCACTGGCCTGATTCAGCTGATCCGGCGTCGGGAAGAGATGCACAACTTCTCCATCTGCCTCTACCGGCGTTCCGTACCGTTCCGAAAGCAGATTCACCGCTGTCCGGATGGCCGGGATACTCTTGCGCTGGGAGATGATGAAAGTTATCAGCATCTCCCACGGGTCCTGTCTCAACACCCGGATTCCCTGCCCGTAATCCAGAGCTTTATCCAGAAACGCGCTCTGTCCTCGCAGCTTTCCACGCAGGGCGGAATAGTCCCGGCTAAAGTCAAAATAGTCCTGCCAGAAATTCTCCCACTCCCCTTTCGGGCAGCGGATGATATACTCATTTTCCCCTTCCGGGCGGAGATAGAGCAGCCTTTGCCCTGCCGGGAAGCGGTACCAGCCGTCACTCCGCCGGGCCGGGCGGAAACATTGTCCGCTGTCGATGATCTTATCTAAATCAAGGTCGTCCTCAATGTAAACCTTCTTCTCAAACATTCTCTGCCGCTCCTCTCTTTTTCACGAAATAATATCCGATGCCGATGATATCTGCCAACGCCCAGCCGATGGGAACGCTGAGCCAGATACCGGTCACGCCCAAAACCGTCGCCGACAACAGATAAGCCAGCGCAACGCGAGTTCCCAGCGAAGCGATGGTTAAAATAACCGACATAAGCGGTTGGTTGACGGCGCGGTAATAACCGTACAGCAGGAACAGGATTCCAATGCCGATATAACACGCGCCTTCGATTCGCAGATAATGGACACCTGCCGCAATGATATCCGTCTGTGACGGGTCAATGAAGATTCCCATCAGCGGCTCGGCGAACAGGCAGACCAATGCACTGATGCAGACGCAGAAAATTGCCGAAGTCAGACCTGCGCTGCGAATGCCCTTCTGGATGCGCTCGGGTTGATTCGCGCCGTAGTTCTGGGCGACGTAGGTCGAGAAAGCGTTGCCGAAATCCTGTACCGGCATATAAGCGAAGGAATCGATTTTGACCGCCGCCGCAAACGCCGCCATAATAACGGTGCCAAAACTGTTGACAAGACCCTGCACCATCAGGATACCAAAATTCATGATGGACTGCTGAACGCTCGTCATGACCGACAAGTTCAGGATGGTGCCAAGATTCTTCTTATCCCAGCGGCAGTCGCTTCGCTTCGGGCAGAGTTCCGGGAATTTTTTTAGGGTATACAGAGCAATGCCGACACCCGAAACATATTGTGAAAACACCGTCGCGCCTGCCGCACCCCGGACGCCCCACTGGAACACCAGCACACAGAGAAGATCGAGGATGACATTTAAAATCGCCGAAACCGCCAGAAAGAGCAGCGGCACCATCGAGTTTCCGATGGCACGGAGGACATTTGCAAAATAGTTATACAAAAAGGTCGCAAAAATGCCCAAAAAGATGATGAGCAGATATTCTTTCATCAAAGGGCGGAGTTCCTGCGGAACCCGAAGCACCCATAAAATGCCGTTCAGCCCGATATAGACCAGCAGGTTCAGCACAATGGAAATGCCTGCAATGAGAGCAAAGGACATAAACACGCTCTGCCGCATTCGGTCCTGTTCGCCGCTGCCATACTGCATCGAGATGGCCGCGCCGCTTCCCATGCAGAGACCCAGCAGAATCGAGGTCAGAAAGGTCATCAGGGTATAAGACGAGCCGACTGCCGCCAGAGCATCCGAACCCAAAAAGCGACCGACCACCCATGTATCGGCGATGTTGTACATCTGCTGCAAAAGGTTGCCGAACATGAGCGGCAGGGCAAATAATAAGATATTGCGTGTGATGGGGCCTTGGGTCAGACTGCGCTGCATGAAATGATTTCTCCTTTTTTGTTATCCTTCGGATTTTTCCAGAATCTTCTGCCGGTATTCTTTCGGGGTACAATTTTTCATCTCCCGGAAGGTCTTGATAAAATAACTTCCGTCCGAAAAGCCGCATTCTTCGCCGACTTCTCCAGTCTTGAGCCGGGTCGAGCGGAGCAGTTCCGCCGCACGCTCCACCCGGTACTGTTTGACATACTGGATGGGGGTTATCCCCAACAGCTGACGAAAACTCCGCAGGCAGGCACTCTCGCTCAGTGCCACACAACCGGCGATTTTTTCCACGGTCAGCTCTTCAGCGTAATGTTCCTCTACATAGCGGAGCATCTGTTTCATCCGTTCCGCTGCAATTTTTTCCTGCTGTGAAATTTTGTCCGCTCTTGTCTGGCAATGAGCCGCCAGCTGACGCAAAGCCGCACTGAGACGGTAGCGTGTCCAGTTCTCGTAATCCGGCTTTTCCGTCTTCACAGCTTCCCACGCATCGACCAGACAGGTCAGAACCTCTCTCTGCCACGGAACGCTGCTATCCATCAAAAAATACGGCGGTGCGACCGGGTCGAGCAGCGGCTTGACGCAGTTCTGCCAGAAAACAGTGTCCATACCGCCTACCAGCCGGGGATGGAACACCCCGGAATGGAGCATCGCCGGTTCCCCTTCCGCCAGCTCTACCGCATGAAGGACGCCCGAATTGATGAACACCCCCTGCCCTTCCTGCAAACGCAGACGGGTCTTGTTGACATCCACCATCAGACAGCCCTTCACAGACAGGATATACTCGAAGTCTTCATGCCAGTGCCACGAGACGGAATAATTCGTCAGGTCTTCCTGATAACAAGCGATGGGAAACATTGCGCTGCCATGCTGTGCCAGCTCCCGTCCATGCTCATCCGACACGATGTTCGGTTCGGAGTCAAAGCCAAAATGCAGGCCTGCCTCACAGCTCGTCTCCACTGCCATCCTGAACACTTCCCTTCCCGAAAGCCCTGCTGCTTTTTTAATATGCCGGTTTTGTCGCAGAAATCCGGCGGTTTTCTCCTACCTGATTTCCCGATATGGTGGTATTATACTATCAAACAAAGCTCTGCGGCTAGTATAACATCATCTCAGGAGGAAAACAACCCATGGTGCAGCTTCTGCTCCCCTTCATCTATCTTGCCTTTATCAGTCTCGGCCTGCCGGATTCCCTGCTTGGCTCTGCGTGGCCCAGCATCTACCCGAGCTTCGGCGTTCCCGTCTCCTATATGGGTGCTATCTCCATGATCATCTCCTGCGGCACCATCATTTCCAGCCTGCAGAGTGACCGTCTGACCCGTGCGCTTGGCACCGGCAAGGTCACTGCTATCAGCACTGCACTGACCGCCATTGCCCTGTTCGGGTTTTCAGCATCCCATTCGTTCTGGATGCTCTGTTTCTGGGCCATCCCCTATGGTCTGGGTGCCGGAAGCATTGACGCAGCTCTGAACAACTATGTCGCCTTACATTATAGAAGCCATCATATGAGCTGGCTCCACTGCATGTGGGGCATCGGCACGGTCATTTCTCCCATGCTGATGAGTACGGCTCTTTCCGCCGGGCACGGCTGGAACGGCGGCTACCGGATGGTCGCCTGCATCCAGATTGTCATCACGGCTCTCCTCTTCCTCAGCCTGCCGCTCTGGAAAAAAAGGACTTCTTCTGAGGACAGCACCGAAGCGGATGCAACACCGCTCAGCCTGCGTCAGGTGTTTCAAATCACCGGTGCAAAAGAGGTCATGTTCTGCTTCTTCTGTTATTGCGCTCTTGAGACAACTGCCGGGAACTGGGCCAGCAGCTATCTCACCCTGACAAAGGGCATTTCGGCAGAGACTGCCGCCGCCTTTGCCGGCCTGTTCTACACCGGCATCACAGTCGGCCGCGCGCTCTGCGGCTTTATCACCTTCAAGCTCAACGATACCCAGATGATCCGTCTGGGACAGGCTGTTCTGGGTGTGGGCGTTGTCGCCCTGCTCCTGCCCGGCCCAGAATTCCTCTCGCTGGCCGGTCTTGTCCTCGTCGGACTGGGATGCGCGCCCATCTACCCCAGCATCATCCATTCGACGCCCGACCACTTCGGTGCGGACAAATCACAGGCCGTTATTGGTATCCAGATGGCGAGTGCTTATGTCGGCAACCTTGTCATGCCGCCGCTGTTCGGTCTTATCGCCAACAACATCACACCTGCGCTCTTCCCGGTCTATCTGCTCATCCTATTGGTCGTCATGGTCCTGATGCACGAGCAGCTGACTCGCAAGACGGCGCACACCTGATTTTGCCATTTTCATTCCTTCATATATCATAGCAAACGGAAAACCCACTCTGGATGAGACCAGCAGTGGGTTTTTCGTTGTCTGTTACAGGATGCAGCGGCTGATGGCACGCGCCACATTGAGCAGCTCATCCTGCCCAATAAAACCGAACTTCATCTCATGCTCATCGGCGTAGCAAAGGGTCAGCTCCGAGGCCTGCAACGGGTCACCGAAGCCTGCCGTCTTGATGCCGAAGTGCAGGATCTTCCGATAGGGCAGGACAAAAATTTCCTGCCGGGTGCCGGTCACACCCTGCATATCCACCATAAAGATGCGATGGGTCGTGAAAACGGCCTGATCCCGGACGGTCTTATACGCACCTACGATCTCTTCTCCGTCCAGAATCATTTCCTGCACATTCTTGCAGACATCTTTCTCCTTGATGCGGACCAGATTCTGCATCGGCTTATCCCGAAATTCCATTGCGCATTCCCCTTTCTGTTTTTTCTATTGTAGCATCCGCACCGCGAAAGCGCAAGGTGATTTCAGCGTGTATCTCGCGTTTCGGACGCAATTGTGGTATACTGAGATGGAATTTGAACGATTACCCGGGAAATGAGGTTTTTTATTCTATGGAGATCATCATTCATCAGGCCATCCTGCACGTTCTGGACAGCACGTTGGACGCCCCTGTTCTCAGCGGAAACTGTATGGAGCCGACTGCAGAAAAGACAGCCTATCTGCAATACCACATCGAAAAGCTCTTTGCAAGCGACGACATCCGCCAGTGCCGCCCACTGTCGGACTCCGCTTTTAAGAATGAGCTGGAATGCAACAACGACTTTATCGACCTGTCCTGCCGCATCGCCGGTGTTCTGTTCGATTACATGCACGCCCACACGACCATTCCCAGCGCAGACCTTGCTGTGGTCGATTTTACCCGTGACGGTGCGCCGTGGCTGGCGATTTTGAAGCTGAATTACAAAAACGGCTACACCCACTACACGGAGACAGTAGATGGTGCGCCGGTCAACTCCATCATCCAGCAGAGGGCCTGTCTGCCGACCCAGAGCGGCAAGGTCGAAGAGGGCGCGCTTGTCAACCTGACGGATTACTCGATGCGCCTGCTGGAAAAGAAATACGACATCGACGGCCACAAAGAGTTTTATCTTTCCACCGTCGTTTTTCAATACACTCAGGCCGAACCGGAAAAGAAGAAGCTGCAAGCCATTCAGGAAGCCGCTGTACAAGCCGTACAGGAAAACTACGAAAACGAGCCCCATGTAGAAGCGCAGGTCGCAATGCTCATCGCAAATCAGGCAGCGGATAACGACAACCAGGTGTCCGTTGAGCAGGTGCGCCGTCAGCTGGCGGAGGAGTATCCTCTGGCGGCGGTTCCCTTCGATGACTATGTGGAGAAGAGCGAGGTCATTGAACACACTGAGCAGCCGGTGACAGTTGCGCCTGCCCGTATCCGCCGGATGGAGAGCCGGAGCATCCACACTGCCAGCGGCATCGAGATCAAAATCCCCACCGAGATCTTGTCCTCGGAGTCTGACGTCGAATTTCTTCACGACCCGGACGGCAGTGTTTCCCTGCTCATAAAAAATGTCATCCTTTAAGATGTTGCTGTAAAATTTTACAAAACGGCCGGTTTGCTCTTGCAAATTCGGCCGTTTTATGTTATACCCATCTTGTATTTATCGTGATATCTTTTACGGCAGACTTGGATGTTTTGAAACGCTTCTGGGGAGGTATTTTATGGAACTGGCTCTCATTACCGCACAGCAGGTCATCGTCCTGTTCCTGCTCATCGGCTGCGGCTTTGTTGCTGTCAAAACGGGCATTTTACGACAGGAGGGCAAGCAGGCTCTCTCAAATCTGCTGCTTTATCTGGTCGTTCCGGCCATGATCGTTCACTCCTACATGATGGAGTTCAGCGAAGAAATTCTGCACAACCTGATGGCAGCTTTTGGAATGAGCATCCTTGCCATCCTGATTGGCTTGATCATCACTTTGGTGCTGACTGCACGCCGGAAGGACACCCGTGTCTCGATTTTTCGGTTTGCCTGCGTTTTTTCCAACGCGGCTTACATGGGCTTTCCGCTCATCTCCGCCCTGTTCGGCTCCGAAGGCCTGCTCTATGCCAGCGCATACGTCACGGTGTTCAATATCCTGCTCTGGACGGTGGGTTACAGCATGGTGAGCGGCAGTTCCAACCCGAAAGAAGTCGCTCAGGCTCTCTCCCGAACTCCGGCGATTTATGCGGTGATCGTCGGTCTTGCAATTTACCTGCTTCAAATCCCCATGCCGAACCTCATTGCGCAGCCCATCGACCTGCTCAGTGGGATGAACACGCCGCTTTCGATGCTCATTACCGGTATGCTCATCGCTGCCGGTGATTTGAAGAGCATCGTCTGCGATAAGCACATCTGGAAACTTGCCGGTGTCCGGATGCTCCTGATCCCGGCGGTCTGCGTTGCCGTTTTCGCTCTGCTGGGCTTCCACGGCATGTCGACACAGGTCGTGCTTCTGCTCGAGTGCTGCCCGGCCGCAGCCATTACCTCGGTGTTTGCCGTCCAGTTCGGCCACGATGAACGGTTTGCCGCCGGTTCTGTCGTCCTGACGACCCTGCTCAGTATCATTACCCTGCCCCTCTGTGCTTTGGTACTGACGGCTGTGATGTAAATTTCGCTTTTCTTTTTAGGATAAGTATGCTATGATAGGCTTACCGGTGGATCTACCGGTAAGTCTATTTTTATATTGAAAATCAGGAGAGTGCTTTTTGACTAAGTACAACACAATGGAGATTGTCTGCTGACCGGGAGGTTTGCGGACAGTCCGAACCTCCCTTGTTCATTTTTAGAATGACAATTGTTCGTCAACAAGAACGCAGGAGGCAAAACAATGCGTAAAACTGACATTATTATCCGCAATGAGACCCCGAATGACTATTCTGCTGTGGAAAATCTGACCCGTGAGGCTTTCTGGAATATCTACCACCCGGGCTGCACGGAACATTATGTTCTGCACTGCTTCCGGGATGACCCTGCTTTTGTACCGGAACTTGACCTCGTACTGGAACAGGACGATCAGCTGGCCGGGCATATTCTGTATGTTCGTGCAGCCCTTGAAACCAACGATGGACGGATGCTCCCCATCCTGACTTTTGGGCCACTCAGCATCGACCCGGCCCATCAGAAAGAAGGTCTTGGAAAGCTACTGGTAGATACTTCGCTGGAAAAAGCCGCCGGGCTTGGTTTTGGTGCGGTCGCCATCACTGGAAATCCTGCTTTTTATGGCAAGTCCGGATTTGTGACCGGCAAGAGCCGGAATATCCGCTATGCGGACGACCCGGAGGCAGATTATTTCCTCGTGAAGGAACTGGCTCCCGGCTTTCTCGATGGAGTATCCGGCGTCTATCATGACCCGGCAGGTTATTTCGCCGCTGAACGTGACCCGGATGGATTTGAAGCATTCGACGCCCAGTTTCCGCCCAAAGAGAAGCTGAAACTTCCCGGACAGCTGGGATAACCTCTCTCTGACTGGATGACAAAAGCCCTGTATCATCGCTCATACGACGGTACAGGGCTTTTGCTACTTACAGCTTATTCGGGGTGGCTTATTCACCCATCTGTTCTTTATGATACTGCAGGGTATACAGCTGATAATAACGACCATGCTGAGCCAGCAGCTGCTGATGGGTTCCCTGCTCGAGGATCTTGCCATGCGACAGCACGATGATGTTGTCAGCGTGCTGGATGGTCGACAGGCGGTGCGCCACGATGAGCATGGTGCCGACGGTGCGCATCTTTTCCAGAGAGTCCTGAATGAGCAATTCCGTCTCTGTGTCGATGTTTGCAGTCGCTTCGTCCAGAATCATCACGCTGGGCTTATGCAGAATGGTACGGGCAAAGCTAAGCAGCTGACGCTGACCTGCCGAGAAGTTGTTGCCGCGCTCCCGGACTTCCTCATCCAAGCCGTGGTCGAGCTTATTGATGAAGTGGTCGGCATTAACATAACGGCAGACCTGCATGATTTTCTCATCCGAGATGCCCTCTTCACGCAGGACGATATTGCTGCGGATGGTACCCGAGAAGAGGAAAACGTCCTGCAGCATCTGACCGAAGTGACGGCGGAGCGAAGAAATCTTGATTTTTCGGATATCAATGCCGTCGATGAAGATCTCACCCTTCTGGAACTCGTAGTTCCGGCAGATAAGCGAAAGGATGGTACTCTTGCCCGAACCGGTAGAGCCAACAAAGGCCACCGTCTCACGGGGATTGACGTGGAACGAAACGCCCTGCAGGACCCACTCGCCCGGGATATAGCTGAACCAGACATCTTTAAATTCAATTTCACCCTTTACCTCGTCCAGCTCGATGGCGTCCGGAGCGTCAACCAGCTTGGGCTGGATGTCCATGATAGAGAAAACTTTCTCCGAGGACGCAAACGCCGACTGCAGCCAGTTGAACTGCTCGGCAAGGTTCTGGATGGGGGTGAAGAACTTCGAGATATACATGTAGAAGGTAACGATGGTACCGCTGGAAATGGTCTGTCCCATAAAGCTTGCACCATTCAGATAGCCCATGCCGCCCAGATAGAACAGGCACAGAATCGAGCTGATATAAAGCATATAGACCAGCGGACGGAACACGCCGAAGACGAAGATTTGCTCCTGTTTTGCACGGGCAAGCTTCTGGCTCTTCTGGCGGAAATCCTCCATTTTGGCATCTTCCCGGCCGAAAATCTGGGTCACCTTGATGCCCGAAAGGTTCTCGGACAGGTAGGTGTTGATATCGGTAGTTGCATCCTTGACCTTGCGGTATGCCCGGCGAGAGAACTTACGGAAGATGACCGTAAAGATCACGATGAACGGAACAAAGCAGAGAACCATCAGGGTCAGCTCATAGTTCAGGCAGATCATCGCAATGAGAATGCCGATGATGACAAAACAATTCTTCGTCAGCTGAACCAGCAGATTGGTGAACATCATCGAGATGGCGTTGGTGTCGTTGGTGACACGGGTCACCAGTTTGCCGACAGGAATTTCATTGAGCTGTTCATGGGAAAGAGACTCAATGTGGGTAAACAGGTCTTCACGCAGATCAGAGATGATGCGCTGACCGACACGCTGCAAGATAACTGCCTGGAAATAGGTGCTTGCCATCGAGAAGACCAGCACGCCGCCATACACGGCCACCGAAGCGAACAGGCGGCTCAGCTCAAACTCACCGGTCACCATCTCTTCGATATAGCCGACAATAAGCGGCGAAGCGATATCATAGGCGATGGAGAAGAGCATCAGGAAACCGACAATGACGAACTTACCGGTATAGGGCTTTGCGTACTTCATCAGGCGGCGGACAATTTCGCCGTCGTCCATGTTCCGCTCAAAACCCATTGCAGCTTTTTTGTCTTTGACTGCCGCATATGCGAAAATCAAGAGCGCAGTCACAACGCCGATGACAGCACCGACGAGAAGAAGCGGATTCAGATTCATCATGCGTTGCCACCTCCTACTTCGTCTTCCAGACGCTGCAAGTCGACCATTTTCCGATACTCCTCGCAGGTCGCATACAGCTCATCGTGTGAGCCGACTGCCTGCACCATGCCCTCGTCGAGGAAGATAATTTTATCCAGACCCTCGACCGTCGAGATGCGGTGCGCAATCAGTAGGGTGGTCTTCCCTGCCCTGCTGGTGTGCAGATTTTCAAGAATGATTTTTTCGGTACGGGTATCGACTGCCGAAACCGAGTCATCCAGAATCAGAATTGGTGCATTTTTGAGCAGCGCACGCGCAATCGAGATGCGCTGTTTCTGACCGCCCGAGACGGTCACGCCACGCTCGCCTAGAACGGTTTCGTAGCCGTCCTTGAAGTCCACGATGTTATCCCGGACATCCGCCAGACTGGCCGCACGGTCGATATCCTCCTGCGTTGCATCGTCCACGCCGAAGCTGATGTTGTGGGCGATGGTATCCGAGAAGAGGAAGTTATCCTGCGGAACATAGGCGCAGGCATTGCGCACCGAATGAATGGAGACGGTGTTGACGTCCTTGCCGTCCACGAACAGCGTTCCATCCGGTACATTATAAGTACGGAGCAGCAGGTCGACCAAAGCGGTCTTGCCTGCGCCGGTCTTGCCGACGATACCGACACTTTCGCCGGGCTGGATGGTGAAGGAAATGTTTTTCAGAACATTATACTCGCCGTCCGGATAGCGGAAGGTCAGGTCACGGAACTCAATGCCACCCTTGACGTTTTCAAGATCGGGCACACCCGGGCGGTCTGCCACATCGATGGGCGCATCCAGAAGCTCACTGATACGGTTCAGGGATGCCTTACCGCGAGAGGTCTTTTCGATGAGCATCGAGACAGCCATGATGGGCCAGACGATGGCCTCAAAGTAGCCGATGTACTCGACCAGCTCACCGGCATTGAACCGTCCCTGATAGACCAGATAGCCGCCGTAGCCCAGAATGACGCAGATGACCGACTCGACAAACAGGGTGACCAGAATTTCCAGCAGAGTCGAAATCTTGGTATAGGTGACGTTGATCTCCTCATTCTGCTTGTTCAGTTTCCGGAATGCGATCAACTCTTTCAACTCTTTGACGAAAGCCTTGATGACCGCAATGCCGGAGAAATTCTCCTGAGCGAAATCCGAAAGGTCGGAGAACGCCTGCTGACGTTCTTCCCACTTTTTCGTCATGACCTTGCCCATGATGGTACCGATGGCAAACATGATAAGAGCCGGAACCAGAGCAAGCAGGGTCAGGGTGTGATCCATCCGCCACATATTATAAAGGGCGAGCAGACCCAGCGTCAGGGCATCAAAAAACATCAGCACACCGTCGCCAAAGCACTCCTGAATCGTGTCGAGGTCGTTGGTGTACAGGCTCATCAGGTTGCCGACCTTGTTCACCTGATAATACTGCTGCGAGAGCTTGCGGCTGTGGTCGAACATCTTCTCACGCAGGTCTGCCTCGACCCGGATAGCTGAGCCGAAAAAACAGATACGCCACAGAAAACGTCCGCTGACCATGACAACGACGATGACGATCATCGGCAGACAGATCTGCTGGAACAGCACCTCTTTTGTAAAGGCCACCGTTTCCCCGTTCACGACCACCTCGCCCAGGTTCACACCGTTGATCACCAACCGGTACAGCTGTGGGATCTTGAGCTGGATAAAGTCGACCGCCAACAGCGCAAGCAGACCCAGCAGCAACGCCGGGCCGTTTTTGAGGTAGTAGCGGTTGATATACTTGCCGAATATCACAGTGGTTTTCCCCTCCTTTTCCTTTCCGGCTGTGCGCCGGTTTGACAAAAATTTGTTCACAGAGTTTTAGTATACGAGTTCTCCCGAATCCTGTCAACATTTGTTTATAAAAAAGAAGCCGTTGCAGCTGCGTACAAGACGCAAATGCAACGACTTCGTGTTGGAGCGGCCGACGAGGCTCGAACTCGCTACCTCCACCTTGGCAAGG
>ERZ808240.4278-NODE-4278-length-12825-cov-37.922553_pt1 | contig 12825 bp, 17 predicted proteins | sample MGYA00521084_ERZ808240 | MGnify/ENA primary metagenome ERZ808240 (study PRJEB31516, sample SAMN03275571) | gut metagenome | biome: mammalia-associated habitat; material: feces | host: Papio cynocephalus | place: Kenya | collected 2012-08-06 ... | reverse complement strand
TCGTAGTCCAGGATCTGTCGTTATTAAAAAAGAGGAGAACAACAGATACTGGACAAAAACCTTATCAAATAGGGATAATCAAGTCAAGGTGTATTTGCCACCAAAGAAAGGTTATTTGATTTGTACGCCCTCGTGGGCTAACAGCCAACTTTTGGCCTGTAAGCCCCCGGCGTAGCCCGTCAGGCTCCCGTCCGCCCCCACCACCCGGTGGCACGGGATGATAACAGAAATAGGATTATGCCCCACCGCGCCGCCCACGGCCTGTGCGGACATACTTTTTTGGCCCTGCTCCTGCACAAGTTGCCGGGCAATATCTCCATAGGTAACTACTTGCCCGTAGGGAATTTTACACAAAATTTGCCATACGCGCTGGCGGAAGGGGCTCCCCTGCAGCTTTAAGGGCAAGGCGGTAATAGCCGGGCGTTTACCCGCAAAATAGTCCTTTAACCATTGCACAGCCTTTTGCAAAACGGGGTGGTCCGCACGGTCTGCAAACGGCTCCTTATACGCAGCGCCAAAATATTTTTGCCCGGCTAACCACACCCCTACAAGGTGCGTTTCGTCCGAGGCCAAGGTCAATGCCCCTATGGGCGAGTGATAAACCGTTTTATAAAGCATTATTTTCCCCCTTTAACGGTTTTTTGGGGAGCATAGTCCCGCATTCCCGGCACGGCTCCGCCGGAAACCGCCCACAAATACAAACAGGCTACCGAGCCGTATGGGCTAAACCGTTTGCGGTATTTTTCAAACAACGGTTTTGTAATTTTGCGGTGGTGATAAAGCATACGCAAACCACGCTGGATAGCCAAATCGTCGTAACTGAACACATTGGGACGCGCCAAACAAAAAAGCAGCAGCATTTCCGCCGTCCATACGCCAATCCCGCGTAAGGAAACCAAGGCGGCAATGGCCTCATCATCCGGCATATGGGCCACAGCCTGCAAATCAAACGCACCGCTTTGCACCTTTCGGGCAAAATCCAAAATATAGTCGGCTTTTTTGAAACCAATCCCAAAGGCCTGCAACTTTTCCGCACCCGCCGCCAGCACGGTTTGCGCATTTATGGGGCCTAAATTTTCCTTAATCCGCCGCCAAATGGTCGCCTGCGCCTTGCTGGAAATTTGCTGGCCGACAATGTGGTGCACAACGGCGTCAAACAAATCATCATCTAACTTACGCGCAATAGGGCCCACCGCGTCAATCACGGCGGCTAATTTTTTGCATTTACGCTTCAAATAATCTGTTTCCGTTTTGCCGTATGTAAAGTACATTTTCGCTTCCTAACCAAAACACCCTCGCGGGCTGGCGGGGGTGTTCTATCAAAAAATCAACTTTTATTATTCAAAATAATTGATTTTCATTGCGGCGCGTACGTCGTGCATTGTTTGCGCGGCCACAGCGCGGGCTTTTTCGGTACCCTTCTTTAAAATATCATATACTTCGGGCAAACGCGCTTCCCATTGTTTGCGGCGTTCGCGGATGGGCGTAAGTTCGTCTTGCAATACTTGGTTTAAGAACTTTTTAATCTTTACATCGCCTAACCCACCGCGCTGGTAATGCGCTTTGAGTTCGTCCAAATTTTTGTATTCGGGCCAAAACTTTTCAAAATGTTCCGGGCGGCTGAACGCGTCCAAATACACAAACACGGGATTTCCTTCCACCTTGCCAGGGTCCTCCACGCGGACGTGGTTCGGGTCCGTGAACATAGACATTACCTTCTTGCGTACAGTTTCCTCGTCGTCAGACAAATAAATGCAATTGCCCAGGGATTTGCTCATCTTGGCCTTGCCGTCCGTACCGGGCAGGCGCAAACAGGCCTTGTTATCAGGCAGGATAATTTGCGGTTCCACCAAGGTTTCGCCATAGGTGGAATTGAAACTGTGCACGATTTCGCGGCATTGTTCCAGCATCGGCATTTGGTCCTCGCCCACCGGCACCGCGGTAGCACGGAAGGCCGTGATATCCGCCGCCTGGCTGACGGGGTAGGCAAAAAAGCCCAAGGGAATACTGGTTTTAAAATCGCGTTGTTTAATTTCCGACTTGACGGTGGGATTGCGTCCTACGCGCGCCACGGTTACCAAGTTCATATAATAGAACGTCAGTTCCGTAAGTTCGGGAATCATAGACTGGATAAAAATAGTGGATTTTTCGGGGTCTAACCCGCAGGATAAATAATCCAGCGCCACTTGAATAATGTTATCGCGCACCTTTTGGGGCTGGTGGGCGTTATCCGTCAATGCCTGCGCATCGGCAATCATAATAAAAATCTGGTCAAATTTCCCGCTGTTTTGCAGTTGGACGCGTCTTTTTAAAGAGCCGACATAATGCCCGACGTGCAAGCGGCCCGTGGGGCGGTCTCCGGTCAAAATCACTTGTTTCATAATTCTTTCCTTATAAAGGGTTTACGCACAAAAGCGCTTTTTATTATTATACCGCTTTTACTTATTCCCCGCCAAGGCAGGCCTTTTTTATTTGCGGTTGGGATTTTGGGCAAACCAGCCCTTTTGCACACGCTTTTCCTGCTCAAACAGTTCCTTTATGCTCCACAACGCACAAAACCCCGCTATACTTAAAAGGGGCGAAAGGATTTCCCCTTTGCAAAAAAGCGCGCCCGCCAGCAAGGCTAACCCCACCGCCAAAAAAACGGGCCAAATTTTTTTGGAAAAATAATATTCCCCCCAAATCACCAGCGGATGAAACACACCAATTAATACAAAGGCGGCCGCCCCAATAACCAAACTCTGCCAATTCATTTTGTCTGCTCCCCAAATAACCAATCCCACGTTTTGGCGGAATATGCCGCTCGGGCTCCGTTTATGTGCCCCCGTCCGGCAAGGGGCCACAGATCCACTTGCACCGCTTTATTTTGGGCAAGCGCTTGCGCCATTTGTTCCGCCCGCGTAAACGGGATCACGCGGTCCTGCTCGCCGTGAATAAGCAAAAACTGTCCTTTCATTTTTGGGGCCATATCCGCACGTCCGCCTGCGCTGACCAAAACGGCTTTGTTAAAAAGACCCGGATGTTTTGCCATTAGGGAATAAACACCGCCACCACCCATAGAAACACCCGAAATATACACCTTATCAGCCGGAAGATAGTATTCGCGTATTTTAGAAGATACCAACCGGGCAACCTTATCCTCCACGGCGCTCCACCCGCCGCGTTGCGGGGCCTGTGGCATTAGCACCAAGACCCTCTTCCCCGTTTGTCCCACATAGGTAAGAAGCGGCTTTACCGCCGGGTTCGTCAGTTGGGCGAGGTTATCCGTGCCGTTTCCACTGCGTCCGTGTAAAAGCACGACTAACGCTTCCACAGGGACCTGCGGTTTATTTTGACAGTAAGGCAAACTTCCCTCAAAGGTATGCTGTTCCACCTGCAAGGTTTTAAGCAAAGCCGGCGAAACATCCTGCGTTGCCCGCGGAACACGCCGCTGGGCCAAGACACTCAAACTTATGATTCCCAAAAGGATTACCAATAATAATTTTTTCATCGGGGGCTCCTTGTGGTTATAGCGGACAAACGGCGGGCAAATTCGGACGCGTTATCGCCCCAATAATCTTGCAGTTCCGTTTGAATTTGCTTTTTAATTTCTTCCGCTGACGAAGTGCGCCCGTCCCGCACAAACATTTCCAACCTGTCTAATTGCAAAGTCAGCAAGGTTTCTTTTACATCATCGGGTGTTTGCGGATTATAAAACAGCAGTTCCAACATTCCCAGCAGCCGTTCCGTTTCCTTGCGTGCCAAGGCAAAATCCCCCTCTCGCCGCATTAACCGTACCGCGCTGTTGCGCAAGGCGACCACAGACGATACCACCCGCGGGGTATTGGGAAACTGCCCCAAAAGTCTATCCGACAAAGACAAGGCCAACTGCAAATTCTCAAAATCTCGTGCCTGAAACTGCTGGCTATAACGCAGTTTGCGCGTCATTAGTTCTACCGCGCTTAACCCGTATTCCACCCGTTGGGGATATTTTTCGGACATACGGTTTAATAATACAACCGCATTGGGTTCCACCCCCGGGATACGCTCGCTTGCAAACAAACGCGGGTTTTCCCCCACGAGCCGTGCATAAGCATACAGATAATCCGCGTTTTGCGGCGCCTGTGCCAGCAGTTGTTTTAGCGCGTCAAAGGCTTGTCGGCGCAAGGCTTCCTCTTGGGGTAGCGCGAGCAATGCCCGAACGGCCTCGTAACGGTCGGCCTTATTGTCTGCCTGTATGTAATTTTTGGCTACTGTTTGGCGCAAGGAAATAGCCTCTTTCTTTTTTCCTGCTTTTTCCAGCACCTGCGCCAGTTGATTTAAAGAAGCAGCACTCGGACGAAGGGTTTGCACCTCTCTAAATGCCTGCTCGGCCAGCGCATAATTGCCCGACAATTCCGCCGTTTGGCCCACCAACTGGCTGACCTGCGCGCGCTTTTCGGGCGAGACCTTTTGCTGGGTGGAAATTTCCTGATAATAAGGCATAAGCGCGCCCAAAAGGGCACTCGCGCCCGAAGAGGGCGTTTGCGTTTGTACATAGGTAAAAATTTTGGATAAGGCAGCATCTGCCGTGGAGGCATTTTGTCGGGCCAGTTTAAGGGCCTTATTCGTATTAACATATCCAATGAGTAAGGCCAACACAAAGGCCACCCCGCAAAAAGCCGCCAGCAAACTAAACAAGGCCGCCGCTGGGCTTCTTCGCCGCCATAGCACAAAACGGCGTACCCACGATGTATGAGCCGCGTGGACGGGTTCGCTATGTAAAAAATGTTTCAAATCGTCCGCCACCTCTGCCATACTGCCGTACCGCTCCGCCGGGTTTACACGCGTACATTTGTTGACAATCGCCGACAAATCCGGCTCTGCACACGTCAACTGCGGAATTTCACCCGCACTTATTTTCTGTGAAATTTCCCCGTAGGAATTGCCGGCAATAAACGGCTCGCGCGTGATAAGTTCATACAAAGTAGCCCCGAAGGAATATTGGTCCGTAGCAAAGGTATTTTCAGCCCGCAATAACTTTTCAGGGGCCATATAGCGAATCGTTCCGCTACGCGGGTCCGCCGGGGTTTTACCCGGCTCGTTTGTTAGAAATGCAATGCCGAAATCGCTCACATAAACGTGTCCTTTTTCATCAATCAGCAAATTGGCGGGTTTTATATCCCGGTGCAACACCTTACAACTGTGCGCATAGGCTAACGCTTCTGACGCTTGAAGCCCGGCTTGGGCAATCTCCCGCAGATTTTTAAAGGCGTACTGGTGCAACCCGGTGCCACGGATAAGTTCCATAGCGTAGTAACACCGTTGTGGAGTACACTTGGCGCTCAACACCTGCACGATGTTAGGATGATGCAAACGGGCAATAATCAGGGCTTCATTTTCAAACTGTTTGCGTTGCTCCTCGTCTGTTACAAAGTTGCGAGACAACAGTTTAACGGCTACCCGACGGTTAAGCGACACCTGCAAGGCTTCGTACACTACCCCCATACCCCCCGCACCAATTTTGGAAAGCAGACGGTAATCGTCCAACTGCTCCTGCTCGGGAGGCGTTTCCGGTTTAGGATGTAATTTTTCTAATTCTTGCGACAGCGGCAATACCTGGGCCAACCGCTGGGCGTACTGCGGATAGCGCTTTTGGTAATCGGCCACTTGCGGGGATAAGCCCTTTTGGCACTCGTCTAAAAACTGGGAAACAATTTCTTCAAAACTCATAAGCCAAACCCCGACAGTTCCGCGGCCTTTGTACGCAACCGCTCCAACGCCCGAACATAACGGATACTGGCCGTTTTGGGTGTAATTTTAAGTACGGCCGCGCAATCAGCATTGGACATCCCGTCAAAATGACGGAGTTCCAAAATTTGTCTGTCATTTTCGGACAAATGTTCCAACACCGTTTGCAACAGGCCGTACCTTTCTTGGCGGGTTAATTTGGAAAGCGGGCTCGTCAAAGTATCTGCAAACATATTCCAATTTACCTGCGCCGCCGTGGCGGTAGTATCCCCACCTACACAAAGTTCCTTATACGCGTCCCGCTTTTGCGCCTGTAAATGCTTACGTTCCAAGTCGGATAAGGTTTGAAAGAGCAGTTTACGCAACTTGCAATACACGGGAACCTCGGGGTTGGCTTCAAAATAATTGAGCCGTTTACAAGCCGCCAAAAAGGTTTCTTGCACTACATCGTCCGGCGTTACCCGCTGTGCCAGTACCGGGTTTAAATGCTGGGTAGCCAAACGAACTAATTGCGTATGAAATTCTACAAAAGACTGCTCAATCAAACGGTTATCCATAAATACCTCTTGCAGAAATTTTACAAGTTTTTAATGCTTTTTTCCGCTACTCTTTTTAGATTTAGCCGCAGAAGCCTTTTGCTGGGCGGAAGCACGCTTGTTATCTGCCTGTTCGCGGCGGTTGTCTTTCTTTTCGTCGGCGATATTGCGCTTTTGCTCTAATTTTTCCACCTTTTTATCGTGGCTGGCCTGCATATGGGCGCGGGCTTCGTCGCTTTTTGCATTGGCTAGGCGCGCCTCGTACTTGGCTTCGCGCTGAGCATCACCTGCTTCACGTTTGGCTTCTATTTTGGCATCCGTTGCTTCGCGTTTGGCGGCTAATTGTTCATCCGTCAAATGTGTTTTTTCGCCCGTTTTGCCAAGGGCCTTTTTGGCTTTATGAGCCTTGGGGGCTTTTTCCTTCTTGGGACTCTTCTGCCGTCCGTTTTTAAGTCCTTCTTTGGCCCCCTCTTTCAACCCGTTTTTGGTCCCGTCCTTTAAGCCCCCAGCAAGGCCATTTTTCGCCCCGTCTTTTAAACCGTCCGCCAAACCGTTTTTAAGGCCTTGTACCGGGGTTGTCGCGTCCTGCGCGCAGAGCGGCACAGCAGTCAACGCAAATAAACTTATTACAAATAAATTAATGATGTTTTTCATATTTTTATCCTCTTTCATACCAAGCGCAAGGCCCGAAGGCCCTGCGCTCTAATTTTATTTTTTGTCTCCGTTTTTCTTACCGTTTTTAAGCCCATTTTTAAGGCCGTTTTTGAGCCCGTTCTTGGCTCCGTTTTTAAGGCCATTTTTAAGCCCGGCTTTGGGTCCGTTTTTTAAACCTTCCGCCAGTGTTCCGCGGGTTTTGGCTCCTTGGGCAAATACGCTTGGCGCAAACGCCCCAAACATAAAGGTTCCGGCCAATACAAATACCAGTAATTTTTTCATACTAATTCTCCTTTTTTGCAATGTTTGAACTTTCGGTTCTACCAGTAAGAACGCAAAAAGTTTTAAAAATCTACACTCCCTTTTAAAAATTACTTTTACCGCCCGTTTTTGATACCATATATATATGGCTAAATTAAAAACAATTTTCTTTGGCACGCCCGATTTGTCCGTGCCGTATTTGGATTTACTGCACCAACTCACCGATGTGCAACTCGTTGTTACGCAGGCCGACCGGCCCCGCGGGCGCGGGATGGTAATTACCCCCTGCCCGGTAAAACAGCGCGCGCTGGAACTGAATTTACCCGTTTTGTCTCCCGAAAAATTAAAGGACGGTTTTGACAAAATAGCCGCCGTGCCCTTTGATTTGGGCGTAGCGGTGGCGTATGGAAAAATCTTCCGTCCCAATTTTTTGGCCCTGCCGAAACTGGGCATTTTAAATGTGCACTTTTCGCTCCTGCCCAAACTGCGCGGCGCGGCGCCCGTCCAACAGGCCTTAATCCAAGGCTACACGCACACGGGCATTTCCGTCTTTTGGATTCGCCCCGGTATGGACGACGGTCCGCTCTTTCTGCAAAAGGAAACCGACATTTTGCCGCAAGACAATGCCCAAACCCTGTTTGAAAAATTAATTCCGCTCGGCCTGGACGGTTTAAAGGAGTGTTTGGAGCAAATTGAAAAGGGCCATATGGTGCAAACTCCGCAAGAAGGCGAGCCGACCGTGGCCCCAATGCTGGAAAAAGAGGACGCGCTTTTGCGCCCTGAACTTTTGACCGCCGCCGAACTAAACAACCGCGCGCGCGGCCTGGCCTGCGGCCCCAAACCCAAGGTTCCCTTTACGCACAACGGCAAAACGGAGTGGCTGCAAGTTGTCCGCACCGAACTGGGCAACAACCCTTCAAACGAACCTGCGGGCACCGTGCTATTCATTGAAAGAAACCGGGGAATTTTAGTAAAATGTAAAGAAGGAAGTATTTGGTTAAACGAAGTACACCCCGCAGGCAAAAAACCAATGGCGGCCGACGCCTTTGCTAACGGGCGCGGTTTGAAAGCGCACGACGGGGCGTTTAGAGAATAACGTGAGCAACGAACAGAATTTTGACGATTTTTTAAAGAAAACCAATAAAAACCACCGCACCAAATGGATTGTGGCGGGGCTTATTGTGGTATTTTTTCTTGCGCTGATTTTTATATCGGCAGATTGGGTGCTGGGCGCCTTAGTGCACACCCGCAAGGAAGTTACCGTACCCGATTTAACCAAAAAATCCGTTACGCAGGCTCTTGGCTTGCTCGCTTCCAACAATTTAGCCTTAAAGCAGGCGGGCGTGGAGTTTGCCAAAGAGGTCGCTCCGGGTTCCGTTTTGCGTCAGTTGCCCTCTGCGGGTTCTACCGTGCGCGAAGGGCGCGTTATCCGTGTGTGGATTAGCCAAGGGGACGAAATGGTTTTCGTGCCCAACACCGTCGGCACCGATTTAAGAAGCGCCCAACTGGCCGTGCGCCAAGCGGGGCTTTTGGTTGACAAAGTGGATAACGCCTATTCGCTTACTTACGAAAAGGGCCTCATCGTTGCCCAAACCCCCAAGGCGGACAGTATGGTGCAAAAAGGCGACAAGGTTTCCCTCGTGCTTTCTAACGGTGCCCCGCCTGCCAGCGTAATTTTGGTCCCCAACTTTAAGAGCAAAAAACTCTCCGAAGCCACCCTGTGGGCCAGTGCGCAAAACATCAATTTAATTATTAAAGAAGATTCTAAATCCGTCTTCCCCAACGGTACGGTTGCCGCGCAAAATCCGTCGGCGGATAACCAAATCGCCCCCGGCGCAAACCTGGAAGTTACGGTCAGCCGCCGCCAAGCGGGCGACGATGAAAAATCGTACCACCTGCATTATGAAATGCCGCAAGGCAAAAACGCCAGCCGCGTGCGCGTAGTGTTGGAACAGGGCGACGTGGAAAACGAAATTTTGAACGAAACGCGCCAACCGGGCTCTAAAATTGACCTGGAAGTACCGTTTGCGGACAGAGCCACTTTGCGGGTGTTTGTGGACGGTGTTTTAGTGCGCGAAAGAGAACTGCAATGATAAAAATTTCCAAAATGCCCTCCGCAAATGGTAAAATATCTGTTGCGCCCTCTATCCTGTCGGCCGATTTATGGCAGTTGGGTAGAGACGTCCTCGCCGTACAGAAGGCCGGGGCGGATTGGTTGCACGTGGATATTATGGACGGGCACTTTGTACCCAATTTGAGTTTTGGGCCGTCCGTTGTAAGTTCTTTGAAAGGAAAAACAGATTTACCGTTAGATACCCATTTAATGGTAGAAAACCCGATGTTGTTTGTAGAACCCTTTGCCAAGGCGGGGGCGGACCTGCTCACCGTGCATATTGAAGCAAAGGATGAAATTGTAGAAACGCTTAAACTGATTAAAAGTTTCGGCGTAAAAACGGGTTTATCCATTAAGCCCGACACCGACCCGGAACTTATTGCTCCGCTTACGGATTTGTTGGATTTAGTATTAGTAATGACCGTGTACCCCGGCTTCGGCGGGCAAGCATTTTTGCCCGGCAGCGAAGACCAAATTAAACGGGTACGCCAAATTATCGCAGCTTCCGGCAAGGCAATTTGGCTGGAAGTGGATGGCGGCATTAACGCGCAAACAGCCCCCCGCGCCATAAAGGCTGGGGCGGATGCGCTCGTCGCAGGCAGTGCAATTTTTAAAGCCGCGGACCCTGTATTGGCCCTCAACCAAATCAGACAGGCGGCCCCGGACATTTAATTACAGTCTTTTACCTCGTGTAAAAGCATACAAGGAGAGTCATAATGGCAGTAGTTATCAGATTACAGAGAGTCGGCAAAAAAGCCCAAGCCCAGTACAGAGTAGTGGCGATTGAAAAATCTTCCGCCGTGGGCAAGGAAGCCAAAGAAGTGTTGGGCCAGTATCACCCCTGCAACCCGAACGTGGCCGAACAAGTCAAACTGAATATGCCCAGAGTGGAATATTGGATGAAAGTGGGTGCTAAACCCTCTGAAACCGTCGCGAACTTGATTAAAAAAGCCAGCGCCAAATAATCCCCGCGAGGCATTATGAAAGAATTGGCCACTCTGCTTTTGAAATCTCTTTCCTCTACGCCCGATAATGTGGTGGTGGAAGAAAAGGTTGAGCAGAACAAAGTTTATCTGTCCACCAAGGTGGACGCCGCCGACAAAGGTAAAGTGATTGGGAAAGACGGCTGCATCATCAAAGCGGTGAGAACCGTTTTAAACGCCGCGGCCGCCAAACAGAACAAAAAAGTTACCTTAAAGTTGGAAGATTAATGAAAATAGACGTTATCACCGCTTTTGAAGAAATGATAGACCAAACGCTCTCCCACAGTATTGTGGGGCGGGCGCGCAAGGCGGGGATAATAAAATTGGGTACGCTTTCCCCCCGGCAGTTTGCCGAGGATAAGCATAAAACCATAGACGACAGGCCCTACGGCGGCGGCCCGGGGATGCTGATGAAAGCGGAACCGCTTTATCAAGCCATTTCCAAACTGCGCAAAAAGACCTCGTACGTCATTTTAACCAGTCCGCGCGGGCAAGTTTTTAACCAGCAGTTGGCTAAAAAACTGGCCAAAAAACGCCACCTGATTGTTGTGTGCGGGCATTACGAAGGGATTGACGCAAGAATATATCCCGAGGTGGATTTAGAGGTGTCGCTTGGCGACTACATTTTAACGGGCGGAGAATTGGCCGCCTGCGTGATGATAGACGCCATTACCCGATTGCAACGGGGCACCTTTAAAAAAGAGGACGTAACGTCTTTGGAGTCGTTTGAAGGGCATTTGTTGGAAGCCCCGCAATATACGCGTCCGGAAGTTTGGCGCGGGCGGAAGGTTCCGGCGGTGCTGTTAAACGGCAACCATAAAGAAATTGAAGCGTGGAAACACGAACAAGCATTACAGATTACAAAACAGTTAAGACCCGATTTGCTTGAAACCGCCTCTCAAAAGTCAAAAAAGGTCCAAAAGAAAAAAACGATTCGGAGGAAGTAAGTTTTATGAATATCAACGAAATTAAACACAATCTTAAAACCAATGTACCGGTTTTCAAAGCCGGCGACACCGTCAGAGTAAAAGTAAAAGTTGTTGAAGGCGACAACGAAAGACTCCAAGCCTTTGACGGCGTGGTTATCGCCCGCAGAGGAAGCGGCATCAGCGAAACGTTCACCGTACGCAAAATCTCTTTCGGCGTAGGCGTGGAACGCATTTTCCCGGTGCACTCCCCCCGCGTGGACAGCATTGAAGTCCTCAAAGTGGGCAAGGTAAGAAGAGCCAAACTCAACTACCTCACCAAACTCTCCGGTAAAGCCGCCCGCTTGCAGGAAGTTAAAAAAGTGGTGTCCGCCGACGCTGCTGCCGAAACTCCGGCCGCCGCTGAAACGGCCCAAGAGGCGAAATAGTTATCCAAACGGAATAACAAACTCCGAACATACCCCTGCGGTTACTAGTCCCGCAGGGGTTTTCTTTTTTAGACATAAAAAACCCGGGGAAGTTCTTGCCCCGGGCTATTTTAAACAACTTACCACAACTGTTTATATTCGTATTCTCCTGTGTCTTGGCATTGTCTTTCCTGCCATCGGCAATAACCCGAGTCATGCGGTGAACTAGTTATACATCCCATACGACAATCACAAGTATCCCCCAAAGTTTCACACCCACTTGTTTTACAACAAGCATCATTAATTCCCCCCTCATCATTATATGTGCGAATTTGAACCCACTTATACAACTTTTGATAGCACACCGTATCTGTTTTAGAGGCGGACGGGCAGCACTCGCTCTTATGGCTTGCCTTATAGGTAGCATTGGAACAATCGCCCGTGGACGGAGTAGTTCCCCCGCAACCCGCCAAGGCCAAAAGTTTTACCTTTTGGTTATCGCTCGTTACCCGCTCTTCCCATTTGAGCGTGCAATTGCTTAATGCAGAACCTGTGTTCACGTGCGAAGATGTCGGCTGCGGAATATCATTTCCCGCTAACGTAAATCCGTCCGTCGTCGCCCCGTCGTAAAGGCTTGCGTCCTCCGAACCGCTGACTGAAAGTTTATTCGCGCGCAAGGTAGCCGCCTTTTGTTTTAAACGGCTTACCGCGTCTAACGTAGAAATATACGAATCGTTTTTGACCGTTGTTTGTCCGCCGTTTACATACACGTTATTCAAAAGTGCGCTGGGCGTACCGCTGTTTACGGACTGATAACCGTTATAAGTATTGGCATTGCTTCCGTGAATAGCCGTGTTCGGCATATCCAAGGTAGAACCAGACGCACCCTCTACGGTGGGAACGTCATAATTTAAATTGGGCGAACTCGCGCTCACTGTGCCGCCGGAGCGAACCGTCATCGTATTACTTTCAATACCGCCCTTTAAATTGGCCTTATCGGCCACCTTTAAATAGACGTAATCGCCCATACGGGACGGATTATAAGACACCGCGGAAATAATTTCCGCCGGGGCATTTACCGCCACACACAACAAAACGGCTACTAAAAAATGTTTCATTTTTTCTCCTTGTTAAGGCCTTTATATTTGAGCAAAACGGCCTTTTATACGCGTTTTTATACAGCGGATACATCCGGGTACGACCACCGCGATTTATCAAAATTTTAACAAAAAAAAA
>ERZ808240.4277-NODE-4277-length-12828-cov-3.694590_pt1 | contig 12828 bp, 8 predicted proteins | sample MGYA00521084_ERZ808240 | MGnify/ENA primary metagenome ERZ808240 (study PRJEB31516, sample SAMN03275571) | gut metagenome | biome: mammalia-associated habitat; material: feces | host: Papio cynocephalus | place: Kenya | collected 2012-08-06 ... | reverse complement strand
CGCCACGCAGCCAAGCGTACTTCGGTATGCGCAGCGCTGCGCATATTGAATATGTTTAACGGCATATTCAATCCCAAACTTTCGCGCCCGAGCGGGCGCGCCCAGCTTAGCTGGGCTGATGCGTCCGGCCCGCACGCAGCGTCGACCGCTTCCGCCGTTTGCTAAACAGCGGAACCAAGCTCGCCTGCGGCCTTCACCTTCACGCGATTGGTATGGCCCGGGTAATACTGCAGCGGCACATCTTCCGAATCGATGACCTCGACCGTCTCGCGCACGGCGCCTGCCTCGACCGCAGCCTCGACCGCAGCGGCGCGCGCCTGCTCGAGCGCCTGCTCGCGCGGCGTGACGTCGTAATCGACAAGTGCCTCATACGTGCCGCTGACCTTCGAGATAGCCGAACCGATGGCGTTCGCGCAACCCGAGAACTCCGGCTTTACGCATTTCGCCGTGCCGGCCAAGTCGGTCGGCAGAATGATGCAGCCGCCGCCCACCAGAATGGCGTCGATGTCGTCGTTGGACACCTTCATCATGTCGATGCCCTCTTCGACCATCTCGCGCATCACGGCCATGGCCTTGACGGCAAGATCGTCGCTGATGTGCGCAACCTTGCTGGCATCGCCCACCTCGGCCATGCCCAAGCGCACCGCGATGTCGGTGGCGGTCATGGTGTCGCCGCCGAACACGAGCGCCTTTTTCGTAATCTGGTAGCCAACCGAATCGGGTCCCACGGTAACGCTGCCGTCTTCATGCTGACGCACGATGGAGCCGCCGCCCAGGCCGATGGAAATCACGTCGGGCATGCGGAAGTTGGTGCGCACGCCGCCGATGGTGACGGCCACGCCGCTCTCGCGCGGGAAGCCGGCCTGCAAAACGCCCAGGTCGGTGGTGGTGCCGCCCACATCGATAACGATGGCGTTGTCCATGTGGCTCAGGTAGCTTGCCCCGCGAATGGAGTTAGTGGGGCCGCACGCGATGGTAAGAATCGGGTAGCGACGCGCGTGTTCGATGGTCATCAGCGTGCCGTCGTTTTGCGACAGGTACACGTCGGCCTCGGTGATGCCGCGCTCGGCCAGGCTTTTCGCGAAGCCTTCGGTGAAGCGCTCGGCCACCTGATGCAAAGCGGCATTCAAGATGGTCGCGTTCTCGCGCTCGACCAAGCCCATCGAGCCAATCTCGCTCGAAATGGACACGCGCACATCATCGCCGAGCACTTCGCGCGCAATGGCGGCCGCAGCCAGCTCGTCGTCGTTGCGCACGCCGGCGAACACGCAGCTGATGGCAACCGATTCGACCTTGCCCTTCACGCCCTCGAAGAATTCGCGGCAGGCTTTCTCGTCGAATTCGGCCAAACGTTTGCCGTCGAATTCGAAGCCGCCGCCGATGATGGCGGTGTCAACGGCCACGGCCGCAATGTCGTCGGCCCAGTCGACCATGGGAGGAATGCCCACGGAAGCCGGCGCGCCGATGCGAAGAATGGCGATGGGCGCCAGGCCCTTGCGCTCGACAATGGCGTTGGTGCACTGCGTGGTGCCCAGCATCGCCTGCTTGATGAGTTTGCGATCGATGTTCGCCTGCGCCAGCACGGCGTCAACCGCGCCCATAATGCCCTCGTAGATATCGCCCGACGTGGGATTTTTCACGGCGGCGACAACCTTAAGGTTCTCGTCGATCAAAACAGCGTCGGTGTTGGTGCCCCCGACGTCAATGCCAAGTTTGTACATGAAGCCTCCTATCGCGCGCAGCGCTTCTCAACGGGAATGTAATCGGTGTCCAGGCCAAAGTAACGCGGGCCAACCAGGTCGAGGCCGGCCGGCGTGCGCCACAGGTGGTAGCACGGCAGGCCCACGGCCAGCACGCGCTTGCCATATTTCAGCGCATCGGTGGGAACCGGCGTGAACGTTTCGGTGTCCACCAGGCAGATAAGGTCGGGCGCCGTGGCCAGAATCTCGCCGTTCACGGTTGCGCACAGATTCTCGTTCTGGAACTCGATTTCCGCATGGCCGCCCTTGTCTTCGCCTATGCCCTCAAGCACCACCTTGCCGAAGTTGAAGCCGCCGCGCGTCTCACGCAGCACGTCGGCGATTTTGCCCTTAAACAGACGGAAGCCATGCGTGTACTCCAAGAAATACTGCTCGGGGGTCATGCCCTCGGGGCAGTTCTTGATGCCGCGAATCGCGCGTCCGAGCTCTTGGCTGCGCGTGACGATGCCCTGCACGCCGAACTCGCGCACCTGTGAGGCCGTCATCACGTATTCCACGCTGGTCACGGTGCCGCCGCATGCGGTGCAGCCCGCACGGCAGATGTTCTCGACCCACTTGTTGTTGATGGTCTCCATCAAACCCAAGTTGCCTTTTTCATCGATGAACAGCATGGGGCTGGCCGAAACGCCGCCGATGGTGAACGTGACCATTTGAATTTCGGGGAACGCGCGGCCCATGCCGTCGACGTCCACCATCGGCAGGCCCAAACGAGCAGCCGCCGCGATGGGCAGCATGGAGTTCACGCCGCCGGCCTCGATGGGCATGACCGCCGTGATCTTCTTGCCGTAATAGTCGCCCACCATATCGATGAGCTTGGTGAACTCGTTGGAGCCCACGCCCTTCTCGGTAAGGATGCTGGGCGCGCCCACGCTTGCCACGGGCACCACGATGTCGTCGTCGGAAAGCTCGTCGACGCCGATCAGCGACACCTCGCCGCATTCCTTCACCGCGCCGATGGCCAGCAGCTTGCCGATGTAGGGGTCGCCGCCGCCACCCGCGCCCAGAAGCGCCGCGCCGAGCGCGATGTCTTCGATATCGGAAACGCCAATCTTACGCATGGGCGGCCTCCTTCCTGAATTCGGCGTAGCGCTCTTCAATCGGGCGATACTCCACGTCTTTCAAGCCGAACCATGCGGGGCCGGCAAGTTCCAGGCCACGCGGGGTGCGCCATGCCGCGTCGCACGGCAGGCCCACGACCAGCGCACGCTTGCCGTATTTCAGGTTCTCGGTGGTGATGGGCACGAACGTCTCGGAGTCTACCAGGCAAATGAGGTCAGGCACCGTGGCCACGATGGCGCCGTCGACTTCGGCGTAGATGTTCTCGTTCTGGAACTCGACCACCGCAGTGCGGCCCTTGTCTTCGCCGATGCCTTCCAGCTTCACCTTGCCGAAGTTGAAGCCGTCGCGCGTCTCGCGCAGCACATCGACCAGCTTGCCCTTGAAGAAGCGGTACGCGCCGCTTTCCTGCAGGAAGTACCGCTCGGGGTTGTCGGCGTCAGTCGCCGTACGGATGATGCGGCCCAGCTTCTGCGCGTAGTCGACCGTGCCCACCACGACGCTCGTCTTCATCTTGGCGCCGGTCATGGGCGATGCCAGCGTGGTGACCTGGCCGCCGCACGCAGTGGTGATTTCGCGGCCGATTTCCTCGGTCCAATCGTTATTGATGGTGTTGAGCACCGTGCAATTGCCCTTTTCGTCGGCGATGACAAACGGGTTGGTGGACACGCCGTTCAGCGTGAACGTGTCTTGCTGGATGCCCGGAAACGCGCGGCCCATGCCGTCGGCATTGATCAGCGGCAGGCCGGCCTGCGCCGCCGCCGAAATGGGCACCATGGAATTCATGCCGCCGGCCTCAGACAGCAAGAATGCGTCGAGCTTGCGGCCCAGCATGCGCTCCATCATGGCGCGCACCTTGGGGTATTCGATGCCGTTCGTGCCTTTTTCCAGCGACACGCTGGGCGCGCCCACGCCGCAAATGGGCGCCACGGTCCAATCGTCGGGCACCTCGTCTATATCCAGCAATTCGACCGGACCATGCTTTTTCACGGCCGCGATGGCTTCCAAGCGACCCATATATGGGTCGCCGCCACCGCCAGAGCCCAGCAATGAAGAGCCAAGCGCGATATCGTCGATGTCTTCGATTCCGATTTTTCGCACGTGAGTCCCCCTCTCTTGTTTGGCCCGCGCCGCAGTCATGCGGACGGGCGTCGCGCGGCACACGGCCGCTCGTTGGCGGAGGCGTCGCGAAACGCCTCCCTATCGAAAGAAAGCCGCCCTTGCGAGCGGCTTCGTTCACACGGTTGTTAATCCTACCTTATTCGGCCGATTTCTTCGTGAAAAGCACGATGGAACCGTCAAAAGCAGGCAACTTCATGGCCTTGTAGATAACCACGTACAGCACCATGGACAGCACGATGCCGTTGATGGGGCCAATGAAGAACGGGAAGTCGAGGAATTCCAGACCAGTTCCCACGAAGGTGCCGCCCGTCACCATGGCGAACACGGCGCCCACGACGAAGCTGACCACGCCTGGAACCGACACGCCGTCGAGCGGCTTGAAGTTTTCGGGACGCCCTTTGCGGATGAAGAAGTAGTCGGCGATCATCGTGCCGGCAAGCGCTGGCACCATGGCCGAAAGGAACGTGAGGAACGTGGTGAAATAATCCATGATGCCCACGGCCGCGGCAATAAGGCCCACGACGCCCGCGATGGTGGTGGTGAGTTTATACGATTCCTCGCCCTTGCCCGCCATAGCGGTGAAGGCCAGACCGGCGGAATAGGCGTTGCCGACGTTCACGGCCCAGGTGGAAGCAACGATGGCGACCACTGCGACCAGCGCCAGGCCCATGCTCGACAGCACGAGCGTAATGTCGCCGCCCGAATCGGGCACGACGATGGCAAGCACGGCGCCCATCATAAGCACCAGGATGTTCACCGGCCACACGCCGATGACGCTCGACAGCACGGCGGCTTTGCGGTCTTTCGCGTAGCGGGTGAAGTCGCCCACGCCGGCGCCGCCCACAGCGAACAGGCCCACGGCGATGCTGATGCCCGCGGCCAGGCCCATGCCCTCAACGGGGATGTAGTTGAAGATAGAATCGGTGCCGGTGCCCGCGATGGACACGCCCAGGCCATACACGCAGATAACGAACAACAGCATGGCCGAAACGGTGTTGACCCACTTCACGCCCTCGAAACCGTAAATAGCCGAGACGAGCATGAGCGCGCCGAGCACGACCGCCGAAATCCACACGGGAATCTCGAAGCCGGTAAGTTCCGCAAACGCGACCGAGAACGACGCGCCGCACACGCTCGCCTGCACGCCGAACCAGCCCACAAGCGAAACGCCCATGATGAAGCCGACGATGTAGCGGCCGCCCTTCTTGCCGAGCGCTGCCGTGGACAGAGGCGCGGTGGGCAGACCCACGTCGGCCGACTCCATGGCGACGAAACACATGTATGCGACGATGATGCCAAAGCCGATGAACGACGCCAGGAAGCTGTCGAACAGGGTGAGGCCTGCGCCTAGCGCGGCGCCCGTGATGAGCGTAGAGACGTTGAAGCCGTTGCCGATCCAAATGCGAGCGATCGACCACCAACCCTGACGCTCCGATTCGGAGACGTACAGGCCCTCGGCCTCGAAGCTCATGGCTTCTTGTTCAGAAGACATGCGAGTTTCCTTCTTTCTATAGAGGCAAATAACTTGCGCAGTTTAGCATACTAAAGTGCGCACGAGTAACAAGGGCGTTAATCTCTGGCTGGTATTCGATAAATTGCATATTTCAATGACCAGTTGCGAAATTTTGCATACACACGATTCACTAGGGATTACCTGCAAGAATTTTCCGCCCTAAGTGGCAAAAATTCCGAGGTTTGCAGCGAATGGCACAAGCATGCCGTCATACGGTTCGACATTTCCCCAGGTCGCAAAATTCCCATGCTCGATAAACGCCTCTCGATGACCCTTAAAGAGCACTCGCATACAAGCCGCACGCTGCAAAACTCGGATTCTTTGCCGCAAAGAAGCCAAAACGGCACACACACCGCGACGAGTTCCTACCCGAGCCCGAATTTGCGGCGCACGCGCGCAAGTTTCCGGCGCCAAGGAGCATAGAGCGCGACGAGAAACACCACAGTCGCCACGCCATGGACGACGTCGAACGGAAGCGCGGCGGCATACACCGCGACGACGCCCGCGATGCCGCTCGCCTGCGCATGGAAAAAGCTTAAGATGCTCCACGCGTTCAAGATGAAACCGTAGCCGAGGCACGCAACGAATCCGTATGCATAGATAAGGAATGGATACGCGTCGATGAATTTCACGGGCGCGAAACCGGAGCCGGCTTCAACGGCGCGAAGCGCGCCGCCCGCCTTGCTTGTGACGAATGCGCAATCCTTCGCCGCGCTCGCGGCATAGGCCCCATCCTCCGCCTTGCCGTACCCATCAGGCGCGGGCACCATGGCAAGCAAACCCGCGCCGTAGCCCACCAAACCCCAGGCATACATCTGCCACGGGGTCCACGGGCCTTGGCCGAAGAAGAAATTCGAAGCCAACGCCGCAAGCGCGCCCACCATGAACCCGCTTTTGCGGCCGAACGCAACGCCCGCGATAATCGCGATGGCGCTGACCGGCTTGAAATCGGGAATGGGAGCAAACAGAATGCGCCCCGCAGCCGCAAGCGCCGCCAACACAACCGTAGGCATAATGTCGCGCAAACGCGGTCGCGAGGCCTCGTAGCTCGCGAAGAACACGGCGACGCTCGCCAAAACCACAAAAAACGACAACGCCGCCGTTTGCTCAAGGTTCGCGACGGCGCATGCGATCAGCACCGCCGGGGTGGCGACAAGGGCGATGATTTCAGCCGTGACGCACGAAGCGCGGGCCACAAAGCGGGACACGGGGACGGTCCCCTGCCCCATTTCCATTTGGGGCAGGGGACCGTCCCCGCGCCCCGCGCCCCCGTTCGGCCTTTCCTCGTTTTCCACGCTCTACCCCCTTGCCGCGATTTCCGCGAACAGGCGGCTTTTCGCATTCGGGCGATACACCAGGTTGTTTGCGAAGAAATCGTCCACGGGTTCGGTGCAAGCGACCTCACCATCGAAGGGCATCGATACGAAATCGGCGGTAACCAGCGCGAAGTCGAGGTCGTGCGTTACCAGCACGATGGTTTTGCCCGCATCGGACAGCCCGCGCACGATATGAGAGAGCTCCGCGCACGATGAAGGATCGAGCCCCTTGGTGGGTTCGTCGAGGAACAGCAGCTGTGGGTCGGCCAAAAGCAGCTTGGCTATCGCGAGCTTCTGCTGCTGGCCGCCCGACAAATCGTAGGGATGGCGCGCAGCGAAAGCATCCAAGCCGAAGCGTTCGGCCACAGCATCGGCCTCTCGTTGGCCGTAGCCGCAACGGCCCGACCATTCCATCAGTTCTTCTGCCACCGAGTCGCACACGAACAAGGCCTTAGGATCTTGCGGAAGCATGGCCTGCGAGCCCGCGAGCGCATTCGATACGCTGCCACGCTGGGGCTTCAACACGCCCGCCATGCAACGCAAAAGCGTGGTTTTGCCGCAGCCGTTGCCGCCGACGATTGCGTGCACGCTGCCGCGCGCGATATTCAAATCGATGCCGCGCAGCACCCACGGCTCGCGTCTGTCGAAACGAAAATGCAAGTCGCGCACGCGAATGGCAGCATCACGCGACATGAGCCCGCCGCTCTTTGCGGCCACGTTTCCACTTCCCTTTCCGTCCACTTCACCGCCAAAAAACAGCTCACGGCGCTTTTCCCAACGGCTCGCGAGAACGGCCTCGGCCGCCTGGCGCGTTGCCGGCGCGAACGATTCGCTCAAGTCGATGCGCTGCGTGGCGTAGGGCTCCACATCTTCCGGCGAATGCGTGGCGATGATTACCGTAATGCCCAGTTCGCGGTTCACGCGACCCAATAAAAACAGGAATTGCTTCACGGCGTTGGGATCGAGCTGCGCAGTGGGCTCATCAAGAAGCAACACGCGCGGGCGAAGCGCCAAAACGCTTGCCAAATTCACGAGCTGCTTTTGGCCGCCCGAGAGGTCTTCGGTTTTCTTGCGCACCCACGGCTCTATGCCGAAGAAATGCGCCACTTCTGCCACGCGACGACGCATTTCGTTTTGCGGCGTGCCAAGGTTTTCCAAACCAAACGCCAGCTCGTGCCACACGGTGTCACATACGATTTGCGCAGCGGGGTCTTGCATCACGAAACCAATGGCCTGGGCCGACTCGAGAGGCGTGAATGCCACCGTCCCATCGGATTCTTGGGCTGAATCGCCATATGCATTCGGCCCATGCACGACGCGCCCCAACACGCGAGCTTCGCCGCGATACGCCCCTGCAGGCGCAAGCTCGGGCTTCAGCGAACGCAATAGCGTGGTTTTGCCCGAGCCCGTTTCGCCCACAAGCGCACAAAACGACCCGCGATTTATGCACATGTCAGGCCAGACGATTTCCAGCGAGGCCTCGCCGTGGGCAATCGGATACGAAAACGCAAGCCCACGCGTCACGATGGCGGGCGCATCGTCCGTTTCATCCGCCGACGCATTCGTCTCTTCGACTGTCATTCGCACGACCTCCAATCAAGCCATTCACGCAACCACAACGCAGACGGCGCCAGCATAAGCAGCGCGTAAGGAACGAACAGCCACCATGCGCCTACGGCAGACATGGTGGGATAAAACGAGTAGAGGGAAAGCACCGCCCACGCACACACAGCGCTGGCCGCAGCAAGCGCGAGCACCACGGCGAGCACCGCCGCGTCGCGCACACCGAAATGGAACCGGGCATACGTCGTGCGCCGCGCGCCGCAATCGTAGCCGCGGGCGCGCATGGCGTCGCTGCGCTCCAGGGCGTCTTCCATTCCCCACCCCATCAACACGCTGACGACGCGCATGCGGCCGCGAGCGGCGTCACGCTTGTCGCGCGGGGCAGCGGCACTCGCGCAATCCTGCACGTCAGAGATGGCCTGCCCGCGCGATACAAACTGCGGCACCAGACGCAACACCTGCGACACCATAAGGGAAACGGTGGGCAGGAAGTTGCCGAACAGCGCCAGAGAATTTTCCGAATCCATGCACGCCGAATATGATGCGAACCACAGAAACACCGACGCGAACATGCCGCCCGAGCACAGGCCATATGCGAGCGCCTCGGCGTAGATGGCGCGCTGGCCAATGCGAAACAGCTCGGTAGAACCCGATGCCACGAAAAACGGGTTTGCCGCAGCCACCACCAGGCACAGCGGCACAACCCAGCGAAGCGACAACAATGTGGCTCGTCCGCCACGGCACACGCATGAGCACGCAAGCGCGCCTGCCAGCGAAAGCGTCGTGAACACAGGATGCAAGCATGCCATGGAAAGCGCGAGCGCGCTCGCCAAAAACGCGAAAGCCACTGCGGGGTGATATGTATGGAACACGTTGGTCATAGAAATTCTTGCCTGCGCCAAAACGCACGTTATATAATACGGGTGTCGACGGACGCCTGAGGTGGAATGCGGGCGATGCCGTCAAGTACTACAGGGCGCTAACCTTTAGCAAGTTAACGCCCTTCTTTATGGCCCGCCCAAAGCGCCTTTCCGAACGCGACCGCCTCTCGTGCCAATCCGGCCAGAGCCGTGATTAGTTTGATGATTTGGATTGCAACGTCCATCTACGAATCACCTCCTCCCGGAAGAGAAGGCATCGCCCGGCGCCCAGGGCTTACAACCGCCGACGCCGCGCATCATATCATGCGCGGCGTCGTTTTTTCTTCATCGGCCGCGAATTACCCTGCCACGTAATACCAGGAAACCGAATCGCCGTTTTGCAGCGTGTAGTTGCTGCACGCCGTCATGGGCACGACGCCGTTAACGGAGTACATCCAACCGCTCATTGAGCCGTGCTCTTTCTCGGCCAGGCCGCCGATGGCCGCCACATAGACGCCATAGCCTGTGTTCGACGCGCTCATCGACAAGCCGCATGCGCACAGGGCATCGTAGACCGTGGCGCCCTGATTGAATGTGAACGTGCCGCCGCCCGAAACAGGGTTTCCCACCGCCGAGCTGGAAACCGAGACGTATACCGTAATAAGGCTGGAAGATGACGACGCAGACGAGTCGGTCGAACCGCCCGTCGAAGTGCTCGCGTTCGAAGAGGCAGGCGAAGACGGCTGCGATGATGAGGACGAACCCATGGTGGAGCCGCTCCCAGATGAGCCCGAATTTGAGCGCGCCGATCCCGCAGCAGACGAGGCATCGGATTTGGCATCGCTGGAGCCGGCCGGATCGGCGGCGCCATCAGCTTCGTCCGAAGCGTCCTCGGCATTTTCGGAAGCTTCCTCTTCCGAGCCCTCGCCTTCAGAAACGGCTTCGTCGCCGCTTTCGCCCGACGCGGCATGCTTGGCTTTTGCGGGATTATGAGCTGAATCGGCACTACTCGCAGCCGAACCCACGTCAGATTCGGACGCCGCGTGAACGATTCCGACGCTTTGCGCCGCCTTGATGATGGGCGAATCGGACGGAAGCCCGAAGCCGTCAGTCAGCGCGAATGCCGACACGCCAATGAATAGTGCCGAAACCACAGCGAGCGCGGCGATTCCTGCACGCGTAGCTGCCGAAAACGCGCCGCGCTTTGAAGCACGGGCACTTGATTTGGCAGTGGAAGACGAAGACGGCGACCCAACCGTAAGGGCCGCCGCCTGTGCGGAGTCGCGACGAGGGGCGTCCCCCGCCGCGACTCGGTCGTCTTCCGAAATGGGTTTCATTTCGTCAGACATGGTGAACTACTTTCCAGTGCTGTTGCGACGTCGTGCAGCCACGAACCACGCAATTGCGGCAACCGCAGCCGCAATGCCAACAGCAAGCACAACATAGGCCCAAACGGGCGCGCCGTTGTCGACAGCATCGTCGGGAGAAGCGGAAGTAGTCGCTACATCGTTAGACGAGCCGTTCTTCGAATCGAGCTTGGTAGCTGAACGAGACGCCGCCTCGTCGGAACTTTCGGCCTTGGCTTCCTTCGCATCGTCAACCGCAGCACCATCCGCGGCATCGGAAGCCTGCTGCAAAACGGAAGTCGAAACCGGAGCATTCGATGCGGCAGGGGCGCCAGTCGAAGCGGGCGAGCCACCGTTGGAGCCGTTGGAGCCGCCATTCGAGCCACCGTTATTGGTGCCACCGCCGTTATTGTCGCTGCCAGAATTATTGCCATTGTCGCCATCGTCAGACTTAATCTCAGAGTTCGAGCTACCGCTCTTGAGCTTAATCAACGCACCGGAGTCGTTGATGTAGTACAGGTTGCCCTGAGCATCGCAAATCACCGGAGAGTCGCAATAGTTATGATGGCCGTCAGCAGCGTAGATACATGTCGCCTCAGCGTCACCTAACTTATAACGATATACCCCACCGCCATCGGTGTAATGAACGTAATCATTAGTGGCTGCATCATCAACCGTGAAGTACACATATAATCCATCGGATTGCTTAGACACAAGCGGAACCGCTTTGACGCCGCCCAAGCCCGCCGGCATCGACGCCCCGTCAGCCTTGGTCACAAGCTGCGCCTTATAGCTATCAAGGTCGATAATCGCGAGAGCCGCGTCGTTTCCTGACACACCACCGACAATCATCTTTCCATCCGAGATAACGGGCCTGCTTGCGCACCCCGTGAATCCGATATCTAGCGTGCTGCTTTCCGACAGAATTCCTTCGGTATCGATCGAGAACACATGCAATGCGCCCGCTCGATCGAAGAGGTAAACCTTCGTTCCATCGTCGGACAGCACGCAATCAGAGTTCACCACCGCATTCAGCGAAACGCTCGAGAGCACATCGCCCGTTTGCTTGTTAAGCACGCGCACGGTACCCGCGCTCGTGGATACAACCAGGAAATTGCCCTTCACCGCCGCGCCGTTCCAATAGTAGCCCTCAGACGGATGATTGATTTGCCACTTCACCTCGCCGGTTTTCACGTCGATGCACAGCAGGTAACCGTTGTTATACGTCGTGTGGTAATTCTCGTCAGAAATAACGTCGACGGTTCCCACATAGAGATTATCGCCATCAACGGTAAGCGTATTGCTCAGTTGGGCCATGTTGCTCAGTTCGTCAGTCATCCAAACCGTCGTCAGGGAATCGACCGTAATCGCCTGCACACGTCCACCATTCAAAGGCACGATAAGTAAACCTTGTGCATACACCGGGCGAGTCGTATAGCCCACCTTGCCACCCAAGTTCGCCTTCGCACTTATCTTGCCCGAGTTGGCATCAATCTTGAACAGCGTGTCTTCGGAGGCAACATATACGAATCCGCCAGCCAAAACCGGTTCAGACGCGTTGGGGGAATCGGTACCCAGAAGCGTCTTGTAATCGAACACCCAGTCTTCGGACACATTGCCTGTAGGTGTGGAAGCGCTCGTTTCGGCAGAGCCATTACCAGAATCGCCGTAGCCCTTCCAATCGGCCTTCCAATCGGACGGAATGTTGGCGTTCTTGTCGACGACGACGCCATCGACGACCTTTGCGGGCTCTTTGCCATTGACGAGATAACGCCATTCAAGCTTATCGCCCGCCACCAAGGTTTGCTCGATATTTTCGACGGCGACGCCGTTGACGTATGCCTGCCAGGAATCGGTTATGTTGCTCGAAAGCTTCGTTTTGCCATCAATCGGCGAGACGACGCTCCACAGGTCGTAGTGAGGGTCGTCGCAGAAGGTGTAGTCGACGAATTCGTACGCTATTCCACTTTTCTCAAAGAGCTGCTCGGTTGCTTCCATGACAGACGTGTCCATATTGACGAAAAAGCCACTTTCGGGCAGCCATGCTTGCTCATGTTTATCGGAGTCGATGCCGTATGCCGCAACCGAAACCGCAATCGTCTCTGGAGCGTTCTCGATCCACTTGGCATAAAGCGTTATGCCGCCCGTGATTGGGGTATCGAAATCGAATGCTTTCGTCAGTTCTTTATCAGCAAACCAACCGCCGAACGTATAGCCTTCACGCGCCGGATCGGTAGGTTTAGTGGCGGCTTTACCTTCTTCGACCGTCACCGCATCAACGTTTGAGCCGCC
>ERZ808240.4276-NODE-4276-length-12829-cov-4.403398_pt1 | contig 12829 bp, 10 predicted proteins | sample MGYA00521084_ERZ808240 | MGnify/ENA primary metagenome ERZ808240 (study PRJEB31516, sample SAMN03275571) | gut metagenome | biome: mammalia-associated habitat; material: feces | host: Papio cynocephalus | place: Kenya | collected 2012-08-06 ... | reverse complement strand
CATCGGGAAATCGGTCAAGTTAAATACGCTCTAATTTAATTCATCCAACGAGTACAACCTTATATCACTGTGCAAGCAGTGCCACAGTTGGGTACACCGCAACGGCACTACACATCATACGGATATTGCTCTTGAAGCAAGGCTTAAGCGTTGATTTCACTGCTGATGTCTACCTCAACCCCCTAATATCCACACGCAATCAACCGCCCCCTCTTCGTATTCATTTTTCTGCTGATTTTATTTGGCGGTGTCAGAAAGATTGTCTAAGTTTGTATATGTAAGAGAGAGGAAGAAGGATTATTGCAGCAAATCGATTGCAGACGGATTTTAGTTGACAGCCATAACAAATCACAGATAATCGCTCTGAAACAACAGATTATGTAAGTTAGTTGTGAAACGGAATATCAGGCACTGAATACAGTGCCTATATTTTGGGATAAGGTGGAACAAAAAATTGCAAAAAAATACCCTTAGAAGAGGTCAAAAAAATTGACAGATTTTGTTCCAAAGGACTTTAGATACAGATAAATCAAGTATATCACAGATAACCTATTCATTACAAATAATACATCATACAAAATGACTGATTTGATAATTGATTCCACAAACGGAAAACTCAACTTGGAAGACTTGCCGCAAAACTGCATATTCAATAAGGTAATCACTGGTTGCGGAGGTACAACAGTTGCCCTTTTTAATGACAGGGATTACATAATAGCAGTTCCGACAACTGAACTTATAGTGAACAAGACTGGAAGAGCTGATGCAGGTGCATCAACTATTATAAGCCCTGAAGGCAGAAAGCAGAGAGTGTTCGGACTGTTCGGGACTTTCTCTTATCAATTAAAACAGGAACTGAAGGATTACCTCTCGTCTGAAGGAATAAAGAAGATTATGTGTACTTACGACAAAGTAGATGCACTCAACAAGTTTATCAACACAAGAGATTACCAGATACTTATAGACGAGTACCAACTACTCCTGAAGGCCTACAGCTACAGGTACAACGCAATTAACGGTGTCCTCTCTAATTACAGGAAGTACAAGTCTTTCTGCTTTATGAGTGCCACGCCTATAAGCCCTGAATTTGTACCGCTTGCTTTAGAAGGGATAGAAGAAGTGAAGGCGGTATGGAAAGAGACGGACACCTTGTTTGTAGCGTTGGAAAGAACCAACAAGCCGTATATGAAAGCGGCAAACATAATCAATGCCTACAAGAAGGACGGATATGTTGAAATCAACGGAAAGAGGAGTTATGAAGCGTACTTCTTTATAAACAGCGTCACTGACATAGCGGACATATTGCAGTATTGCGAACTGAACAAAGATGAAGTAAGGATAGTGTGTGCGGACAACGAAAGCAACAGGCAGAAACTTGCAGGTTACACAATCGGAAACAGCAGAAGCGAAAACAGGCAGTTCAACTTTATAACATCGAAGTCGTTTGAAGGTGCAGATTATTTCAGTGAAACAGGTGTCTGCTATGTGGTTTCAAACAGCTCTAGCCGCAATACACTGCTGGATATATCTACTGACATATACCAGATAGCTGGCAGGATAAGGACTGAATCAAATCCCTTTAGAAATCTGCTCGTACACATATTCAACACAACTGGAAAACGCAACATAGATTTGGATACCAGTTATGAGGAGATAGTTGAACGCACTAACAGGCAAGTTGAGTTTGACAACAAGATTATAGCCTTGGTAAACAGCAGCCCTGAAAACTCTGACAGGCTCTTCAATTCAGAATATGTGAAGACAGACGATGAAGGGAAGTACTACCTTGACGATATGATTGTAAAACTTGACTTGTTCACAATCCGTTTAGAACAGAGCATCTACAAGGACGGAATATCTATAGCAAAGCACTATAACAACAACGGAATACTTACTACTGCACCTGAATACGAGAGAATAGGAGAGAGCATCAAGTCTATAACCAAGAAGTCGCCAAAGATAAACTTCAAGGAAGCGTTTCTTAGATATGCAGAGTTGCAGAAGAATCCCTTTGCGTTCACTGGTGCTATAAAGGAGATTGTTAACCAGCAGCCTTTAATTGTAGATGCCTACAACAAACTTGGGGAAGACAAGGTAAGGGAATTACGGTACACAAAGAAAGCGGTAAACGCTGCTCTTCTAAATGAAGACAAGTCAAGCTGCACACAGTTCAGGGTCGCGAAGATGCTCAAAGACAGCATAAGGGTCGGTTTCTACAGTTCATCAAGAATAAAAGATATGCTTTCAGATACGTACAAGGCTCTTGGGTTGAACAGGAAAGCAACTGCAACAGATATAACAGAGTACTTTGATTGCAAGCCAGCATCAAAGAGGATAGAAGGAAACAAGGTGAGAGGATATGACATCTTCAGGGCAAAATTCATTTTTAATTGATATGACTAACTACTTCCAGCAGTCCGAAACGGAAGGACGCAAATTGTTCAAGGAGATACTGGATTAGTCCAGTGCTTCAGATTACAAGTTCTCAACAGATAATTATGACAGGATAGATTGCAGGGTTGGAGACATTGCAGTAGAGATTAAAAAGAGGAACGTCAAATATCTGTAGTACGATGACTTGATTATGGAGAAATCGAAATACGATGCTATGATGCAGATTATAAGCAACGACAAGCATCTAAATCACGGATTATATGTCAACTTCCTTGGGAACGATACAGTGCGATTGTTCTCTTTAGAACGGATATAGCAACAGATAAATGAAGGCAGGATATAGGCAGAGTGGCAACCCTGCAAGCGCACAACCGCCATATATACTGGAGAAGAAGACAAGCTGGTATATCACTTGCCAATCTCGCTTGCCACAACGCTTGTAAAGAAAGACGGAATATGGAGACAGCAATAATACTCATAAATGCGATACTGCTTATAAGATTAGTGCATCTGCTTCTTAGGAAGAGAGCAAACGATGAAGAGGTGCTTTTGCTTGCCCTGTTCGTTGGGATAAGCACGGTGCTGTTTATCTTGTATATTGTGATATTATAAATAAAGATAAATAGATTTAATCAGATACTCGCTATTAGAAATAAGATTGTACCTTTACACAAACCAAAAGCCAAAACGATATGAAACAACTGATTATACTCTTAGCCTGTCTTGTTGGGCTTGTCGCTAATGCACAATATACCACAGTTATCAATACTGATTCTCTATGTCCGATAATTGATGCGCCGATACTGGAAAGTCACTTAAGCAGGGACTACCAGTATATCAATACTCCTATGGGGTTGACAATCAACCAAACTATCAAGTATGCTCAAAAAATCGGATTCTCTGATTTTGTCAGTGACTTGAAAGTTGAAAACTGTAGTTATCATCTTTACAAGGCTCGTAACCCTGAAACTGGTGATGAGTGTTGGATAACCTACAATTATAATAGTGAAGACAAACCAATGTGTTACGGTGTTGCCTACGTCTTCAAGGACAAGAAGATGATGCCGAAAGATTTCAAGAAACTGGCAAAGAAAATTGGTAAAGACAATTACAAATATTGCCAGTGGAAAAACAGGTTGGTTATCTGTGAAAACTACTTCGGGATTAGTGAAACCGAAAACATACTCAAAACAGGAAAATACAAAGTGCCGTCTTCTGTAGGTGGCGGAACTGAATACGAAAAGCCAATAAAGGTGATTGTCGTAAACAAGTAAGGGCTGGATTAACTTCCAGCTCTTTTTTTGTGCCTTCTGAAATTTGTGTAGAGATTACGCATCTGTTCGGAAAACTGCCTTTTTGCGTAAAAATCGGAGGCGTGGGGTTAGCAACCTTCACTCCTTGAAATAATACTCCCTACCCCTTTTTCTTTTGTTACGCCAGTCTCCTCACTGTTCCTGATGAGAGAGTGATGAGCCTACTTCACTTTTCTCTTCAGAGGTATTGCACAACTCGCTGATAGTTCGTAACTTTGCCTTTGAATCGGGGTGAGTAGAACGTTTCCTAGAACAATACGCTAACAGCCTGATTTACTGAAATACGGAAGAAATTCCGTATTTTATTTTGCCAACTAAAATATAACGTGTAACTTTGCCGTGCCGCTCGGTGTCTGTGGCTCGCCGCAGTGCCTTTCGGCAAAGAGTTACTTAAGTCTAATCCATAGTATTATGAACATTCAGAATTCCTTTGCGGGTACATTGGAATCGGGTGATATTTTAGTTGAAATCTCCCCCTCTCCTACACCCGGGCTTACCATCAACCTGGACAGCACCGTCGCTTACCAGTTCGGTGGACAAATCAAGAAAGTGATTGCAGACACCCTGCAGGGCTTGGGTGTTGACAGCGCAATCGTGGACGCTACCGACAAGGGCGCCCTTGACTGTACCATCCGCGCACGTGTGACTGCTGCCGCAGTCCGCGCTACCGGCAAAGATGTATGGGAGTAACCGCAACGGTTGCCTCCCGTTCAGATTATTTACACCAATAAAATCCGGAACAATGCAAAGACTAAGAAGAACTATGATGTTCGTCCCGGGCAACAACCCGGCGATGATGCAAGACGCATATATATATGGCCCCGACTCCATAATGCTTGACCTCGAGGACTCTGTTTCAATGGCAGAGAAGGACACAGCGCGTCTGTTGGTACACAATGCTCTCAAGACTATCGACTACGGAAAAACAGAGATGGTAGTGCGCATCAATCCCCTCAACACACCTTACGGCAAGAAGGACATTGAGGCTGTTGTCAAGGCCGGCGTACAGGTAATCCGTATGCCGAAAACCGAGACTGCAGAGGAAGTGGTAGAGGTAGAACGCGAGATTGAACGTGTTGAGAAGGAACTCGGCTGCGTAGGCCGCACCCAGATCATGGCAGCTATCGAGAGCGCACTCGGCGTTGTAAACGCTTATGCTATCGCCACCGCGTCTCCCCGCATGATGGGTATCGCCCTCGGCGCGGAGGACTATTGCGCCAACCTGAAGACCCAGCGTTCCAAGGACGGTGCAGAGCTTCAGCTCGCACGCGAGACTATCGTTGTCGCAGCACGTGCAGCTGGCATCGACGCTCTCGACACCGTTTACTCCAACCTCAACGACATGGAGACATTCCGCCGCGAGGTTGAGTTCATCAAGACCCTCGGCTTTGACGGCAAGTCAATCATCAACCCCCGTCAGATTGAGGTTGTCAACGAGGTGTTCACCCCGACACAGAAGGACATCGACAAAGCCCGCACTATCATCGCCGCTATCAAGGAGGCTGAGAAGAAGGGCTCGGGCGTAATCGCCGTCAACGGCAAAATGATAGACAAACCGGTTGTAATCCGCGCACAGCGCACCATCGAGTTGGCACTGGCATCCGGCGCAATTAAAGAGGAGGACATATAATGAATACATACAAGGACAGACAAGAGGCAATCGCGCAGCAGGCTGCTGCAATGCACAAGAATGTATATGACGACACCAAGGTGTCAAAGGACCCGACCGAACGTCAGGAACTCCAGAAGGTCAGCCCGAAGCTCGCCACCCTGGAAGAGGCTATCCGCCGCTCCGGGCTGAAAGACGGCATGACCATCTCATTCCACCACCATTTCCGCGGCGGCGACAAGGTGGTCAACATGGTCGTTGACAAGCTCGCCGAAATGGGCTTCAAGAACCTGCACCTCGCAGCTTCGTCACTCTCAGACGTTCACGCCCCCCTCATCGAGCACATCCGCAACGGTGTCATCACCCGCATCTCCACCTCTGGTCTGCGCGGCGAGCTGGCCAAGGAGATTTCTCACGGCCTGATGAAAGAGCCTGTCATCTTCCGCAGCCACGGCGGTCGCGGCAGCGCAATCGCCAACGGCGACCTCCACATTGACGTTGCTTTCCTGGGCGCGCCTTCTTCTGACCCCCTCGGCAACGCTTGCGGCTATTCACGCTCCGAGAACGCCAAGTCAATCTGCGGCTCTCTCGGATACGCCCTCCCCGACGCACAGTATGCCGACAAGGTGGTCATCATCACCGACGACCTTGTCCCCTACCCCAACACTCCGAATGCAATCTCGGAGCGCAACGTGGACTTCGTGGTTGTTGCAGACAGCGTGGGAGACTCTTCCAAGATTTCTTCGGGCGCAATCCGCGACACCAAGAACCCGCGTGACATCCTCCTAGCGCAGCAGGCTGCCAAGGTCATCATCAACTCCGGCTACTTCAAGAACGGCTTCTCTATCCAGACCGGTTCCGGCGGCGCATCGCTCGCTGCTGTCAAGTTCATCCGCGAGAGCATGATCGAGAACAACATCGTGGCTGACTTCGCCCTCGGCGGCATCACTGCACACATGGTGAAACTGCACGAGGAAGGCCTGATCAAACGCCTCATCGACGTTCAGTCATTCGACAAGGTTGCTGCCGAGTCTCTCCGCAAGAACCCGATGCACAAGGAGGTTTCAGCCAACGAGTATGCAAGCGCAGACGAGCCGGGCAGTGCCGTTCACTACCTTGACATCGTCATCCTGTCCGCACTCGAGGTTGACGTGAACTTCAACGTGAACGTCCTCGTGGGCAGCGACGGCATCATCCGTGGCGCAATCGGCGGACACCCCGACACAGCAGCAGACTCTGCACTCTCTATCATCGTCTGCCCGCTGCTGCGCGGACGCATCCCGTGTGTCGTTGACGAGGTGACTACTCTCATCACCCCAGGTTCAAACGTTGACGTGATCGTAACCGAATACGGCATCGCAGTCAACCCGCGCCGCCCCGAACTGAAAGAGCGTCTTGCCAAAGCAGGTCTGAAGATTGTGGACATCCACGACCTGCGCGACAAGGCAATGAGCGTCATCGGCCAGCCGGCTGAGCTCCCCTTCGGCGACAAGGTTGTCGGCGTGGTGATGAACCGCGACGGCTCTGTAATGGACGTAATCAAGAATATCAAAGACTAATCATATAGTTTTTGCAACTGCCAGATGGCTACTATGTCAGAGAAGGAGATAACGCTGACGGAACTGCTCGAGAGCCGCGACCGCCGTCGCATGAGGCAAATCGAGCTGCTCGGCGAGTATTCAGGGCGCACGCTTGTGCTGCTGACTATCGTCACGCCTGGCTCTGTCAAGCGCAACTCTCTTTCTCTGACGGCAGCCGGCGCGGCTGTTGACGCACTCCGCCAGTCACTGGACGGTCATGTCATACACGAGGAAACATACGACCGCAATACCGGCTATGAAGCGTTCATCGTCACTGACCTGACAACAGAGGAGGCAAAACGCAGAGCGTGCGACATCGAGGACACACACCCTCTGGGCCGATTGTTTGACATCGACGTGATGAACGGCAGCGCAGTACCCATAAGCCGCACGACGCTCGGGCTTCCCTCGCGGCGATGCCTGGTCTGCGGCGACGATGCCCGCGTATGCATGCGCCTGAACAGGCATGACTATACGGAGCTGAACGAAAGAATACGTTTGATGATAGAAGATTATGAGCGACACAACTTATAGTCTGCGCGAAATGCCGCTGTCCCTTGCGTCTGAGAGGGACAGGGTGTCTGCCATGCTCGCGGCAAACGGACTGCGGACAGAGGCTCTCGACTTATACATCGGGGTCTTTGACCAGGACGACCATTTGCTGGGAGGGGGTGGACTGTGCGTCAATGTCATCAAATGCATAGCACTCGACGCATCATTGCGCGGCGAGGCAATCTCAAACACGCTGGTGAGCCGGCTGCGCACCGAAGCACGGCAGCGCGGACACCGCAACATATTCATCTATACCAAGCCCGAGAACGAGGACCTTTTCCGCTCACTGGCTTTTCACGTCATAGCGCGGTCCCCCAAGGCAGTGATGCTCGAAAGCGACAGGCGTGGCATTTCGTCATATTGCGAATACCTCGCGTCATTGCGCCGGGACAAGGAGGATGCAGCAGCCATTGTCATGAACTGCAATCCCCTCACGCGAGGTCACTTGTACCTGATAGAACAAGCCGCTGCCCAATGCGGACATCTGTTCATAATCCCGGTAATGGAGGACAAGTCGCTGTTCCCCTACCGTATGCGGCTGGGTATGATGCGTGACGCTTGCGCACGGTTTGACAATGTGACAGTATGTGACGGCAGTCCCTACGCCGTTTCCGCTGTCACCTTCCCGTCATACTTCCTCAAATGCGCCGATGATGCCACCGACACGTCAATACAGCTGGACCTCGACATATTCTGCCGCCACATTGCTCCTGCTCTCGGTGTCACAGCACGCTATGCCGGGACAGAGCCGACAGATGCACTGACAGCACGGTACAACGAACTAATGGCAGAGACGCTGCCTAAGCATGGGCTGCAATTCCGCGAAATAGCGAGACTGCAAGCCGATGGTGTGTGCATATCTGCTTCTCGCGTGTGTGAGAATATGCGAAACGGCAATTTCGCCGAAGTTCTGGCAATGCTCGCGCCGACTTCAGTGCCATACGTAATGGCGCACCTCGCAGCTGAAGCCTTGAAGCGAGAACTGTCGCTTACCCCAAAGCCTGGACTTGTAGACCGGGCTGACAACGGAGCACATGAGGACATGGACTTTGCGCTTATGACACGCAGCATTGATGCTCTTACCCCAGGGCTTGTGGCAATGGCGAAAGCCTCAACCGTTGCAGAAGCCGTCGCTCGCGGACAGGAAGCGGAAAAAGCCATGTTTGAAGCCACGGACGGGGTCAATACCCACAAAGGGGCAATATTCTGCATCGGCATCACACTGCTGGCGGCAATGCAGCTGTACCGTCAGGGTGAGGTAATTACTCCATCGGCATTGTCAGAGGCCATATCACGGCTTGCCGCAGAAATCGCAGACGAGCCAACACATAGCCACGGCTCTGAAGCACGCCGCCGCTACAAGGTGGGAGGCGCGCTCGGCAACGCATACGACGGCTACCGCCGGCTGTTTGACAGCTGGCTGCCTTATTACAGGAAACACCGCGACGACAGGGACGCGGAACACAAAACCCTGCTCACGATAATGACTGAAATCGACGACACCAACGTGTTGCACCGTGCCGGCGAGGAGGGCGCAAAGTGGCTCAAGGAGCAATCCGCAAAGCTGCTCGCAGACTTCTCAATCGACCGTTTGCAGACATTCAACGCCGAATGTACCGCCCGCAACATATCGCCTGGAGGCGCCGCCGACATGCTTTCATTGACCATACTAACCGACTCAATAACAACAAAATAACCTAATAAACCTATTTCAACCAATGGTAGAACTCATCGACAAAGGAGTGTATCTGTTAGACGGCGAACGCTTCGCTACAGACACCACCGGACTGCCCTCACCCAAGGAGGCTCGCGAAAACACTATCACATACGGAATCCTCCGTTCACACGACGTTGACAAATCTGGCGGCGACAAGATGCGCATCCGCTTTGACGCCATGATGAGCCACGACATCACATACGTCGGCATCATACAGACTGCACGCGCCAGCGGCTTGGAGAAATTCCCCATCCCCTACGCCATGACCAACTGCCACAACTCCCTCTGCGCTGTCGGCGGCACTATCAATGAGGACGACCATGTATTCGGTCTTTCAGCAGCCAAGAAATACGGCGGCATCTACGTGCCCGCCAACCAGGCTGTCATCCACCAGTACGCCCGCGAAGCAATGGTGAAATGCGGCAACATGATTCTCGGCTCTGACAGCCACACCCGCTACGGCTCTCTCGGCAATATGGGTGTCGGCGAAGGCGGCGGCGAGCTCGTTAAGCAGCTCCTCTGCAACACTTGGGACATCAACGCTCCCGAAGTTGTCCTCGTTTGGCTCGAAGGCGCCCCCCGCAAGGGCGTCGGTCCCCACGACGTGGCTATCTCCCTCGTCAAGGCTGTGTTTGAGAACGGTTTCGTGAAGAACAAGGTACTCGAATTTGCAGGCCCGGGCGTGAAGAACCTCCCCATCGATTTCCGCAACGGCATCGACATCATGACTACCGAGACCACTTGCCTCAGCTCTATCTGGGTGACCGACGAGGAGGTCAAGCACCACTATGACATCCACAACCGCCCCGAGGCTTACAAGGAACTCAAGCCAGGCAAGGTGGCATACTATGACGGCGTGATCAAGATTGACCTGAGCACCCAGGAATGTATGATTGCACTCCCCTTCCATCCCTCCAACGCTTACACTATCCACGAGCTTCAAGCCAACCCGGAGAAGATACTCCGCGAGGTGGAAGAGGACACACGCAAACGCTTCGGCGACAAGGTGAGCGTTGACCTGCTCAGCAAGATCAAGGACGGCAAGGTAATGGCAGACCAGGGCATCATCGCCGGCTGCTCAGGAGGTACATACGACAACCTCGCCGAGGCTGCATCTATCCTAAAGGGCAAGAGCGTCGGCAATGACTACTTCACCGCCTCCGCATACCCGCAGTCAGTGCCTGTATACATGGCAACAACTCGCGACGGTGTGGCAGAGGAACTCCTCGAGGCCGGCGTAGTCATCAAGCCCGCATTCTGCGGCCCGTGCTTCGGCGCCGGCGACGTGCCCGCCAACAACGGACTCTCAATACGCCACACTACCCGCAACTTCCCCAACCGTGAGGGTTCAAAGCCGGGCAACGGCCAGATATCACTCGTGGCTCTGATGGACGCACGCTCTATCGCTGCAACAGCTGCCAACGGCGGTGTCATCACAGCTGCTACCGACGTAGACTACACCAACAGCCACAAGCCCTACGAGTTTGACGCAAAAATCTACGAGCGTCGCGTATACAACGGCTTCGGTCACGAGACCCTCGCAACCGAGCTCCGCTACGGCCCGAACATCAAGGACTGGCCCAAGATGTACGCTATGCAAGAGAACATGCTCCTCGAGCTGGCAGCTGTCATCCACGACCCCGTGACCACTACCGACGAGCTGATCCCTTCAGGCGAGACCTCAAGCTACCGCTCAAACCCGCTCAAGCTGTCAGAGTTCGCGCTCTCACGCCGTGTGCCTGAATACGTAGGCATCAGCAAGCGCATCCAGAAGGAAGACCTCGAGCGTCGTGACGGCAAGTGTCCGCAGAAAGTGCTCGACGTGCTCGCCAAGGTAGGCGCAAAGGCCGAAGACACCTCATTCGGCTCGTGTGTATTCGCAAACCGTCCCGGCGACGGCAGCGCGCGCGAACAGGCAGCCTCCTGCCAGAAAGTGCTCGGCGGCGATGCAAACATCTGCTACGAGTACGCAACCAAGCGTTACCGCTCAAACTGCATCAACTGGGGTATCGTACCCTTCACACTCGACAAGGACACCAAGTTTGACTACGTACAGGGCGACTTCGTCTTCGTACCGGGCATCCGCAAGGCTATCCTCGACGGCAAGGAGACTATCGATGCCAAGGTGATTGCTGCTGACGGCGTACACGACATCAAACTCAACTTCAGCAACCTCACCAAAGACGAGCGTCAGATCCTCGCCGACGGTTGCCTGATGAACTACTACGCAAACCAGAAGAAATAATCAACCTTAAACACTACGAATCATGGAAAAAATCAAAATGACCACTCCCCTCGTGGAGATGGACGGCGATGAAATGACCCGTATCCTCTGGAAGATGATCAAGGACGAGCTCATACTCCCCTTCATCGACCTCAAGTCAGAATACTATGACCTCGGCCTGCCCAAGCGCGACGAGACACGTGACCAGATCACTGTTGACGCTGCTGAGGCTACCAAGAAATATGGCGTTGCCGTGAAGTGCGCTACTATCACACCCAACGCCCAGCGCATGACTGAATACAAGCTCCACGAGATGTGGAAGAGCCCCAACGGCACTATCCGCTCTATGCTCGACGGAACTGTATTCCGCACGCCGATCACTATCAAGTGGATCAAGCCGGTGGTGAAGAACTGGGAGAAGCCTATCACAATCGCACGTCACGCATACGGCGACGTGTACAAGAGCGTGGAAATCCGCGCCGACGAGCCTGGAACTGCCAAGCTCGTGTTTGACGGCAAGGACGGCAAGCATGAAGAGGTAGTTATCCACGAGTTCAAGGGCGAAGGCGTAATCCAGGGTATGCACAACACCGACAAGTCTATCCGCTCATTCGCTCACAGCTGCTTCAAGTTCGCTATCGACACCAAGCAGGACCTGTGGTTCTCAACCAAGGACACCATCTCAAAGAAGTATGACGCACAGTTCCGTCACATCTTCGACGAGGTGTTCGAAGAGTACAAGGGTGAGTTCGAGCGTCTCGGCATCGAATACTTCTACACCCTGATCGACGACGCAGTTGCTCGTGTTATCCGCAGCAAGGGCGGCTACATCTGGGCTTGCAAGAACTATGACGGTGATGTGATGAGCGACATGGTATCTACCGCTTTCGGCTCACTCGCCATGATGACATCTGTGCTCGTAAGCCCCGATGGCAAATACGAGTATGAGGCTGCTCACGGCACAGTGACTCGCCACTACTACAAGCACCTCAAGGGCGAGGAGACATCCACCAACCCGATGGCAACTATCTTCGCATGGAGCGGCGCACTGCGCAAGCGCGGCGAAATGGACGGCCTGAAAGACCTCGTAAACTACGCAGACCAGCTCGAAGGCGCATGCTTCGACACCCTCAACGAGGGCATCGTGACAAAAGACCTCGTAAACCTCTACGAAGGCCTGACTCCGAAGGCTGTCAACAGCGAACAGTTCCTGCAGGCTATCCGCAAGAACCTCGACAAGCGCATGGCATAAACAGCCTTACAAACCATAACCCACTGGGGGTGTGTCCAAATAGGCACACCCCCTTTTATGCGCAGCCAAAGCAGGAACACGAATGTAACTCACCTTTTATTCGAGATGTAGAAAGCACTGAAAAAGTTTTTGATGGTGTCATTTTGCAATTGGCATGGCAAACTACAGCATTCTTAGTCGTTCTCGGC
>ERZ808240.4275-NODE-4275-length-12829-cov-4.421794_pt1 | contig 12829 bp, 16 predicted proteins | sample MGYA00521084_ERZ808240 | MGnify/ENA primary metagenome ERZ808240 (study PRJEB31516, sample SAMN03275571) | gut metagenome | biome: mammalia-associated habitat; material: feces | host: Papio cynocephalus | place: Kenya | collected 2012-08-06 ... | reverse complement strand
AGTAAATACGAGTGCCTGTCTGAGCCGAAGGCGAGTTGGCACAGGAGTATTTACGAATCAGACATATGCATCGAATAGAAAGCGAGCGAGTTTATCATAGTGGAGATATCAATAGCAGAAATTGGATAATCCCGTAAAGATAAATGGTGTATTTTTCGTTCGGCTAGTCCTCGTTGCAGATCAGACCGTAGAATGAGATCAGGTACAGTCCGGCGATACCGACGAGTGTGTAGATGATTCTGGAAAAGGCGGAGCCGGTTCCAAATAAAGCATCTACAAGATTAAAATTAAAGATTCCGATGATACCCCATACGATCGCACCAACGATCACAAGGGTAAGACAAATAACATTAAATACTTTCATGGCATTCCTCTCTGATTTCTAATTATTTGGACATTAGTTTTTGGCAAGATGTCTGAAAAATTAATTGTTCCATATCCCTAGTTTGTGCGAACCAATCAGAAATATACTTCCATTTACTGGGAAATATAAAATATAAAAAACAATGAAAAATGGGTTGACACCATATAGGCATAATGGTATATTAAAAACAACATATGAACAGATATTCAAATGTTCAATAAAACAACGAGAGGAGGAACAAGATGAATACGGACAGCAGGGAAGCATGCGAATGCAAAGAGAACGATATTGCTGAGATCACCGCTGAGATTAATGAGATGATGCCGGACGAAGAAAATCTATATGATCTGGCCGAGCTGTTTAAAGTATATGGCGATTCCACCAGAATACAGATCTTATATACACTGCTGGATCATGAAAAGAGTGTTGGTGATATTGCAGAAGAACTTGGAATGAATGCATCTGCCATTTCTCATCAATTAAGAGTGTTAAAACAGGCGAAGCTGATCAAGAACCGCAGAGCAGGAAAGAATATGTTTTATGAGCTTGCCGATGACCATGTAGCAGTTATCATGCGAATGGGACTTGAGCATATATTTGAATAATAAGAAAGGTTAAAAGGTGAATATTATGAAGAAGAGATATAATTTAAGTGATGTAGATTGCGCAAACTGTGCAGCAAAGATGGAGGAGCAGATCAGCAGGTTACCAGGTGTAAACAGCGCATCTATCAGCTTCATGGCACAGAAACTTACATTAGATGCAGATGAAGACAAATTAGATGAGATCTTAAAGCAGGCAGAAAAGATCATCAAGAGCATTGACGAGGAAGCAGCGATCGAATACTAAGAATGATACAAATCTGAACATTAAGATGTTGCAGGTAAAACAGGATTAAAAAGAAAATTATTGCAGATAGCAGAAAAAAGGTGATGGATTATGAGTAAGAAGCAGAAAAAAATGTTAATTCGAATCATCGTTGCACTGGTAGTATTTATCGCATGCGAGATTGCAGAGAAATTCATCCATTTAAATGGAGTGTGGGATACAGTTGTAAAGGCTGCGATGTTCGCAGTTCCATATCTGATGGCTGGATATGATGTCCTTTTAAAGGCAATCAAGAATATCAGCAAGGGTCATGTATTTGACGAGAACTTCCTGATGGCAGTTGCAACTGTAGGTGCATACGGAACCGGAGAATTCGGTGAGGCAGCAGCAGTTATGCTGTTCTATCAGGTCGGAGAGTGGTTCCAGAAATATGCAGTCAACAGGTCAAGAGCCAGTATCACAGATCTGATGAACATTATGCCGGAATATGCAAATATTGAGAAAGACGGACAGATCGTTCAGGTAGAACCGGAAACAGTTGCGATCGGTGATATCATCATCGTGCAGCCGGGTGAAAAAGTTCCGCTTGATGGTACTGTCATCGAAGGTGAGACATTTGTAGATACAGCAGCTCTTACCGGGGAATCCGTACCTAGAAAGCTATCTGTTGGTGACGAAGTATTAAGTGGTGTTATTAATCAGAACGGTGTGATCCGTGTCAAGGTATCAAAGGAATTTGATGATTCGACTGTATCAAAGATTTTGGAATTGGTGGAAAATGCAAGTACAAGAAAAGCACAGTACGAGCAGTTTATTACCCGATTTGCAAAATACTATACTCCGATCGTATGTTTCCTTGCGCTTGCGGTAGCGATCATTCCGCCGGTCTTTGTAGGTGAATTCGGTAAATGGTTCCACCGTGCATTGATCTTCCTGGTAGTATCCTGTCCATGTGCATTGGTTATCTCCATTCCACTCAGTTTCTTCAGTGGAATCGGTGGAGCATCCAAAGCTGGTATCCTTGTAAAAGGCAGTAACTATCTGGAACTTCTTGGTAAGGCAAAGATTGCTGTATTTGATAAGACAGGAACTCTGACAAAGGGTGTATTCAAGGTTGTAGAAACATGTGCAAATGGAATCAGTGAGGATGATCTTCTGGAACTTGCAGCATATGGTGAATATTACTCCAACCATCCGATCGCAGCATCAATCAAGGCTGCATATAAGGGAACAGTACAAATTGACCGTCTCGATGGATATGAGGAAATCTCCGGAATGGGTATCAGGGTTTTAAAAGATGGTAAGGAAGTTTTAGTTGGAAATAAGAAGCTTCTGGATTCCAGAAAGATATCCATGGCAGGAGCAAAACAGCCATCCAAGGTTGGAACTGTCCTTTTCGTGGCAGAAAATGGTGTATACAAGGGATGTATTACGATCGCTGATGAGATTAAGGATGGTGTTAAGGATGCGATCGCATCAATCAAGAAATGTGGAATTGATAATGTTGTTATGCTTACCGGTGATAAGAAAGAAGTTGCTGACAGTGTAGCAAAAGAGCTTGGCATCGATACTGTATGTGCAGAGCTGATGCCGGGGGATAAGGTAGATAAAGTAGAACAGCTTCTCCGCGAGAAGGATGAAAACAGTACATTGATCTTCACCGGTGACGGAATCAATGATGCTCCTGTTTTAATGCGTGCCGATGTCGGTATCGCAATGGGAGCCATGGGTCAGGATGCTGCGATCGAAGCAGCAGACATCGTTCTGATCGATGATGATCCGGGTAAGATCGCAGTAGCATATGCGATCGCCAGAAAGACAGTTCGTATTGTGCAGCAGAACATCGTGTTTGCACTTGCTGTCAAGATCATCGTTATGGCACTCGGAGCCCTTGGCATTGCAAATATGTGGGCGGCAGTATTCGCCGATGTAGGCGTTGCCTTCCTTGCGATCATCAACGCAACCCGCGCTTTGAAGCCGTGATGTATAAATAAAATACCATATAAACTACATCGTTAATACATACCAAGAGCTAGTGTTGAAACAAGTAGACTTATTAGATGAGCAGTCTGGTTTGAGCTATCAGAGTAAAGAATATTTGGGTTTAGAATTAATAAGTTATAGAGTTGCGTATGAAGAAAGCACTTCTACATTTTGGAAGGCTGAATAAAATAAATCAGAATGGTTTGCAAGCCGATACGTTACAAAAAAGAAGATTGCACTATTATTATGAAGCAAGCCTGTCCGAATGTCGGTACTTAGGTTGCGTACTTTGCAACCTTACGTACCGCTACATGAGGATAGAGTGAGAACGACTTGCGGAATAATAAGTAGTGCGATCTTCTTTTTCGTAACATATCAATTTGTATAGCTTATTGCTCCTCGTGGGCGAGTGCTGCAGCTACAAAGCCTTTGAAAAGCGGATGGGCTTTATTTGGTCTGGACTTGAATTCAGGATGTGCCTGAGTTCCGATGAACCAAGGATGGTCAGGAATCTCGATCATCTCAACGATGTGACCATCAGGAGAGAGACCAACCAGTTCCATACCATGATCGGTTAAAGCTTTACGGTAATCGTTGTTGACTTCATATCTATGTCTGTGACGCTCATGGATGTATTCGGTTCCATAGAGCTCATAGGATTTTGAATCTTTGCTGAGCACACAAGGATAAGAACCAAGTCTTAATGTTCCACCGAGATCTGTTACATCATGCTGATTTGGCATGATATGGATAACCTGATGGAAAGAGTTCGGATTGAATTCTGAGCTGTGTGCATCTGCATAACCAAGGACATGTCTTGCAAATTCAACGATCGTGAGCTGCATACCAAGACACAGACCAAGATAAGGAACCTTTTTCTCTCTTGCATACTGGATCGCGGTGATCATGCCTTCGATACCTCTGTCACCAAAACCGCCTGGAACAAGTATTCCATCTACATCACCCAGTGTTTCTTCTACATTTTCAGGAGTTACAAGTTCGGAATCTACCCATTTGATCTCGACCTCGGCATCATTTGCAACACCGGCATGTTTTAAAGATTCAACTACAGAGATATATGCATCATGCAGGGAAACATATTTGCCGACGAGAGCAACACGAACCTTTTTTGAAGGATTCTTCCATGCAGTGATCATGTCGTTCCATTCCTTCCATGCATGTGGTTCAGGAGCAGGACAATCCATGTGTAAGCATTTGCAGACAACATCAGCGAGATGTTCTTTCTCCATAGCAAGAGGAACTTCATATAATACATCAACATCCAGATTCTGGATGACATTCTGGCTAGGTACATTACAGAATAATGCGATCTTATCCTTTAAGCCCTGATCAAGTGGATAATCGGAACGGCAGACCAGAATGTCCGGCTGGATACCCATTCCCTGCAGGTTCTTAACACTTGCCTGAGTCGGCTTTGTTTTTAATTCGCCGGAAGCTTTCAGATAAGGAATCAGAGTAACGTGGATCATAATGCAATTCTCATGTCCGACATCATGTGTAAACTGACGGATCGCCTCTAAGAAAGGCTGGCTCTCGATATCGCCGACCGTACCGCCAATTTCGATGATTGCTACTTCTGTATCCTTTGCGTCCGGATTCCGATAGAAGCGGTCTTTAATTTCATTTGTTATATGTGGAACTACCTGTACGGTGTGTCCGCCGAAGTCGCCGTGGCGTTCTTTCTGTAAGATGCTCCAGTAGATCTTACCGGTCGTAACATTCGAATTCTTATTCAGACTTTCATCGATAAAACGCTCATAATGACCAAGATCCAGATCTGTCTCCGCACCATCATCGGTTACGAATACTTCACCATGCTGGATCGGGTTCATAGTACCCGGATCCATGTTGATATATGGATCGAATTTCTGACTGGTAACCTTGTAGCCTCTCATTTTGAGCAGACGACCAAGGGAGGCAGCAGTGATACCTTTACCAAGACCGGATACGACACCGCCTGTGACAAACACGTACTTAATAGGCATAATAATTTCCTCCTGATATATTCTAAAAAACGCATAGACATACGCTCTCATTAAAAAAACACTCATTATTATACGAGAGCATTTTTCAAAAGTCAATCAGCCGCATCGAAAAACAGGATGTATCCGGCATAAAAATATGGTATGATAATATATAAGAAGTCAAACTTAACGAAATAATGAAAAATCATTTATTACTTTAGAAAATAAAGCGAAAAATATACATTTGACAGGAAAATGAAGTGAAAAGACGGGAGATCTCGATGAGAGCAATTCAGTTTATCCATATCAGTGATGTGAATATCGGACGAAAATCAGACAAATTATTGTTCGGACAGACCAACGAAAATGATGGGGTAATGACCTTGAAACAGGTCGTTTCTGATGCAGCAAAAATACAGGTTGATTTTGTATTTATTACAGGAGACCTCTTTGACCATCCGGCAACAACAGAGGATCTGGCATTGATCGACGATATATTTTTGCCTCTGGACAAGACTGCAGTCATTTACTGTCAGGGAAATCATGATTACATGAGATCGGATGGGATACTTGCGGATTATTCTTTCCGGTCAAATATCTATGTGGCAGGTGGCAGCGAGTATCGAAATCCGGTTACGGCCGGTTCGGCTATATATGGAATAAAGCATGAAAATGCAACTGCCCTGATCGATATTATCCGGTTCCGGCAAAAAGAAGCTGTGCTTTATTGTGCCGGCTATTACAGTGCCGGAGCGCAGATGGCAGTTTTGGATGAGCTGACCCCGGCGGATAAGGAGATGACGAATATCCTGCTTGCTCATGCCGGGAACCGCGGGGCGATACCGATCGATTATCCAGCGATCCGAAAAGCGGGCTTTGATTACATTGGTTTAGGACATGAAGCTTCCTATAAGAATATGTATAATGGCAGAATCTGTTATCCGGGTGCACTTGAACCGGGGAATAATAAAGAGATGGGATCTCATGGCTATGTGTTAGGCAGGATAGAAGCTGGCAAGGTTTCCGTGCAGCTTGTACCTGCGTCACAAAAAGAATATAAAACGATCCGCTATCCGGTCAGCAATTATATGTCAGATGAGGAATTGGCGGATGAATTGCATCGTATTATTGCGAGAGAAGGAGAAAAAAATATTTATTCGATTTATCTGGTGCGACCGGAAAAATGTGAGAAGACCTTTCATTTGCAAGATGCACTATTTAATTATCGAATTGCAGAACTGATCGGAGAAGTGTATCAGCGTGAAGACTATGACGAATACAGAAAAGCAAACAGGGGAAATGCATTTGGACGGTTGCTTGATAAATTAGACGCTGATTCACCTATCCGGGAGGATGGCGCCAGGATGGCAGTGGATCGCCTTATAGAACATTCAAAAATATATACCAGAAGCAGTCGAAAAATGAGTGACCGGCTCTATGAGGAGAATGTTCATGCAGTGCTTAAAGAATTAAAACAGGATATGGATAAGCTTCGTATGTCGGAAGACATTCAGGCATATGAACAGGCAAAGGAACAACTGGCAGAAAGTCCGGATGTATTGGAACGCTTAAACGAGGCATGGGCGATGGAACGGAAAAATAAACTCGAGCTTCTGACTGTCCGAAACAATCAGGCACAGATCGTACCGAGGTACAGAAGCAAATGGGTACGAACCGGTATCCGTGCCGCTGTTGTGCCATTTGTCATATTCTGTATCATGGCGTTATTTTTAATGCCGCGGGCGTATGTTCGGATGTCGGAACGCATGACTGGTGCAGATGTGGTGCGATTTTTGTTCACTTCTATATTTGCGATCGTGATCTGCTTTGTGATCGGTTATATCTTTGCAAGACTGATCGATCAGAATAAGGCGGATGGAATACGAAAAGAATGTGCGGATGTAGCACAGCTTGAACGGGAGCTGGTTGCAAAAGGCGAAGAACTTCATGCGGTCAGAACCAGATATCAGTTACAGGATACAAAGCGGCGGGAGATCCAGTCGGACGTGAACGCCAGAGAGGATCTTGTGGCACAGACGCTCTACAAGCTTCAGGTGATGGAAGAAGCAGTGCGGACATTAGATAAAAAGGGCACTTAAAAAACGGGTACTCTAGGATACTAACATATTTGCCAACAGGATACTTACGACAATCCCTGCACTGAGAGACAACAGGGCGCAGGGGATGATATATCGGGATTTGCGGACTTTGGCAGCCATCAGATATACAGACATCGTATAGAATAAAGATTCCGTACAGCTAAGGATAATGGCAGCGGTGAGTCCTTCTCTGGAATCAGGGCCATAGTCATTAAAAATGTTAAGCATCAGACTGGTGGCAGAACCGGATGAGAACAGCTTCGTTATGATGACGGGGAGAACACAATCCGGGGTATGTATGAGAGAAGCAATCGGCTTCAGAGCGGTTGTGATCAGATCAAGGGCACCGGAATCATTCAGGATTCGCACAGCCATAAATAAGCCGATCAATGTTGGAACTAATTCGACTACGATCTTCATTCCATCAAATGCCCCATCGATAAAATCTTCATAGACATTCGTCTTCTTAATACAGCCGTATAACACAACAGCAAATATGACCAGTGGGATGATACTGTTTGAGATTGTTGTCAGCATGACAAGCCTCCGTTGAGATTCTGTGTATGTTTATTTCGTCTTGGTAGGTTATTTAGCAGACATGTCGATTTTGAAAGTCAACTGCGCTGTTTATTATGAGTTTTCTACGCCAACTCGCCTGTAAACAGGCTCAAACATGCTTCGAAAACTCAAACGATGCTCGTTGACTTTCTCAAAATCAGACATACGTCTGCGATAAATAACCTGCCAAGACGAAATATATACACAGATATATTCTGTATTATGAAAGTCAACTGCGCTGTTTATTAAAGTTTTTAAGTAAACTTGCCGATTCATTTCCCTCGTTTGTTTATAATGACAGCCAGCAGGACGGCAACGGCGGTGGAGCAGACGGTTGCGATGATGCCGGGCAGGATAATGGCAGCAGGATGCTCCGAACCATAGGTTGCACGATAGGCAATGATATTTACCGGGATCAACTGCAGCGAAGAAATATTCAGGATCAGGAAGACGCACATCTCACGGCTGGCAGATTCACTTTCCTTGTTGTCTTTAGCCAGCTCCTGCATCGCCTTTAGTGCCGGCGGTGTTGCAGCCCATCCAAGTCCTGCAATATTTGCAATGATATTTGTACACATATATTCATATGCCGGATGCTCCGGGGAAAGCCTTGGGAATAAGAACTTCATGACAGGGGACATTTTCGATGACCATTTCTTCATCAGACCGGTGCGTTCTGCGATCTTCATAATTCCACACCACATCGTGACAATTCCAAGCATGGTAATACAGAGTGAAACAGCGTCACTTCCGGCATCAATGATACCGGCATTCACATCTTCCATATGCCCGGTCAGAAGTGCGGTGATAATACCGACTAAGATCATGGCAGCCCAGATCAGATTAATCATAGAATCCCCTTTGATGTTGTTTTTACATAATGAATATATGCGGAGGGATGGGGGAAGTATGCTATAGTATTATCGATTTTAAAATCCATGCAATATGAATTTTATATATTCCATATTGCAATAATATCAGAATAACAATAAAATAATGATAATATATTAACGACAAGAAGCATGAAAAAAAAGGAGTGATAAAAATGATACAGATTAGACCGGTTTCAGATCTTAGAAATAAGTTTCCTGAAATTGAAACAATTGTGAATAGTGGAAAGCCTGTATATTTAACGAAAAATGGATATGGAGCGATGGTTGTTTTAAGTATGGAAGAATATGCTAATCTTACAGAAAATGTTGAAATGAAACTTGATGAAGCTGACAGACAGGCAAAAACGACAGATAAAAGACTTTCACATGAAGAAGTATTTAGCAAAGTAAGGAGTGTGATGGATGCAGGATAAAATATATAAGCTTAGATATTTGCCACTTTTTGAACAGGATTTGCTTGATACACTGAATTATATTTCGAAGGTTTTAAAAAATGAAGAAGCTGCAATGCGACTGATAATGATGTTGAATCAGCAATATTAGCCAGATTAAACAATCCGGTAGCGTTTGAACCATATCATTCCAGAAAAACACGTGAATGTCCATATTACCGGATTTATGTAAGAAATTATGTGATTTATTATGTGGTAATTGATGATGTTATGGAAGTACGACGGTTGTTATATGGTGCAAGAAATATAGATAATTTGTTAAATTGATATATATAGATAGAGCAGTAAAATTATCAGGTTTACTGCTCTTTTTTGTATGTAGTCTTCTCAATCATCCTGTAATATGTCACATTTCCGCATTTTCCCCATAAAGTATAGAGAGATGAATAATATGCAAATTCAGGAGGTATATTCATTTGGAACAGTATAGAAACTGCAACAGAAATGGCGGCAGATATCCTGCTCAGCCAAATCTCATGATGCAATATGCAAATAACCGCAATGCTGCTTCCTGCAATGGAAACCGCCAGGGTACAGGCGGATGTTCTTCCAGACAGGATCATTGCGAAACAACAAGAAAGGATGTCGAGACCTGTGGCAGATTCAGTCCGCATCCGGTTGGTATGGCGTATGTGCCAAGTCAGGAATTTCGGGAACTCTATGATGCGAAAAAAGGTCTGTGCGAAGGAACGATGTTCCCAGATCTGAATCTGATCTTTTGTGGTGTAAGGGGGAAATAGGCAATGAATAATATGAACAAACAGCAGCTCTTTGCCTTCATAACAGAAGTGTCCTTCGCATTGGATGACATTTCCCTGTATCTGGACACTCACCCGGAATGTCCAAAGGCACTGGCAGCATACAGCAATTATAAAGCAATGCGGCAGCAGGCAGTCCGCGAATACACGACCGCCTATGGTCCATTGAACCGGTATCAGGTAAATGACGACAATTATTTTGACTGGGTTGACAAACCTTGGCCATGGGAAAGGGAGTGTGGTTGTTAAATGTGGATCTATGAAAAAAGATTACAGTTTCCGGTAAATATCAAAGAGACAAATGCGCAGCTTGCGCAGGCGATAATCTCACAGTACGGCGGCCCGGATGGTGAAATGGGTGCATCCATGCGGTACCTGTCCCAGCGTTATGCGATGCCGGACAATAAGGTGAAAGCGATTCTTACAGATATCGGTACAGAGGAGCTGGGACATCTGGAGATCGTTGCCACGATCATTTACCAGCTTACCTGCCGGTTGTCGATCGAGGAGATCAAGGCATCGGGATTTGACAAATATTACATCGACCACACCTTAGGTATCTGGCCGCAGGCAGCAGGTGGCGTTCCATTTAACGCCTGCGAATTCCAGAGCAAGGGTGATCCGATCACGGATCTTTTCGAAGATATGGCAGCAGAGCAGAAAGCCCGCTCGACTTATGACAATATCCTGCGTCTCTGCAAGGACTACCCGGATGTATATGAGCCGATCAAATTCCTTCGTGAACGTGAGATCGTCCATTTCCAGCGCTTCGGTGAAAGCCTTGGCATTGTCCGTGACAAGATGGATACAAAGAACTTCTATGCATTTAACTCAGCATTTGACACAAGTGCTCCATGCGTGGAGAAGTGCGGGAAGTAAGAGGATAGCAAATACTGCTTATTTATTATTTAGTAGTGTTTAAATCTGAAATATCAGGCAGCAGTCCCGGATCAGGGATATCAGTCTGCCTGATATTTCAGATAATATTATTGAGAATAATTCTTGAAAAGAACTATAAATTTATTCTGTTTGTGATATAATGAGTGCAAGAGTTGATTTTTCGAATGCATAGAATGTGCGAAGCACATGATATAATGAACGCAAAATTACTTGCTGGCAAGGGTGCTGATTTTGCGGAATGCATTGAGTGATGAAATCACGATATAATGATGAAAATCGTTTGCTTGCAAGGGTGAAAAACAAATAGTATTTTGTAAAAGGAAGGTACAGGCATATGGACAAAAAAGCAATCTATAATTTATCCTATGGCGTATTCATGTTATCTACCAGATCAGGAGAGAAGGTAAATGGCTGTGTCACAAATACATGTATGCAGGTGGCAGGCAATCCGATCCGGGTTGCGATATCTGTATTAAACACGAATTATACATGTGACTTGTTGAAAGAGAGCGGGATATTCGCCTTAAGTATTCTGGATCAGACCTGCTCATTTGCAACGATAAAACATTTCGGTTTCCAGACCGGCAGAGATGTGGACAAATTCGCAGATCTGCAAATGCCGAAGGACTGCAATGACATTCCGTATATGGGCTGGAATGCCTGTGCCGTGATCAGCGGAAAAGTGGTAGAACAGCACGATCTCGGCACACATACATTATTTATCGCAGAAGTCGTAGATGCCAAGCTGATTAATGAAAATGCACCGCTGACTTATGCGGATTATCAGACAAAGGTAAAACCAAAAGCAGAACCCAAAACCCAGGACAAGAAGATCGTAGGTTGGCGCTGCCGCATCTGTAATTATGTATATGATGGAAGTGAACTGCCTGCAGATTTCGCCTGTCCGATATGTGGACATGGGGCAGAGGATTTTGAGCCGGTGTATGAGGAGTAAGTTATAAAAAATTATAAACAGGAGGACAATATCATGGAACGAGTAGCAAAATTTTTAAAAGACGCAGAAACTTATTATTTAGCAACAGTAGAGGGTGACCAGCCAAGAGTCAGACCGTTTGGAACTGCTCATATTTTTGAAGACAAATTATACATACAGACAGGCAAAGTAAAGGATGTATCAAAGCAGATCCATGCAAATCCAAAGGTTGAGATCTGTGCCTTTATGAATGGAGAATGGCTTCGTGTAGCAGGAGAATTGGTGGAAGATGACCGTAGAGAAGCAAGACAGTCTATGTTAGATGCATACCCTTCATTACAGAAGATGTATTCCGCAGATGATGGTAATACTGAGGTATTTTATTTTAAAAATGCCACAGCAACATTCTCATCATTTACACATGAACCGGAAATTGTGAAGTTTTAAAGATATTATATGGTTTGAAAAATGCCCTCGCTTGTATAAGCGGGGGTGTTTGTGCATTTGTAACGTATTTATAAAAGCAACTATTAACTATGATGGGATAAGAAAAGAATATTTTCCTTATCTGACAAAATATGCGTATATTATTGCGCATTTTGTTAAATAAAGGTATAATATTTCCATAATAAAAGGGGGCGGGTCTGAGATAGAGACTTTTTAGTTTTCTATTTTCTCTAATAAGAAATCCCTATAATCATAAAGTGAAATTGATACGATGGATGATTTTTTGTACATGGTATAGATTAGTATATTCATATTAATGATTGATTGTAATAAAAGATACATTGTGGAATATAAGGTGCATTCCAATATGGGACTATTACTAAATATCTTAATAACAGATTAATATTTACATTCCACAATGTATTTAAAATTATATATGGAATGATAAAAAAATACAACACAAGGATTTTGTTGTCGCATTAAATCCTACACCTATTAAACTGTTTATAAGTTATTGCTATTGACATTGCGCTGAAAGTGTGCTATTTTGATAATACAAAGTCAAATAAATTATGAGGAGACAATATGAAGTGACCTCACAATTGTAGATTCGTGGATTTACCTGTAA
>ERZ808240.4274-NODE-4274-length-12829-cov-7.629560_pt1 | contig 12829 bp, 11 predicted proteins | sample MGYA00521084_ERZ808240 | MGnify/ENA primary metagenome ERZ808240 (study PRJEB31516, sample SAMN03275571) | gut metagenome | biome: mammalia-associated habitat; material: feces | host: Papio cynocephalus | place: Kenya | collected 2012-08-06 ... | reverse complement strand
GCTATCAGCTCGTGCGCGGCTGCGGCTGCCGCAACGGCTTCTGCGGCGCGTGCGCGACGATCTACCGCATCGCGGGCGACCGGGAGCTGAAGGCCTGCCTCGCGTGCTCGACGCGCGTGGAAAACAACATGTACGTGGCGACGCTCCCGTTCTTCCCGCTGGTCAAGGAAGTCTACGACATGGAGAAGCTGAAGCCCACGCAGACGGTCATGATGCAGCTGTACCCCGAGATCTATGCCTGCGTCGGCTGCAACGCCTGCACGAAGGCCTGCACCCAGGGGCTGAACGTCATGCAGTACATCGCCTACGCCCAGCGCGGCGAGTTTGACAAGTGCGCCGAGGAGTCGTTCGACTGCGTGATGTGCGGCGTCTGCTCGTCCCGCTGTCCCGCCGGGATCTCCCACCCGCAGGTGGCGATGCTGGCCCGCCGTCTCAACGGCAAATATATCGCCCCGCACTGCAAGCATCTCGACGTGCGCGTACAGGAGGTCAAGGACGGCAAATTTGAGGCGCTCATCGAGAGCCTGATGGAAAAACCGCTCGACGCGATCAAAGAGCTCTACAACCACCGCGAGATCGAGAAGTAAGGAGGACGCATATCATGTATCAGGATCCCAACATGCTCGCCTCCATCCGCAAGGTGGAAGCAGCCCGCGAAGAAAACATCAAGCTGGACCCCCGCCGCATGACCGCGGACGAAAAGGACGCGCTGCTCAAGAAGTTCCATCCCGACTACCGCACCGAGCAGTTCACCGAGCTGCGCTTCGGCCCCAACAAGGGCCAGAAGGTCCCGCTGGAGCTGGCCGACCTGCTTGAGGGCGAATCGCGCGTCCTGCACGAGCAGTTTGACCTCACGAAGCCCGATTACGAGACCGACGTTCTCATCATCGGCGGCGGCGGCGCAGGCTGCTCGGCCGCCATCGAGGCTGACAAGGCCGGCGCGAAGGTCATGGTCGTCACGAAGCTCCGCATGGGCGACGCCAACACCATGATGGCCGAGGGCGGCATCCAGGCTGCCGACAAGCCCAACGACTCCCCTGCCCAGCACTTCCTCGACGCTTACGGCGGCGGCCATTTTGCTGCACAGAAGGACCTTCTGTACAAGCTCGTCATGGACGCGCCGGAGGCCATCCAGTGGCTGTCCGGGCTCGGCGTGGAGTTTGACAAGGCGCCGGACGGCACCATGATCACGACCCACGGCGGCGGCACCTCCCGCAAGCGCATGCACGCGGCCAAGGACTATTCCGGCGCCGAGATCATGCGCACGCTGCGCGACGAGGTCCTCAACCGCGGCATCCCCGTCGTCGACTTCACCTCCGCCATCGAGCTCATCAAGGACGAAAACGGCCATTGCGCCGGTGCGATCCTTCTGAACATGGAGACAAAGGAGCTGCTGGTCGCTAAGGCGAAGACCGTCATCCTCGCCACCGGCGGCGCGGGGCGGCTGCACTATCAGGGCTTCCCCACCTCCAACCACTACGGCGCGACGGCCGACGGTCTTGTCCTCGGCTACCGGGCGGGCGCGAAGCTCCTCTACCTCGACACGCTGCAGTACCATCCCACGGGCGCGGCCTATCCCGCGCAGATCTACGGCGCGCTGGTCACGGAGAAGGTCCGCTCTGTCGGCGCGATGCTCGTGAACGCGGACGGCGAGGTCTTTATGAACCCGCTCGAGACGCGCGACGTGGCCGCGGCCTCCATCATCCGGGAGTGCACCGAGCGCGGCAAGGGCGTCAGGACCCCGGCCGGGCAGGCCGTCTGGCTCGACACGCCGATGATCGAGCTGAAAAACGGCAAGGGTACGATCGAAAAGCGAATCCCGGCCATGATGCGCATGTTCGCCAAGCACGGCATCGACATCCGCACCGAGCCGATCCTCGTCTATCCGACGCTCCACTACCAGAACGGTGGTCTGCACATCACCCCCGACGGCCAGACCGACGTGGAGAACCTGTTTGCGGCGGGCGAGGTCGTCGGCGGTATCCACGGACGCAACCGTCTGATGGGCAACAGCCTGCTCGACGTGATCGTCTTCGGCCGCAACGCGGGCCAGCACGCCGCCGAGAAAGCGAAGTCCGTCACCGTCGGCGCGCTGACGCTCAGCCACGTGGCCGCGTTTGAAGCAGAAAAGCAGCAGGCGGGCGTATCGGATCATCGTCCCTCGCCGCAGCTGCTGCCCGACTATGCAAGAAAGATCCATCCTGCCAAATAAACCGATGAAGCGCTGCATCTGCCCCGATGCAGCGCTTCCCAGGAGAAAATAAGAGGAGAAAAGAGATGACTGCTTCCATCAACGCTGCGAATTTCCTGATGCTCTCCGTCTTCGGGATCGCCGCGGTCGGCTATCTGCTCGGGCGGATCACCATCAAGGGGATCAGCCTCGGCACAGCCGGTGTCTTTGTCATTGCGCTGGTCTACGGCGCGTTTTTCGGTACCCACTTCAATTCCCGCTTCGTCATCGAAGAGATCAACTACGCCTCGCAGGCGCTGAAGATCATCGAAAACCTGGGTCTTGTGTTCTTCGTGACCTCGGTCGGCTTTATCGCCGGGCCGAACTTCTTCAAGAACATGAAGCACAACTTCAAGTCCTACGTGCTGCTGGGCGTGGTGATCATCCTCTCCGGCGGCCTCACCGCGATCTTGTGCCTGCTCGTCGGCCGGGCCATCGAGTCCGGGCAGCCGGGCTATGACCCGGGCCAGCTGACGGCCATGATCTCCGGCCTGCTCGCAGGCTCTCTGACCTCGACCCCGGCGTTTTCCGCCACGAAGGAGGCCGTCGCCGCCCAGTATCAGGACGCGGTCACCGTCGGCTACGGCATCGCGTATCTCTTCGGCGTCATCGGCGTCGTGCTGTTCGTGCAGCTGATGCCGCGCGTCGTACATGCGGATCTGGACGAGGAACGCCGCAAGATCACCCATGTGGAGACCGGCGACGTCGCCAAGTTCAAGGGAAAGCTGCTGGAATTCGACGATTTCGGCTTCACGCCCTTCGCCGTCGCGGCGGTGTTCGGCATTCTGCTGGGCTCGGTGAAGTTTTTCAATTTCTTCTCGCTCACCACAACGGGCGGCGCGCTGCTGGTCTCGCTGGTGTTCGGCCACTTCGGCCACTTCGGCCGGGCCGACCTCATGCCGAGCAAGAAGGTCCTTGAGACCTTCCGGGAGCTTGGTCTGATGGTCTTCCTCATTGGCGCGGGTGTCTCGGGCGGCATGAGCTTCGTGCGGTATTTCAAGCCCATCTACTTTGTCTACGGCATTTTCATGACGCTTCTGCCGATGGTCATGGGCTATCTCGTCGCCAAGCATGTGCTGAAGATGAACCTGCTGAATATCCTCGGCTCCATCACCGGCGGCATGACCTCCACCCCCGCCCTCGGCACCCTTATCCACGTGGCGGGCACGAGCAACGTTGCCTCCGCCTACGCTGCGACCTACCCCATCGCGCTGATTGCGGTGGTGCTGGTCTCGCAGCTGATCGTCCGGCTGTTCTGAGTCTCTGACAAGCAAAAGCGCTCCCGCTGCAGCTGCAGCGGGAGCGCTTTGGTTTCTTCTGCTTTTACCGGGGCAGACCGGCTCTTTCCATCGCGTCGTACAGCGACAGGCGGATGTGGCCGTTGCGGCCGGTGACGGTCTCGGCTTCCAGCATGGAGCGGATGATGCTCTCCTCCACCGTCTCGGTCGCGGCGCGGAAGACGGACCGGAGCGCCTCGTCGTTGAGATAGACGCCGCTGTGAAAAAGCTGCCCCGCCTGGATGCGGTTGGCCGTGGAGAAGGCGAGCACGATCTCGCCGCTGCCGTGCTCGACGACCGCGCCCGTGCGCGCAAGGCCGCTCTGCGCTCGCCGGGCCACCCGGGCCAGCTGCCGGGAGGAAAGCGGCGCGTCCGTCGCCAGGACCAGGATGCACGAACCCTTGGCGTCCTCCGCCTCCGCCGTGAGCTTTTTCCCGATCCTCTCGCCCGCGATCGTCAGGTCGATGAGCGAGCCGAAATTCGTCATTGCCAGCGCGCCGAGCGTGTAGGTCTGCCCGCCGATCTCAAACACGCGGGAGGCGGAGCCGATGCCGCCCTTGAGATGATAGCAGCTCATCCCCCGCCCCGCGCCGACCGCGCCGAGGGCAAAGGTCGTATCCGCGGCGTCCAGCGCGGCGAACACATGCTCCTCCGTGACGTGCAGGCCCCGGATGTCGTTCAGATAGCCGTCGTTGCACTCGAGAATGACGGGGTTCACGGTGCTCTCGGCTCGGCCGATCTGGTCGTTGCGCGCGAGCATATAGCGCACGCAGGCCGTAAAAGCCGTGCCGACCGAGAGCGTATTGGTCAAAATCAGCGGCGCCTCAAGATACCCGAGCTCCTGCACCTGCACGAGCCCCGCGCTCTTGCCGAAGCCGTTGATCACATGGACCGCGGCGGGGCAGCGGTCATGAAACAGATCTCCCTGGTGCGGCAGAAGGGCCGTCACGCCCGTCTGCACATCGCCATCTGCCAGCGTGCAATGCCCGACCGTGATCCCCGCCACATCGGTGATGAGGTTTCGCTTGCCTTTCTGCTGTATGCCGAAGCTCGTATCCATTTGTTTATCCGCCTTTCCGCGCAGTTTTCTTTCATGATACACGCTGCGCAGCGGAATGTCAACGGCGGATGCAGAAGGCAGCGGCCCCGCAAGGCCGCTGCCTTTTTGCAGTTATTCCAGCGTCATATTGCGAATGACCTGGCGGAGGGGCAGGACGCGGGGCGGGGAGACGGAAAGCTCGTCCACGCCCAGGCGCAGGAAGGTCTGCGTCAGACTCTCGTCCGCGGCCAGCTCGCCGCAGATACCGACGCGGCAGCCCTCGAGGTGCGCATTGCGCACCGTTTCCTCGATCGCGCGCAGCACGGCGGGGTGATGCGGATCGCAGAACGGCGCGAGCGCCGGGTTCTGCCGGTCCATGGCCAGCAGATACTGCGTCAGATCGTTCGTGCCGATGGAGAAGAAGTCGACCTCCCGCGCAAGCTCCCGGCTCATAAAGACGGCCGCGGGCGTCTCGATCATGATGCCGGTCTGATAGCGGCCGAAGCGCTCGCCGCGGGCGGTCAGCGCGTCCTCGGCATCCCGGAGCGCAGCTTTGAGCCGCGCAAGCTCCGCCGGGCCGGTCACCATGGGGAACATGACGCCGACGTTGCCGAACGCCGACGCGCGCAGGATGGCGCACAGCTGCGTTTGCAGCAGGGCCGGGCGCGTCAGACACAGGCGGATGGCGCGCAGGCCGAGCGCCGGGTTGTCCTCCGGCGGCAGGTCAAAATAGTCCGCCTTTTTATCCGCGCCGATATCGAGCGTGCGGATGATGATCTCCCGGCCGTCCATGGCCTGCACGAGCTGCTTGTAGCTGGCAAACAGCTCGTCCTCCGTCGGATAGCTGCTGCGGCCAAGATAGAGGAACTCGCTCCGGAGCAGGCCCACGCCCTCCGCACCGCTTTCCTGCAGCAGCGGCAGATCGTCCGTCCCGGCGAGATTCGCGTACAGGCGGATGGCATGGCCGTCCTTTGTGACGCTCGGGAGCTTCGCCAGCTGGCGCAGCGCCTCGCGCTGCGCCTGCCGCGCGCGGATCCCGGCCTCCGCCTCCCGGCGCTGATCTTCGTCCGGGTCGAGGATCAGCGTGCCCTCGTCCCCGTTCAGGATCGCCGTCCGCCCCTGCAGCTGCGCGTCCACCGGCAGCTGCGACACTGCCGGGACGCCCAGCGTGCGCGCGAGAATGCCGGTATGCGAATTGGCCGCGCCCCGCGCCGTCAGGAAGCCCAGCACGAATGCGCGCGGGAACTGCACGGTCTGGCTGGGCGTGAGCTCCTCGGCGGCGATGAGGCAGGGGCCGGTCAGCACGGTCTCCGCTTCGCCGCGCAGGATGCGGCGGATGCGCGCGGCAACGTCCTGCACGTCGGCTGCCCGCTCACGCATATAATCGTCGTCCATGGAGGAAAACGTGGCCGCGCACTGCTCCCCCGCCTGCCGGACAGCCTCGGAGGCCTCTGTGCCTTTCGCGATCGCGGCGGTGATAAGGTCCGTAAAGTCCTCATCCTCGGCCATCAGCTGGTGGACGGAGAAGATCTCCGCTTCCGCCTCTCCGAGCTCCGCCTTGGTTTTTTCATAGAGCGCACCGAGATCCCGGACCGCCTGCTGCTGCGCGCGCTGGAAGCGCGCCAGCTCCTCCTCCGGCGTTCCGGCCTGCGCCTCCGGCGCGGCGGTGGAAGACAGCACGACGATCTTGCCCACGGCAAGGCCCTGCGAGATGGATATGCCCTTCAACTGCTGCATGGGCCCACCTCACGCGTTCGCGCGGAACTGCGCCTGCAGTTCTTCGAACGCCCGGTCCTCATCCGGGCCGTCGATGGTGACGGTGACGGTCTGCCCCTGCTTGATGCCGAGGGCCATCACGGCCATCAGCCGCGTCAGCTGCGCGGATTTTTCCCCGCAGGTGATCGTGATGCGGCTCTCATACGCCTTTGCCGCGCGCACGAGCGCACCGGCCGGGCGCGCGTGAAAGCCCATGGGGTCCTGGATGGTATATTGAAATTCTTTCATAGAGACTCCTTGTAAAGCCCGGCCTCCCGCGCGAAACGCGGGAGGCTGCTTGTGTTATGACAGCTTTTTCAGCTCCCGGACGTCGGCGAGTTCGTCCATGATATCTTCGAGACTGCTGCCCGCGATGGCGCTGACGGTCGCGGCGACCGCACCCTCGACCAGGGGGCAGTCGGCCAGGACGAGCTTGCGCTCCGGCATGGACTCGAGCACCATTTCCGCAGTCATGACCGCAGAGCCCATATCCATGAGCACGATCACGCCGTCGTCCGAATAAATCTCGTCAATGGCGTTCGCGATTTTTTCGTAGCTCGTGCCGAAGCTGCCGTCGTCCAGCCCGCCCGCGGCCCGGATGGGCACGCCGTTGGCCATCATCGTTGTCAGCTCCACCACGCCCTCAGCCAGCGTTTTGCTGTGCGATACAATGACAAAGCCTACCATGCCTTCGCCCTCATACGTGCGCCGCTACGACCTTCAGCATCGTGGTGAACGAGGTCGCGCCCGGATCCTGATGGCCGAGGCTGCGCTCGCCGAGATAGCTCGCACGGCCCTTGGTGGCGATGATGGTCTTGGTGTACTCCACGCCCTGCTCTGCGGCGGCCACGGCGTCCGCGAGCGCGTCCTTCGCGCCCTTGCCCGCGTCCAGCGCGGCTTTGAATGCGTCGCGCGCGGGGATCATGGCGTCGAGCATCGTCTTTTCTCCCGCGACGGACTTGCCACGCAGCTGCACGCCCGCGACGAACGCGTCCAGGATCGTGAGAAGATCCTTCGCGTCCAGCTCCGTCTTCCCGGCCAGCGCCTTGCCCGCCTGCATGAACGCCGTGCCGTAGAGCGGCCCGGACGCGCCGCCGACCGTCGACACGAGGGCCATACCGGCAGTCTTGAGCATGGTGCCGATGTCCTTACCCTCCATCATCGGGCGTTTTTTCTCAACCTCGGCGAAGCCGCGGGCCAGATTGATCCCGTGGTCGCCGTCTCCGATGACGTTGTCAAGCTCAGTGAGATAGAGCTTTTCTTCCGTGATCTTTTCGCCGATGGCATGTAAGATCTCCAATACCTGTTCCTGATCGATCATATGGGTTCTCCTTTGTTCGGGTGCTTTATGCCTTGAACGCGATGGTATCCGCGGGCGCGTCCAGCAAGGCCTTCAGCTCGTCGTCCAGCCGCAGCAGGGAGAGTGAGAAGCCCTCCATCTCCAGGGACGTCATGTATTCGCCCACAAAGGTCTTATAGACCTTAATACCCTTGGCGGCCAGCACGTCGGCGACGTGGTTGTTGATGATGAACAGCTCCATGAGCGGCGTTGCGCCGGAGGAGTTGACCATGACGGCGACCTCATGGCCGGTGTAGTCGATATCGGCAAGGATCTTGCCCAGAAGATGATCGACGATCTCATCCGCCGGGCGGAGCTTTTCCTTGTGGGTGCCGGGCTCGCCGTGGATGCCGATGCCGACCTCCATCTCGTCTTCACCCAACTCAAAGCCGGGCTTGCCCGCCGCCGGGACCGTGCACGGCCGGATGGCAACGCCCATGGTGCGCACGTTGTCGATGACCTTCTGCGCCACGCGCTGGACCTCCTCGAGCTCCGCCCCCTGCTCTGCCTTCGCGCCCGCGATCTTGTGGACGAACACCGTGCCCGCCACGCCGCGGCGGCCGACGGTATAGAGACTGCCGTCGACGGCGACGTCGTCATTTACGACGACCTGCGCGACCTTGATATCGTCCATCTGGGCCATTTCACCGGCCATTTCAAAGTTCATAACGTCGCCGGTGTAGTTTTTGATGACCATGAGCACGCCCTTGTCCGTGGCGACGGCCTTGATGCCCTCATAGATCTGATCCGGCGTGGGAGAGGTGAACACCGCGCCCGCGACCGCCGCGTCCAGCATGCCTGTGCCGACGTAGCCGCCGTGCGCCGGTTCATGGCCGGAGCCGCCGCCGGAGATCAGCGCGACCTTCCCCTCCTTCTTTTCTGTCCGCACGACCACGTTTCCGCAGTCCAGCTTCCGTACATACTGGGGGTAGGCCTTGACCATACCCGCGATCATCTGATCTTCCACAAGCTCGACCTGGTTGATGAATTTTTTCATAGTTTCGTCCTCCTGTCAGTTTGTTTCATAGCCTTGTACCGTGTTCAGCTTACCACATTTCCTCGTGCGAATCAATCGTTTCTTCACTGAAAATGACTTATCTTTTTCTCCCGCGCATATTTCTTTGACAAATTCTGAAAATTGTACAAAAACCATTTATCACTCCGCAGGACTTGACCGCAGCAGCGGATTTGTTTATATTATAGAATAATGGTACCACGCAGGGGGCGGCGGAAGTACGTTCCGCGTATTCCGCCGGCGGCGGTTTCCACACATTTCTGCTCAGGAAAGGATATGACAGTATGTACGAAATCACCTTCCAATTCGAAAACGGCGCGCAGGAGGTCCATTTCTCCGCCGCGCCCGGCAGCACCATCCTGGAGGCTGCCAAGGCGGCCAACGTCGCCATCGACGCGCCCTGCAACGGCAACGGCTCGTGCGGCAAATGCCGCGTGAAGCTCGTCTCCGGCGACGTGACCGGCATGCAGACCGTCCACATCTCCGATGAGGACTACTCCGCCGGCTGGCGGCTCAGCTGCGCGACAAAGCCCGCGGGCAACATCACCGTTCTCGTCCCCGACATTGCCTCCGCCTATCAGAGCCGGATGAAGACGGCCGACCTGTCCTCCGGCAAGGAGATCGCGATCTTCAACCAGCTGCAGGAGGATGTGCAGGCTGCCGGCGTCGACTTCACGAACGACTTCGTGCAGGCCCTGGTCGAGCTGGACGAGCCGACGCTCGACGACACCATGCCCGACACCGAGCGCCTTTCGCGCTTCGCGCAGGCCGCGTTCGACGGCTGCACGGAGGTCAAGCTCACCTACCATACCGTCAAAAAGCTTGCAAAGACGCTGCGGGACACGAATTTCAAGGTCCTCGTCTCCGGCACGCTGACGGACGGCGTGCTGACCGTCATGGACGTGACGGAAAAGCCCGACGCGCCGCTCTATGGCTGCGCCATCGACATCGGCACCACGACCGTCACCGGCGTTCTCATGGACCTTGCCACCGGCCGGCTCACGGCCAAGGCCTCGGCCGGCAACGGCCAGATCCGCTACGGCGCCGACGTCATCAACCGCATCGTCGAGCAGTCGAAGCCCGGCGGCGTCAAGCGCCTGCAGGACGCGATCCTCAAAGAGACGCTCCTGCCGCTGGTCGCGGCGATGTGCAAATCGGCGGGCATCCCCGTCTCGCGTATTTTCCGCGTCTGCATCGCCTCCAACACCACGATGAACCATCTGCTGCTCGGCGTCGACGCTGACCCCGTGCGCATGGAACCCTATATCCCGACGTTTTTCCAGTGGCGCGGCATGACCGCCAAGGACCTCGGCTTCCCCGCGAACCCCGACGCTGAGATCCTGCTGGCCCCGAACATCGGCTCGTATGTCGGCGGCGATATCACCGCGGGCGCGTTCACGAGCCTCATCTGGGACAAGGATGAATTTTCGCTCTTCATCGACCTCGGCACCAACGGCGAGCTGGTCTTCGGCAACCGCGACTTCATGATGTCCTGCGCCTGCTCGGCCGGTCCCGCCTTTGAGGGCGGCGACATCTCCTGCGGCATGCGCGCGACCGACGGCGCGGTCGAGTCCGTCAAGATCGACCGCGACACCATGGAGCCCACGCTCGGCATCGTCGGCCCGGACGGGCAGAAGCCCGTCGGCATCTGCGGCTCCGGCATCATCGACGTCATCGCCGAGCTCTACCGCACATCGATCATCTCCTCCAAGGGCCAGTTCGTGCGCGAGGGCAAGCGCGTCGCGCACGACGAGCACGGCATGGGCCGCTATATCCTCGCCACCGCCGCGGAATCCGAGACGGGCCGCGAGATCTCCATCACCGAGGTCGACATCGACTCGTTCATCCGCGCCAAGGCCGCCATTTTCTCGGCCATCAACATCATGCTCTCCAGCCTCGATATGGACGTGACGGTCCTGTCGCACGTCTACGTCGCGGGCGGCATCGGCTCTGGCATCAACATGGAAAACGCCGTGCGCATCGGCATGCTGCCGGATATCGACCGGGAGCTGTTCGAATACCTCGGCAACACGTCCCTCTCCGGCGCCTACGCCATGGCGCGGTCGGACTGTGCCGTGGACAAGGTCGACGAGCTGGCCTCCAACATGACCTATCTCGAGCTTTCCACCAACCCGCGGTATATGGACGAATTCGTCGCGGCCTGTTTCCTGCCGCACACCAACCGGGAGCTGTTCCCGTCGAGCATTCAGGAGTGATCGGTTTATGCAGGTACAAAACAACAAGGAAGAGGTCCCCTTTGCCCACTACGAGGAAAAATTCGCCGCGCTCGACCCGGCTGAGGCGTCGAAACGCTGCGGCGTGCCGTTTGCGGACGGCCGGTTCACCGTGACGCTGCTCGGCACGAAATATGAGATCCGCTGGCCGGAATATGCCATTTCCTCGGATACGGAGAGCGCGTTTGCGCTGAAAAACCTCCCCTGCCAGACGTTTTTGCTGCGCTTTCTGCTCGAAGGCCGCGCGGCGGAGCCGTCCAGCAGCTACAAGACCTTCCGCGAGATGCCGTGGGGCGAAATGTACATCGGCCCGTACACCGGCCGGGTCCTGACGCGGGCGGCGTTCACGTTCGGCACGCGGGTGGAGAAGTTCCGCGCGGCCTGCGAAGCCATGGGCGCGCTGGCGATCGGCCACGGGGACGCGGGCTTCCAGTTCGATTTCCTCGGCGGCTACCGGATGCAGATCATGGTCTACGCCGGGGACGACGAGTTCCCGCCCAGCAGCCAGGTTTTGTACTCGGACAATTTTGAGACCGGCTTCGCCGCCGAAGACCGCGTCGTCGCCGGGGATATCCTCATCTCGGCGATCAAAGCAAAACTATAAGCATTCCGGGGCGTGCCGGCCGGTGCGCCCCGGCTCTATACTACAACAAACAGGGAGAATCACCATGGAATTCAAATACCGCGGCCTGCGGGCCAGACTGGAACATGTAGACGTTACGGACGAGGAGGTCACCCGGCAGCTGGTGCGCCTGCAGCAGCAGAGCCAGCGGCGCACCCCCGTCTTTGACCGCCCGTCGCAGAATGGCGACGAGCTGGTGCTCGATTACGCCGGCTTCGCGGACGGCCAGCAGTTTGCCGGCGGCACAGCCGAAAAGCAGACGCTGGTCCTCGGCAGCGGCACGTTCATCCCCGGCTTCGAAGAGCAGCTCGTCGGCAAGAACCCCGGCGACGACGTGACGGTCCACGTGACCTTCCCGGCCCAGTATCACGCGCCGGAGCTGGCGGGCAAGGACGCGGAATTCCGCTGCCACATCCACGAGATCCGCACCGTTGCGCCCTACGCGCTGGATGATACCTTCGCCAAAGAAGTCGGCGAGTGTGAGACCATGGACGAGATGCGGCAGAAGATGCGCACGAGTCTGGAGGACTACTACGCCGAACGCGCGGAGATGGAGCTGCGGGAGCGGCTGCTGCACCAGGCCGCGGCGACCATGGACTTCACGCCCGATCCCGCCGAGATCAGCAAGGCCGTCGAGGAGCAGCTCGACACCATGTCCGCCCAGCTGGCGCAGAAGAATCTGACGCTGGAGGATTACTGCAAGTTCACGAACTCGACGCTCGACCAGATGCGCGAGGATGCCCGTCCCGGCGCGGAGCAGGCCGTGCGCATCAAGGCGCTCGTGCGCAAGGTCGCGCAGCTGGAGGATCTGCACGCAGCCGAGGAGGATGTGGCGCAGGCGCTCAGCGAGATTTGCCGCGCCAACCACATGACCATGGAGGAGCTGCAGCCCTACTACGACGACGCCTTTGCCGCCGCCGTGGAATACAGCATCCTGCTGGCCAAGGTCACAAAGCTCATCCGCGTCAACGCCGTACTGGAAGACTGACACGGCCCCAAGGCTCCCCTTCCAGGGGGGGCTGGCTCGGCGAAGCCGAGACTGAGAGGTTGTATCAAATTTGCAGCTGCCGGATGTCTCCGACGGCCCTATCTTTTCCCTTGCGCGGGAAAAGATAGGGGAGAAAAGGGCGCTTGGGGTTACGGTTTGGTGCGTTCTGCCTCTGATTTTAGGCGGGAACCAATGTTTCAGGCATCGTTCCACACGATCGTCACCTTACGTATGTCTGGCTACGCGCCGCCTGATACGGGGGTATCGAATTTGTAACTAGTGGCATAAAAAGATTGTTATTGCAGTTATCATGCCTATGCTATATGATAT
>ERZ808240.4273-NODE-4273-length-12832-cov-66.807858_pt1 | contig 12832 bp, 10 predicted proteins | sample MGYA00521084_ERZ808240 | MGnify/ENA primary metagenome ERZ808240 (study PRJEB31516, sample SAMN03275571) | gut metagenome | biome: mammalia-associated habitat; material: feces | host: Papio cynocephalus | place: Kenya | collected 2012-08-06 ... | reverse complement strand
AACGGCGCACCGACTTCCGCCGCACGCTTGCGCACGACCGCGCGGACCTCCGGCGCGTTCGCGCCCAGGACGACCGGCACGCCCGGCTTGATGATGCCCGCCTTTTCCGCGGCGATCTTCTCGAGCGTGTCGCCGAGCCAATCGCAGTGGTCGAGCCCGATGCGCGTGATGACCGCGAGCTTGGGCACGCAGAGATTGGTCGCGTCCAGGCGTCCGCCCAGCCCCGTCTCCAGAATCGTGCAGTCCGGGTGCGCCGCGGCGTAAAGGTCGAAGGCGAGCGCCGTCAGATATTCGAAATACGTCAAATCCGCCAGCCCCGCCGGGGCGCGCACCGCGAGTTCCGCCGCCGCGGCGTCCAGGCGTTCCGCGGAGACCGGCGCGCCGTTCAGGAAGAAGCGCTCGTTGAGGGAAACCAGATGGGGGGATGTATAGCGTCCGGTCGAACGGCCCGCGGCGGAAAGCGCCGCGTCCAGAAGCGCGCAGACGGCGCCCTTCCCGTTCGTCCCGGCGACGTGCAGGGCGCGGACGCGTTTCTGCGGATCGCCCAGGGACGCGAGAACCGCCGCGAGGGGTCCAAGCCCGGGCTTCACGCCAAAACGGCGACGCGCCGCCAACTCTTCGGCCAACGTCTTCATCTGCCGAACCACACGACGGCCACCGCCGAAAGCGCGTAGCCCAAAAGCGCCAGCCACAGTTTCCTGTCCGTCAGCAGGACGCGCTCCGGACGCCCCACGTCGCCGCCGCCCCAGGCTAGACGCATGTAGCGCAAAACGCCCAAAAGGACGAAGACGGACGTCGTCCAGAGAAACGGGAAGCGGTGGCCCATCTGGGCGCGCAGGGTGTAGGCCAGATACTCGCCGACGGACGAGAGCCCCGCGACGACGATGAGCGCGTCGAGAAGTTTGGGATGGTAGCGCTTGAGGACGGCCCGCGATTCGCGCGCGAGGGCCATCTCGTTGCGGCGCTTGCAGAAGGCGAGGAACATGGAAAGCGTGAAGGTGCAGACGAGGAGCCAGGGCGAGATGTACGCCGCGATGATCGCCGCGCCCGCGACCGCGCGCAGGACGAAGCCCAGCGAGAGCGTGACGACGTCTATGTAGGGGATGCGTTTCAGGAACCCCGTGTAGAAGCACTGCATGACCGTGTAGGCGAGCATCGTGCCGAACGCCAGCGTGCGGGAAGGAAGCAACATGACGATGAGCGCGGGATAGGCGAACCCTACCGCGAACAGGACCAACGCGACGCGCACGGCCGCTATGCGCGCAATCTGCCGCGCGGCAATCGGCCGGAGCCTTTTCACCGGATGGAGCCGGTCGGTTTCGTAGTCCGCCACATCGTTCAGCAGATAAAAGGCGGACGACACGAGCGAGAAGGCGCCCGCCATCAGGAAGGCCATCAGGAAGGACTGCCAGCCGCGCGCGATCTCCTTCTGGCTCGCGTCCGCCACGGAGAAGAACCACGCCATCATGACGACGCCGTTCTTGGTCCACTGCTCGACGCGTATGGCGCGCAGCCAAAGCAGAAGTCGCGCCTTCATTTGGAAGGCTCCCTTTCGCCCGCGCCGGAGGTCCATTGGACAAGGCCCCAAAAAAGCGCATGCTTCGTTTCCCCGGCGGGGGTGCGTTCAGTCTCGTAGAAGGTCCAGAACTTGGACCAGTTGCGGTCGACGGCGGGCACCCAGCGGATGGGGAAAAGCGCGAGAAAACGTCCGCGCGTCACACCCGTCTGCGCATCCGTCTCCGATTCCCAGAAGGGCCACAGGCGGAAGTGGCCGCGGCCGGAGGCGTAGAATGGGAACACGCGCGTCTCGTCGTCGTAGAGTTCGATCAGTTTCCAGCCGAAGCGCCGCACGCGCGTGGTCGGCTCGCCGGTGCGGTAGGAGTAGGTCGTGTCCGATTCATACAGCGGCCAGACGGAAAGACGCCGACGCGTGGGCCCCTTCTCGTATTCGAAGAGGGGCCAGGGACAGCGCAGGCGCGTGCGGGGCGGGAGGCCGCGCGGCGAGGCGGTCTCGGCGTAGGAAAAGAACGGCGGCAGCCACAGATCCTGCGTTTCGCGCGCCCGGCGGACCTGCCCGTACAGCGGCCAGACCATCCAGGAGCGGCCCGCGCCCGCCGTGTCGCGGTCCTCCGCGTAGTCCGCCCAGGTGACGAGCGGCCAGAGCGCCGCCTGCGCTGTCGATTCGCGGCGCTTGTTCAGGCAGTAGAACGGCCAGAAGCTCCAGGAACCGTCCGAGCGCCAGGAGACGAAAGGCCACAGGACCGCGTGCGTCTCCAGCCACTCCGCCCGCGAGGGACGCGGCATTTTGTAGTTCAGCCAGAGCGGCCACAGGCAAAAACGCACGTCGTACATGAAAAGGACGTGCGGATGCCGACCCCAAAGCGGGAACAGCCCCGCGTAGGCGCCCTTCTCCTTGTCGACGCCGTTGAACCAGAACGGGACAATGGAGAATTGGTAGCCGTCGTCCGACGCATGGTCCTTGTAGTCGACAATGTAGCAGAAGCGCCACCAGTCCCTGTGCGCCGTGAAGACGGGCCACAACACGTCCGTCGTCTCGCTTTCGCGCGAATAGAACGGACGCAACGCCGCGTAATCGGGTTTCTGTTCGTAGAAGGGCCCGACCTGAAGCGCGGTCGCGAGTATGAGAAGACTACTTGACACGTTCCATGAAGTCCTTGAACTCTTGCTGCTCGAAGGGGGACAGTTCGTTCATGCGCCGGCGGACCTTCAGAGCGGTCGCGCGCGCCTTCTTGAGCGCCCCCTGCGCAAACTGGACGCGCGCGAGCGTAATCAGCATCCGCACATCCATCTCGCGTCCGTTCGCGTCCGTCGAGAGCGCGACCGCCTTGGAAGCGGCCTTCTCGGCCTCCGCCAAATCGCCCTTCCCGTCCAGCAGGGCGGCGGCCAGCGTCTCCCACGCGACATAGAAATCCGGCGCGACCGACGTCGCACGGCGCGCGAATTGGGCGGCTTCGTCGTAGCGCTTGTCGCGCCGCAGAACCTCCGCCAGGTCGTTCAGCGCCAGCGGCAGGGGTTTTTCGGTGTCCACGCTCCGGCGCAGGAACCCTTCCGCCTCCGCATAGCGTCCGTCCCGCAGGGCGAGCGAGCCGAGGACGTAGTTGGCGAGCGGGGCGCGGCGGTTCTTCTTCAATACGAGCTTTGCCTGGGTTTCGGCGTCCGCCGTGTCGTTCAGCTGGATATCCAGGCCGAGAATGATGTCGCGCGTGCCGGCGAGATCCGGACGACTCTGCGCCGCGGCGATGAAGGCGTCGCGCGCCGCGCGGCGGTTGGCCTCGTCGTTTTTGCGCATCATCAGGAACGCGCGCGTGGTGAGGAGGTAGTAATCGTCCGCCGAACGCGCCTGCTTCTCCATGGCCGGCAGGATGTCCTTTTCAAGCTCGGCCTCGAGCGCGTGGCGTTCGGCCGCATCCTTCGATTCGTCTATCTGCCGCATGACCGTCGAGGCCAGAAGGCTCCACGCCTGCATGTCTTCCGCATGGGCCTCCGTCACCTTGCGCAAAACGAGCTTGGCGCCCGGCGTATCGTTCTGCATCAGCTTGAGGAGCGCGCTTTCCAACTGGACGCGGACGTCGTCCCCGCCCGCGGCAGCCGCCTTTTCCAGGTAGCGCGCGGCGCCTTTCAGGTTGCCCGCCTGGAGTTCAAGGCGCGTCAGGCCGAGCAGGGCGTCGCGGTTGGACGCGTCCTGCGCCAGGATGTCCCGGTAGATTTCGCGCGACTTCTCCTGCTGGCTGTCGCTCGCGTACAGCGAGGCCAGCAGATTGAGGACCGAGACGCGGTTGTCGTCGGGAATGAAGTCGATGGCGCGGCGCATCTGCTGCAGGCCCTCGCCCGGCATCCCCGAACGCGCCCAACTCAGCCCCAGCCGGGCGAAGACCTCGGCGTTGCGGATGTAGCCGTAGTAGATCGAGAGCCCTTCCAGTCGGTAGCGCCGCTTCTCGTCCTCCACCAGCGTCTTCATGCGCTTGGTCAGTTCGTTCTTTTTGGCGACCGCTTTCGGATACCCCGCGTCCACCAGGCCCAGTTCGTTGAAAAGCGCGCTGACGTTGTCCCGGTCAATCGTGTTCAGGACCAGGTCGTACATCTCGAAGGCCTGCGCATCCTGCTTCTCGTTTTGCAGATAGAAGCCCCGGTCGTTGGCGACCAGACCCAGATGCCGGCGCAGATTCAGCCGCTTGCGCGCCACGGGGTCCTCGACATCCACCAGGCTGTAGCTCCCCCAGCCCTTGGGCGCCTCCAGGAGTTTGTCGTAGGCCGCCCAGTCGTCGAACGTACCGAAGCGCGCCGGGTCGCCGCCGAAGAAAAGGAATTCGGGAACGGGCTGCTTATGCGCGTAAAGCCAGAGATCGGGCGTGCCGAATATCGCCGCGCGCTGCGCGACGTTGGTGTCCGCGGCGAACCAATCCTGCACGAAGGGCCACACGCCCAACTTGAGGGAGATCAAAAGGTCGTCCGTCTCGGGCCCCAACAGGTCGGCTTCCTTCACGGCCTTCCCCAGGCGGGCCAGATAGTTCGCGTCCAGATCGCGCTGAAGGCAGACGAGATGGAGCGGCTTGCCGGCGTTCGCCGCGGCCAGGCGCAGGTGGTCGTCGAGCGTGCCGTCCGTCACAAACCACGTGCGCGGCCCCAGGTCGGAGACTATCTTCGCCGCGGCGATATCCGCGAAGCGTCCGCGTCCGCCCTCGAAACGGAGGAATATGTTGAAGAAAAGCGCGACGGCGAGAATGAGCGTGAAGACGCCCCCGACGGCCAGCCCCAGCGGACGCGCGATTCGGGCCAGACGCGCATCCTCGTCCACGCCAGGCTCGACAGCGAGAGGCGAGGCGATCTGCTTCATCCAGTAGACGAACACGTACGCCGCCAGAAACGCCGCGAAAGCCGAGGCCGCCACGGGCAGGACGCCGTAAGTGCGCAGAACCGCGAAGGGCGCCAGCGGCGAGGCGTAGGCGATGATGGCCAGAAGCGTCATGAAGACGTGGAAAATCCAGCTGATCGGACCCGGTTTCGCCGTAAAGGCGCGGCGCGAGGCGAAAAGCGCGACCAGCGCGGGGAGAATCGTGAAGCACGGCACCGCGAGCGTATGCCGGACGGCGAAGTCAAACCGCAGCCGCGCCGTCTGGGCCTGGGCGAACGCGGTGAAATCGCCGACCGTGCACGGCACGAAGACGACCGCCGTCAAGGCGCACGGCACGAGAAACGCCGCGAGCGCCGCGCCCGCGTTTTGCTCTCGGCGCCCCGCCAGCATCCAGGCGAACGCGGCGTAGAGCGGCAGCAAATAGACGAAAAGAAGGCTGTCCGCGACGCCCAGGCCGACCAAGATGCCCGCCAGGACGACACCGCCGAATCCCGCGGCGCGGCGCGGCGAAAGGAGGGCGCAGATCGACAGGAAGGCCAGCAGCGCCCAGAGCGTGTCGAACAGGCGCGGCTCGAAGTGCGTGGCCGCCTCGCGCACCGCCGGCGTCAACGCGAACGCCACGGCCGTCGCCAGCCCCCCGATGCGCGCCAGATCGCGGGCGGGAGCCGGCGAATCCTCGTCCACAAGGCGCAGCGTGAAGAAAATCCGCGCCAGCGCGTAGAGAGCCGCGACGGCGAGAATCCCCAGAAACGGCGCGAAAAGATTGGCGGCGCCCGACCCCTTCGCGAAAAGCGCGAGAAGCGGATACGGATTGTAGTCGGCCACGTCCAGTCCGCGCCAGACGACGGCCAGCTGCGCGCTCTCGCCCGGGAATGCGTAGTCGGCGACAAAGGGGAAGTACAACAAGGCGGAAAACACGGCCAACGCCGCCATCAGAACGATGTCGGCTTTGACGCCTGCGCGCGAAAAGAACTTCATTTCCAATCTCCTCTAGATAGATGCACGTCTCTATTATACCATAAATTTGGCATGCATTTCAGTCACGCCCGCATGATGCCAGCCGTCGAGCGTCAGACGGCGGCCGCCGACCGTGACGACCGTGATGCCCTTCTTCGCCCACTTGCTGTCGTCCACGTGCGTAATATCCTTGTAGGAATAGGATTTGCCGTCCCACGTGAAGCCCGTGTCGCCGAACGCGACATTCAGCCGCGCGGCTTTCGCCAGACGGCCGCCGATCGTGAGCGTGGCCAGGGCGGCCAGCAGGGCGAAAAGATATTGCGTGCGCGTTTTTTGCGTCTTGAACGCCTCCAGGTCGCATCCCTTCGGCGGCTCGGAGCCTTCTATCGACACGTACAGATCGTGCGCCGGCGTGCGCGGATACACGATGAAGCCATCGTAGGCGAACCAGAAGAAAAGTCCGCACATGAGAAGCGCGACCGCTCCGTGCCGTCTGGCGTATTCTTTGTTGAGTGTTATCTTTTTCATGTTCATGCTAGACCGCCCTCGGATGGTATTTACGGTGAATCTCGCCGAACCTTGCCGGATCGACGTGTGTGTAAATCTGTGTCGTGCCGATGTCGGCGTGCCCCAGGAGTTCCTGTATGGCGCGGATGTCGGCGCCGTGCTGGAGCATGTGCGAAGCGAAGCAATGCCGCAGGACGTGCGGCGAAATGCGCGCGGCGTCGATCCCGACCGCCTGCGCGCGCTGGCGGATGATCTTGAAAACGCCCTGCCGCGTGAAAGGGCCGCCCAGACGCGTGACGAAAAGATGCGTCTCGTAGGCGTTGCCGCGCGTGAACACGGCGCGGCCCGCCTCCAGATAGGCGTTTATCGCCTGCCCGGCCGCGTGCCCGATAGGCACCACGCGCTCCTTCGACCCCTTGCCCGCCACCCGCACAAGCTCGCCGTCCGCCACGATGTCGTCCAAATCGAGGTCGCACGCTTCGCTGACGCGCAGACCACACCCGTACAGCGTCTCCAGCAGGGCGCGGTCGCGCAGGCTGCGCGCATCCTTCCCGTCGATGGCGTCCAGCAGGGCGAAGACCTCCGCCTCCGTGAGGATGCGCGGGAGCGGCTGCGTTTTCTTAGGTGGATCCAGAAGTTCCGTAGGATCCTTGGCAATCGCGTGCCGTTCGCGCAATAGGCGGTAGAACTGGCGTATCGCCGCGGTCCGCCGGGCGCGGGTCGTGCCCTTTCGCCCCTCCGCACGCTCTTCCTGCAGGAAATTGACGATCTCCGCGCGCGACAGTTCCTCGGGCTGTTTCTTGCCCTGCGCCGCCGCCCATTCCGCAAAAAGGCGCAGGTCGCGTTCGTAGGCGCAGCATGTATTCTCCGCCATGCCGCGCTCGAAACGCAGCGCGCCGATGAAAATGGCTATCGCCTGCTCGAAGATCACAGCCGTGAGATGAAATCGTCGATGAGAAGGCGCATTTGCGGTTTGGCCGCCCGGCCCGCCGCCATGACTTCCTCGTGGTTGAGCGGCGCCTGCGCAATGCCCGCGGCCAGATTGGAAACGAGCGAAAGCGCGGCGATCTTGAACCCGCACGCCCGCGCCACGATCGCCTCCGGCACCGTGGACATCCCCACGACATCCGCGCCCATCCCCTTGAACGCCTGCACTTCCGCCGGCGTCTCGTAGCAGGGCCCCGTCGTGTAGGCGTAGACGCCGCGCATGACCCGCAGCCCCAGCCGGTACGCCCCTGCGCACAAAAGTTCCTGATAGCGCGGCGTGTAGACCGCGCTCATGTCGGGAAAGCGCACGCCCCAGGCCGGATTGTGGGCGCCCAGCAGCGGGTTGACCCCCGCCGCGTTGATGTGGTCCTTCAGTATGACGAAGTCCCCCGGACGCAGATTCGCGTGGATGCCCCCCGCCGCATTCGTCAGCAGGACCGACGGACACCCCATGCGGCGCAGCATCTCGATCGGGAAGACGACCGGCTCCCATCCCAGCCCCTCGTACAGATGGTGGCGCCCGCACCAGGCGGCGATGCGCCGGCCGCCCCGCCGGTAGAGGATGAATTCCCCCGCGTGCCCCTGCACGGCGGAGGCCCCCAGCCCCGCGACGTCCGCATACGGAACGCGCGCCAGGACGTCGTCCATCTCGAGCGCATCGCCCCAGCCGCTCCCCAGCACGATCCCCAGATCGGGCGCCATCTCGAAGCAGACGTCCGGGAAGCATCCCGCGGCCGTGTCGAAAAAGTTCATGTTCATGCGTTTCCTCCTTCCGGCGTCCCCGGCAAAAGCGGCCAGCAGTCGCCCGCGAATCCATCATACGGACAATTCCGCGAAAGGCTCTTGGCCTGCGCGAGATGCCACACGCGCGGTACGCCGACTTCTATCCGCGTGGCCGGCAAATCCACCAGCGCGGACGCGGCGGACGCCGGGAAGAGCCGGCGCGGCATTTCCGTCCACGCCGCGGCCCAATCGTCCCGGGGCATGCGCTCCTCCTCGACCATGACCTTGTACGTGATGGCGACGGCCGTCTCGAGGCCGATGATCCCGTTCGCGGACTTCGCGAAGCCCCGGTTCTTCGTCTCCGCCGGGTGCGGCGCGTGGTCCGTCGCGAACATCAAAACGCCGTCCTTCACCGCCTTGCGCAGTTCCGCCCGGTCCTCGCGCGTCCCGAGCGGCGGGGCCATCTTGTAGTTGGCGTCGTCCGCCGTCAGTTCCTCGCAGGCGAACAGCAAATGGTGCGGCGTCGCTTCCGCCGTCACGGGGAGCCCCTCTTTCTGCGCCGCGCGCACAAGCTCCACGCCCTCCGCCGTCGAAAGATGCTGGACGTGCAGGGCGCACCCCGTCACGCGGCAGATGGACAAATCCCGGCGGATGGCGTCCGTCTCGACTTGCGGGTCGACGACCGGCAGCCCCAGCCTGTGCGCGAGCGGGCAGTCCCGGATGACCCCCGGCGTCCGCCCTTTCCACGTCATTGCGTGCTGGCAGACGACGATTCCCAGCCGGGCCGCGCGCCGCATGGCGTCCTCCATGACCGCGGCGTCTTCCACGTAGGTTCCGTCGTCCGTGAAGAAAACGGCCCCCGCCTCGGCGAGTTTCTCCAGCTGCGCCGTCTTCTTGCCCAGCCGTCCTTCCGTCAGGCAGGCGGACGGGAACACGCGCTGCCCCTCGGGTCCGCGCAGCGCCAGATTCTGCCGTACCCACGCGACCGAATCGCCGGCCGGCGTCGTGTTGGGCATGACGACCACCGCGGCGAAACCGCCCTCCCGCGCGCTCGCAAGCCCCGAAGCGGACGTTTCCGCCCGCGCATCGCCCGGATCGCGAAAATGCACGTGTACGTCTATGAATCCCGGATACCCGAATATCTGCCCCATCGCGCGCCTCTTTCCTAGAACAGTTTCGCGGGATACTCCCCTTCGGCGACCAGCTGCGCGACCGCCTTCACGACAAACGGCTTGTCCTCGCGGTACGTCACGCCAAACCAGCGCGATTCCGTCGGCAGGACCTTGCACGTCGCCTTCCCCTCGCGGATGAGTTCGTCCACGACGAACGGCAGGTACCACTCGCTTTTCTCCTCCTGGCCGTGCCGGGCGAGCCAGGCGGGGAAGCGTTCCTCCAGCTGCGCGAAAAGCCCCGGCGTGAAGCCCCACAGGTTCATCGATACGCGCGCGTCGAGCGGAACTTTCACCGGCGCGTCCGGGTTCGCCCGGTCCTCGGCCTGCGAACCGGTCTGGACGAGCTTCGTCATCTCCGTGACGCCCCCGAGATTCCCGTCCGGCCCGACCGTGCACACGCCGCGGGCGACGCTGCCGTTGGCCGAAAGCGTCTGCACAAGCCGGTAGCCGACCATCGCGAACGTGAGCGGCGTCCGGTCTTCCGCCGTCCGGAGAAACGCCCCGAGCCGCGCGAACGCGTCGCGTCCGTAGAAGTCGTCCGCATTGATGACGGCGAACGGCTCATGGACCTCTCCCCGCGCCGCCCGCGCCGCATGCGCCGTCCCCCACGGCTTGACCCGCCCCGCCGGCACCGTGTACGGGCCGGGCAGGTCGGCGATGTCCTGGAAGCAGTACGCGACCGGGACGGACCCGGCGAACTTCGAGCCGACCTTGGCCTTGAATTCGGCCTCGAAATCCGGACGGATGACGAAAACGACCTTGCCGAACCCCGCCCGCAGCGCGTCGTAGACCGAGTAGTCCAGAATGGCCTCGCCCGACGGTCCGACGGGATCCACCTGCTTGAGGCCGCCGTAGCGCGAACCCATGCCCGCGGCGAGAACGACCAGTGTCGGCTTGCTCTGACTCATTTCCTTCGTCCTTTCAAATCATCTTTTCCGCCCGATGCGCGCGACGATGCGCGAAGCGCCCAGGTTGGCGAGACCGAGCGCCAGAAGGAACTTCCCGAACGGATGGCGCGATTCCGCCTTGACTTCGCGGACCTCGATGCCCTCCGCCGCGCAGAGCGCCTTGAAATCCTTCAGCGTGATGCAGTGGATGTTGGGCGTGTCGTACCACTGGAACGGCAGCGCCTTCGAGACCGGCAGCCGCCCCAGGAAGCCCAGCGTCAGGCGTATCCGGTACGCGGCGAAATTGGGGAACGCGACGATCGCCTCGTCGGCGATGCGCAGCACCTCCCGCAGAAGCCCGCGCGGATTCTTCACCTCCTGGAGCGTATCCGAGCAGATCGCCAGGTCGTAGTGCCGGTCGCTCACCAGCGAAAGCCCCTCGTCGGCGTCCTCCCACAGGAGCATGTTGCCGTCCGCCACCGCCTCCTTGAAGGGATCGATGTCGATCTCGACGCCGTCGCCCGTGACGGACCGCTCCTTCCGCAGGACGTCGAGAAGCGTCCCGTCCCCGCACCCGATATCGATGACGTGCGCCCGCGGCGCCACCATCTTCACGACGTTGCGGTAAAGCCGGCACTGCCACTTCATGACCCGCGGCGTGCGCGGCGCCAGAAAGCCCCCCACGAGCCCCGAGAGGTCGTCGATGTCCGTCAAAAACGAATCGTGCCCCGTCCCCGCCTCCAGATGGCAGTACGTGACGCGCTTGCCCGCCTTCAGAAGCGCCGCGACGATGTCCTTCGACTGCTGGACCGAGAAGAGGATGTCCCCCTCGTACGAAACGACCAGGCACTCCGCCCGCACCCGCGCGCAGGCCGCCTCCAGCGACCCGTACCGCGCCCCCGCGTCGAAGAGGTCCATCGTCCGCGTGATGTGCAGATAGCTGTTGGCGTCGAAGCGGTTCACGAACTTCGTCGCCTGGTGGTCGAGATAGCTCTCGACCTGGAAGTAGGTGCGGAAGGTCCGCTCGCGCCGCTGGCGCTCCGCAATCGGCGCCTCGACGAAATTCTTCTGCAGCCCGCGCGCGAACTTCGCCTGCAGGAGGTCGCGCGAAAGATACGTGATGTGCGCCAGCTGCCGCGCCGAAGCGAGCCCCACGACCGGACCCTTCCCGTCGCCCGTCTCGTAGTAGTCCCCGCCCTTCCAGGCCGGATCTTCCGTGATGGACGCGCGCCCCACGATGTCGAACGCGAGCGCTTCCGTGTTCAGCGTCGCCGCCGTCGCGATCAGGCACGCCTTGTCCATCTCGTCCGGACAGCGCGTGATCCAGTCCATGACCTGCATGCCCCCGTAGCTGCCCCCCACGAGCGCGGCCAGATGCTCGATCCCCAGCTGCTTGAGAAGCATCCGGTAGACGTCCACCGCCTCCGAGAAATTGTAGCGCGGGAAGCGCGACCCGTACGGATGCCCCGTCGCCGGATCGAGGCTTTTCGGACCCGTCGTGCCGCTGCAACCCCCGAGCACGTTCGCGCACACGACATGCCACTTGTTCGTGTCGATCGCCCGCCCGGGGCCGACCATCCCGTCCCACCAGCCGGACGGCGCCGTCTCCCCCGGACGCATCCCCGCCACATGCGCGTCGCCCGTCAGCGCATGGCAGATGAAGACGGCGTTGTCGCCCAGAAACGGCGCGCCGCACTCTTCATAGGCGACGTCGATCCGCGTGAAAACATCGCCGGACTCCAGCCGCCATCCGCCCGCAGGCAACTGCAGGGATAAGGTCTTTTGTTCTACTCTACCAACACCATCGCTCATAATTCAACTACTATTATACCAAATTTCGCCCCGCTTGAGGAAAGGAAAAACGGTGCGGAAAAAGAAAGGAGTCTCCCGCCGCCCGGCGGGAGATCCCCTTTCGCGTCTAGACGCGCACACCCTTAGGCGCGGACCGCCTTGCGGCGCAGTGCGAGCATCCCCGCACCGAGGAGCAGCATCAACCCGCTCGTCGGCTCGGGAATGACGTCCGACGTCAATTTGATCGTGGCAATATCCGAAGTGCCAGCCTTGATCGTGAAGTCGTAGTATCCATTCTTTCCGGTCAACGCGGCATAGATGTCGTCCCACGTGGCGGAACCGGACTTGATGTAGTTACCCGTAGCCCCTTCTCCCGTGTATCCCGTCAACTTGAAGTTCAGAGAGCCAACCTGATGCCAGGCATCTTGGGTATTATCCACGTTCTTTACGTAGAGCGTCCCGTTTTCCCACTTGAACGCGCTGTCCACGTTCTTCTTGTCTCCGGACTTGATGTTGCCATCGCCCAGCCAAGTCGATTCTTCATAGCCCTGGAGGAACAGGTTGTCGGCGGAGTAGTCGCCCGTAATCGTCCAGTTGAAGATGCTGGCCGAGGCGACGGTAGACGCGGCAACCGCGAACGCGGCGACGAGTGTCTTTATGTTCATTGTTTCTTGTTTCCTTTTTGTTGTTTTTGGGGATTTACTTGAGTTTCCCGCACGAACACCCCAGGCATCCCTGCAAGACTTCTTGGTTGAGAAGAGGATGAAAGAGAAAAGCAATCCGCCGCGGTTCCGTCCGAAACCGCGCCGAATATGGGTAGGGACCGCAGTCCCTGCGACCCGTCCCAACCCAATGGTAGGGGCCGCAGTCCCTGCGGCCCGGAAACGCCGCGTAGAGGCCCGCTATGGCGTCCCCGGCGAATAGGGGGGGGGGGG
>ERZ808240.4272-NODE-4272-length-12841-cov-4.951979_pt1 | contig 12841 bp, 8 predicted proteins | sample MGYA00521084_ERZ808240 | MGnify/ENA primary metagenome ERZ808240 (study PRJEB31516, sample SAMN03275571) | gut metagenome | biome: mammalia-associated habitat; material: feces | host: Papio cynocephalus | place: Kenya | collected 2012-08-06 ... | reverse complement strand
CGTACATCAAGTAATGTACAACACTTACTTGAAAGATCACGATGCTCCTGAAGATGTCGAATACTACATGTGTGGTCCTGGTCCGATGTCAAAAGCTGTAGTAGCTATGCTTGACAGCCTCGGAGTAGAGCCAGAAAGCATCATGTACGATAATTTTGGTGGATAAAGCTACGCTATAACACAACATTATCTCTATATTAATAAAGCCGCCTTCTAAAAGGAAGACGGCTTTATTAATAGTACGCTCGGCATGAGCATTATCTAACGGGGACAAGTCTGCTTGTTATCGTTGTACATTTTAACGCTCTGATGATGGTGATCTATTGCTTTGCCGATGGCCTTCGGTAACGCTGCCGATGGCCATCGGTAAAGCAAATGCCCTTCATCTATCAACAGCAAAGAGAGGGAAATGAGAATGTAACAAAAGATCAAAGACAACATTACAACTCTCGTATGTCGCATGAATCAGGCTTGCTTCCTAATCCGTACATGACTCTTGTAACACAATATAAATAGAGCGTGAATACATGATCATACGCACCATTCTTTATACCCCATGTTGAGCGCAATCTGATTCATGGGAACCAATGTCCTACACATAGCACAACGGAACTTTGCATGACTCATCGTAGCCATCTCTGCTGGGGAAGATCCTAAAAGCTTATAGTTGTCGATAACGGGCGAAGAGTCGCTCATGCCAGCGTTCAGATTGATACGAAGAGCCATTTGCTGTTCGTGACAGAAAGCATCCACATACTTATTGAAATTCAACAAGCGATTCCCCTTTTTCAATTCCAAGTCTCCATTCGTTATCATCAGATTCCAATTAACCTCTTTGGGTAGCAGGCTCCAAGGAAGGAAATGTGACACTGTGAAATTCTTTTCAATAGACTGGTGAGTAATGAGGCACGTGGGATTATCGATCGATTGCCGGTAATTATCCCAAAATAACTTCGTATCTTTTGAGAACTGAGAACGTTTAGGAAGCGTAAGTTTGCTCGTGATGAAAGGTACCGTAGGATTATTCCCCTGAATAAACCTTGACAGATGCCATTGAGCGAAATCCTTTAGTATAGACTGGTTCTCACGAATATATTCACACCATAGTGGATTGAGTTGTACAATCCACCCTTTCGAATCTTTTGTGAGCGAATAAAAGCAATCGTTAGCAAAATTGACCGATAGCTTAGCAATTACGGTATTACTACTTGATCTGAGCCAAGGCTGGAGAAATCGGAAGGGAACATTTTCGCCTAAGAGTTTTGTGATTTTGGGCGTTTCTTCCCAACCTTGAAGAGCATTTACAATCTCCTCCTCGCTACTATCATCACGCAGCCTTTTGTGTTTTAGAATTTCGGAGATTATTTTCTTAAGAGAGTCCATCTTGCCAAACGAGAGATGATAATATTGCAGTGGAGCCCATGCCTTTGCTACCATACGGATGAACACGTCGGTGGTATAAAAGCATGTTTCATGTTCTTCTGCATAGAGCTTGATTATAGATAGGAACCAATAGAACTTATAAGAAGCCGTGGTGTGCTGAAATGCATGTGCTAGATAATTCGTAGCGAGTTGTGGATAAAGCAGTATATCGTTCATGTACTTAAAAATAGGATTTGCCATCAAAGGTACAAAATATTGCATATTCTGTATAGTCAGCACATGAAAATAGGGACAACTTTGGTCCCATCGGTCCAAAATCGTCCCTTCTTTCTCTTATAATTGTTCTAACTCTGCTTCATTCTCATCCATTTTATTCTCTTCTGTAAAGGAGAGGAATAGACTGAGAAATGACATTTCTTTAAAGAAATAGTTCACATCGTCTTCCATTTTTTCAACGATATAGTCAAATCCGAAGTTGGCATATTGTTCCATTGATTCTATAAGCAAATCCACAGCCTTGCGTTCCGACATTTTATCTTTATCAAGCGCTATAAAATCCACGTCAGTACGAGCCACAAGTGCTGCAAAGATGTACTTTCGTATTTGCCCATACGAGGTACGTCCGAAGCGCCGTTCTTGATTTCCCCAATACTGTATGGGTTGACCACACGTTTTGAGTTTACCTTTATCTTCGGTCAGTGGTTTTTTCTTGTTATAATAAAGTCCGATGAAGAAAGCAATAATGAAGGCTTCATAACCCGCGCCAAAGATTTTTCCTCTTGACTCTTGGTATTTTGTGGTGCCCATGCCATAGTCTGTAAATATTTTCATAACCGACTCCTCATAGCGTTTCTCCCACTGTGGATTGCGTCTGCTCCAAGCTAAATATAATGATTCCATGTTGCAATTGCTATTTTACTTTTTCTACAAGTGTGCGAATGGTTGCCATATTGCGGTTGTCAAAGTTGGCAGCCTTACGAATGCGATATACACTGCACGAAAGTTTGTTGATATCTGCCTTACGAATTTCTCCCTTTGTGATGTAATCCTTTGTCACAATGATACATTGCTTATTCAGCCCATCGATGACATTGTAGAAGTGTTCCTCCTTAGAATCGCCAAACGATGATGTTGCCGCATCAAATATCAGGGGGTAGTCTTCATCACGCTTCTGCCGAGTAAAATCGGATATGGCAAAGAGTACAGACATGTACATGACTGTCTCTTGTGATCCTGACGGATTCTTAATGTACGTACCATTTGAACTTTTCAGTTTGATTTCTGTAGTTCCTTCAATATAGTTATGGTGCAGATTGATTTCACCATGAAAGTCGTTGGCACTCAATCGTTCCAAGTAGTCATTGGCACAAGTTTCAAGATCAGACAGGAATCTTCTCAGATTTTCATTTTTAGCACTGCTAAAAGCTTCAGCTATCTTCTCAAGAGTGTGATGTACATCACGATAGATTTTCACTTGCGAACTTTGTGGATCGAGTTCATCAAGTTGTTTCTTGAGTGCCGATTCCTGACTCTTAAGGTCCGTAAGTGAGTTTTCTAATTCTTGCAGACGAAGTTCGGCACGCTTTTGTTGGTCGAACAGGTTCTTAATGTCGTGGAAGTCCTTTTCAAGCAAGCTTTCAGAAACATTATTGGCTTGTATAATCAATCGTGCCTTGTCGTCTTCGAGGTCTTGAATCTTGTGTTTCAACTCTTCCAGTTCTTCTCGGCGTTTAGAGACGAAAGCCAACCAATCCTTGATCTCCGTCAGTTTCGAAGAAACCTTTGCCTCAGCATCACCACTTAGTTGGATGCTCAGATTGTGCATTTCCTCTACGCTTGCATTGACGAATAGTTGCTTCTCTTCCATCTGCTTTCTTTGCTCATCAACTTTCGCTTTCTCAGCCACATGACGCTTGTATTCCTCCAATTTATGAACCATGAAATGATAAGCTTCCGAGCCTTCGGGAGCTTCACGACCACAGACTTTACAGACGTGATCATTGATCATTTCTTCCATAGTCTCTTGATTGGGTATAAACCATGGCAGTTCTGGTGTGCCATTGTCGAATGCTCCAAGTATTTCATTGTAAGCTTCTTGTTTGCCAAGTTCCTTTGCCTTCTGCGCGGTGAATTCTTTTTCAAGTCTGCGCTTTTCTCTGCTCAAGGTAGATACTTTTTGCTTAAATTCTTGCAAGATGGGAGGAAACGCGCAGAGTATCCAAAGTTTGTCTAACAAACTGCGGCTAAGGTCGACGCTCGTGATATTCCCCATAATGCGGTTGTATTTTTCTTGTTGATTCTTTAAACGTTCTTGAATCTCATGAAAACGCTCTGCTACTTCCTGATTTTCCTCCAACTTGTCGAGTTGCGAAGTAAACACTTCAACCGACTCCCTCTTGTTTCTAATGTCCGTCCTAAGATCCAATATCTCACCGCTCAGCCGCGTCAATCGGTTTTCTATGGTCTGAGTTTCATTTGATATCTTTTTATCTTTACGACACTCAGCCATGTATGCCTTTTCAGCCTTTTCCTTAAAGTTCGAGGTGAGTAATACGAGTTCTTCAAACTTCTTTACGTCAGAGAATTTCTCTACCAGTTCCTTCAACGACGTAGAGCGGTTGAACACATTCAGTGTGCTTTCACCCTTAAACATACTGTAGTTGCGGATGAAGGCATCAAAGCATTGATTTACGAGGGATGTTCCCTGCACTTGTACTCTCTCAATACCATTCGATTCGAAACCAGAAAATTTGAAGCCTTTCACCTGGTAGTAAGTTTCTCCAGTGCGCTCTACAGTATATGATTTCTCAAGAACTTTCTCTCCATCATGATCGAAGTTTATGCTAACCATAACCGTATTTGATTCACCAATTTCCAGTTTCGACTTACACATTTCCGACACATTATCGATTGATGCTTGTCCCTTGGGCGTTGTATCGAAGAGCCACTGAAGAGCTTCGAAAAAGGTGGTTTTCCCATCGCCATTATCACCTATAATTAATGTCAAACCATCAGAAAAGTCGAAATGGTTGGTGGCGTAGTAACTACGGAAATTGCGTATTTCTAAACTCTTTATAATCATACGTTGTTTTTCAAGAAGTTATTAACTATTTTGTATATCTCGCTTTCAGAGTTGCCTTCACCATATCCATGGATGATACGAGCAACTGCGCTGATTACCACATTGTCGGAATCAATGGCTTGATAGATGGAATTGATGCGAGCAATGTCATCGTGAGAGTAATTTCCATACTCCATGAGCTTAGGGTCTGTGAGTACAGCCTCAAGCATCTTTTCGTTGTTAGGTTGATAAGCCATGTTGTATTGGTTTTAAAGGATTGATTTATTCATTTTGAATGGGAATCATTAGGATCACTCTATAGCGAAAGCTCATAATAATCGAGCACTTGACTGAACGCAGTATAAGTAGCATCAGCATTTTCAGACAAGAGTGCAAAATCTCTTACTCTTCGCAGCTCATTGCTCAGCATATTACGCTCCATCTTATAGCTTTCCGAAGCGTAGCTTACTTCGGGGGCTACTACAAGGTCGTGTATGATAGCCATATGCTTATCTTTATGTTGTCTCAAGATACGTCCTCTTCTTTGCACAAATTGTCTGGGGTTGCCAGTACTCGCACAAAATATGGCTAACTCACTACGAGGCACATCTACACCCTCGTCTAAGCATTTCATCGATGTTAGCACGTCCAATCTTCCACAAGCAAAATCGTCAAGCAACAGCTCTCTCTCCTTCGAATCGGATGTAAACTCTCTGACTGTAGTCGTAGGACTGACGTTGCGCACTACTTGCGTGTAACGATCGATTAAGTGGGCTGTTTCTATATCTTGCAACCTATCATCAGCGTCCTTGAGAATGTCAGTCTCGGGTGATTCGTCTGGCTGATTACCTTCAGGTACATAAACCAGAGTATACTTTAAATCGCCCTTATCCGCATAGCGATTTTTTAGGATTTGCCTAAATACCTGTAGCTTGTTGGCTGCTTTGTGTATGATGCGTTTGCGCTTCAACAGTAGGCGAGTCAGTATCTCCGATGCTCCTGTGAATTCTTCTTTGTCGGCATTGTACAACTTGACTAACTTCGATGAGATGTCAACATAAAGCCTCATCTCTACGTCAGTAAGCCTTACCAAATGTGGATAGTAATAGTACCGACAGAGATAGCCTTTGTCGATGGCTTCGCGCATGGAGAACTCGAAAGTATATTCCCCATTCCTTATACCAAAGAAGTTCTGTACATGGCGATTGCCTTCCTCGTCGAATTGTCTTTCGGGAGTAGCAGACAGTCCAATCCGACGCACGTACTTTATTCCTCCCATCAGATCGCACATTCTCTGACATCCCATATAGTGAGCCTCATCGGCAATCAAGAGCAATTGACTCTTGGAGAACGATGTAAGTAGCTTGAAGGTCTGCGGTTTTGCAAATGAAGCATATGTAGTGATCAGTACGTACGAAACATTATTGTCCTTACTATACTGCTCTTCTATTAGCAACCGGTCAACATCGTTACGCCAAGCATTATTTTTCGAACAGATTTTGTACAACTTCGTAAAATGAAACTTTCGGCATTCCTTTTCCCATTGATCTACCAATGTCAGCGTGGGCACAAGAATTAGTGCCTTATAGTAACCCTTCCGTTGGTAAATCTCGAGCAGACAATTGAGAGCAGTTAAGGTTTTGCCCGTTCCTGTTGCCATAGCAAACAATCCCTTCTGCTGATTGGCTTTCCAATTGGTGAATGCTTGCTTTTGATACTCCCTTGGACCAGTTGAGAAAGGGAAGCATGGTTCATTATAACTTACATGATCTGATTCACAGACAAGATCCGTATCATGCATCTCATCTAAAGCATTCTGTAGTTTTCTTTGAGCTCGGGAAAGCACTCTACGTATTGAATCTGACAAATGCTCATCTTGCATATGCTTACTCAGTAGACGCATATCGTCGTTAAGGAGTTCATCTATTTCCTTATGCGGGAAAGTAGCACAAATGCTTGTCTCTATATCTTGGGGCGAGATGTAGACCACGTTGTTGTCGCGTTCGCAGAATGTACGTTCAAAATCAGCTTGTATATCCTCTATCTTGTATTCATCACGTCCACCATCCCAGTCGCAGAAAGCCGTAATACTCTCGTTATTGTCGACAAGAGCTGTACGAGAAAAGTTGCATGAGCCATCAAAGGCAACTTTATTCTGTGCATCATAAAAACAGCCACACTTATAGTGGGATATGCCTCTATCACTGTTCTTGGGCGATACAATCTTAATCTCTATCCGATGATTGCGAATTAGCCATGCGAGGCATTCAAAGAAATGCTGACCACGTTCACTGAGCGTTATTCTTAGCGAATTAAGGTCTTTCAGATCGAAAGTGCGCAGTGATTGGGTTGACTCTCCTTCAATAATTGATTGTCTGTCGGGTTCGGACAATACATCGTTGATTACTAATCGCATCCGTCCTCCATTATAGAGAAATAAAGCAAACGAATCGGACAGGACACGAATGGCAGAAGAAGAGAAAAAGCCTAATTTTAAGTCGAGGTGTGTGGCATTACAGAATCCCTCTGAAAAGAAGCCAATGGGCTCCCATTCAGAGTGTGACTTAAAACGACGGCTGTAGGGCCATATAACATCAGACTTCAGCATAGTAAATATTGCTCAATATTAGATAAAACAATTGGCACACATGATTTCATCGCCAAAAAGATCAGCCAGGGTTGTACCTTTAGATTTCTTTCGATTCTCTTCTTGACGCCGTATCACGTCAAGCTTAATTTTTCGAATACGTTCTGGCTTGATCAAGTCAGCCAAACTTTCACCCTGATTCCATGTATATCCATCCTTTTCAAATTCCATTGCCTTGGCATACAAATCGGGGTGTTGCTCGTAGAGCCATATCCATTCTATCTTTTGCTGATAGAAACAGAAATAACATCCCGAACGGCTTCGACAATAAGTGCCTACACGTCCATCGACTTCAAAGGGTATCTCCTCATAATAGGCAGGAACTCCTACCCCACTCTCACGCAACAGTCGGAATATGTCTTCTTTTACCAATACGTCTTCATTGTCGATTAGAGGGAATGTCTTGAGTTTGCCTACTGGGTAGTCTGTAGTCTTCAAGTATTCAAATACTAACTTATTGAAGAGTTTCACGTCTACGTCGAGTAAAGCATTGAGTTTCTTGGAATAGTAGAACTGTTTGGATATAGATCGCTTAATGATCTCAGATATCTTATCCCTCACGTCTCCCTCGGGCACAATTCTCTGACAGATATCAAGCATTTGTTCTTGCTGCTTGTTATTGAGGACCTTGTTTACCACATCTAGACTCCATATATTCTTTCTGAATGGGAATACTGCCTGAATATTGGGCTTTGATGAAATATAGCCATCACGGTCTTCATCTCCTCGGATGCCCACATACGATACCGCGTAGTCCTCGCCTACATAGCGCTCAAACTCTGCCAATTTCATCTTCTGAGTGCACCAACGAGCTTGGGGAGAAGGCAGGAATCCACCAGCTGCTTTTAAGAAGTGTTCAAAAGGCGTTGGCTCTGGACTACCCTCGGCAGCTCTAAGCCTTTTGATCTTGCCGAGATAGGCTTCGAGCCGATCAATCAATAGTTCAGTCTCAGCAAGTTCACATCCCGTATCTGAATTGTAATATTCTATCTTCAGCGAGGGATAAGTCTGTTTTAGATAGATAGCCAATGCCGCACTATCTTTTCCACCAGATATACCAAGTATATGTCTTACTTTTGTCATTGCATTTTTCGTTTTAAGACATTTAGAAGAATATGGATGTCTAAGTCGTTATTGCCAGAGAGCATTTGCTCTATCTGTTTTTCGGCAAGGAGAGCTTTTTGCTGATCAGATTCCGTGATGTGATAATTCATTTCATTGGAAACGACGATTTGTTTTTCGCATTCACGAAATAAGTAGACCAGTTTTTCTATCAGCATCTCTTCTTGTTCATCACGTAAGCGCTCCAAAGGTTGATCCAAAGCAGCATAGCAGATAGATTGATACCACTCTACCCTATCTGCAAACTCGGTCATCACATGATTGTAGAATTCTTTCTGCTTTTCCGTGAGCAAATACACCTTGAGATGATGAAAGCGCTTTCGCAGTTCTACCACATAGTCCTCATAGTTGGTACTGTCTAATCCAAGCTCGATGATTAGGCTGCGTTCTATTCTATCTATCAAGGCACGGTAGCAACCACGAAGTTCGCGAACAGCTTCTTGTAATTTACTGCAATAGGATTTGATGAAGTCAGCCTTTCGTAACATGGCAGAATCGTAGCCCAGTGCTTCTGGCAAAGTTTCAAAGAAAGTCTGTTCTGGATCTTGAGCTTTTGAAAGGACATCACGGAATTTGAGTGTTTCGATGTGATCAAACTTACGGGTGTGCTTAGCATATTCGTTCAGATGGTTGTAAAAGAAGAAAAATGGCTTTATCGTTTCTACGAATTTTCCTCCTTTTATTGCGTCCTGTTCGCCCGCATGAATGAACTTCCGATACTGATTAAAGAAAGCCAACTTTACACCATCGGGAGTAAAAGCTTTGATCAGATAATCAGCGGGATGCTTCTTCAGCAATTCAAAGAACTGCATATTTACTTCTGGAATATACTGACCCGCATTTCCATACAAAGCGTAATCCTGACGCTTGATGAACAAATACGTAGGTATCCAAAAGTCAATAAAGCCTTCTTTCATCTTATAGGGCTGATTAGAAAGGAGTCTGATCAGATCGGATACTTTTCTCTTCTTTTCTATGGCAGACTGTAGGAATTCCTCTGAAGCCTTCCACAGCGTAAGAATGCCTGCATTACTTGGCATGTCGGCAAAGTCTCTACCTGTATGTAGCCCTGTGTTTTTGAGCAAAGAATAGTAGATAGCCTTTTCTGGAGGAAACTTTGTCTGCTCAAAGCCTAAGTCTGTTTGATCATAATGTTCTGTCAATGCCTGAAGATACTTTACGCGTGCTGCTGATATTGCTCCACTCAATTTATGGCGATTGAACAATTCATTGTTCATTACGGGAGTCTGCGAATAGACGTCATCGCACACTTCTGACAGTAACTGATTGAACTTCGCCAAGGAAGATACTCTCCGTTTCTTCCCTTTATAAATCCATGTAACGTCTTCCGTATAGTTGAACAAATCGTCCTTGATGGATTTGTTGAGAAGCATTCGTTCGTGGGCCAATTGGTTGTTCACCTCTCTAAGGGCTACTCTGTCGGATTGATCTACAAGTACAGTATTCATGATATACTGATATTTTTGAATATTGTACAAGTGGTCAACAATCTGCTCCGTCTGATCAAAGTAAGCAATAATAATGGCATGCTCACACTGTTCGCTAAAATCAAGGGCAGCTTTTAATCCTTGCTTCTGATTGCTAAACACGAGTTCAATGTAACCATCGGTATCTCCTGTGGGCACAATATCAATAGGAGCTTCACATATCATATATTCATAATATCTCGGAGTTCCCTTTTGATAATAATAAGCCTTAACAGGTGCTACGTTCCTATTAAAAGCCAGTCGCAAATCGTCTATGTAATTTACAGGCTTAGGCACTATAGTTCCCGCATGCTGGAATTCATACTCAAGATTGACATCCGTTCCCTCAAATAAAATAAAACGTTGCTTATATTGCGCAAACCTTACAATCTTGAACCGAAGTAACGCTTTCAGCGTCTCCTGTGCTGTAGAAATCTTAAGCGCATGATTTGCATAGCTTATCAATTGTTCGGGTTGCATTATAAACCCCGCTTTACCGAACATATTTAAGAGTCCAATGACCTTTACAAGACTTATGGCATCCGTCAATTGAGTATCATTATCCCAATCGAGTGCTTCCACTCTTTCGATAGCTGACCTTATCAGACTCCAATACATCGTATCGGAATTAGTCTCTACTATATAGGAATGGAAGTTGTTTATGATATAATCGTACACATTGGTCAAGTTGTAGGGTGCATGCCGATCACTCTTAAATTGACGTAAGGAATAAGCTCCATTCGACTGCAAGAAAGAGAACAATGAACGCTCATTTTGCCCGTAACGCTGAATAGCTTGAGTTATTACGAATGCGGAAAATGGCTCAAGCGGATACAACCTAAGTGCCGTTTCTTCTTCAAAGTCTGGAGTAGCAAATTTCGTTGCTTGAACAAGTTTATAGAGATGTCTGAAGACTCTATCATCTTTGGCTGATTGTTCGTACGAAGTGGAAATAGTCTCTGCAGCCAAATAGATAAGTTGTGCTATAGGTTCGGCAAAAACTAATTCTTGGAAACGACCTTTTACTTTGTTCCATTCATCACGTTGCACATCAGTGAGCTTTGAAGCATAGGCACTAAAGTTTTGATGCATAGTGGTCATAAATACCACTTGATAATGAGGAGAATTGATAAGTTCACATAGCTTCTGCATGAAGTATAATTCTCTTTCAGGATTGTTACTTGCTGCATATTCAAGCAACTTTCCAAACTCATCGATAGCTATTATGAGAGTTTTACCTTGCTTCTTCAGTTGCTTCAAGTAAGTGCGGAGCAAGCCCAATGCTTTTTGATCTGAAACAGTTTGTTCGCTTATATTCATTTGCAAGAGCCGATTAGCCAGTAACTCTTCAAAAGGAGCATAATCACCAACAATATTTAGAAATTCAAAGCATTGATGCTCATTCAGCAATTGGGTGTTTCTTACAAGCTCGCCTCCTTTACGCTTCAAATCTTCTTCAAAATGAAGGAGAAAACTTGATTTTCCTGTCCCATACGTTCCTATAATGCAAAATGAATGCACACCCGAAACATACTGATTAATAATTTCATTGGATACACGTTCTACGTTGGGCGTTACAATATATTGATCGCCTATAGTGATGCCTCGCTCTATATTGGCTGATAAATTTAGCATGATTATTTGTAGTAACTTTCAAGTACTTTGATTGGGTCAATTTCATTTATAAACTGCAATTGCCTAATTCCTGCTGTGTTGCTATAACGAATGGAATTTGGATAATGAGCTTGAATATGTTGTATCTTATTCAACAATTCTACCTCAGTCATACAGAATATGAGAGAAATTTCCTGCAAAGAGGTAGAACTTACTGTCATGTCTTGTTCCTTATTCTTCAGAATGGCATAAAGCAATATCTCTTCAGGAATAGTTCTCTTGCCATCGATATTGAACTTGTAAGCACCATTATTATCACTTCGTAGAAGGTCGAGATCAATAAGCAAAGAGGAATAGTCTTCATAGCTTTTGCTGCGAGAAGGCACGGTATAATTCTGAAGCAAAACGCCAATATCTTTCTTTACCGTGTTTTCGTTGTAGATTGTAGATTTTCCTTCTTCAACCATTACGCGCTTCACAAAGTTGAGAAGTCCTTGCTTGTCAAACGTTTTACGTTCTTTCTGATAATGCAGAAAAAACATCCTGTACAGACTTGCAAGCTGAGTATGTACGATCATGAAATGCAGTAGCCAAAGTGTACCAAGCGTTTCTGTATAGAGGTCACGTCCACTCTGAGGATGAAATAAATAATGAGCCAATGGAGTAAGCTGCCCATCCTTTAGCATGCCAAAGCTTCGCATCCAATATCGAATAGAAGCCACCATATTTTTCCCTACACCTAAAGCTACAACAGCATCAGCAGAATTGAAGTCTCCGCTGTTTGCAACAAAGTCGTAGCCTTTTTTCAGCCATAACGATTTACAAGAGAAGGACTCATGTCCTGAAAACGTGTATTTCTTATTATTGATTATAGAATTGGGCATTGTTTAATATTTCTTACAATGAGCGGCTGGCAAAGAATCCCAATTCCAGCAAACGTGAGAAGTTATGAGGTGGATTAAATATAAAAGCGTGGGATTCGCTTGCTGCCCATCTCACAAACTGAAGGCCTTCGCAATGCCCTTAATCATCGAGACGGACAACTGCAGAAAGCCCACGCATGAAGTATATACTTAAAAACTACTTATACGCAGACAGCCGTATAGATACAATAAATCTGTATCCATACGACAAATCGCGGTAAGTTGTTTAAAGAGAATACACCTACCGTGAGCATCTACCATTGTCTTGTCTTTTGATGATTAATGAGTAAAGTTGCGAAGTTTACAGTTCGTCAAAGACAAGCGTCAAGTAAACGCTCTATTTCGAAAAGTTGCACCCGCCCGCTTATCTCCCTCACGGGCTTTCTGCAAGCGTTTGCTGTGCAAAAGTAACACAATTATTATGGAATGCAAAATAAAGTATAGGAAATATAGCATTTACCTATTCTCATTTCACGTATTCACGAGTGTTATGAGAATCCTCGATTCCTGTGAAAAAAGCCCTAAAGAAAGGAACTCCACATTTGGAGACTTTCTTTAGGGCATTTATTAAATAAAGGTATTATGAGAAGTACTCGTATTAAAG
>ERZ808240.4271-NODE-4271-length-12842-cov-31.545476_pt1 | contig 12842 bp, 7 predicted proteins | sample MGYA00521084_ERZ808240 | MGnify/ENA primary metagenome ERZ808240 (study PRJEB31516, sample SAMN03275571) | gut metagenome | biome: mammalia-associated habitat; material: feces | host: Papio cynocephalus | place: Kenya | collected 2012-08-06 ... | reverse complement strand
CTACCGTTGAAAGTGTTTTCAACGGTAGTTACAACACCTGCGTCTGACTGTTTCCCTCCCCGAGGGGTATAACATTACTCCCTTCTTAGCCTTGCCTGTCGCCATGCAAAGGCAAGCACCACTAAGAATCCGGCGAGCGGAATGAGGAAGGGTAGGGTGAAGTTGTCGGTGCCGTCGGCAATGAATCCCATGACGAGAAAGGCGCAGCCGCCCACGGGAGTCATCATGAGAATCGACGAACCGCTCTTTGTCAGTGCTCCAAGGTTGCGCAGCGTTAGGGCGAAGATAGTAGGGAACATTATCGCCTCGAAGAAATAGTTGCACAGGAGGGCAGCTATGGAAACCGTTTGCCCCAGTCCGGCAAGAATCGTAGCTATCGACGCCACCGTGCCTACTGCACATACAAGCAGATATTTCTCTGCCGCCATATTGCTCATCACGGCAGACCCCACAAAGCGTGAAAGCATGAAGATGCCGAGCCCGATGGTAAGAATCGTAGATGCCGTAGCCGATTTCATCCATCCCTCGCCCGTGATGTAGTTGATGAAATAGGAGTTGATGGAAATTTCAGCCACTTCGTAAGCCAGCAGCGCCGTCAGTCCGAACAGGAAATGCCTGTTTGTAAACAGCCGCCTCAGATTGTCGCCTCCCTCTTGTGCCGCAGCGTCGTCGGCATGCTTTATCTCCGGCAGTTTTATGCGCGAGAAGACCACGGCAATAATCAGTACCACGGCACCCATTATGGCATACGGCACCACGGCGTTGCCGCTCGTCCCGTCGCTGTCGTCCTGCAGCAGAAAACTTCCCACTACGAGAGTGGCAAACATAGAGCCCACGCCATTAAACGACTGTGAGAAGTTCAGTCGTGCCGTTGCCGTCTCCTTCGGTCCGAGTTCCGTTACGTAAGGGTTAGCCGAAGTCTCGAGGAAAACCAGTCCGCAGCCAATGATAAACAGCGCCAGCAGATAGGCGTAGAAAGTGCCGGCCGCCGCACAGGGGATAAAGGCGAGAGCTCCGATGCCGAACAAGCAGAGTCCGCAAACCACACCGCGTCGGTATCCCATGCGGTTGATAAACAGTCCGGCAGGAATCGCCATGATGAAATATCCAATATAGGTAGTAACCTGAATAAGAGCCGACTGTGTGATAGAAATATTCAGTTCAGTCTGGAAGTGTTTGTTGAGCACATCGAGTATAGCCCTTGCGAATCCCCACATGAAGAAGAGTGAGGTGATGAGTACAAACGGAACAGCATACTGGCTGCTGCTCAGCGACGGTGATTTCTTTTCCATTCCTTTTAAAATATATTTATGTAAAGATAGTGCAAAGGTAGTGTAAATCAAAGACAACGCAAAAAAAGCTTGCTTGTTTTTATTGCCGAGATGCCGCCTATCTTATTTAGAGATAGTGCAAATTGAGCGCAATACAAGAATTGCAAAGATAAGAATTGCAATTCCAAGCTCGTAAAAAAATCCTTCACCGCAAATGTCGTGTAGCCAAAGCCTTACGCATGCGGTGAAGGATTTTATGAATTATTCTTCTGAAAATTATTTATTCCATACAATCTTGCGGCAAGAGCCGTCGCTGAATTTCACGATATACATTTCGCCGCGGCGCGGGTTGTCGACAGCCTGTCCGCTCAGAGTATATGCGCTGACAATCTTCAGACCGGTCGCCTTGCTGGTGTCAACATTCTCAATGCCGTCAGTCTTGTCGGCATATTCTATGCATGGCGCAATGGCGATAGAAGTAGGGTCGTCGGTTTGGGCGAGCCACTTGAAAGTGCCGAGGCCGTTGCCGTTCTGGTCCTGATCCTCCAGATACTGCCATGCTGTGTTCTTGTTTCCTACGCCACGGCGCAGACAGAATATTGAGATGTCGTCGCTCGTATATGGCGACACATCGAGCGAAGTGTTTGGGAACGGCCCCACAACAACGAAGAACTCCTCGCCTGCCTTCAGCTTCACTGCCTTGTCGAAGACGAAGGTAGTTGGCAGATAGTCGGTCTCGCTATACTGCAAGTCGGCTGCCTTCACGCTTGCCGATGCGAGAACCTCGCCCGGTTCTCCGTTTTCAGCCACGGCATTCACCGTCAGGTTTATTGGATAATCCTTGTCGTTTGCCGTTACCGAAGCAAAGTAGACAGTAGCCTTTTCTATCGTTGCGTCGGCAAGAGGAGCCTTGTATTTCTCTGCAAACTTGTCGATGCCGAGCCAGTTGCTGCCGGCATAGCTTCCGAAATATCCGAGAGAGATTTTCTCCAGACTCTTGTTCTCCTCGCTGTTGATGTTCCATACATACTGTGCTCCGCCAGCCTGAATGGCATACTGCAAGATGTCGTTGCTCTGTCCGGCAGCGTTCTTGGCAGTAAGTCCCACGCTTACCGTACCCTTTTTCACGAAAGTAACGGTAGGGTTCTGCTCCGTGCTCGTCTCCTTGTCGGCAAACTGGAATACCCATTTCCATTCCGTAGGATTTCCGGTAGAGAGGTCGCGGAAAGTTACTGGCACGTCGGTAGGCACGAAGACGCCCACCCACGGACTTTCGTATCCCTCCTCCGGCAGACCAATCAGGGCAGTAGGTGCTTTCTGCGCCACCACAACGAAGTTATTGCGCTCCATCTTGTCGCTTTCTTCGCCGCGCCTTACGGTAAGTGAAACGCTGTATGTTCCAGCCTTGTTGTATTTCACAACAGGATTCGTCTCTGTAGACGTTTCCGTTTCGGCTCCCGGGAACGCCCATTCCAGCGTCTCCGGCTGACCCTTCGCCGTGCTTCTGAATTCTATGCTTTCGCCCTCAAAGATATGAATCTCCTCAGCTGCTGCCGCATCATCCTTTATGAGACGGAAGCCGTCGATGGCGAGATTCTCGCCGCCAAACGGATAGTCGAATTCAAACTTCACCTTCTTGCCGGCATATTCCGCCAGGTCGAACGAGAACTTGTTCCAGTTAGGTCCCGTGTAGGCATTGTCTTGCGCCCAGTTGAAGGCGTTGAGCAATGTCTTGCTCTCCTGGGTCTCCGTATCGATAACGTTGAATGTCCATTTTCCGTATATCAGGTATGGAGCCTGGAAGTATGCGTAAAACTCCACCTTGCTGCCGTCCTCGATGTTGAGCGCAGGACTTGTAAGCTGCGAGCTGCCACTGTCCTCGGCGTCATAGCTGATGGCAACCGACGATACGTCGTCTTTCTTTATAGAACCGAAGTTTCTGTCAGCCAGCGTCCAGCCCTTTCCGGCAGTCCAGTCCGCCATACCCTCGGCAGAGTCAAACTCCTGGTCGTAGTATGCCTTTACCGCCCTGTCGGTGGTGAAGTCCGCCTTCAGCGGTTCGTTGATTACGAAGTCCGCCTTTACAACCTCGCTGTTTTGGTTGTATCCGCGCGTCATAACATACAGAGTGCAGCTCTTGTCTATCGTGAACGACGCCGACTTGCCTTCCACTACCGTACTCTTGGTGTAGTCATCCTTGAACTCGTCCTCATCCTTAGCTTCGGTAGAGTACCATATTGTTACGGCATCCTTGTCGTCGGTAGTAACCGACACCTGTTGAGGCTTGTCAAACGTGCCTCCCATAGGAGACACCACAGGAGTCTTGAGCGGCTGCTTTGCCTCCACCGTTACAAACATCTTTGCCTCGCCCGGCTTGTATTCATCGTTGCCGGCAAATGTGGCGGTGATGATTACAGTCTGTGTATATTCCACGTACGACGAAGCAAGCATTCCCTTGTCGTCCACCGAGCATACATCCCACTGCGACGACTTGTAAACTATTGGCGAGAGCTTGTTCGGGTTGATGAGGTCGGCATATCCGTCTTCACCGGAAACAAGCGTGATGTTCTGTTTGTAGAAACTCAGTTGCGGGTCTTTGCGTATCGTGAATTTAGCTTCCACCACGTCGCTGTATTCCGTGCCTTGCAATACCACGGCTTTTACTGTAGTCGTTTCTGCAATGTTCAGCGGTGAGGAGTATGCCTGTCGCGTACTGTTTTCCATCTTCGGGTTGCTGCCGTCGGTAGTATAGAAAATTGTTGCTCCTTCGCCCTCCGACTTTATTTCCACGGTCTGCGGCTCGTCGTATGTTCCGGCGACAGGACTGAACACGGGTGCCGCCACGGCAGACTGCACTTTCTCGTAGTCAACCTCCACCTTCTTTATATACATCGGTCCCTTGGCATCGCTCGTTTGGTTCAGGCGAATGTCCAGTTCTCCCTCCTCGGCATTCTCAGCCGAAACGGAGAAGTCAAATGCTGTCAGGTCGCTGCCGAGAGCCGCCTTTGTCTCGCCATTACACAGGTAGCTCTTGCCATTGACGTCAACAGAGATGTCGCCGGCATAGTCGGCTTTCTGCACACGGGCAGTAATGCGTACGGCAGAAATCTTGCCCACGATGCCGTCGGTCCATAGTCTGACGCTCGTCGGCGGTTCGCTGGCAGAACCGATATACTGTCCATAATTTGCGGTGTAGGCATAGGTGTTCGTTCCTACAGCCGAAATGTTCCATGCCACTCCGTTCAGTTCAGCACTGTAGAAATCCTTGTCCACCCGGCTGGTTCCGAAATTATAGAAACCCTGTCCGCCGTCTTTCTTCGACGTGTTCCACTCAAACGACCATGTGTCGGCACTCATCGCCTGTGGCAACAGCGAGAGTAGAACGGCGAATAAAAACATTAAACTCTTCTTCATAAGCCTTAAATGTTGTTGATTAATATATTGATGTCTCTTTTTGTATATGAAAATGGGCTACAAATATACAAAAATATGCAATACGTGCAAATTAAATTGACGCTTTTCCTTAATATATTAAGCTTTTGTGCTATTTCTGCCAGTAGCTCCTGCTACAATTTCTTTCTGTAACCTGTATTATTCATATAGTAAGTAGCTATTCACAATTAGTTTATACAAACAACAAAACATTTATATTTAAAACAACCGGTACAACAAATACAACATCTGCGTGTGTGGCAAGCATGAAGGTTGTTTGGGTTGTCTATGTTGTGAAGGTTGTTTTCTAATATTAATATTTTGTTTTTTGTATAAATTAATTGTGCGTAACCACTTAAAATATGGCTTGACAATGGAAATAAAGATGTCATTATGGAAATAATGACAATAATAAGTGTAGGATAAGAAAAGAATGTGTATCTTTGTCTTGTCATACACTGATGATTTTACAGTTTTTAGAAAATGAATAGAAAAGATGAGAGACTTTAAAGATATAAAAGTTGCCGTGGCTGGCACGGGCTATGTGGGATTGAGCATTGCCACGCTCCTCTCGCAACACCATCAAGTTACGGCAGTCGACGTGATTCCGGAGAAGGTGGAGAAACTCAACCGTCGTATTTCTCCGATACAAGACGAGTATATAGAGAAATACCTTGCCGAGAAGGAACTCAACCTTACGGCAACTCTCGACGGGAGAAAGGCTTACAGCGATGCCGACTTCGTGGTTATCGCCGCACCGACGAACTACGACCCGGTGAAGAACTATTTCGACACGAGTCATGTGGAGGAGGTAATCGACCTCGTGCTTGAGGTTAATCCCGATGCCGTGATGGTTATCAAAAGCACTATCCCCGTGGGCTACACCCGCAGCCTGTATCTGAAGTATTACCAGAAAGGCGTAAAGAAGCTCAATCTGCTTTTCTCTCCCGAGTTCCTCCGCGAGAGCAAAGCTCTCTACGACAATCTCTATCCGAGCCGAATCATCGTGGGCTATCCAAAGATTATCGACCGCCCCGAGTTTGCCGATGGCAACAAGGCGATAGAGAGCGTTACCGATGTGGAGCGGATGAAAGAGGCTGCCCGCACCTTTGCCGCCCTGCTTCAGGAGGGAGCTGTAAAGGAGAATATCGACACGCTGTTTATGGGAATGAAAGAGGCTGAGGCCGTGAAGCTCTTTGCCAATACTTATCTCGCCCTGCGCGTGAGCTATTTCAATGAGCTCGACACCTATGCCGAGGTGAAAGGTCTCGACACCAAGGCGATAATCGACGGCGTTGGTCTCGATCCGCGTATCGGCACCCACTACAACAACCCGTCGTTCGGCTATGGCGGCTACTGCTTGCCGAAGGACACCAAGCAGCTGCTTGCCAACTATGCCGACGTGCCGGAGAATCTTATCGAGGCTATTGTGGAGAGCAACCGCACTAGGAAGGACTATATTGCCGATGCCGTGTTGCAGAAGGCTGGATGGTACAGCTATTCAGAGAACAACCAGTATGGTGCTGATGTCAACGCCTGTGTAATCGGTGTTTACCGACTTACGATGAAGTCGAATAGCGACAACTTCCGTCAGTCGGCAATCCAGGGAATCATGAAGCGTATCAAGGCGAAGGGTGCCGAGGTGATAATTTATGAGCCTACACTTGCCGACGGCACAACATTCTTCGGCAGTCGTGTTGTCAACGACCTTGCCTCTTTCAAGGAGCAGAGCCATGCCATCATAGCCAACCGCTATGACACGTGTCTCGACGACGTGAAGGATAAGGTCTATACGAGGGATATCTTCAGAAGAGACTAAAGGGAAAGGCTTCTTACAACTATTTTACCCTCACACCCCTCACACTATCCCTCACCACTCGAAACCCCGATAAACAGGGGCTTCAAGGGCTATGTGTGAGGGTGTGAGGGTAAAAATACCAAAAACTTTTTTATTTTTCTTTCTTATTCTGCCACCACCTTTGTCAGTAGCGGACTCTTGTTATTGCCGACGAAGGTCTTTATCTGGTTGAGCCATGACTGCTGGTCGGGGGTACCGCTCTTGCACCACGATGCACCGAACCAATAACTTACCTTCTCACCGCTTTTTACGCTGCGACGTACACCTACGGCATTTCCCGTAATACCTTGTTTCCTGTGGTATGGGTCTGGAATAAAAGCCGTCTTGTCTGCCCCGTCGGGGAATACCACCGCCACGTAAATCTCGAAGTTGTGTTTCCGTGCATCATCCGTAGGGTCGCTGTAGGCGATGAAGTCTCTGCCGATGATGAGGCTTTCCGGTTTCTCATCGTGAACGACAAAGCCGCCCGCTACATCAACATTATCCTTCAGTCCGTCATACCACACCGTCATCTTGTTGAAATGCGCTCCCTTGTCGAGGGTTATCGTTCTGTGTTCCGTCACTTCGCTGCCGGCGATGCTAACGGTAGGGTAGGTGAGGTCGAATGTAAGTCGCAGCGGACCGTTGTCTATTACCCGGTATTCCTTGTAACACCATGGCATCACGATACTGTCGCCAAGCATTATGGCAGGAGTGCCGCAACCAAGACTTGGTCCAACGTTGTAGCAGTCAAGTCCGCGTCCGTGGTCGATATGAAACGACTTCGTGTCGAATGCGGCATTAGCCTCCGACTTCTTGCCATGGCGATTCAGTTCGTCGCGCAACTTGCATGCCTCCTTATGCAGCTCGTAACGGCGACGCACGTCAAGCTGGTCGGTTGACTTCACCCATACGTCGAAGCCGAAAGCCTTCTCGCCGCTTCGCTGCAGTGCCGGACCGTAGGCGCGGTATGCACAGATGTCGTTCTCCCAAGTGAAGTCGTCGGCACGCCAATGCGAGAAATATCCGTCAACATAACTTCTGTACTCCTGTGGCGTTCCGGCTTCCACCGTGAAATAAGCATTTGCATCGGGCATCACGGCAGCTTCAACGAGCAGCAAGTTGTCGTGGGTCAGCTGGCTCGCCACCTCCTGATGGTACATATCCTTCACCACGAGCTTTGTGCCGTCCTTCACGCCAAGTTTCTTCCAAATCTCCTTTGCACTGAACTCCACCACTTCAAGTCTTTGTCTCGGCGTAGTGTTTTCAACGCAAAGCGACACCGCAGCATGGGCTTCAATACCCATGAGCAGTGTCAGCAATAGTGTTATAAGTTTTGTTCTTGTTTTCATAAAGAAATCATTTGTTCAAGTCCTGAATATTATTTTTTTACTATCCTATTCTTCCCCTCCCCCGCCTCCCCTTCCAGGGGCGTAGCGATTACCCTTGTCTTTTGAACAAGTAATCAGCATTCTTTTTGGTTGAAGAAGCAAAACTGCTCCTCTCCTTCCAGGGGCGTAGCGATTACCCTTGTTTTTTGAACAAGTAATCAGCATTCTTTTTGGTTGAAGAAGCAAAACTGCGCCTCCCCTTCCAGGGGCGTAGCGATTACCCTTGTCTTTTGAACAAGTAATCAGCATTCTTTTTGGTTGAAGAAGCAAACTGCTCCTCCCCTTCCAGGGGCGTAGCGATTACCCTTGTCTTTTGAACAAGTAATCAGCATTCTTTTTGGTTGAAGAAGCAAACTGCTCCTCCCCTTCCAGGGGCGTAGCGATTACCCTTGTCTTTTGAACAAGTAATCAGCATTCTTTTTGGTTGAAGAAGCAAACTGCTCCTCCCCTTCCAGGGGCGTAGCGATTACCCTTGTCTTTTGAACAAGTAATCAGCATTCTTTTTGGTTGAAGAAGCAAACTGCTCCTCCCCTGGAAGGGGAGGCGGGGGAGGGGAAGATTATACCATAGAAAATTTCAATTCTTTTTTTTGAGGTAATCACTCCCCTCCCCTTGGGGAGGGGGAAGCGGCTCTTAGAGCCGCGCGGGGAAGAGGCTGTTGGGGAGAGGTTGTTACAGGCTCCTATAATACTCACACGCCGCAAGCAGAAAAGCTCCCACTCCGAAGTTAGCCTGAGAGTTTGCATCAACCGTCTGTCCCGGGATGGCGCGGTCGCCTATAGGCTGCACATAGCCGATTTTGCCGTCGGGCTGCATAGCTGTTTCCGTGAGGTAAGTCCATGCGCGGTCGATAGTTTTCTTGTATTCCTTCTTCGGCAGATAACCGTTGTTTACACCCCACAGCAGTCCGTAGGTGAAGAAAGCCGTTCCGCTTGTCTCCGGTCCCGGAGCATGGTTAGGATCCATGATGGAGCGAGTCCAGTAGCCCTCCTTCTGTTGCGTCTTTGCCACGATAGAGGCAAGCTTCTTGAATTTATCCACGAAGAACTGATAGTGCTCATAGTCCTTCGGCATATCCTGAAGCACCTTGGCAAGTCCGGCGAGCACCCATCCGTCGCCGCGAGCCCAGAAGTCCTTCTTTCCGTTCACACTCTTGTGTTTAGGATAAACGTAGCGAGCGTCGCGGAAGTAGAAGCCCGTTTCCTTGTCGAGCATAATCTCGTCGGAATGACAGAGGTTCTCGTATAGCTTGTCGAGATACTGTTTGTCGCCCGTCAGCTTATACATCTTCGTCATCACCGGCATGACCATATACAGGGCATCGCTCCACCACCAGTAGTCGCAGGCCTTAGAGTAAGCCTCGTAGTGCATCACCTCCTTGGCACGCTTCACCATGAAGTAGTTCTCGTCTGCCGTTCCGCCCTGTGCGAGGGCAAGGTTATAGAGGTCGATGTAGGTTTGGAAGCACACCTGCCAGTCGCCGAAGAGCACATAGTCTTTACCCTCGCCGTATGTCTTGTATTTCCATTTTGCCGGGTTCGCCTCCGTCGCACCGCTCCAGTCGTTGTGGTCAGCCCAGCGCTTGGTGTAGTCGAGCTGCTTCTCGTTCTTCAAGAGCTTGTAAGCCTCCATGTTTCCAGTGTGGTAGGCGGCATTGTCCCAGAAGGAGCGCACCTCCGCCTTGTTGTTCGTCTGCCAGTAGTTGTTCACTTTTGTGATAGTCTCGGCAACCTGTTCTTTTGTCCAGGTCTTTGCCTGCATCGCCATATTGAAGGATGCAAGCAGTAATGCAAATATAATGTTCTTTTTCATATCGTTAAAGCCCCACCCCCGCACCGCTCTTCGAGCGGCTTCCCCCTCCCCATGAGGAGAGGGGAGCATTTAGTCTTGTAAATGAAAAAACTGATGGTATTCATTTTCAATGAAAAACAATTGTTTTCAGAAAAAGAGACGAATCATATTTTCAGATGAAATACTAATTACTTGTTTTAACGAAGGTCTTTTTACAGGTCTGATTTTAAATTGTTTGTATAAGCTTATTATAAAAATATCATATATTCCCCCTTATCGTAATCAAAACTAATCACGCCCCTCTCCCGCGGAGAGGGGGAAGCCGCTCGAAGAGCGGCGCGGGGGAGAGGCTGTTTTTTTACCACTTATCCCAAGTCTTTATCTCGTCCTTCCAGTGATGATCCTTCGGGAAAGGTTTACCGTTCCATGCCTTCTCCTGTGTTGTCGGCTGCGTCGGGTCGGTCCAGAAAGGATGGTTAGCCGGCAGTCCGAGGGGCATGAAGGCGAGGGTGGTCATATAGAGCGAACCGTTGTTGGTGTACCAGTCGGCTACGTTTGGCTGACTGCCACAGAAGCCTATTGTAAGGTATCCGCCCTTGTTGAAGTTCTGCTGATGGTCGAACATGCGGTGCATCACCTTTGTCAGGGCATTGCGCACCTGTCCGTTTGTTAGGTCCTCGGGCAGAGTCTGATACCATGCCATGAGGGCGAGCGGCTGCATCGCTGCCATGCGATAAGGGATACTTCTGCCGAACACGGGGAATGTTCCTTCAGGCGAAACAAAACGCTCAAGAATGATACTGTATTTCTGACAGCGTTTTAGTTCGCGGTCGTAATATTTCTGATAGTCGAGCCTTGTGTTAGCCTTGGCATCCACCATAGCCTGGAGAGTTTCAAGATACATAGGGTGGAAGACATACGAACTGTAGTAGTCGAAGGCAAACGACGGGCCGTCGGCATACCATCCGTCGCCTACATACCATTCCTCCACCTTGCGGCAAGCCGAATTTACGCGATATTCGTCATACTCGCCACCTGCCTTTGCCATGAAGCTCTCAATGGTAGAAGAGAAGAGTAGCCAGTTGGTGTATGGCGGGTCAATCTTGCGCAGTTTGCGGAATTCGGCAAGGTAACGCTGCTTCGTTGTCTCGTCGAGCGGTTTCCACAATGTGTCGTAGGCACGCAGGAAACTCTCTGCCACGTATGCCGCATCCACAAGGTTCTGGCCGCCGATGCCCCAGCACAGATAGTCGGGACTCTGCGGGTCTACGGCGTTCTTGTATGAGGCAAGTGCCCATTGCCGCAGGTTCTTGCGCTGTATGCCCTCCGGCGTATTGTCGTCGGGCAGCGTGAGCCATGGCGCGATGCCGGCCATCAGTCTGCCGAAACACTCCATATACAATACCTTCTTGTTGCGGTTGTCGAAACTCGGACTGAACTCTGTCTGCATGTTCTTTTGCAGTTCGCCCTTTGCCATGTTCTCAAGCACAGGCTGCGCCATCTTGTAAGCAAGTGAGCACCAGTATTCGCGGTCGTTCTGCTGCTGTGCCTTTTTCTTTGCCGAGGTGGCAAGCGGTACCAATGCCATCAGTGCCACCACAACAATATTCATTACCTTTAATCTCATAATCAGGTCAATTATTTATAGTCAATATTTTATAGTCAATTATTATTTAACTCTTGCCTCTCATCTCTTGCCATTATATGATATTGCCCTTCGCATTTTCCTATTTTCTTTTTATTCTTTTTGTCAATCATAGTTCTTGCAACTAGAAAAGCATATCACTCCCCTCCCTTCGGGGAGGGGAAAGCCGCTTTAGCGGCTGGGGGAGAGGCTTAATATCGGTTGCCCGTTCTCAAAAGTAATAGGTATCCACAGATGGCGACTGTCGCTAAGCTTACTCGGGTTCCACATGTCTGCCATGAAAACGAAGTCGGCTCCATGGAACATCTTTTTCTGTGCCTCTGTTTCTACCTTATATATATAAGTGCCTTGAGCACCGAAGGTCTTGTCGGCTCCCTCGCCTCGACAAGGGTTCGGCAGTTCCTCCCACGGACCGAAGATGTTTTTTGCCTTGAACATTCGGGCGGCATTAGGAGCCCAGCCCGTGCATCCGCTCGTAATCATCCAGTAGGTGCCGTCTTTCTTGAATATAGTAGGTGCCTCGTTCTGTCCGCCGGCTGCCACACGCACAAAGCATCCGTTGTGGTAGAGATAGTCGTCGGTGAGCTGGGCTATCTGTAGGGTAAGGTTGTCTTCTGATGAGAAGATATGATAAGCCTTACCGTCGTCGTCAACAAACACGGTCATGTCGCGCGCCATCTGTCCGCCTTGCAGGTCGCGCATGAAGAACATTCCGCGTTCTATCTGTTTCTTCCATTCCGGTGTCCACCATGTTTTCATCTCGGGGAAGAGAAGCTGGTGTTTCAAGTCGGTTGTGTCGGGCTTGCTAAAGCCTATAGGGTAGAGTCCTGCGTTCACTCTGCCGGAGCGCAGGAACTTGAACGGACCGAACGGTTTGTCGCTCACTGCTACGGCTGCCCTTGCTGCCTTGTATCCTTGACCTTTCAGTTCGAGGTGGAACCACATCACGAACTTTCCCGTTTTCTTGTTGAACAGCACCTTAGGACGCTCTATTATGCAGCCGCCTTCGATGTCGCTGCCCGATTCCTGGCTAACCTTCAGTACGAGTCCGTGGTTGGTCCAGTTTTTCAGGTCCTTGGATGTAAAACAGCTCACGCCGAGCGAACTGTATGGCTTGCCGTTGTCGGAGCGGCTCTCGCCATACCAGTAGTAAGTGCCTTTGTAGTTGAAAATGCTGCCTCCGTGGGCATTGATGTGCTTGCCGGTGTTGTCTTTCCACACGCCGCCGTTCATAGGAGCCTGTGCATACGACAGGCAAACAGCCAGTGCAAGTAATAGTGTTGAAAACAATCTTTTCATTAGTCGAATAGTTATAAGTTAGAGATAATTATCATACTTTATTCATAATGTTTATTCTTCCCCTCCCCCGCCTCCCCTTTCAGGGGCGGAGCGATTTCCCTTATTGCTCATAAGAAAAATTCAATCAAGGGTAACTAATCCTCTTTTGGTTATCAATAGTAATTGCTTCTCTTTCA
>ERZ808240.4270-NODE-4270-length-12852-cov-8.612097_pt1 | contig 12852 bp, 10 predicted proteins | sample MGYA00521084_ERZ808240 | MGnify/ENA primary metagenome ERZ808240 (study PRJEB31516, sample SAMN03275571) | gut metagenome | biome: mammalia-associated habitat; material: feces | host: Papio cynocephalus | place: Kenya | collected 2012-08-06 ... | reverse complement strand
TCGCGCGCGGCGCGGATGTTGTCGGTGCGCTTGCCCAGGTTGGAGCCGAGCGCCACGAACGCGCGGCGCGGTTGAGGCTTGGCGACCGCCCAGTAGCCGTTCAGGAACTGGGCGAACCCGGACACGTCGTGCACGCGCACGATGTTGGCACCGTTTTGGATAGCACCCAGGCACACGCCGAACGTCGCGGCGTCGCGCGCGGCCGCCTCGGTCACGCCCGAGATCGTACCGACGAACCGTTTGCGCGAGACGGCGCACATAAGCGGATACCCCAGCGAGGCCATCTTGGCGGTCTCGCGCTGGATCACGATGTCCTCGTTGCACGTCTTGCCGAAGCCCGGGCCCGGGTCGATGCAGATGCGCTCGCGCGCCACGCCCGCGTGGATGAGGGCGCGCGCCTGGTCGGACAGAAATCCCATGATGCGGCGCATGATCGGAGCGGAATCGGGCAGCGTGAAGCGACGGCGCTGCGACGTGGGCACGTAGGCCTCCTCGCGGCGCGCGCTGCGGCGCATGACGTTTGCAAGCGCGTCGGTCGACGCCGCCTGGCGCGCGACGGCTTCCTGCTCGGCCTTGGCACGGGCGGCCTCCTCGGCAGCCTTGGCCTTCTTCTGCTCCTCGGCCTCCTTGGCACGCGCCTCCTCCTCGGCGGCAGCGGGACCGTTGGGCGACTCGCCGAACAGCGCCGGCTGCACCACGCCGCCCGCGAGCTTGGAGCCGCCCAGCAGCTTGCGGCCGCGCTTGGGCTTGGCGCTCGCGGCCTTGGCCTCCTCGGCGGCCTCGCGCGCTTTCTCGGCCACGAACGCCGCGGCCGAGGTGTCGAGCTGCACCGTCGCGTGCGGCACGTGCGTCGGCGCCGCGAGCTCGCCGGCGTGCATGACGATCACGCCGCAATTGCTCGACTTGACGAACTCGACCATCTTGGGGTCGGTGAACCCGGTAACGTCGTTGACGATGGACGCACCGCAGCGGACGGCGGCCTTGGCCACCTCGACATGGCGCGTATCGATGGACACCACGGCCCCCTCATGCGCGAGCGCGCGGACCACGGGCAGCACGCGGCGCGCCTCCTCGTCGGGATCGACCGGCGTGAAGCCGGGGCGCGTGGACTCGCCGCCCACATCGATGATGTCGGCACCGTCGTCGAGCATCTTGAGGCCGTACTCGATAGCGGCGTCGGTGTCGAAATGCTCGCCGCCGTCGCTGAACGAATCGGGGGTCACGTTCAAGACGCCCATGATGCGCGGGCGGTCGAAGGAGAGCTCGTACTTGCCGCAACGCCAGATCTTGGAATCTTGAGCCATGGATATCCTTTCATGGGCACCGCCCGCGAGCGCAGGGCGCCGGCAGACGGGTCGAAGTCTTCAACTTCCCTATTGTATCCAGAGCGTCCCCTAGAAATCGAACGCCTGGGCGATGTCGCAAGAAATCAGCAGGTCGGCATTCGCGTCCTGCGGCGTGGCGTCGCGGTTGACGATGACGAGCATGTCGCCCTGGAAGTACCGGATGAGCCCGGCGGCTGGGTACACCACGAGCGACGTCCCACCCACCACGAGCAGATCGGCCGCGGCGATGGCGGCGACTGCACCCTCGATCACGTCCTGGTCGAGCGGCTCCTCGTACAGCACCACATCGGGCTTGATGCGCCCTCTGCACGCCGGGCAGACCGGCACGCCGCGTCCATCCTCGTGTTCGCGAGCCAAGATCCATTCCGCCGAGTAGACGGCCCCGCACGACTGGCAGATGTTGCGGTGCACCGACCCGTGCAGCTCGAAAACGCGCTGCGAGCCGGCCATCTGGTGCAGGCCGTCGATGTTCTGCGTGACCACCGCCTTGAGCTTGCCCACGCGTTCGAGCTCGGCGAGCTTGGTGTGGCAGCGGTTGGGCCGGGCATTCGGCGCGATCATGCGGCTCCGGTAGAAATCAAAGAACTCCGGCGCATGCGAGCGGTAGAACGAGTGCGAGAGCATGGTTTCGGGTGGATAGGAAAAGTGCTGGCTGTACAGACCGTCCTGACTGCGGAAATCCGGGATGCCGCTTGCCGTCGACACGCCGGCGCCGCCGAAGAACACCGCGTGCGCATGGTTCTCGAACAGCTCGCGCAGCGCGTCTGCCGCCTGATGTGGATCCGTGATCGTCTTCGCCATATCGGCCTCCTTCTCATCGAGCCGGGCGTATGGGACAAATCGCCCTCCGCCTCGCTTTACCGCCCCGCGAACAGAACGGGAGCAACAACCTCCGGCACCGCCGTCCCACGCTGCGTTAATCTTAGACCTTGAGCAAAATCTTTACGGAGGGCATATGTCCAAAACCTACACCTTCGCCTCGTGGAACGTGAACGGCCTGCGCGCCGTGATGAAAAAGGACCCCGGGTTCGTCGAGATCGCACAGACGCTCGACGCCGACATCCTCGCGTTACAGGAAACAAAACTCCAAGAAGGCCAACTCGACCTCGACCTGCCCGGTTACCACCAGGTCTGGAGCTATGCCGAACGCAAGGGCTACTCGGGCACCGCGGTCTTCACCCACGAGAAGCCCCTGTCCGTGCGCCATGCCGACGCGTTGCTGCCGTTTGCCGGCGAAAGCGACGCCGCCGACCTCGTGGCCCAGGCGGCGACCGAGGGCCGCGTGTGCGCCCTGGAGTTCGAGAGCTTCTGGTTCGTGGACGTCTACACGCCCAACGCGCAAAACGAGCTCGCCCGCATCGACGTGCGCATGGCCTGGGACGACGCCTACCGCGCGTTTTTGCGCGGTCTGGAACAGGAGACGGGCAAGCCCGTCGTCACCTGCGGCGACTTCAACGTGGCGCATAACGAGATCGACCTCAAGAACCCCAAGAGCAACCGGGGCAACGCCGGCTTTTCCGACGAGGAGCGCGGCAAGTTCACCGAGCTGCTCGACGCCGGCTACACCGACACCTGGCGCGCCGCGCACCCCGACACGGAGGGCGTCTACAGCTGGTGGAGCTATCGCTTCAACGCGCGCAAGAACAACGCCGGCTGGCGCATCGACTATTTCCTGGTGAGCGATTCGATCGCCGACCGCGTGCGCGACACCGGCATCCGCAACGACATCTACGGCAGCGACCACTGCCCCGTCACCCTGTCCATCGACCTGTAAACCCAGAAGATCGGAGCCGCCAGCCCATGGCAACCCAACCCAGCAAGATCATCGCCGCGCCGGCCGTCGCCAAGCGCGCGCAGTACCGCCCGACCCTCAACCGCATCACCGGTAACGGCACCATCGCCGCCGCCGTCATGGTGCTTGCGGCCATCGCCGCCGTCATCGTCGCCAACACCGACGCGTACTACCCCGTCCGCGAGCTCCTCGAGGCACCCCTCGCTATCCAGATCGGCGCCTTCCATGGAGCCATCACCCTCGAGGGTTTCATCAACGACTTCCTCATGGCCGTCTTCTTCCTGACCGTGGGCATCGAGCTCAAGTTCGAGCTCACGGCTGGCGTGCTCACCAACCCGCGCCAGGCCATGATGCCCATCCTCGCCGCATGCGGCGGCGTAGTAGCCCCGGCGCTCATCTACACGGCCCTCAACTGGGGCGGCGCCATGCACGGCTGGGCCGTCCCCATCGCCACCGACATCGCGTTCGCGCTCGGCATCATGTCGCTCGCGGGCGATAAGGTGGCTCCGGCGGCAAAGGTGTTCTTCTCGACGCTGGCCATCGCCGACGACTTGCTCGGCATCATCGTCATCGCGCTCTTCTACGGGCAGTCGCCCTCCGTGCCGTGGCTCGCGGCGTCGCTGGCAGTGTGCGTGCTGCTCGCCATCCTCAACAAGCTCGACGTCTACCAGGCGCGTTGGTACATCCTGCTGGGTCTGGTGCTGTGGTTCTGCATGTACAACTCCGGCGTGCACGCGACGCTCGCCGGCGTGATCCTGGCGTTCTTCCTCCCGGTGCGCTCCGATATCAAGCTCGAGAACGTGCAGGAATGGCTCGCTGCCCGCGGCTCCGAGCTCGATGACATCTACGACCCGTCCGAGCACGTGCTGGGCCAGCACGAGTTCACCGCCACCGCCAAGCGCGTCGAGCGCGTCATGCACCGTGTGACGCCGCCGCTGCAGCGCGTCGAGGTGTCGATCTCGACCCTCGTCAACTTCGTGATCCTGCCGCTGTTCGCCTTCGCCAACGCCCAGCTGCGCGTGGTCGGTGCCGACCCGCTCGCGATCGTCACCGACCACGTGGCGCTCGGCGTGTACCTGGGCCTGGTGCTGGGCAAGCCGCTCGGCATCATGGCCGTGACCACGCTGCTGGTGAAGATCAAGTTCGCGCCGCTGCCCGAGGGCTCCACCTGGGGCCAGATGCTCTGCGTAGGTGTGCTGGGCGGCGTCGGCTTCACCATGTGCATCCTGATCAGCGGTCTGTCGTTCACCGACGGCACCGAGCAGCTCGTGGCCAAGTGCGCCGTGCTGGCCGCCAGCATCACGGCATCGTTGCTGGGCCTGATACTCCTCCACGTGGCCCACGCGATCGAGGGCAAGCGGGCCTGCACCGCGTCGGCATAGGTGCCCGTCCCACCTCACCTCGGCTTCCGGACGCCACAACAAGGGACGTTCGTCCCGCCTCACGCCAGTTTTCGGGCCTGATTCGCATAAATCTGGTCTGAACCGGGACAAACCGCAGAAGGAGGACGAGCGAACGGGCTGTGGCCGCGAGACGGTCACAGCCCGTATTTCGTCACCACCCGGTTGATCCTGCGGCACCACGGCTTGTAGAGCGCCGCCAGGAACACGCAAGTCGACACGCCATGCATGACGTCGAACGGCACGGCTGTCGCGAGCCGCGCGACAGCCCCCGCCCACGTGAGCGGCTGCACGAAGCCGATGATGTCGTAGGTGTTGATGACGACGCCGTACAGCATCGCCGACGCAAAGCCGTATGCAAGCAACACCGGCATGCGCACGGAACCGTCAGCGCGGTCGAACGCACCCGCGTGCGCGAGCGCGCCGCCCAAGTAGCCCACCAGCCCCCAGGCGTACATCTGCCACGGGGTCCACATGCCCTGGCCGAAGAAGAAATTGCTGGCGAGCGCCGCCAACGCCCCCACCATGAAGCCGTTGCGCCGGCCGAGCGTCGCCCCGGCGATGATCGCGATGGCGGAAACCGGCTTGAAATCGGGGATCGGGCCGAAGAGGATGCGCCCCGCCGCGGCAAGCGCAGCAAGCACCAGCGTCGGCATGATCTGGCGCAGTCCGGGGCGCGACGCCTCGTATCCGGCGAAGAACAACACAAGCACCAGCAGCACGACCGCGAGCATCAGCAGCGCCGACTGCTCGATACCCGCAAGCAGGGCCCCCGCCATGGCCACGGGCACCAGTATCAGCAGCGGGATCTCCAACCGCTCGAGCACATTTGCCATGGTGCCCCCTACGGCCTGAAGAACATGTTGCCGCGGAAAAACTCCTCCGTAGGCTCCATGCAGGCGAACTCGCCGTCGAACATGAGCGCGACGTCATCGGCGACCTGCTCGGCGAAATCCAGGTCGTGCGTCGCCATGATCACGGTGCCGCCGGCGTCCGCATGCTCGCGCAGAATACGCGCCACGACCCGCCTGCTCGCCAGGTCGAGCCCCTTCGTCGGCTCGTCGAGCAGCAGCAACTCGGGACCCACCAGCATGAGCTTGGCCAGCGCGAGCAGCTGCTGCTGCCCGCCCGAGAGGTCATAGGGGTGGCGGGACTCCAAGCCGGCAAGGCCCACGCGCCTAAGCATCTCCCGCGCGTCTTTATCCGAGTACCCGCACGACGGCGCCCACTCTATGAGCTCGTCGGAGACGGTCTCGGCAACCAGGAGCGCCTTGGGGTTCTGCGGCAGCAGCGCACTCGAGGCCGCAGCGCGACGGTAGCGTCCACGCTGGAGCTTCGCCGTCTTGGCGAGCACCGAGAGCAGCGTCGACTTGCCGCAGCCGTTGCCACCGGCGATCGCGTGGATGCGCCCGGCGGCAAATTCGGTGCTACACCCCCGCATGACCCACGCGCCATCGCGTCCGTAGCGGAACCACCCGTCGCGAAGCTCGCAAACGAGCCCCGTCCTCGCAGCCCGCGAACGACCGCGAGGCTCCCCCGCAAGCAGACGCGCCCGCCCACCGAGCGAGGCAAGATCGGCCACCTCGTGCACCCGCCCGCCTTCGATCCGGTACGCGCACGTCGCGTAATCGAGCATCGGCTGCGGGCGATGGGTCGCTGCCACCACGGTGCAGCCGAGTTCGCGGTTCACGCGAAATAGGGCATGGAGGAAGTTCTTCTCGGCCACCGGATCGAGCTGCGAGGTCGGCTCGTCGAGCAGCAGCAGCCGCGGGCGCATGACCAGCACGGACGCGAGCGACAGCAGCTGCTTCCGTCCGCCCGAGAGCGTATCGGTCTCATCGCGGAACCAGTCGTCGAGCCCGAAGAAGTAACTCGTCTCGGCGATGCGCCGGCGCATCTCGTCCTGCGCAAGCCCCAGGTTCTCCAGCCCGAACGCTATCTCGTGCCATACGCTCTCGCATACGATCTGGTTCTCGGGGTTCTGGAACACGTAGCCCACGGACGCCGCCGATTCCGCCGGCTCCATCTCGCCCACAGGCCGCCCGAGCACGCGCACCGTGCCCGCAAGCTCGCCCGCAGGCGCGATCTCGGGTTTGAGCAGCGAGAGCAGGGTCGATTTGCCCGAGCCCGTGTCGCCCACCAGCAGCGCGAACGCGCCGGCAGGCACGTTCCAGTCGCACCCGTCGAGCACGGGCGCCGCGGCACCGGCATAGCGGAAGCGCAAACCCTCGATGTCGATCGCCGCCGGTTCACCGGCCGAAGCGCCGGCAGCCGATCCGTCGATTGCGCCGCCGATGCGGCCAGCGTCATCAGCGGAAACGATATCCCGTCGCATCAGCCGAACCTCTTTTCCTCAAGAACCTGCAGTACGCACAGCGCGAACATCCATGCGGCGTATGCAGCGTATCCCCACCACAGCACGGGCGTGGACAGCCGCGGGTAGAACGCGAACTGTCCCGTAGCGTGCACGGCTACCGCCACGACCAGCGCCCCGGCTGCCGCGATCGCCGCGATCGCCGCCGCATCAGCCCGCCTGAAACGGTACCGCGTATACGTGGTACGCCGGCCGACGCCCCAGCCCCGCGCGCGCATGGCGTCCGCCCGCTCGAGCGAGTCCTCCATGCTCCAACCCATCAGCACGCTCGAGGCGCGTAGGCGTTCCCGCACCACGTCACCCGACGAGCGCCCCGGAACGTCGACGGCATCCTGCACGGCGAATATCGACCGCCCACGGCGCACGAACTGCGGGATCAGCCGCATGCACATCGAGATCATGAGAGCCAGGATCGGTGCAGCGTTGCCGAACAGCGCCATCACCTTGTCGTAACCGAGCATGGACGCGGCGGCCTCGAACCACAGCACGGCAGCCATGAACATCCCACCCATGCACGCGCCGTAGGCCAGGCTCTCCAGATAGACGGCGCGCTGGCCCAGGCGGAACAGCTCCGTCGATCCAGAGGCCGAGAACAACGGGTTCAGCACCGCCACGATCGCGATCAGGGGCAGCTGCCAGCGGAGCGCCGCGAGCGTGCGGCGCGGGCCGCGGGCGGCGCATCCGTACGCGAACCCGCCCGCAAAGGAGAGCGCGATCAGCACCGGGTGCATCGAGAACATAGTGAGCGCCAGCGTCAGCACCGAAAACAGCGCCGGCACCGCCGGGTGATATGTCGAGAAGGCGGGCCGAGCCGCCGCAGCACGTGCCACGCGAATCCTCCAAACTGTCTGCATCATTGTATATGCGGTATGATGCCCACGGCGCTGTCGACAACGCGAGCGCGGCGCTCGAGATACCAAACCTATGGGAGCAGACATGGACGCAACCGCCATCATCCTCGCCGCCGGCGAGGGCACCCGCATGAAATCCAACCACTGCAAGGTCTCGCACAAGATCCTGGGCAAGCCGATGATCGAGTGGATCGTCGACGCCACGATCAAAGCGGGATGCAGCCGCGTCATCGTGGTGATCGGCAGCCACGCCGACGAGATGCGCGCGCTTCTGGACGAGGCCTACGCCGCCTCGCCCGTCACCGTGGAGACCGTCGAGCAGACCGAGCGCCTGGGCACCGGCCACGCCGTGAAGGTCGCCCTCGCCGCCTGCGGCATCGCCTCCGGCCCCGTCGTCGTGCTCAACGGCGACCTGCCGCTCATCCAGGCCGACACCGTCGCCAAGTTCGCCGCCACCGTGGCCGACGGCACGCTCGCCTGCACTGTCATGACCATGACCCCGCCTGACCCCTTCGGCTACGGCCGCATCCAGCTCGATGCGGACGGCCGGATCGAGCGCATCATCGAGCAGAAGGACTGCACCCCCGAGCAGGCCGCGACCCTGCTGGAATGCAACGCCGGCTGCTACGCCTTCGACGGCGCCCAGCTCGCCGCGCACATCGACGAGATCACCAACGACAACGCGCAGAGCGAGTACTACCTGCCCGACATGCTCGAGATCCTGAAGCATGCCGGCCAGGGCGTCTCCATCTATCACTGCGAGGACTATCGCGACGGCCTCGGCGTCAACAGTCGCGTCCAGCTCGCCCAGCTCACCGCCATCGCGCGCGACCGCATCAACGAGCACTGGATGTGCGAGGGCGTCACGTTCATCGACCCCACGCAGGCATGGATCGGCCCCGACGCGCAGATCGGGCGCGACACCGTCGTGTGGCCGCAGACCCATCTCATCGGGCACGTGACCGTGGGCGAGGAATGCCAGCTCGGACCCAACAGCCGTCTGACCGACACCACCGTGGGCGACCGCTGCGTCATCGACGAGACCGTGGCCATCGATGTGACGATCGACAACGACGTCGACTGCGGTCCGCGCGCCTACCTGCGCCCCGGCACCCATATGCTCGACGGTTCCAAAGCCGGCACGCACGTGGAGATCAAGAAGTCCACGATCGGCCGTGGCTCCAAGGTGCCGCACCTGTCCTATATCGGCGACACCACGATGGGCGCGGGCGTCAACGTGGGCGCGGGCTCCATCACCTGCAACTACGATGGCGTGCACAAGCACAAGACCACCATCGGCGACAACGCCTTCATCGGGTCCGACACCATGATGGTCGCCCCGGCCGAGATCGGCGACGGTGCCCTCGTGGCGGCCGGCTCCGTGATCACCGAGCCGGTGCCCGCCGACGCGCTCGGCCTGGGCCGTGCCCGCCAGACGAACATCGAGGGCTGGGCCGTGAGGTACCGCGAGCGCCTCGACAACGAATAACGGCCGCGCGCCGACCCCGAGGGGAGCCATCGAAAAGACAGCTCCCCTCTTCTATTTATATCGGTGCCCGCGCATCGGAGGTGAATAATCGTTTTACCAACGATGAGCAGGCGGTTTCACACCGGCAAACGCGCATTGTTCGTGAGCAGTTCTCCACAATATTCCGTCGCGGACGGTTTGGGGGACGCAGGCGGCTACAATGCGATAAGGCATGTATTTGGCATTCGACAAAAGGAGAAGGGTAATGCCGACCATCGATCCGATGAAGTCAGAGAATATGCGCAAGACGATTCGCGTCTATTCCGGATCTTCAAACCGTCCCCTGGCAGAGAAGATCGCCGATATTCTGGGGGTCGAGCTTTCCGGTCTCACCCTTAAGCAGTTCGCCAACGGCGAGATCTACGCCCGCTACGACGAGACCGTCCGTGGCGCCGACGTGTTCCTGATCCAGTCCATCGCCGGCGGCAACGTCAACGACATGCTCATGGAGCTGCTCATCGCCACCGACGCCGCCAAGCGCGCATCCGCCCGCTCCATCACCGCCGTCATCACCCACTACGGCTACGCCCGCCAGGACCGCAAGGCCGGCCCGCGCGAGCCCATCACCGCCCGCCTCGTCGCCAACCTGCTCGAGCGCGCCGGCGTGAACCGCATCATCACCCTCGACCTGCACCAGGGCCAGATCCAGGGCTTCTTCGACATCCCGGTCAACCACCTCTCCGCGCTGCCGCTCTTCGGCCAGTACTACAACGACATGCACTTCGACACCGACAACCTCGTCGTCGTGTCGCCCGACGTGGGCCGCGCCAAGGCCGCCAAGAAGCTGTCCGACATGCTCGGCTGCGACCTCGCCATCGCCCACAAGGGCCGTCCGCGCCACAATGCGGCCGAGGTCATGGGCATCATCGGTGACATCAAGGGCAAGACCTGCGTCATCAACGACGACATGATCGACACCGCAGGCACCCTCTGCGCCAACGTCAAGGAGCTCAAGGCCATGGGCGCCGGCGACATCTACGTGTGCGCCACCCACGGCATCTTCTCCGGCCAGGCCATCCAGCGCCTGAACGACGCCCCCATCGTCGAGTGCGTCGTCACGGACGCCATCCCCGTCGAGGTCGGCGGCAAGATCAAGACCATCTCCGTGGCCCAGGAGTTCGCCGACGCCATCGCTGCTGTCTACCACGAGGAGCCCGTCTCCACGCTCGTCGGTGGCGATTTCGCGCTGTAGTCGCACCGTCCTCGCCGCGCCGAACGAGACCCGAGATATAAAAAGACCCCTGCGCTCACACTTGCTTCGCAAAGATCACGCAGGGGTCTTTTTATATCTCGGGCCCGACAGCTCAGCCGTGCTTTTATCTGATGTAAGACGGGAGTCGGAACTTCCCCTCGCCTTCGGCGCGACGTGGTCTTTGTTCTATTCACGGCGCATCCGCACTCTCGGCCCACTGGACCCCTCGCCTTCGGCGGGGCTGGTCGCTATCATTCGTTACGTTCAGCACATCGATCGAAAGAGGATTCCCATGGCAGCTGCTCAGCCGCAGAAGATCCGCATGGTCGCCGGGCTCGGCAATCCCGGCGAGGAGTATGCCAACACCCGCCACAATGCCGGGTTCAAAGCCATCGACGAGCTCGCCCGCCAAGCGGGCGTGACGTACTGGAAGAACCAGTCCGGCGCCGAGGTCGCCGTCGTCAAGATCAACGACCGCGAGGAGGAGGACGGCAAGCGCGAGATCGTGCTCGTGAAGCCGCAGTCGTACATGAACACCTCGGGCGGCCCCATCTCCAAACTGTGCCGCGAATACAAGATCCGCCCCGAAGAGCTGCTTGTCATCCATGACGAGCTCGATATTCCCGCCGGCGACGTGCGCGTGAAGGTCGGCGGCGGGCACGCCGGCCACAACGGTCTGCGCTCCATCATCGACAAGCTCGGCAGCCGTGACTTCAGCCGCATCCGCACGGGCATCGGCAACCCGCCGGGCAAGATGCCCGTGGCCGACTTCGTCCTCAAGCAGCTGCGCGCCCGTGAGGCTGACGACTTCGACGCCACGTGCGCCCGCGCCGCCGATGCCGCCGGCATCGCCCTCGTCCACGGCGTCATCTACGCCCGCGACCACGTCAACGGCAGCGCCGCCTCCAACGGCAAGCACTGACCGCTCAAACGTTTTCGCCTGCGAGAATGGTCCATCCGAGCCCCAACGGGCGGGGTATAATCGGCACTGTATGCGCATTCGCCTTTTGACGCATGCATTTCGTGGGAACCGGCTGACACGCGCTTCGGAGGCACGGAGGTCGCTCCCAAACACAAGAGAGGGGTTCTATGTACAAGATCCTGGAGAAGACGCAGTTCTCTGAGAAGGTGTTCAAGTTCCGCATCGAGGCACCCGCTATCGCCAAGCATGCGCACGCTGGACAGTTCCTCATGGTCCGCGCCAATGAGACGGGCGAGCGCGTCCCGTTCACGCTTGCGGGCTGGAACGGCGACGAGGGCTGGGTCGAGTTCATCTTCATGGTGATCGGCAAGACCACCGAGATGCTCTCGTCCTACGAGGCCGGCGATTCCCTGCGCGACGTCGTGGGCCCGCTGGGCGTCCCGACCGAGATGGGTCCCGGCTCCTGCGCCGTCATCGGCGGCGGCGTCGGCCTGGCCATCGCCTACCCGGTCGCCAAGCACCTGGTCGAGACCGGTCACGAGGTCCACGCCATCATGGGTGCCCGCACCAAGGACCTGCTGCTCATGGAGGACCAGTTCCGCGAGCTGCTCGATGAGGACCACATCCACATCACCACGGACGACGGCTCCTATGGCGAGAAGGGCGTCGTCACCGCGCCGCTCGAGCGCCTGCTGCAGGACAAGGCCGTGAGCCAGGTCTTCTGCGTCGGCCCCGTCCCGATGATGAAGTTCTCGACGCTCACCGCCGAGAAGTACGACACGCCCATCACCGCGTCCCTCAACCCCATCATGGTTGACGGCACCGGCATGTGCGGCTGCTGCCGTGTCGAGGTCGGCGGGCAGACCAAGTTCGCCTGCGTCGACGGTCCCGATTTCGATGCAACCAAGGTCGACTGGGATGACCTGCGTGCCCGTCAGGCTGCATACCGTACCGAAGAGGGCGAGTCCCTCAAGGCCTATGAGGAGAAGAGCTGCGCATGCCACAAGTAAACGGTCGTTTCGTTCCTGATATGAAGTCCCCCCGCACCCCGGATAACGAGGAGCCGGCTGCCGAGCGCGCCTGCGACTTCCGTCCTGTCGACAAGGGCTTCACCGAGGAGATGGCGCTGGCCGAGGCCGATCGCTGCCTGAACTGCAAGAAGCCGCTCTGCGTCGAGGGATGCCCCGTCAACATCAACATCCCCAAGTTCATCTCCCAGATCCGCGACAAGGACTACGGTGCCGCCCTGGACACCATCCGCGAGGAGTCCATGCTGCCCGCCATCTGCGGCCGCGTGTGCCCGCAGGAGAACCAGTGCGAGGGCAAGTGCATCCGCGGCAAGAAGTCCGAGCCCGTGGCCATCGGCCAGCTGGAGCGCTTCGTCGGCGACCAGCCCGAGCTCGCCTCCAAGCCCAAGATGGCCCCCAGATGCGGCAAGAAGGTCGCC
>ERZ808240.4268-NODE-4268-length-12853-cov-4.602907_pt1 | contig 12853 bp, 13 predicted proteins | sample MGYA00521084_ERZ808240 | MGnify/ENA primary metagenome ERZ808240 (study PRJEB31516, sample SAMN03275571) | gut metagenome | biome: mammalia-associated habitat; material: feces | host: Papio cynocephalus | place: Kenya | collected 2012-08-06 ... | reverse complement strand
TAGCTCAGTTGGTAGAGCAGAGGACTGAAAATCCTCGTGTCGCTGGTTCGATTCCAGCTTTGGGCACGACTTTGAAAAGCTGAAATCGTTAAGGTTTCAGCTTTTTGTTTTATCTGTAAAAAGAAAGACTGAAAGAAAAGCAGTTTCAGGTGCTGATAAACAAGGAGTGTGCAGTATGGAGTTTAATGTTGGTCAGGTAATTAAAATGAAGAAGCCGCATCCATGTGGCGCAAATGAATGGGAGATCCTTCGTGTTGGTATGGATTTTCGTTTGAAATGTAAAGGGTGCGATCATCAGGTGATGATACCGAGAAAATTGGTTGAAAAAAATTTCAAAGGCTTTATAGAATAGCAAAAAAGTATTGAAATAATAGAAAAAATCCTTGCAACACGGGGATCTTTATGATATTATTCTGTTCTGTGATGTGTTAATAATCATATATTTCCTTGCTCATATATCATATATGGGCCAGAGACCATAAGGAGGTGCAATTACATGAACAAGTATGAGTTAACTTTAGTAGTTAATGCAAAGATTGATGAGGATGCTAGAACAGCAGCAGTTGAGAAAGTAAAGGCTTACATCGAGAAAGCTAATGCAACTATCACTAATGTTGAAGACTGCGGACTTAAGAAGCTTGCTTATGAGATCCAGAAGATGGGCGAAGCTTACTATTACTTCATTCAGTTCGATGCAGAAGCTGATGTACCAGCACAGCTTGAAGCTAATGTTCGTATCATGGAGCCTGTTCTCAGATATCTTTGCGTTCGTTTAGACGCTGAGTAATAGGAGGAATTCCGCATGAATAAAGTAATTTTAATGGGTCGTTTAACAAGAGATCCAGAGATCAGATATTCTCAGGGGAATGATCAGATGGCAATTGCCAGATACACTCTCGCTGTAGATAGACGTTTTAACAGAAATGGTGATCAGACCGCAGATTTTATTAACTGTGTTGCTTTTGGCCGTTCAGCAGAATTTGCTGAAAAGTATCTGAAACAGGGTACCAAGATCGTGGCTACTGGAAGAATCCAGACAGGCAGTTATACCAATAAAGATGGAAACAAAGTATATACAACAGATGTTGTTATCGAAGATCAGGAATTTGCTGAGAGCAAAGGAAGTTCTTCATCAGATGGCGGAAGTTATCAGCCAGCTGGCAGACCTTCGCCTGCAAATGCAAGTGCAGAAGGTTTTATGAGTATTCCGGAAGGTATAGAGGATGATTTACCATTCAAGTAAAGAAGGAGGTAAATACAATGGCTTATACAAAGACAGATAGAGCAGACGCTCCAATGAAGAGAAGAAATATTCGTAGAAGAAAGAAAGTATGTGTATTCTGTGCAGATAAGACTGCTGTTATCGATTATAAAGATGCAAACAAGTTAAAGAGATACATCTCTGAAAGAGGTAAGATCCTTCCTAGAAGAATTACCGGTAACTGTGCTAAGCACCAGAGAGCTTTAACTGTAGCAGTTAAGAGAGCAAGACAGATTGCAATTTTACCATACGTAGTAGATTAATCTATATTCATTGGTTACACTGTAAGGTGTATACAATCTGAAAAAATGAAGGATGGTTGTGAAGTGATTCGCAACCATCCTTTTTGTATTAAATGAGTCAGGTGAGATTTATAATCTGTATTTAGCTCATTTAACGCTATATTGACGTCTCGAATCATCTGGGATAAAATTCTGATTAAAGATATAGCAGACGGCATGTCAATATAGTCAGATAACAGTGATGAGCAGTTAGCAGCAGACGAAAGCGAAAACAAAAATAGAACGTAAAATGTAAGGAGTCCTCTATGACAGAGAAGATTGTACAGGTAGATCATATTACAAAAAAATATAAGAACCGGATGGTACTGGATGATGTATCGTTTTCAATTCAGACCGGGGATATTATTGGTCTGGTAGGTGGCAATGGAGCAGGAAAAACGACGCTGATGCGGGCAGTTGCGGGGAGTATTCCGATCAATGCAGGGGAGATCCGGTTTGAAGGAGAACGCAGAACACAGGATGTAGGGACTTTGATTGAAAATCCCAATATATATACAGATATGTCAGGAATTGAGAATCTTCGATATTTTGGTAGATTGTTTGGGGTAGAGGATGAAAATGCATATGAAAATATATTGCAGCAGATGGGGCTTGCAGATGTCAGCAAGAAGCTGGTTGGCAGATATTCGCTTGGCATGAAGCAGAGACTTGGCATAGCGGTTGCGATGCTTGGTGATCCGCGCCTTTTGATCCTGGACGAGCCATTAAATGGCTTGGATGTACAGGGAATGCAGAACCTGGAAACATGTCTGATGATAATGCATGAGAAACGATCCATGGGAATATTGATCAGTAGTCATGTGATCGGTGAATTGGTAAAGATCTGTAACCGATATCTAATTATGGATCATGGAAGGATCTGCATGGAATATACAAAAGAAGAGCTGTTACAGCAAGCCCGCAGTGAGGATGCAATTGAAAACTATATTATTGATCAATTTCAAAAATCAGTATAAACATATGGTATCAGTGTAGAAATAGAATATCAAAAAAATAAAACAAATATAGCAGATTGGAATATAGATCAGAAAATAAACAGGATTAGAATAATACATCAGAGAAATAAATGGGATTAATAGATTAGAACGGCAAGTTACACAGAATAACAAGGAAGAAGGAAGGACAGGAAATAAATGATGAATCAGATCATCCGGGCAGAGAATTACAGGATAAGAAAGAATAAGACATTTCGTATCGCATGCGTTGTGATTGTTGGAATGGTATTGGTTGGATTTGCATTGTTTTATGCTGCGACGCATATTATATCTGGAGAGCTGATGGAAGCGGCAGGCGGATACGATACAGACATTGATGCTTTTACAGACATAAATCTGTTTGACTGTGCAGGGATAGCTGTTTCATTGATGCAGGTTCTTTCTATTTTATATGCGATTGTGATCACGATCATGATCGGGGCAGAGAAGCGGAATGGCATTTATTCGCTGATGCTGGAACGTGGGTATCGGGCACACCAGATATATATGGGAAAATTATACGAGACGACAGTGATAGCGGCTATCAGTTATCTCCTATATGTAGTAGTATCGTTGATTGCCGGAGCGTTATTCTGGCATGGCACGATCGAACGCGAGGATGTGACAGGATTTATCCGTGTGTTCCTTCTGATGCTTATTATGTATGTAGTTTCTTCCTATATCTATATGGCAGTTGCGATGAATGTGAAAAATGCAGGAATGGCAGCTGCAATAAATCTTATTATTGTACTTTTATTCTCAACAGTGATAACCGGATTGGATCAGATCTTTGCTGATGGAGAAGCAGTTCTTCGTAAATACTGGCTTTTATCCGCGATCGAGCAGTTCGCCTATATTGATCATACGGCTACAACCATGCAGGAAACAATAATAGGATTGATAGAAGCGGTCATTTACGGTGGCCTTGCGGTATTTATAGGAAATACTGTATTTATAAAGAAAAAAAGATAAAATAAGCAGAAAAACAGAATATGAATGCTGATGGCTGCGTGATGTCATTTGGCTGATAAGCCATATGATAAAGTGTGGTTTTCGTTGACAAAACAAAGGGATGCGTTTATGATTATTAAGAACTTTAATGTGGATGGATTCTGTCCACATTAAAGAATGCAACAGTGGAATACTTTTATATAGCCAGGCGCTGCATTATATCAACATTAAGTAATGAAAAGGAGTATATTATGGGTAAGTACACGAAAGCAGACATCTTAAGGATGGTAAAAGAAGATGATGTAGAGTTTGTCAGACTTCAGTTTACAGATATTTTTGGAGACCTTAAGAACGTTGCTATAACTTCAAGTCAGATCGAAAAAGCACTGGATAATAAGATCATGTTTGATGGTTCTTCAATTGAAGGATTTGCAAGAATCGAGGAATCTGATATGTATCTCTATCCGGATTATGATACATATGAGACTTTCCCTTGGAGACCACAGCAGGGTAAGGTTGCCAGACTGATCTGTGATGTTTATAAGCCGGATGGCACTCCGTTTGAAGGTGATCCAAGATATGTTCTGAAGCAGGCATTGAAGGAAGCTGCTGATATGGGTTACATGATGAATGTAGGTCCTGAATGTGAGTTCTTTCTGTTCCAGACAGATGAGAATGGGTTACCAACAACAAATACTTACGAGCGCGCAAGCTATTTTGATCTTGGGCCGCTTGATTTCGGTGAGAATGCCAGAAGAGATATGGTATTGACACTGGAACAGATGGGCTTTGAGATTGAGGCTTCCCACCATGAAGTTGCTCCTGCGCAGCATGAGATAGATTTCAAGTATGGAGAGGCATTGAAGACTGCCGACAGCATCGAGACATTTAAGCTCGTTGTTAAGACAATTGCCAAGAAGCATGGATTGTGTGCTACATTTATGCCAAAGCCAAAGTATGGCGTATGCGGTTCCGGTATGCATATGAATATGTCCTTATCAAAGGATGGCAAGAATATATTTGCAGATGACAGCGATAAGCTTGGCTTAAGCAAGGAAGCCTATTATTTCATCGCAGGTATTATGGAACATATGAGAGAGATGACAGCGATCACAAACCCATTAGTAAACTCATATAAGAGACTGGTTCCTGGTTACGAAGCACCAATCTATATTGCATGGTCAGCAAAGAACAGAAGTCCGTTGATCCGTATTCCAAGTGCAAGAGGAGCAGGAACAAGGGTAGAGCTTCGTTGTCCGGATCCAACAGCAAATCCATATCTGGCAATGGCTGTATGTTTAAGAGCCGGATTAGACGGAATCAAGAGACAGCTTCCACTTGTACCAAGTGTTGACAGCAATATCTTTGAATTAACAAGAGAAGAAAAGAAAGCCAGACACATCGAGAGCCTTCCTGCAAATTTAAGAGAAGCTGTTTTATGTATGAGAGACAGTGATTTCATGAAGGAAGCACTTGGTGAGCATATCTTTACACGTTACACATCAGCAAAGTTAGAGGAGTGGAACGAATATACAAGACAGGTTACTGATTGGGAGATCAGCAATTATCTTTATAAAGTCTGATCAAATGCCAGGATATCTAAATTAAAATTAAAGTAGTATCAAAGAGGTAATACAGACACCCATTTTATGGGTGCCTGTGTTGCTATATTACAGAATTAATCTGTTCTATGAAAATACAAAAGACTGAAAATTGGTCGGGTGAGAGGTTGTTGTTTTGGTAAATGTAATTGTACTATTTGCAAAGATAGAAGAGGCAAAAAGCATAAAAAATCTTTTGGTTCGACATGGTATCAATGTAACCCAGGTATGTACGACCGGAGCACAGGCTGCACAGGCAGCTGATGCATGTGATGATGGGCTTATTATATGTGGATATCAGTATCCGGATATGTTGTTTTCGGAACTGGCTGCAAATATACCGGATTATTTTGATATGCTTGTAATCGCATCTCGTGTGCATTATGAGGCATGTAGAGAGAGTGGAATCGCATGCCTGTCGATGCCGCTTCGTACGCAGGATTTTATCAATACGGTTTCTCTGACAGTTGAAAATATTCTGTGGGAACGTAAGAAACGCAAGACAAAACCAAAGGAACGTACAGAAGAAGAAAAAAAAGTAATTAAGGCTGCAAAGCTGAAATTGATGAACGATAATGGGTTTGATGAGCAGGGCGCTCATCGGTATCTGCAGAAAAAGAGCATGGATAATGGTATCAATATTGTTGAGATGTCGTATATGATACTGGATAATACAGCACTGTTTTAAGGAGGCACGAATATGAAGTTTACGAAGATGGAAGGTCTTGGAAACGATTATGTGTACATAAATTGTTTTTCAGAGAAAGTAGAAGATCCTGAGAAACTTGCGATCGCAATAAGCGACCGTCATTTTGGTGTTGGAAGTGATGGCGTGATCCTGATCAAACCATCTGATAAAGCGGATTTTACAATGGATATGTACAATGCGGACGGTTCCAGATCCGAGATGTGTGGGAACGGTATCCGTTGTGTAGGAAAGTATGTATATGACTATGGACTTACAGATAAAACTTCAATATCTGTAGAGACACTTGCCGGAATCAAATATCTGGATTTTGTTATAAAAGACGGCAAGGTTGATATGGTAACGGTTGATATGGGTGCTCCGATCCTTAAGGCAGATCAGGTGCCTGTGCATTCAGATAAAGACCAGGTGATTGATGAGAAGATTACAGTGGCAGGTGTGGATTATCGCATGACCTGTGTGTCTATGGGCAATCCACATGCAGTTATGTTCGTTGATGACACAGAACACTTCCCATTAGAAGAAGTTGGTCCGTCATTCGAGCATCATGAAGTATTTCCGAACCGTGTAAATGCAGAATTTGTCCAGGTGCTTGATCGTCATACCGTAAAGATGCGTGTATGGGAGAGAGGAACCGGAGAAACACTGGCATGCGGAACAGGAGCATGTGCAACTGCCGTTGCATGTGTATTAAATGGAAAGACAGATGATGAGGTAACCGTGAAATTATTAGGCGGCGATCTGATCATCCGCTTTGATAGAGAGAACAATAAAGTATACATGACAGGTCCTGCCAAGGTAGTGTTTGACGGCGAGACTGACAGATTTTAGGAGGAAATGACATGTTTAAGGCAAATGAGAATTATCTGAAGCTTCCGGGAAGTTATTTATTTTCAACAGTAGCAAAGAAACAGAGAGAGTACAGTGTGGCACATCCTGATAAGAAGATCATCCGTCTGAGCATCGGAGATGTAACACAGCCACTTGCTCCGGCTATTATTGAGAGATTGCATTCTGCTGTAGATGAGATGGCAGCAGCAGAGACATTTAAGGGTTATGCGCCGGATCTTGGATATGAATTCTTAAGAAATACCATCGTAAAGAATGACTATATTGATCGTGGAGTTGATATCTCTGCCGATGAAATCTTTGTGAGTGATGGAGCAAAGAGTGATTCTGCCAATATTCAGGAGATATTTGCGCCGGAAAGCAAGATCGCTGTATGTGATCCTGTTTATCCTGTTTATGTAGATTCCAATGTAATGGCAGGCAGAACCGGAACTTATGATAAAAAGACAGGACTTTGGAGCGATGTTATCTATATGCCTTGTCTGGAGGAGAATGGATTTGCACCGGAATTCCCGAATGAGAAGCCGGACATTATCTATCTGTGTTTCCCAAATAATCCGACAGGAGCAACCATCAACAAAGCACAGCTTCAGGAATGGGTTGATTATGCAAATAAGATCGGAGCAGTGATCATTTATGATGCAGCATACGAAGCATATATCAGTGAAGACGATATACCACATTCTATCTATGAGTGTGAAGGTGCAAGAACCTGTGCGATCGAGATCCGCAGCTTTTCTAAGAATGCAGGATTTACAGGAACCCGTCTTGGATTTACAGTTGTACCAAAGGATCTGAAGGATGTAAACGGTGTTGCACTTCACGGTTTATGGGCAAGAAGACATGGAACCAAGTTCAATGGTGCGCCATACATTGTTCAGGCAGCAGGTGAAGCTGTATATTCAGAAGAAGGTAAGGCACAGACAAAAGCACAGATCGCGTATTATATGAACAATGCAAAGGTAATCTATGACGGTTTGAAGGCAGCAGGTTATTCCGTATCCGGTGGTGTGAATGCACCATATATCTGGTTGAAGACACCGAATAATATGACTTCATGGGAGTTCTTTGATTATCTGCTTGCAAATGCAAATGTCGTGGGTACACCGGGTTCAGGATTTGGTCCAAGTGGTGAAGGATATTTCAGACTGACTGCATTTGGTACATATGAGAATACAGTGGAAGCAATCGAAAGAATTAAGGCTTTATAATAGCGGGGTACAATTTAACTATATAATTGTGGAGGTAGCAAGATGAAAGATAATGGACTGCTGGTGCAGTATTTTAATGCAAATACACCGGCTGATCAGACATTATGGGCGAAAGCAGCAAAGGATGCAGCGGTGTTGAAAAGACTCGGTGCAACCGCAGTATGGTTTCCACCTGCAACCAAAGGGGCAGCGGGAAAAGAGGATATGGGCTATGCGCCATATGACCTGTATGATCTGGGTGAATTTAATCAGAAGGGTTCGGTTGGAACCAGATACGGTACAAAGAAAGAATATCTGGCAGCAATCGAAGCAATGAAAGCACAGGGCATCAATGTGTATGCAGATATCGCAGTCAGACAGAAGTTAGGTGCAGATTCTGTAGAGAAGGTTACAGCAGCGGATTTTAATGCCAAGGATATTCCGCAGATGATCGGCAACAAAAAGGTTGTTGGATCACTGTCGAAGTTTACTTTCCCGGGCAGAAGAAGCAAGTATTCCAGGTTCAAATGGAACTGGAATCATTTTGCAGGGATCGACTGGAAGCAGGATGATTTTAAGAAACGTGTCTGCGCACTGTCCGGTATGACCGAGGAGGAAGCAGAGAAAAAATATAAATTCAGCAAATATGATTACATCATAGGATGTGAACTGGATCTGTACAATCAGGAAGTATATGATGAATTGATGACATGGGCAAAGTGGTATGAGGATGTGACCGGAGTAGATGGTTTTCGTTTCCAGGAAGCAGGGAAGATTCCAGGCTGGTTCATCAGAGACTTTGCAGAAGCCGCTTCAAATGCCGGAGAAGAAGCAAAAGAGATCTTTACGGTAGGAGACTTCTGGCACTGGAGATGTGACTATATCAATGATTATATTGTATCTGCTGACGATCAGCCGTCTATGTTTGATGTACCACTGCATTTCAGTTTCCATGATGCATCAATTGCAGAAGGAGAATATGACCTGAGCCGGTTATTGGATGGTTCCATGATGATGAGCAATCCGGCAAAGGCAGTTACATTTGTAGAAAATCATGAATCACAGCCGGGTGGTGTGCTGGAATCTGCCATAGCAGAGTGGTTTAAGCCACTGGCATATGCGATCGTCTTATTAAGAGAGCAGGGATATCCATGTATGTTCATGGGAGATTATGAGGGTATTCCTGCGGTTAAGATCAAGTCCAGAAAGACGATCATGAACAAGCTGTTAAAGCTCCGTAAGAAATATGCATACGGAACACAGCATGACTACTTCGATCATCCGGATGTTGTCGGCTTCACCAGAGAAGGAGATGCAGAGCACGAGAATTCCGGTCTGGCAGTTATCATGTCGGATGGAACCGGCGGAACAAAGCGTATGTATGTCGGCAGACAGTTCGCAGGCTGTCATTTCGCAGATGTAATGGGAAACGCAAAGTATGATATCCGTATCGATGAAGAGGGCTGTGGCGAATTCTATGTAAACCGTCAGGGACTTGCAGTCTGGATCAAAAAAGATTGCAAATTATAAGAAATTGAGTTATCATATTAATACTTTAGATTGTAAAAGTGCAAGAAAGTCTGAGAGTAATTTAGATTTTACAGCATAAAAGTAGCAAAGGAGTATGAGTTATGGGAAAGACAGTACATACAGAAGCAGTCCGTGATCTGTTTAAAGCAATACTGACATTGGAGACAGAGGAGGAATGTTTTAATTTCTTTGAAGATGTTTGTACGGTAAATGAATTGTTGTCCATAGCCCAGAGATTTGCAGTTGCAAAGATGTTAAAGGAAGATAATACTTATCTGGAAGTAGCAGAGAAGACTGGCGCATCGACAGCAACGATCAGCAGAGTAAACAGATCTCTTAATTATGGTAAAGATGGTTATGAACTTGTATTCAGCAGAATGAATCTGGATAAAGAGAAGAAAGATTCAGAATAACAACATATAAAACAGGAAATTCTCCGGAAACAGATCAAGATGATTCATTCCGGAGGATTTTTTTGTCTTTTGTCCCCAATCAGATATATGCGGTTTATAGAAATTATAGCGAGTCATTTGCACAGTACTCCTGTTGGCTGTAGAGGCTGCATAGACATAAAATTGGCCGGGCAAGCATCCGCCTGCCCGATCATGTGGGAAGAAAATCCCATATATTTGGGTATTAGGAAGCAAAACAGGGAGATTAAAGAGTATTTACAAAGCGCATGAACGCTTCTCTGCCTTCTGTGGTATTCTTATATACACCGGAGCATTCCAGAACCTTTGAGAATACCTTGCCGATCTCATTCTGGATGATTCCATGAATATTTTCCGGAGTAATGTTATAATTTCCGATCCATTCATCAACCCAGTCTGCATGTTTTTCGATAGATTCATTTGCACGGATGTCCTTGTGGTTTAAGATCGCATCCTCAAGTTCTGCCATTTCACCTTTAAGTCTTGCAGGAAGAACAGCCAGACCCATAACCTCGATCAGACCGATGTTTTCCTTTTTGATATGATGATACTGGCTATGTGGATGGTAGAGTCCCATTGGACATTCTTTCGTTGTAATGTTGTTACGAAGTACCAGATCCAGTTCGAACAGGTTTCCATGCATTCTTGCGATCGGAGTAATCGTGTTATGTGGAGTATCATCTGTGTAAGCGTAGATGTAAGCAGCTTCGTCAGTGTAATTTCTCCATTCTGTCAGGATATGATCTGCGGCATCTGCGATATGTGCAGGATCAGAACCCTGAAGCCGGATAACAGACATTGGCCATTTTACAATACCGGCTGTCAGGTCTTCGTAACCCGGTAAAGTGAAGTTTGATTCATATGGTGCTTTTGCCATTGCAAATGTATAGCCGCCACCCTGGAAGTGGTCATGGCTTAAAATGGAACCACCAACAATTGGAAGATCTGCATTGGAGCCGGCTGTGTAGTGAGGGAACAGCCGGACAAAATCAAGCAGCTTTACAAATGCAGCGTGGTCGATCTTCATTGGTGTATGATTTGCATTAAAGATAATACAGTGCTCGTTGTAGTACACATAAGGGGAGTACTGTAAGTAATATGGCTGTTCATCTAAGGTGATAGGTATGATTCTGTGATTCTGTCTGGCAGGATGGGAGAAATGTCCGGCATAACCTTCATTTTCACGGCAGAGCAGACATGCTGGATAACCGGATTTCTTTGCTTTTCCTGCTTTTGCGATATCTCTTGGGTCTTTCTCCGGCTTGGACAGGTTGATCGTAATATCGATCGGACCATATTCCGTTTCCGTAACCCATTTTTCATCCTTTGCAATACGATCTTCGCGGATGTAGTTAGTAGCCTTACTGAAAGCATAGTAATAATCAGTTGCTTCCTTTGGGGATATGGCATATTTATCAGCAAATATTTTCCGTACAACGGATGGAGCAGGGGTGAGCATACCCATGATCTTTGTATCGAAAAGATCACGGTTTGTGATCGTATCATCTTCCATCAGATTGTGCTGGTATGCATAATCTAACATATCGCTTAAGATATCAACGAGCGGACGGGATGGAATCTCAGCCGGTTCGTTATATTCCTGAATATCAAATAACTCTAACAGCCGGTTTGTGACATATATTTCGTCTGCAGGATTCACAAGTCCTTTGTTTAAGCCATAAGTAACCAATTCTTTGATATATGTTTCTATCATAGTCATAACCTCCCATAAAATTTGTTATCTCTACTGCAATGGAATGAAGCTTTTGCAGATGTTTTTAGAGTACCTGCATACCACCGTATTTACGAATTTTAAGTACATGGCAGGAGCCTTCGCCAAAAACATGATCCATAGCCTGACGATAAGTCTCAACGGTATTGTTTTCTACAAATGCCTGAATGGTTCCGGCAAAACCGCCACCATGGACACGACTTACTCCGTGACTTCCAAGTGTGATATCGCTGACAGCCAGAGCAACAGATACATTCTGCCTCTGAATATCTTTATTGGTATATACATTCTGAAGATATTTGAAAGAAGAATCTCCGGATGCCTTAACGGCTGCAAGAAATGCCGGCATGTTACCTTTTGTCAGGGAAGCTGCCTGAATTTCTACGCGTTTTACTTCTTCGAAATAGTGAAGGGCACGAAGCAGGTAACGGTCGCCAAGTTTTGTTCGGATGTCAGCCATGTGGTCGATGATATCCTGTTCGCTTAATTCATTTAATACCGGTTTGCCGAGCATCTTGGCAACGGCACACATTTCGGCAGGAACTGCGGCATAGTCGGCAGTCAGATCAACATGAGATCCCTTTGTATCAGTGATACAGAGACTGTAACCGCTCTTTGTCATATCGAAGTCGATCTTTTCAACAATCGGATCAGCCGGGTTTGCAAAATCGATATGTACGAGATTTCCGACAGAAGAAGCCATTTGATCCATAAGACCGCAAGGCTTTCCAAAGTATGTGTTTTCTGCATACTGACCGATGATCGCGATTTCAATCGCAGATACAGAACCGTTGTTGTAAAGCCCCGAAAGAATGGTTCCAATAATCGTTTCAAATGCTGCGGAAGATGAAAGACCGGCACCGATCAATACATCACTGGTGATATAGGCTTTGAAACCGCCAACAGCGTGTCCGTGTTCCTTTAATCCGGCAGCAACGCCCTTGATCAGAGCAGTTGTTGTCTCTTTTTCGCTTTCTACGAGAGAAAGGTCGGAAGTATCGATCGTAATGAGATCATATCCGTCTGAGATTACCTGGATCTTATTATCGGATGCCTTTGCAACGATGGCGATCGCATCCAGATTGATGGATGCGGCAAGTACCTGACCATGCTGGTGATCCGTATGATTTCCACCTACTTCACTTCTGCCCGGAGCGGAAAATATAGATACCTCTGTATCACCAAAATCCTTGATGAACTCCTGAAGAGCAGTAACGTATCTGCCATTCTGATAAGCAAGCAAGTGCTCATCCACATAGATATCGGTTAATAATTCATTGTACTGTTCTGATTCAAATTCTTTTATTAATTCAGATGCAAGTTTCA
>ERZ808240.4267-NODE-4267-length-12858-cov-11.244318_pt1 | contig 12858 bp, 9 predicted proteins | sample MGYA00521084_ERZ808240 | MGnify/ENA primary metagenome ERZ808240 (study PRJEB31516, sample SAMN03275571) | gut metagenome | biome: mammalia-associated habitat; material: feces | host: Papio cynocephalus | place: Kenya | collected 2012-08-06 ... | reverse complement strand
TACCTATACGATGCGACGAATTCAGAACGTATGTTGTGCGCTTACTGGGATGCAACGAAGTCTGTCTTCAACAATTATTCTGCTGCCTCCAATCCTCGTGCGAAGGAAGGCCTTATGCTCTATCGCTCCATGAGCTATGCTCCTTCGAGCGTAAATCGTCTTCCGCAGGAGGGACAAACGCTCTGCTTAGGTTCGGCAGACGAAGTGCGCGCAAAGGGCGGTGCGCCATTGACGTTGACAGATTATCTGCTAAGCGATGGTAGCTTGGCGCCTACGGACGAGATAGCGCTTTGGAAAGCTGAGGAGGTTGACCTTAGTGCACAGTCTTTCCTATTGCATGGAAGGGAGGGCTATCTCTCTTATGCTCTGGTGGAGACTGCAGAAAGGGCTAAGTGGATGCTCAAGGATGGGGCTATCTGTACGCTTGAGGAGCAACCTCGCTATCTGTGCTATATGAGAGATGGATGGAAGGTGCTTCCTAAGGACGAAGCCTCCTCTTTGGCTCGAATGTATATGGTAGCAGAAAATCCAGAATTTGAGATGCGTGCTGACGGAGTGGGAAGACTCTCTGGAGGATGGACGGCTTCGGCGCTCTCGGAAATAAAGTGGGACGAGATGCTTTGCTTAGACTTGACGCAAATACGTTTACCACAGAAGCATTTCGACTTTAAGAATCAGGCCCTGCGCAATGCTCCCATCTTTGTGGCTGAAACGGAAAAACAGTTCGTTCAGAGCGGTTGGCGTTTCGTCGTGGTGTGTGGTGCGGATGGCAATCAGTTGCTTGATGCGCGGCTGCAGCTGACGGATAAAATGCCGTTTTATACAGATCGTGCTTTTCACGTTGAGCAAGGACAAGTGGTCTACCAGCGTGAGCAGATTCAGCCCGATCGGTGGCAAACGGTGAGTCTGCCTTTCGATGCCAAAATAGTGAAGGGACGTGCATGCGCGCTCACGGCTACAGATTTCTCATTCTCTACTGTAGATGTGCTGAGTCGAGGAGAGGGCTACATCGCTTTGGGCGATTCAGTGACGCACCTTTTAGTCGTAGAAAGTCAAGCCGGAGAGGTGCAAGCAGTCGAAGCGGAAAAACCTTTAAAAGGAACATTCCTGTCGAAGCAAATTAGCGCTAATCAGGGACTAATCTATCTGCTCCATCCCGTCAAGCAGCAATTCGTGAGAGCAGGTGAGGGCAGTATGCTCAGTCCCTTCCGCGCTTATCTGCAGACGGAGGCTCAGCATGCAGAGAGCATTCGCTTGCTGCGGATGCCGAGGTAATCAAGGCCTTATCCATTCGGGCACATCGTGTTCTCGATTACGCTCCGACATGCCGAGGTAATCAAGGCCTTATCCATTCGGGCACATCGTGTTCTCGATTACGCTCCGACATGCCGAGGCTGATGATGCTGATCTTCACGTCTCCAGCCATCAGTGCGGCATGGGCACAGGCACGGACTGTGCTGCCAGTAGTTATCATATCGTCTACTATCAGCACGTGTTTTCCCGCGATGGTTGCTTGATCTGTAAGTGTGAAGATGTTCTTAACATTCTCCATGCGGTCGCGTTCGTGGAGGTGTGTCTGTGTAGGATTATCTACTGTGCGGCATACCGACCAAGTGTCGACGGGTATACCCGTAACGCGGCTGATTCCCTGTGCTAATCGTTCACTCTGATTGTAGCCGCGCTGCTTAAGGCGCTTGGCTGATAGCGGTATGGGGATGATACAGTCTATGCCCGAGAAGAAATCCGTACCATCGAGATCGTGAGCCATGAGTTCGCCCATGTTTATAGCAAGGTCGGGATTATTGTAGTACTTAAACTGAAAAAAGATCTGACACATCTCCGTCTTGGCATGATAATAGATGAGACTATGAGCACGCTCCGTGCAGACAAGGTCATCCCAAAGATTGCGTTCCAAAATGCTATTCTTCTTGCCTTGCAGGTGGGTAAAAGGCAACTTGAGTAAGCAGGTCAGGCAGACGTGGTGCTCATTGTTCAGCAATCTGTTGCCACACACGCAGCAATAGCGTGGAAACAGAGCATCGCTGGCTTGCATGATCAGCAGTTTAAGCCGTCTGAATAGGGCGGGAGAGGAAGGCATAGTGGATTAAGGTAACGTGTAGATGGAATTAGTTAAGATGTTCGTAGGGCTCAGCCTATACTGGGGTGACGGGAAGCCATGAATTACCATGAATTATCCATGAATTACCATGATTTTATCAATAATTCTAAACAGGGATCTTCAAGCAACGAAATTCGTGACCCATTCATGATAATTCATGATTCTGTCATAATAATTCATGATTCCGTTGTGATAATTCATGACAGAATCATAGTAGGGAAAGTATTAATGAAATAATTAATGTTCAATTAATGGGTATTAATGTTCAAAAGAGCGCGAAGCGCAACTTACAGAATCTAAAGAACTTATCTTTTGATTTAGTACATTGCTTGTAAAAAAAGTGATACCAAGAGGCCTCTTACTTGCTAACCTATCAATTTGTGTCCCCCCGTCAACTAAGAATTGAGCAAAGTCCATTACTTGCGTACGAAGTTCATTTCGCTTGTGACTTTCACCAGTTTCCTACCTACAGCGCGCTTGATAGCATTACCCCCAATGGTGTGGTAGGTATAAGTACTGTCGGAGGTCTGTACGAATTCTATATCTTGTGAGTCCGACCCGATGTCGTTACTAAATCGGATAAGGGCTTTATTGTCTTTGATGCTGCACTTGGTAATCATCCAAGTGCCATAGATGCCATCCTTCATGTAGCCGTGCATCTTGCCGAGGAATGAAAATCCCGGCGCGGTCAGCGTTTCTTCGTAGAGATTGAGGTACATGTTTACCCCCGTCTCTTTGCAGAAGAAATGTCCTTCAAATGGGCGCTGCGCCATGGCAGTAAGGCCGCATAGGAAGGCAATGAGGGTGAGAATGTGTTTCATTATTGAGTAGGGTTGAAAGGAAATGGAATACCATGTGCGATTATGACTATTCCTCATCGTCGAGGTGTGTACGTAAGATCATCGTTGTAGCGCCGATGGTAATGATGTCGCCATCGCTTACGTTGACGCGATCGTTGTCTGAGAGTATCTCGTTTTGCAGGAAAGTACCCGTATTTGATGGGGCATCGCGTAGCGTGAATCGTGGCTCTGCATTGGGCCGAAGCTTGACGGTGATGATGCAATGGGTGGTGTCCATGCTTGGGTCTACCGTCTTGATTGCTGCGTTGGCTTTAGAGCCTTTGATCAATCGACCTACCACGTTATCTCCTTCATAGAGAGGAATCTCTTGCTTGAAGTGGAATGCATTTTCCAATACGATGAGTTTACCATAGATGGTCTGCTCCTCTTCTTCAGCTTCTTCTTCTGTAGCTGCGGGTTTGGGCTGAGGAATGCGTATTTTGAACTGCTTGTGGCATTCTGGACATTCGAATACCAAGATTCTTCCCGGCTCATATTTCGTCTCGTCGAAAAGTATGGATTCGTCACACTTGGGGCATCTGATGCGTTTCATTGTGGAGGGGGATTGTATTATGTAGGTAGTAGAAAATAGAAAAGAGGGAAACTAAGCATATGCTCAAGCGGTCATAGCTCGTAGTTCCCCTCTTAATGGTTCTGTTATTTCGTTTTCATCACCCAAGCATCTTGGAATGCGCTGTGATGATGAAGTTTGCTCAGTGCTTCGTGAGCCTCATGTTCGGTAGTATAGTGTCCGTAGACCACTCTTACCATCCTTCCGCGCTTGTAGGGAGAGGCTTCGGCAAGTCCTTCCTTTTTTAGTTTTTGGGAGAAAGCGGAAGCATTGTCTTCGCTGATAGCGCTTGCGAGCACAATGGTGTATTTTGCGTCAACTTTATCCATCGCTGATGAAGCAGGTTGCCTTGCTTCGTTGTGTGTCTCGGCAGTAGCTTGGGGCTGTTGTGCTACTTCTTCAGTGGCAGGGGCAATTTTGTTAGGCTGTTCTGCACCTGCCTCTGCTGCAGTTGCTTGCTGATGAAGTTCGGTTTGTACAGGTTGGGCTGTTTGTACTGTTTGTGTCGTTTGTGCAGCAGGGCATGCTTGGGGACTGTGAAATAGCTGTTCGTAAATTACTGAAGCGGCTTGTCGCTCTGTCGGAGTGGTGTCGCTTACGGGGGTAACCCACAAGCAGTAGAAGAATACTGCTACGATGGCAGCTGCTACATAGTTGACCAATTCGCGATTGATGCTGATGGTATAACTCTTCTCTGTACGCTTTAAGCGCACCTTCTTCTGCTTGCCCTGTGTGGTAGCAGTTTCGGCGCTTTCTTCTTTTTCTTTCTTGGTGAGCAAGGGCTGAGTCACGGCGTCCAAACCATAAAGTTCGGGCGAGAGTACACCAGCTTCGCAAGGAATAAAGTTGTACTTACCGCCTACGCCAAGGGTCAATTTGCCAATGCCTGAAAGTTCGTACTCGCCTTCTTCCTGTAGCTGTATCTTGAGTTGCTGTACGGAATTGTTGATGAGCTTTACGGTCTCAGGGTAGTTGGTATCGTAGGCTTGCATATATGACTGAACGAGTAGCCCATCATTGAGCGTGAGCTGCGGATTGAAGCCAACGCTGCGGCACGGGGGCAAAAACAACATTTCATCGTCAATGCGGCGTGCAGGCACATACTGCGTAACGAATCCGCCCAATCCGGGCACTATCACGCAGTCATGCTTCAGCAAGAGGCTTTCAATATGTTTGGAGAGTTCAATCATACTGCAAAGTTACGTCTTTTATTTGGATGTGGGCAACCCTCTGAGTAGGTTTTTTCAAGCAAAATTTGTTTTTATTTTGACCCTAAAATGCAACCCTTTCAGTATCAAGGGATTGCGAATTTCTAACTTAGGGGATGTCTTTGTCGCGTCAATTAGCTTATGTTGCGCTAATAGTTAGGGAAGCTTTAAGTCCATCCCAACGGTGATGGTGTTGGCATCTTTCAGATGGTTGGCTTCAATGATCTTTTGCGCATATTTGTCAGAGCCGTAATAGCGGCGTGAGATGCGATATACGTTGTCGCCCATCTTTACGCGATGTGTTGCTGGACGCGCGTTTTCTTGCGCTGGTTTAGGGGTGGGTGTCTTAGGCGTAGGAGCGGGTTGAGGCTTCTCTACTACATGTGCGGGCTGAGCAGGAGCAGATTGAGTGGGTACAGGCTCTGCTGCAGGCTTTGGCTCTGGTGTAGCAACTGGGCGTTGAACGCTATCTGTGCGTTCTAGCTTGACGCTATCGGTGGGTTGAACCGAGGAGGTGGAACGAGGATTCTCTACCGCGGGTGTTGCAGGTGCGTTGGCATCCCATGTATTGCCAATGATGGGAAGCGAACAAGGGCAGAATATTCTGAAATAGCCTGCAAAGTAGCTGGCTATCATTAGCAAGATGATACCCAGGATGATGGCAGATGTCTTCCACCAATTGCGCTTACGAGGCATAGGGGCTTCGTTATAGGTGTAGCCTATGGTGGCGTTGCTATGGTTTTCGTGTTGCTGATTGTTAGCTTCTTTGGGCGTGATAATGGGTTGGGTAGGAGTGACTACAATCTCTTCGTCGGCGGAGGATTGACTCTGTTTTTCGTCCTCTGTAGCTGAGGGGGATGAGACAGGCTGTTGTGCTTGCTCGGGTTGCGAAGCAGATTGTGCTGAAGTCTCTTCTTGTTGTTCTTCTTTTTGCCTTTTTTCTTGTTGTTCTTCTTGCCCTTCTTCTTGCCCTTCTTCTTGTTCTTGCTTTCCTTCTTGTGCGGCTGGCTGTGTGGGTGAAGAGTCGGGTTTAGCGCTTACGATGGGCATAGGTTCAGTCGTGTGAGGCACGGTTGTCGATTCTTCATCGTTATTTGCATTGGGTGCTGAAGCGGCAGACGATTCTTCGTTTGTAGTATCGTCATCATTAGCTTCGGCCGTTTCTTCGGTTCCTTCCTCTTCTTCCTCTTGCATTTCTTCGTCTACGATCTCAAACTCTTTCATGTCGGTGTCGTCGTTGAGATCGACTGCTTCGAAGTGGGCGAACGGACGGTTTACTAAGTCCTTCATCGTCGTATCGGGCGTAAAGGAGATCTTTGTGTGCTCGCTAATTTTGAAGCGTTCGCCCGTATTGATGTTTACGCTCTCGCGTTCGCTCACAGATACCAGTTTGAAAGTACCGAATCCTTTAATCTTTACAAACTTATCTTCTAATAATCCCTTCTCGATTACTTCAAAAAATGAGCGCACGAAGCTATCGGCATCTCTTTTACTGATGCCTTCACTCTTGACTAAGTAATCGGAAAAGTCCTGTAAGAGCAATTTCTTTTTCATTTTGCAGATAGAAGAGGTGGATATTTATGGAGTGGTGAACGTGAGGGGAGTGTAGCGTGTGTGTCTTTTTACGGAGCGGGATCGAAGACTGCTGTAGGGTGCTGCTCTATAGAGTCGTAGCGCTGAGTAGTTCTTGTGTAGAGCGACATTGGGCGAATGCAGTGTCGAAAGTTACTGCATCTTCTCCTTAAGAACTGTGCTTGGCTTGAAGGCAAGCACCAGCTTGGGCGGATTGAGTCGGCGCGTCTTGAGTTTGGGATTGACAACGACGCGTTCCATCTTCTTCTTTACTTCAAACACGCCAAAACCCTGTACGGCGAGTTGTGACTCGTCATCGAGTTTGTCGGCAATGCTTTCGGCAAAGGTGGTAGCCAACTTTTGCGAATCCTTGGCTGTAAGTCCTGTACGGGATGCCAAGGCATTGATGAAGTCTTTATTATTCACAATGAGAATGCTTTTTTTGGGGGGGGCGGAAGTGGTTCGGGATGTTAAGCAATAGAGCCGTAGAGGTCGAATTCTTCGCAGTCGTCGATGTGTACGTTGTAGAATTCGCCAATCTTTAGCGGAGCATCGGCGGGGCGGCTGATAAGCACTTCGCAGTCAACCTCTGGAGAGTCTGCTTCCGTACGTCCTACGAAGTATTCACCCTCTTGTCTGTCGATGATGACACGCTGTGTGGTGCCGATTTTAGCTTCGGAAAGCTCGGCGGCAATGCTCTCTTGCAGCGACATGATGCGGTCAAGGCGCTGTTGCTTCACTTCTTCTGGAACATCGTCCTCATAGTTTTCGGCGGCATAAGTGCCATCTTCTTCACTATAGGCGAATGCTCCCATCCTGTCGAATCGGGCGGTGCGTACGAAGTCGAGCAATTCTTCGAAGTCTTTTTCTGTTTCGCCGGGGAAACCAACCATCAGCGTGGTGCGTATGCATATGCCGGGCACTTCTCGGCGCATGTCGCTGATGAGCTGAAGCGTCTCCTTCTTGGTGATGTGGCGCTGCATGCGCTCCAGTACGTGGTCGGAGATGTGCTGCAGGGCTATGTCGAGATAGTTGCACACATTGTCGTGCTTGCGCATCACGTGGAGCAGTTCCATGGGGAAGTGAGTGGGATAGGCATAGTGCAGGCGTATCCATTCTACTCCAGGAATTTCTGCCATCTGGTCGATGAGCTGCGGAAGGCGTTGCTCGTGGTAGAGGTCAATGCCATAATAGGTGAGCTCTTGCGCAATTACTTGAAACTCTTTCACCCCTTGTCCTACCAAAGTGCGCACCTCGTCGAGGATCTCTTCCATCGGGCGGCTTTTGTGCTTCCCTGTGATGATGGGTATGGCGCAGTAAGCACAGTGGCGATCACATCCCTCAGAGATCTTGATGTAAGCATAGTGCTTCGGGGTGGTGATAAGTTGTTCGTGCGTGGCAGCAGGAGCGGGTTCTGGCTCTGTACAGAGATCGTTGATGAGTTCTTTCCAGTTGAACTTTCCGTAAAACTTATCTACTTCAGGAATCTCCTCACGCAGTTCGGTGATGTAGCGTTCGGAGAGGCATCCCATCACGTATACACGATTGAGTTCGCCATCGGCTTTAAGGTTGCAGAGCTCGAGTATTTCGTTGATGCTTTCCTCCTTGGCTGATGCGATGAATCCGCACGTGTTGATTACGGCAATATCGCCATGTGTGGTGTCGGGATTGTGGTATACTTTGAAGCCATGCTCGCTGAAGAGGTTGAGCAGTTGTTCGGAGTCGACCAGGTTTTTCGAACATCCCATGGTGATGATGTCGACGGTATGAGTGGGTTGAGTAGTAGAATTGTTCATGCTGGTGTGCGTGGTAGAAATCTTTAGAGGTGGAAGAATCTATTAGCTCTTTTGGGGTGGTGGAGAGAGAATACGTTCTTACATTGGCAGAGTGTTGTCGGACATCCGAAGAGCACTTGATAGTGTAAAAAAACTTATGCTATTGTGCCGACGCGGGGACTCGTCGGCCACAGAACTAATAGAATATACAGAGATCTTCTTTTAAATGTTGCTTCCTTCGAAGAGTGAGTTGACAAACTCAGTGCGGTTGAAGGGTTGCAGGTCGGTCATTTTTTCGCCCAGTCCGATGTATTTTACGGGCACTTTGAGTTGGTGAGAGATACCAATCACTACGCCGCCCTTGGCTGTGCCATCAAGCTTGGTGATAGCCAGTGAGGTTACGTCGGTAGCTTTGATAAATTGCTTAGCTTGTTCGTAGGCATTCTGTCCTGTGCTGCCATCGAGCACGAGCAATATTTCATCGGGAGCAGTGGGTACAACCTTTTGCATCACCTTCTTAATCTTAGTGAGCTCATTCATAAGTCCCACCTTGTTGTGAAGTCGGCCTGCTGTATCGATAATCACGACATCAGCGCCTTGTGCTTTGGCAGAGTTGACCGTATCGTATGCCACGCTGGCAGGATCGCTTCCCATCTGTTGCTTAATGACGGGCACGCCTACGCGTTCGCCCCAGATGACGAGTTGCTCTACAGCTGCTGCGCGGAAGGTGTCGGCAGCACCGAGCACTACTTTGAGTCCAGCCTTCTTGAATTGGTAAGCCAATTTGCCGATGGTAGTAGTCTTGCCCACACCATTCACGCCTACCACCATAATGACGTAGGGCTTGTGTCCTTCGGGAATGTCGAATCCTTCAGTGTCTTCATTTCCGCTTTGCGTAAGCAGATTGCCAATCTCTTCTTTCAGTATGGTATGGAGCTCGGATGTGCTGACGTATTTATCACGTGCTACGCGTTGCTCTATGCGCTGAATAATGTCGATTGTGGTGTCGGTGCCTACGTCTGAGGTAATCAGGATTTCCTCAAGTTGGTCGAGCACTTCATCGTCAACCTTGCTTTTGCCAGCAATGGCACGCGTTAGTTTGCCGAAGAAGGTGGTCTTCGTTTTTTCGAGTCCGGCATCGAGAACTTCTTTCTTTTCTTTTCTTGAGAATATGTTACTGAATATACCCATGTGAATGTGTTAAACGGTGTGTGACTTGCTGAGGCTTCCGCTGTGGTGTGCCCCGTTGCTGAATGTTTCTCCATCGCTTGTATGCATATATAAAGGTATATATGGCGTGCGATAGGTGGACATTCATCGTAACTTATGCAAAGTTACGAAAAAAAACGCTGAAAAATAGTTTTTGTGTATTATTCTTTGAAAATGAGCATATCCTGTCTCTCATGGCGAAGGGTGTGGAGTGGGGCAGGGCTTAAGCAGTACGAGCTCTTTCTTCCTCGCGCGCGCGTTACAGCGATTTTCTCATTGTCTCGCTATCTATCTTGCACTTGGTTGCATTGAAAGTGCTGATAATCATTGCTTTGTGATGGTGTAATTAACCTTCTCGTCCCTCACTTTGCTATCATCGCCCCTCCCTCAGAATTAGTACCCCTTGATCTTGATCCAATTATCCCTCCTAACAGTTTTAATTAGTCCCCCAAAGAGAATTTCTTGTTCCCACCACTAATCTCGACGGATAGAGTGTAGGCAAAGTGTAGGCAAAGTGTAGGCAAATGTTCATGTCATCTTTCTGTAATTCATTGAAGATTAGTCACTACCGATAAAAGGAGTGACAGATGAGCTAATTTTGGTCCTCAAATCGATTGAGTGCGCGCATGCGCGCACGCGAGAGATGCGGGTGCTTCTCAATTGGGGCTTTAGAAAGCCTCCTTTGTAGATCCTGTCAAAACCGTGCAAGATTAGATATTGGCAAAGTTGAATCCGAAACATCATTATCAATCAAATAAATATATAAACATGGCAAGTATAAAGATGAAATTCCGAGCTCCCCTTCATCAAGATAAAGTGGGCATGATTTACTTTCAGATTATCCACAGACGCCTGACGCGCCAGATAGCTACTTCGTATCGAGTGAATCTCTCAGAATGGAACGTGATAAATCGGAATATGAAAACGCCTGATGCTGCTCGTACGGAAGAGGGGAGTAGGCAACTGACAAGTATGATACAATCGCTTCAAGGTGAATATCGATTGCTCTGTCGAATCGTGGCGAACTTTGAGAAAAAACAGGAACCTTATTCGTCTGATAGCATTGTAAGCGTTTATCGGCAGATGGCGAAAGAATGCTCGTGGGTGGCATTCATGCAGTCGGTCATCTCTGAGATGCAGAGAAATGGCCAATACAGCACGGCGCGCAATTATCAGTCAGCGCTTAATAGCTTCAGTCGATTTCTGGATGATGGGAGTCTTCTGCTCGACCAGATTGATGCTCAGATGATGCGTTCGTATGAGGCGTGGCTCAAGGTGCGGGGCGTCTGCAGAAACACGAGTTCGTTCTACATGCGCATACTTCGTGCTGTCTACAGTCGTGCTGTGGAAAAGGGGCTTGTGGAGGATCGTGCCCCCTTTCGCCGAGTCTATACAGGTGTGGACAAGACTCGCAAGCGAGCTGTTGGTATTGATGTGATCAAGGCTATTCGCCAACTTGATTTGACTCACTCAAGGGCATGCTTTGCACGCGATATGTTTGTTCTTTCATTTTGCCTGCGTGGTATTTCATTCATAGATCTTGCTAAACTTCGGAAAGCTGATGTTCGTGGTGGTTATCTACACTATACGCGCAGCAAAACGCGTCAGTCGCTCTCTGTAAAATGGGAACCTATCATGCAAGAGATGGTAGAACGCTATCAGACGGCTACAGCAGATTCAGAATATCTGTTTCCCATACTTCGGGGCGGTGTAGCCAATAATAAAGCGTACCACAACGTACAGATGCGCATAGGCTACCATCTGAAAAGGATAGCTTGCAAGCTCGGACTGACAGAAAATCTTACCCTCTATGTGGCACGCCATTCGTGGGCAAGCATCGCCAGGGACAGCCGTGTACCCATGTCGGTAATAAGCGAAGCGTTAGGTCATGACTCCGAGCAGACCACACGAATCTACTTGCAATCCATACAAGCTTCGGAGGTGGATAAGGCAAATGCTCAAATCTTGAGAAAGATTTGAAGATAGCCTAACGAAGGTTGATCTCGATGCCATATTAGAGTAGAACGAAGAGAGAAGAGAAGGATACATGCGTCTATGTTAATTTTACTCATACCTTTGGCAACTTCAGATAATTGTAGTATTTTTACCCAATAATCTGCACTATAATAATTATGACAAGGAAATTATACCCCATAGGCATACAGACATTCGAGCGTATTCGCAAGGAAGATAAATTCTATGTAGACAAGACGGAGTATATCTATCGTATGACGCATACAGATGGTACGTATTTCTTCTTGAGTCGACCGCGTCGTTTTGGAAAGTCATTGCTTGTATCAACTTTTCAGAGTTACTTTGAAGGAAAGAAAGAACTCTTTGATGGGCTTGCAATAGAGAAGTTGGAGAAGGAATGGAAGGCTTATCCTGTGCTGCACTTCGACATGAGTCTGGGTAAGCATATGGATAATGAGCAACTGAACAGATACTTGTTGGATATCATCAAGGAGCAAGAAGAAAAATTCGGCTATACTAATAATAGTACAGACTGTAACCTTCGCTTGAAAAATCTGATAACAGCCGTTTTTAAGGAAACAGGGAAACAGGTGGTAGTGCTGATAGATGAGTATGATGCACCATTGCTCGACGTTGCGCATGAGAAGGAGAGTCTTGACGTTTTGCGAAACACAATGCGCAATTTCTACAGTCCGCTGAAGGGGTGTGAGTCGATGCTTCGCTTTGTATTCTTGACAGGCATTACCAAGTTTTCGCAGTTAAGCATCTTTAGCGAACTCAATAATATCAAGAATGTGAGCATGGATGAGCCTTATGCTGGTATTTGTGGTATTACAAAGGAAGAGATGCTCACGCAGATGGATGGGGATATAGAGATGCTTGCTAAGAAGTTAGAACTAACGAAAGACGAAACCATAGAGAAACTGAAGGCTCATTACGATGGTTACCACTTCTGCTGGCCGTCGCCCGATGTGTTCAATCCGTATAGTTTGCTTAATTGCTTCGCCGATGGTAAGACCGAGTCGTATTGGTTTGGTTCGGGCACACCGACGTATCTTATTCATAAAATGAGAGAATTTAATGTGCAACCCTCTCAATTGGGCAGGGTAAGGGCAAAGAAATCTTCCTTTGACGCAGCAACAGAAAGGATGATTTCGCTGACACCCTTGCTTTACCAAAGTGGCTATCTCACCATTAAGGACTATGATAAGCGTTTGGATGTTTATACACTTGATATACCCAATGAGGAGATAAGAGTTGGGCTATTCGATAGTCTGCTCCCTGGGTATGTGGGGCCAGAAATTGATGCAGGAAGAGTTGTTATAGCAGACATCTCAGCTTGTCTAAACTATGGCAATCTCAATGGCGCTATGCAATTATTGGCCGACTTCCTCGAGACCATTCCTTATTGTGATAATACCAATTACGAGGGGCATTACCAGCAGGTGTTCTATATTATCTTTGCTTTACTGACAAGCTACAACATCCAGGTGGAGCAGCACACAGCAAAGGGACGTATAGACATCACGCTTGAGACCGCCGATACCATCTACGTGATGGAACTGAAGTTGAATAAAAGCGTAGAAGAAGC
>ERZ808240.4265-NODE-4265-length-12863-cov-4.439257_pt1 | contig 12863 bp, 8 predicted proteins | sample MGYA00521084_ERZ808240 | MGnify/ENA primary metagenome ERZ808240 (study PRJEB31516, sample SAMN03275571) | gut metagenome | biome: mammalia-associated habitat; material: feces | host: Papio cynocephalus | place: Kenya | collected 2012-08-06 ... | reverse complement strand
GGCGCGGACTATGTAGATGCCTCGCGGCAGGGCTATGGTGCAGCTGCCAGTGCCGCTGTACGCCTCGCGTCCGTCCGCGCTCCATACCGTCACAGCCGTGCCGTCGGCGCACTCGACGCGCATCTCGCCGCCAACGCAGCTTACACGGACCTCCTCGCCGCCGCCAGCAACATCCTCCACCCCGGAGAAGTCATAGTAACTTGACTTCATGAACTTGTACCATGGGAAGACCTTCTTGTAGGCATCAACGTCCGGGACCATGAGGGTCGTGACCGCGTACAACCCGTCTGAAAATGCGGTTTTGGCACATTCTGGCGGCGTGGTCGCTGCACAATAAAGACCCATCACACTTTGGGTTATATCAAATGCCTTGTCCCCTATTTGCGTGACTTTATCGCCGAGGTATATCTTGGTGAAGAGATTCTTGTCGCACTTTATGCCGGCGTATGCGTTAGCTCCAATATTCTCAACATTGTACGGAACAAAAATCTCTTGCATACCTCTGAACTCGCAGCCGCTGAATGCGCCGTCTCCGATAGTCTTCAGACCGTTGCCGCCGCTGAAGGCTCTTATGACATTCTGAGAAAAGGCATTTTCAGGCAAATCAGCAAGCTCATTTGACAGCACGATTACTCGCGGGCTAACTGACGCGCTTCGCTCGCAAGCAAAAGCCCTGTCCCCAAGGTCAACCAAGTTGTCTCCGGTGTTAATGTATTCGAGGCCGGTACAGTCATAAAACGCATCATCCCCGACTGTTGTCACGCCCGACAAATCAAGAGACTTGAGACCTGTACAGCGATAAAACGCTTCTGGCCCAATCGTTGTTTCGCCAGGCAAGTCAATGGATTGAAGATGGGTGCAGCCATAAAACGTTTCGTCCGAAATCATTGTCACGTCTGGCATATATACAGATTTCAGACTGATGCAATCCTTAAATGCGGCTTTCTCAATTGTTGTCACACCCGACAGATTCGCAGTTTCGAGTCTGGTACATTCACAAAAGACTTCTTTTCCAATCGCCGTTATGCCTGAAGCTGACAGGTCAATCGTCTTTAATTTTGATCTGTTCCTGAAAGCCTTGTATCCTATTGTTGTGACCGTCGGCGGAGCAACATATTCAGTTATTGCGGCTGATGTAAAAAGCAACTCCTTCCTTGCCTTGTCATACAAAACTACCCCATTGTCAGATACATAGTAGGGATTATCGTCTGCTACGACTATCGACGTAAGCGACGGGCAGTTGTCAAACGCGCCCCATACTATATCCACTACACTCGCGGGAATGTGCATCTCCCTCAATTTCGGGCAATCCCCAGGGAGTCCCCATAGTATTCTTGTAATTGAATTACCAAGCGAGAGATACTCAAGTTCCTGCATGTTCAATCTACCGACCTTGACAACATTGTCGGGCACCACAAGCCGCGTTATCTTGGTTCCACAAAACGCATTGTCTCCGATTGACTTGAGGCTTTTAGGGAATGTTATGGACGCAATGCCAGTTCCATAAAACGCTTCGTCACCTATTGACTGCAAGTTTTCCGGCAGAGTTATATCCGTAATGCCAGTCTCATAAAGCGCATCTGTACCAATAGACAGCAGTCCGTCAGGAAGTGCAATGCCAGTAATACCAGTTTTGCGGCAACAGCCCTCGCCCAATGCAGTCACGGTTTCCGGCACTGTGAAAACACCGGTATATGAGCATGGGACAAAGACAAGTGTTTTCATATCGCTGGTATACAAAGCACCGTCTTGAGCCGCCAGATCTCCGCCAGGCTCAACATGCAGAGCCTTTATATTTGGAGTATTGTATCGCAAGAACGAGATGTTGTCGCTGGTATTACGTATTGTGCTGGGCAGATAGAACTCTTCAACATATTCACATCGTGAAGAGTAAGGGTAATCCTCTCCCTCAATTTTAAAGCCCACCACAGTATACTTTCTGTGATTGTGTTCAATCTTCTCTGGTATGATCACAATAGTCTGGCTTTGCATGGATTCTCCCACATAATAAGCCTTATTGTCAATGACTCGATAATAGCTTTCACCTGCCTTAATCAGGTCTGATGCCAATGTCGGCAACATCGCCAGCATCGCAACAAGCATTGCTACAATTCTTTGTCTCATTGTTTTGTATGTTTTGGGAAAGAGAGGCGAGTGAACAGAATCAGTCTGTTCACTCATCTCCCTGTCGGATTAGTTCTTTATTCGTACAGTTGCATCTCTCCATTCCTGTTCAGAACCGCTGCCAGACGGTTTGATGACTATGGTGTCACCTGACTTCCACTCACCGGCAGCAGGTGTGGCTGAAGCTCTGCAGGAAACATTGCCATCAATGAACTGTATCGCCTCAATTCCGCTATTCGGTTGTGTTATGAACTCCGGTATCTTATTCATATCCAAGTCTTTCTCCGTGACATCTTTGTCCCCAATTTTCTCGATTGGCACGGATACCCACAAATTACCTTCCACTGAAGTGAAATTGTCATGCAGAAATCTCGCTCCACACACAGGTACAGTTACGACATGACGCTTGATGTGTTTGTCATCAAGGACTGTATCACGAACAATACGCAATGAGCAAGGCTCAACATCTCCGCGCCAATGCAAAGCAAACAAGATGCCGCACTGTGTACCCCCGCTGCTGTAATTGAGGACGTCGGTTGAAGTATCAACAGACATCTGACCAACCGCGGAAGCAATGGCACGAGGTTCGTCTGCAATTGCCTGGAAATAGAACTTATACGTTATCGCCGTTGCCAACTGATTGTCGTTTGGCAATTTCGGGATATTCGTATTGTTCATCGCATCTATTGTCAAAGCTGGGACTGACGAAACCATGTTCAATTGCTTCAGTTTCAAGTTGCGACGGATGGATGCGCGGTCAGACAAGAAGTAGCTGTGGTCGTTGAACGCCTTAAACGGCAGGATGTCGCCGACTATACCGTCTTCGTTGGTGTCCTGCGTAGCGAACATTATACCAGTCTGGTGAAACGAGACAAGATCCTTGTTTGCACTAACACGATAGTTGCGTGCCAGGTCAATGCTGTACGGTGCTATGCCCTGTCTGGTCTTCAGCAGGATGTCGTACTCGCTTATCTTGTCTACCGGGATTCTGTCCGCATAGTTGTAGCAAATGAACTTGTTGTCCGAGAAGTTCAAGTTGCTGTAGGTGGCGTTCCCCTCGCTACCACCGTCCATTGCGTGGATGACGAAGTTCGGCACAATTCCCTTCTCGATGAAGTTGTCGTGTATCGATATTTGCGACCAGCGGATGTTCATCTGCATGCCAAGTTCGCAGTGGTTGTCCGCGAACTCCAACGCTGTGCAGTGCTCAATGTCGATGTCACTGTGGATGATGCTGTTGCGTATCGAGCCGCCAAGGCATGTGCGTAAGGCAAGCCCTTTGTACAGCTGATATTCCTTGCGTGTTCCTACAAATTTGTTGCCAGGTTCTTTGTAAACGCCACGGTCAAGGTGGCAGCCATCGATGATCATCGCGTCGCCACAGCCGCGTGAGTCTATCAGGTACGGCAACGTTGTCGGTATGCCTATCTTTTCAAGTACCGCGTCACCGAAATATGTCTGGATGTTGCAGCGGTAGATGGTCTTGGAGTCATTGTACTCGTCTGTCCACTTTATCGCACGGCAGAAATTCTCCCAGAACACGTGGCGGAACGTGAAGCCGCCTGCTACAAGGCAGCAGACCTTCTGCGATATTTTCGCGCACTCCGTTTCTCCGCCGTTGCCGATGCGACTGTTGGCATTATAGAAGTAAATCTGCTCTATCGAACCGAACGGATGCGCGTAGTTCACATCAGCTACAGGTTTTTCCGGGCCGACTGGTGTGGGGGTAAGACCTCCGGCAGCTACTTTCGCAAGAGTCTGTACTTCCGGCTGCTTGATGTTTACAGCAACTATTGCGACGCTCCCTGCGCCATTGAAGCCGCTGTCTACAAAACAGTCCTTGCCGTTCTCAAAGAAGGGCGTGATGAATGTGGCTCGTCCCCAGCCGTCAACCATTTCGGGATCGGGCATATTGTTATAGTCGATTTTCGTGCGGGTGGCGCTGTCGCCGATCAGGTTGATGCCGTGGCGCAAGCGGATGGTGTGCGACACGAGGTACACGCCGGCTGGCAGGAAAACCTCGCCCGACATCTTCATCTCAACTGCCTTGTTAATAGCCACGGAGCAGTCATGCGGAGCAGCTGCACCGTAACTCTGCGTGCCAGCTACTGCGTCGAACCACTGCGGGTAGGCGCGGTCGATGTGCCAATATCCCTTGGCGAAAACTGTAACCCCGAAAATCTGTGTAATGGGTGCTTCTACCGAGGTAAAGTTGCCGACAAGCGTAAGAGGCTGTTCCGTGCCTCCGCTCAATGCTCCGGCTATCATTCCTCCGTCGAATACCAGCGACACTCCGCTGGCTATCGAGATTTCACTTACTCCGGCTGCTGCCCTAATTGTGCTTTGGATAATGAACGTCGTGTTCTCTGACGTTTCCAGCTGACTTAAACTCGTCAGTACTTGTCTGTTTTTTGAAATGCTCATAATTATTGCTCTTAAAAATTTCACTTTTCGGGACTGTTCTGGCTTTCCGCTTATCTCGGCATCCATATTAATACGCGCGTTGATGTCTTAATAGTGCGGTTTGCAGGACAATTCCTTTTATGCCGCAAATATACCGCTTTTTTTCGTAACCTCCAAACATTTCCGCCAATAATTTTGCAGCAAAATCACAATACGCTGACTTACACCATATTACAAAAGCAAAATATTTGTCTGATGCTTTTGGGAATACACTGAATGGGGGTGGATTGCATTCGGATATGCAAGCACAACCGATTTTTCTTTGTACATTTGCAGACGACTTTGCTTTGGATATAAACCAACACACAGATATATGAGAAAAGGATTAGCATGGTTGCTGCCGGCGGGGCTGCTTTTCGCGTCGCTCGGCGTGTCTGCCCAGAGCGTGGCGGTGAAAACCAACCTGTTGTATGACGGCTTCGCTTCGCCGTCGCTCGGGCTGGAGTTTGCCCTCTCGCGTGACTGGACTTTCGACATCAGCGGCAACACCAACTATTGGGACGTGAACAAGCATGAGTGGCACCATTGGGAGGTAACTCCGGAGTTCCGCTACTGGTTTTGCGAGAAGTTCCAGGGGAATTTCATCGGAGTCAACCTGATGGGCGGCATCTACAATTTCGCCAACATCGGCGGGCTGAAGAGGTTCCTGAACAATGACTTCACGCAGCTGGCGGACTGCCGTGTCAAGGGCTTCGGCGCGGGTGCCGGATTTGTCTACGGCCACTCGTGGGTGCTGGGCAAGCATTGGAATCTGGAAGCGGAAATCGGCATCGGCTGGATATACACGCGCTATGACAAGTATGACCTCAAGACGGGCATCAAGCTGCGCGACGATGCAGTGCACAACTATGTCGGGCCTACCAAGGCAGCGATCAACCTGGAGTATGTTTTCTAAGTGCCTTCCTAAAACGAACAACCAATGAAACGAACCATATCATCAATATTTGCAGCAGCGGCTGTGGCGACGGCTTCAGCCGTCGTGTCCGTGACACCCGGCGACGTGAGCATCAACTCGCTGAACGTGGAGCGTGAGGGCAACGGACTGAGCATCTCGTTTGTCATCGATGCCTCGCAGATCAAAATGAAGTCCAATGAGGAGGTAATCGTCGTCCCCGAAATAACGGACGGCAACCAGAGTGTGCAGATGTCGCCGGTGACTGTGGCCGGGCGCAACCGCATGTACTACCATCTGCGCAATGACGAGGGGTATGTGCGCGGCGAGAACCTATACCACAACGGCAAGGATGCCTCATACATCTCATACAGCGGCAACGTGCCTTACCGCCAGTGGATGAACCTGTCGCAGCTGCGGCTGACGTACACCTACGGCGGCTGCGCCAACTGCAGCGTCAGCGGCTCGGCAGAACAGCCGCTTGCGACGATAGACATGCGTCCGGCATTCTTCGACGCTGAATATGTCTACACTCGCCCGAAATCGGAGGGTATCAAGAGCCGCAAGGAGAGCGGCAGCGCATACGTTGATTTTCCGGTGAACGTGTCGGACATCGACCCGGAGTTCCGCAACAATGCCTCGGAACTGGCGAAAATATCGCAGACCATAGACCGTGTGCGCAATGACCGCGACTACACCATAACGTCCATATTCATCAAGGGCTACGCATCACCAGAAGGGCCGTATGACCACAACGAGAAACTTGCCAAGGGACGCACGGAGTCGCTGGTGGGCTATGTCCGCGACAGCTATTCGCTGCCTCGTTCCGTCAAGTTCACATCGGCATACGAAGCGGAGGACTGGACAGGGCTGCGCAAATGGGTCGAGACTTCCGATCTTGAAAGCCGCGACGGCATCCTCGCCATAATCGACGACACGACGCTGACACCCGACGAGAAGGATGCCCGCATCAAGCGCGATTTCCCCGAGGAATATCCGTTCTTGCTGAAGAATGTATATCCCACGCTACGCCACTCTGACTACACGGTCAACTATACGGTGCGTGAATTTACTGACGTTCAGCAGATAGTAGGGCTGGTGCGCACCGCGCCGCAGAAACTGGGGCTGAATGAGTTCTACCTCGCTTCGGAGACGTTCACGCCCGGTTCAGACGAGTTCAACGAGGTGTTTGAGACAGCCGTGCGCATGTACCCGGACGATGAGGTGGCAAACCTGAACGCCGCCAATGCAGCAATGAGCCGTGGCGACATGGTCTCCGCCCGCAAATACCTCGACAAAGCCGGCAACAGCGGCGCGTCGAACTATGCACGCGGTGTCTATGAGGCACTTAACAAGAATTTTGAGGCAGCCATACGCTGGTTTGACAAGGCCAAGGGAGTTCCGCAAGCCGTGGAAGCAGCCAAGCAAGCACGCCTGTGCATAGAGCGTCCCGAGGGGAAAGTGATTGTCACCGAAGCCAAGTGACGACAAACCTCGTATAATTGAGGCGGCAAGGTAGGGACACGGCGTGCCGTGTCCGCAATCAAGTCATTACATATCAATTGATTGTGCTTGTCACCATTCGGACACGGCGTGCCGTGTCCCTACTTAGCTACGCATAACAAAGGGGGTGCGCCTATTTTGGCACACCCCCTTGTTTATATAATAATGTGTATAAAGTCAGTTGCTGGACGCCGTTGACTTGGACGAGCGGCGGCGGGTGGTTGCGGGTGCGGAAGCAGTCTCCTCGGGTTTCTCCACACCAGCGAGCACGCCATCGATCATGATGCGGCCGCAGTACTCGCAGACGATTATTTTCTTGTGCATCTTGATCTCGAGCTGGCGCTGGGGCGGAATTCTGTTGAAGCAGCCGCCGCAGGCATCACGCTGCACAGTGACGATACCCAGACCGTTGCGGGCATTCTTGCGTATGCGCTTGAAGGCATTGAGGGTATAGTCGTCGATTATGGCTTCGAGTTCCTTGGCCTTTTCGCGTATGTCCTCCTCCTGCTGCTTGGTTTCGTTGACGATGCTGTCGAGTTCCTCGCGCTTTTCAGCCAGAATATGCTCATGGTCAGTGATCTGCTCCTGAGCTTCGGCTATCTCGTTTCTCTTCTCCTCCTGCTTTGCCAACGCCTCGCGGATATTCTTCTCGGCGAGTTCTATCTCGAGGTTTTCATATTCCTTCTCTTTCTCGAGGAATGTGTACTCGCGATTATTGCGGACATTGTCCATTTGCTGGTCATATCTGGCAATCTTGTTGCGGCGGTCGGCAATTTCGCCGGTCTTCTGCACGGTAAGCTGCTTGAGTTCCTCGATTTCCTCGGTATGCTTGGCAATGCGCGACTGGAAGCGGGCTATTTCGTCCTCGAGGTCCTTGACCTCAAAGGGGAGCTCGCCGCGCAGGAAGCGTATCTTGTCGATTTCCGAGAGGTACGTCTGCAGCTGGTAGAGAGCTTTGAGCCGCTGCTCCACACTGTGTTCTTTCTCTGATTTGTTGTCTGCCATAAGATGATGTTATGCTTTCTGTTATTAATTACAATTATTGGGAGCGTCACGGCTCACAAGATTCCGATCGGGTTGCGGTCTGACTCCGCCGTATGCGTCACCAGGTCGGGCAACTGTTCGCGGAGTATACGTGCAAACAGCTTGCGTGCACACACCTCACTCTCGTAATGGCCTATGTCGGCTATCAAGATATCGGAGGCGTGGGTGGTGAAGTCGTGGTATTTGATGTCGCCGCTGACGTAGATGTCAGCGCCGGCGGCCTTGGCCTGCGGTATGAACTCCGCGCCGCTGCCGCCGCAGAGGGCCACCCGGCGAATGACGAGTTGCGGCGACTGCGCGGAGTAGCGCAGAGCCTTGACCTCGAATGTCTCCTTCAGGTGACGCAGGAACTCGATAGCTGGAGTGGGTGAAATGTTGCCCACTATCCCCAGTCCGGTATTGCCGTTGCCATCAGGTGACGGAGACAGCACCTTGCAGTTTTCGAGGTGCAGCATACGCGCCATTTCGCTGCTTACGCCGCGAGAGGCGCAATCCAGGTTGGTATGTGCCGAGTATATCGCCACGCCGCCGCGCAGGGCAGCCTCGACGATGCGCATCACAGGCGTGCGCCCGGTGATGCTTTTCAGGCCACGGAACAGCAGAGGGTGGTGCGCGATGATGAGTTCGCACTTGCGGTCCAGTGCTTCCTGAACCACATCCTCCGTAACGTCGAGACACAGAAGCACTGCGGTCACGTCGTCGCCGCCATGCCCTATCTGCAACCCGCTGTTGTCAAAGTCGAGTTGCAGCGACAGGGGGGCAAACTGCTCGATGGCTGATGTTATGGTGTTTAGTTTCACGTTTCGCGGATGAGAGGTTGGTGTAAGTCATTTGTTCTCCAATGGAACGATGCGCAGCCGCAGCTCCTCGAGCTGGCTGTCGTCGATGGGCGAGGGGGACTCGTTCATCACGTCGCGGCCGGAGTTGTTCTTCGGGAATGCGATGACATCTCGTATGGTGTCGAGTCCGGCGAGTATCGACACGAAGCGGTCGAAGCCGAGGGCAAGACCTCCGTGAGGGGGGGCTCCGTACTTGAATGCGTTCATGAGGAAGCCGAATTGCTCCTGCGCACGTTCAGGCGTGAAGCCGAGCAGCTCAAACATGGTGTCCTGCAACTTCGCGTCGTGGATACGTATCGAGCCGCCGCCTAGCTCCGTGCCGTTGACGATGATGTCGTAGGCCGTTGCGCGGACCTTGCCAGTGTCGCTGTGCAGCATGGGTATGTCGTCCGGATTGGGCGATGTGAACGGATGGTGCATGGCGTAGTAACGCTGTGTCTCGTCGTCCCACTCGAAGAGGGGGAAGTCAACCACCCAGAGGGGGGCGAACACGTTTCTGTCGCGCAGCCCGAGGCGGTTGCCCATCTCGAGGCGCAGTTCGCAGAGCTGTTTGCGGGTCTTGTCTGCCGGGCCGCTCATCAGCAGGAGCATATCGCCGGGCTTCGCGCCCATGCGCTCGCCCCATGCGCGGAGGTCGTCGTCGCTGAAGAACTTGCCGACAGAGCTTTTGATGCTGCCGTCCTCCTCGAACTTGACATAGACGAGGCCTTTCGCGCCTACCTGCGGACGCTTCACGAAGTCGGTGAGCGCGTCTGTCTGCTTGCGGGTGTATCCGGCACAGCCGGGAGCGCAGATGCCGACAGTCAGCTCGGCGTCGTCCATCACCTTGAAGCCCTTGCCTTTGACCATGTCGGTGATTCCGACAAAAGGCATTCCGAAGCGGATGTCTGGCTTGTCGCTGCCGTAAAGGCGCATAGCATCGGCCCAGGTCATGCGCGGGAACGGCTCTGTGAAGTCTATCCCCTTGACGTACTTGAATATATGCTTGACCAGCCCCTCAAACATCTGTATTACGTCTTCCTGCTCCACGAAGCTCATCTCGCAGTCTATCTGCGTAAATTCGGGCTGGCGGTCTGCGCGGAGGTCTTCGTCGCGGAAACATTTGGCAATCTGGAAATATCGGTCGAAGCCGCTGACCATGAGCAGCTGCTTGAACAGCTGGGGGCTCTGCGGCAGGGCGTAGAACTCGCCGGGGTTCATGCGCGATGGCACCACGAAGTCGCGTGCGCCCTCCGGGGTGCTTTTCACCAGCACCGGGGTCTCGACCTCGAGGAAGTCGTTGGCGTCGAGATAACGGCGTATCTCAAAAGCGATGCGGTGGCGCAGTTCGAGGTTCTTGCGCACGGCGGGGCGGCGCAGGTCGAGATAACGATATTTCATGCGCAAGTCGTCGCCGCCGTCGGTGTCGTCCTCGATGGTGAAAGGCGGTATCTCGCTCGTGTTGAGTATGTTGAAGCCGTCAGCGATGATTTCAATCTCACCTGTGGGTATGCTGCTATTCTTGTTGCTGCGTTCAGCCACGGCGCCGGTCACCTGAAGCACATATTCACGCCCGAGCTCGTTGGCGCGGCTGCACAGTTCCGGGTCAATCTCGTTATTGAAAACTATCTGGGTGATGCCGTAGCGGTCACGCAGGTCTATGAAAGTCATGCCACCCATCTTGCGGATACGCTGCACCCAGCCCGCCAGACGCACTTTCTTGCCGGCATCTGCGAGGCGCAATTCGCCGCACGTGTTATCTCTGAACATAATCTAAATCGTTGATTCTGTGTTTGTTCTCTAATTATGAACCATCAGGGCGCGGACGAGCCGAAGCCTCCCGTGTCCTGTGCGTTGTTTAACACGCAAAGTTACAACTTTTTATGTTATTGTGCAAGTGCAGTCACGCCGTTTTTTGCTACTTTTGCATCACCAACCGTTTACACAGATGATTACAGCAGCCATTTACGCATTATCGCTCGCCACGATGCCGTCACAAGGCAATGTCCCAGCTCAACAGGAGGAACTGCCGGCAAACCTGCGCCGCGACTATGTTCAGATGGCGGATTCAGCAGACTGGTACATCGCCCGCGAGATGTGGGTTGACGCCAAGCGGTGCACCGTCGATGCCCTCCGCCGCGACCCCTCGAACTTCAACAACGCGCTCCTACTCTCCAACCTGGGCATCATCAACACGCACCTCGGCGACGTGGAGGAGGCTGTGTCAAACTTCACGCTCGGGCTGTCGATAGCCCCGGCATCGACCACCCTGCGAGCCAACCGCGCACGCGCCTACCTGTCGCTGGGACAGTATGGCGAAGCACATGACGACCTCGCCGCGATACTCGAGGCTGCCCCGGGCGACGACTGGGCACGCAAGATGTACGGCGTGACATGCCTTGCCCAGGGGAACAGCGAAGAGGCTCTCGCGCAGTTCCGCAAAATAGAGCAGCCAGATGCCGACACGCTGCGCATGATGGCGCAGATAGCTGCCGGCAACAACGACACAGACTACGCGCGTACATTATATGACCGTCTCGTGGAAACGTCGCCGAGCGACGAGTCTTATTTCGACCGTGCCCTGTTCCTCATATCCACAGAGGATTACCAGCTCGCCAGCGACGACATACGCGAGGGGCTGAAACTCTCGCCGCGCAACGGCGACTTGCTGCTGCTGCGGGCATACATCCACTCGGCGATGCACGAAAACGACATGGCGGAAATGGACAAAAAACTTGCCGCCGAATATGGCGCTGACACAAAGTTGTTTAACACCCTCTTCCCCACGCCGCGCAAGCGCAAATGAGCAGGGTGCTATTGCACAGGTCAGCAAGATTGACTAAATTTGCAGTCCCTATAAAAGACGCAAGAACCCATTGACACCGCTTCTGCTGCATATTGAGTACCTGTTACGGTCGCACGACTGCGTGATTGTCCCCTCGCTGGGCGCATTCATCGCCAGCCGCCGCCCCGCCTGTTTCAACAGGCAGGCAGCCGTGATACTGCCGCCGTGCACAGAGGTAATGTTCAATGCGTCGATAACCAACAACGACGGACTGATAGCCAACTCCATAGCGCGGCGCATGGGCATGCCCTACCCGCAGGCGCTGGCACAGCTCGATGTGTGGGTGGCGGAACTGACCGCACAGCTGCACAGCGAGCGGCAGGTGAGCCTCGGCAGCTTGGGCAGCCTCTCGCTGGGCGACGATGACAACATCATCTTCACGCCCTCGGCTGACAGCGGCATCACTGCGGAGCACTCCGGTCTGGCGGCAATCAGCCTGAACAACGCCAAAACGGAAGAAGAGACCGCGAGCGGCAAACAACCCGTGCGGCTGCGCTCCGACAAATACTATTATATACGCATCCACAAGACATTCGCCCGTGTGGCAGCAATGTTCGTAATAGTATTTACCATGGCACTGCTCTTCATCACCCCGTCGTCAGTCACTGACGCGCCGCGCCAGGACTGCGCCTCCGTGCTGCCCATGGCTGTTGACCACAGCAAGAAAGAGCCGGCCAAGCCGGCGGCTGCGCCCGCAAGGACAAAAGCGGCGACAACAACAGAAGCCGCGAAAGCCGGTCCAGAGACAGAGCAGTACCATCTGGTGGTCGGGGCATTCACCGATGCCGACGAAGCAGCACGCTTCGTGCAGCGCCACAGCGGCACTGGCTACGAGCTGCGCACCGTCAGCGGCACACGCTACATCCGTGTGACCGCCGCCCGCAGTGCCGACAAGAAGGCCGTAGTAGAGCTGCTTCAGTCAGAGGAGATCAAGGGAGCGTTCCCCGGGGCATGGGTGTGGAAAAAATAATGCACTTCATACAGTGCTGACAATTAGAGCGTTGTCAAAATAGCGCGAAAATACTGCAAAAAATTTGGCTGAAAAATTTGCACAGTCCGGAAAAAGGCAGTAACTTTGCAACGCAAAACGGGGGGGGACCCCTCGCGAACATTGACAGAATGCGAAAATAGCTCAGTTGGTAGAGCACGACCTTGCCAAGGTCGGGGTCGCGGG
>ERZ808240.4263-NODE-4263-length-12866-cov-5.241043_pt1 | contig 12866 bp, 10 predicted proteins | sample MGYA00521084_ERZ808240 | MGnify/ENA primary metagenome ERZ808240 (study PRJEB31516, sample SAMN03275571) | gut metagenome | biome: mammalia-associated habitat; material: feces | host: Papio cynocephalus | place: Kenya | collected 2012-08-06 ... | reverse complement strand
CGGTTACACCGGCATCACCATGACCAAACTGACGGATGAAGAATATGCAAAGATCTTAGAAGAAAGAGAAGAAGAAAAGAAAGCTGCCTTAAAGGCTCTGGAAGCTTAGGCCGCACAAGATCGAATTCGCTCATCTTCAACTGAATCAAGATTTCAACTCCCGGCTTCGGCCGGGAGTTTTGTTGTACGCATCTCTAACGAAAAAAGGCGTCTTTCACCAGACGTCTTTTTTCGTTTACATTTACATTTTACATAACCGCAGAATTAGAATCAAACACTTCTGCTATCTTTATTCTAACCCTTGTATACAGTATATGTCAAATGTTTTCCGTCGGTTTTTCTGTTCTTTTTTCTGTACCTGAAAACGCCTTTTCCCCTTATATTTCAAGTCTTTTTCCCGCATACTATCCCTAGGAGGGAATGTGAAGATGCAGAATTTTTTTCTGGATGCGGTGGACTTTTTAACCGGCCTTTTAAGCGGTCTGTTGTCGCTTTTAAGTCCCTGTTTTATTGCTTTGGTGCTTGCCTACCTTTTGAATCCGGCAGTCACCTGGTTTGCCGAAAAATGCAAAAGTCGCGTGCTGGCCATTGCCGTCACGTATCTGCTTGCGACCGCCGCGGTATGCGGGCTGGTCTGCGGTTTTGTCGTGCTCATCATCGGAACTCTTCCAAAAGGCAGTCCGATCGATATCGTGCAGCAGATTCTCTCTTACTTTGAAAGCGCTTATCGTGCTGCGGACGCATTTTTCACAGATGTACTTCCTGCCGGCACACCCTCTCCGATCCGTGCAAGCTTGGAAGCACTGCGAGATCGTCTGGAAAGTCGCTTTTCGGTCGATGCGGCCTTCACCTTTCTCAGCGGGCTCAGTGGTATTCTGATCAGCTTCTTTATCGGACTGGTTGCTTCCATCTACCTGCTCAAGGACAAAGACTATTTTATTTCTCTGTGGGAAAGGTTTCTTGCCCTTGTTTTGCCACAAAAAACGCATGGCCTCCTCTGCGAAACACTGGATGAGATCCATCAGGTTCTCTCAACCTTCATCAAAGGCGCATTGATCGACAGTTTCATCATCGCTTTCCTGTCCTCAGTGGTTCTGACCGTGCTTCGGGTCAATTACGCGGTCATTATTGGGATTTTGGGCGGTTTCCTCAATATTATTCCGTATTTCGGGCCGTTTTTTGGCATGATCCCTGCCTTTGCGGTTGCCGCCGTGACCGGAGGCCTCGCGCACGGCGCCCTGGCGATCCTCGGTCTGTTCGCGGTGCAGCAGCTGGATTCCAACTACATCTATCCCAAGATCGTCGGCACAAGTACCGGCCTGCACCCGCTTTTTATCCTGCTTGCGGTTTCGGTTTTCGGATCTTTAGGCGGTATTCTCGGCATGCTGCTGGCGGTTCCACTCGCCGGCGTTGCACAAATATTTATAAAAAAATGGGCATTTCGCAAATAGATTCAAAAAAACGTTGCATTTCCATACTTTTATTTATTTTTTCTCTTGATTTTTTATATTTATTCATCTATAATAAGGCCATACGCATAAGGAATTATACACTAGTTTTAATAATTATTCAACTATCCCATATCAGACAAACACGCAAACAAAAAAAAGGGGGGCTTTCACATGATGAAGCTTTGGAATGGTAAATATTTAGATGAAGAAGCCTTGCTCGCGGATCAATTCAGCGCATCGATCGCATTTGATCAGAGACTTTGGAAGCAGGACATTCTATGCAGCATCGCGCATGCTAAGAAACTGGCGGCACAGGGAAAACTCACAGATGACGAATGTGACACGATCGTGGTTCATCTGCAGGAGATCCTCTGGGACATGGAGGCAGGCAGACTGCATTTTACTGACGAAGATCATGATATTCAGAACGCTGTTGAAAAACTGCTGAAACGCAGGATCGGCAATATCGCGGATAAGATTCGTCAGGATCAGGATCCGGCCATACGCGCGGCTCTTTCGCTCCGTCTGTATCAGAAAGAAGCGATTCAGACGCTTTCTCACGGAATCGATCAATTGACCGACGCGCTGCATATGCTGGCCGCACAGCCAGCCGAATCGATCCCGGGTCAGGATCCGACGGCATGTGCCGCATTGGCTGACAGTCTGGCACAGGATAAGGCACGGTTTGCGGATTGTGAAAAACGCACCTTGGCAAGTGACACCCATGCTACGGACGCGGCAAAGATCGCTGTCTGCGATACCGCTTTCGCGTCGGAATTTTTAAGTGCCTGCGCATCTTCCATGGCACATCTGGCCGCGTTCTGCGACGGATTGGTTCTTACGGCGCACTTCGGTGCAGATCCGCAGGTGCCGTCCCTGACCGACGCGCAGCTGCACATCTGCAGATTGATCAGCAACAAGACATCTCGCGTCACCGGCGATCTGATGTCAGTACTGACCACTTCCGGTTCTTTCACCGTCTCCGCGGCCGCGAAGCTGCAGGAAACCTGTCAGCCGCTGTTTGACGGTTACGACTCTCTGAAAGACACGCTCAAGGTGCTCTGTAATATCCTGCAGGCCAGCTGTCCGGCAGCCGTAAACGACGAACAGACTGCCTAAGCGGGAGCCGTCCACGGCGCTGTCGCGATGGCGGGCGAGCAGTGAGGCTACGCGCATAAGCTGCATATAAAGAAAGCCCCGCAGAGGATGCAAACATGAAATGCATCCCGCGGGGCTTCGTTTGTATGTTGTATATGGTTATGCAGACAATCGGATCGCTATGCCGACAGCATTACGCGAATGTGATCACGGTTCCGGTCTTACCCTCCAGCGCATCGATTGCCTTGTCTAAGGACGTGATGATGGCTTTCTTGTCCGGATTTGCTCTGACAAACTTCATGGCAGCCTGCACCTTCGGCAGCATGGATCCCGGTGCGAACTGACCCTCTTCGCAGTATTTTGCTGCGTCTGCCAGAGACAGGGAAGACAGGTTTTCCTGATTCGGTTTGTTGAAATTGATCGCAACCTTTTCGACTTCCGTCAGGATCATCAGTGCGTCAGCGTCAACCTGCTCTGCGAGCAGTTCTGCCGCGAAGTCCTTATCGATCACTGCCGCAACACCCTCCATGGTACCGTCCGCGTTTTCCACAACTGGAATTCCACCACCGCCGCAAGCGATGACGATCGTGGAGTCCCAAAGCTGCTTGATCGCGTCGATCTCAACGATCTTTCGCGGCAGCGGGGATGCAACGACTCTTCTCCAGCCTCTGCCGGCGTCTTCCTTCATCGTATAGCCCTTTGTGCTTTCCAGTTCCTTTGCCTCAGCCTCGCTGTAAAACGGACCGATCGGCTTAGTCGGATTCTCGAACGCCGGGTCAGCCTTCTCCACGACCATCTGCGTCGCCAAGGTGACGACCGGAATGTTCTTGTTGCAGATATTCAGCGCATACTTTAAGGACTGCTGCAGGTGATATCCGATATATCCCTGCGACATCGCGCCGCAAACGTCGAACGGCATTGCCGGGGTAACATCCTTTGCGGTCTCGGACGCGAGCAGGATTCTGCCTACCTGCGGTCCGTTGCCGTGGACCACGGCGATCTCATAGCCTCTCTGGCTGATCTCTGCGATGCGTTCGCAGGTCTGTTTTACCACGGCCAGCTGCGCTTCCGCGGTCGGTTCTGCTTTGCCGGACTGCAGGGCGTTGCCGCCGAGCGCAATTACTAATCTCTGTGTCATTCGTTTTTTCTCCTTATAAATCGTCTCTGTTGACCGGGCAGGACATGCATCTTGGGCCGCCTCGCCCTCTGGATAATTCCGCAGATGGAATCGCCAGGACTTTGATGCCCTTCTTGTCTAAGAGATCATTGGTTACATAGTTTCTTTCATAGGTCACAACGGTACCCGGTGCGATGCAGAGCGTGTTGGAACCGTCATTCCACTGTTCTCTCTGTGCCGCGATCAGGTCGCCGCCGCCGCAGCGGATCAGATCCACTGCCGGGAGTTTGAGTTCCAGAGCCAAGACTTTGGAAAGCTCGTCTTTCATGGCATTGTACTTCATCTCGCCGTTTTCGCCGAGTGTGATCTCATAAACGCTAAGCGGACCCTCGATCTCCGGATGAATGGTGAACTTGTCGAAGTCGACCATGGTAAATACCGTATCCAGATGCATGAAAGCTCTGCACTTCGGAATATCGAAGACGAGCACTTTCTTGAACGAGGAGTTCTTCAAAAGGTTCGCCGCGAAATTTTCAATGCCGGCGATCGTCGTTCTCTGGGAGTAGCCGATCGCTACGATATCTTTGGAAAGCACCAGTACATCGCCGCCTTCGATGGAATAATTGTCGTAAACGTCATACCACTGCGGGGTATCTTCCAGTGCGAAATCGCGGTTATACTTGAGCATATATTTGAGAAGCAGGGCTTCTCTTCTTCTTGCCGGTGTCGACATGTGGTGGATGTTGATCCCGTTGCCGATGCAGGCCCCCGGGTCTCTGGTAAAGTACAGGTTCGGCATCGGATCGCTGGCGAACGGCTCTTCGCTGACCGCGATGTCGTATAGGGAATTCGTCTTGATGTGCGCGATCTCCTCCGCGAAAATGCCCGCGATGCAGGTTTCTACCAGATCTTCCGCGTTCTTGGAAAGCAGATACTCGATGATTGCTTCCTTGCGACCCTCAGAGTAGATCTCCGAAAGCTCTACGAATTCTCTGACAAAATTATATTTGATCTTTTCATCTTTGAGCGCTTTGGCGGTTTCGGTCTGATAATAAATGACTTCCACGCCGTTTTCTCTCAGGACTTCTGCAAATCTGTCGTGTTCGATCTGTGCTACTTTTAAAAATGGGATGTCATCAAATAACAGTCTTTCGAAGTTGTTTGGAGTTAATTTTTCCAGTTCTCTTCCCGGTCTGTGAAGCAGAACCTTGTTTAATTTTCCGATTTCCGAAAAATTATGGATTCCAGGATACATAGGATCCTCCCTTCTGATTCTGCAGGAAAAAGGGGCATCCGCGTTTTTTCCTGCTTTTGGACATTGATTGACAAATTCCTTCTGCGACGCCGCAGATTTTAGCCCATGGTCGCTACCATAACCGCCTTGATGGTGTGCATTCTGTTTTCGGCTTCGTCGAAAACCTTGGAGTGTCTGGACAGGAATACTTCGTCAGTCACCTCACGGATGTCGTATCCGAGATCCATCTGTTCCTTTGCCATGGTCGTATCGAAATCGTGGAAAGACGGCAGGCAGTGCATGAAGATCACGTCACCGTTTTCGGTCTTGTCGAGCATTTCCTTGGTTACCTTGAACGGTGTCAGCATGCGGACTCTTTCCGGAATCTGATCCTCTTCACCCATGGATGCCCAGATGTCGGTGTAAAGGACGTCCGCACCCTTCAGACAAGCTTCATCGGAGGATACTTCGATGGTCGCTCCGGTGTATGCAGCCACTTCTCTTGCTCTTGCGATCACGTCGTGGTCGATCTGATCCGCCAGCTCCTGCGGCCCGTAAGCGACAAAGTGCATTCCCATCTTCGCGCAGCCATACATCCATGCGTAAGCCATGTTGTTGCGGATATCGCCGCAGAATACAACTTTTACTTTGTTGAGCGGTTTCGCGATGTGTTCTTCGATGGTCAAAAGGTCAGCCAGGATCTGGGTCGGGTGGTCGACGTCGGTCAGGCCGTTCCATACCGGTACGCCTGCGTTGTTTGCCAGTTCTTCTACGACAGACTGCTTGAAGCCTCTGTATTCGATGCCGTCATAGAATCTGCCGAGAACCTTTGCGGTGTCCGCGATCGTTTCCTTCTTGCCCATCTGGGAGCTCTTGCTGTCCAGGAAAGTCACGTGCGCGCCTTCGTCCAGCGCTGCAACTTCAAATGCGCATCTGGTTCTGGTGGAAGTCTTTTCAAACAGCAGAACAATGTTCTTGCCCTTGAGCACCTCGTTGTGGATGCCTGCTCTTTTTTTGGACTTTAAGTCATGTGCGAGATCCAGCATATAACGGATCTCTTCCGGTGTGAAATCCATAAGTGTTAAAAAACTTCTTCCTTTTAAATTTACTGCCATTTTGTCTCTCCTTTTCCATTACGTTTCGTTACCAATAGCATTTACAATTTTTTTTGCGTTATTCCGCTCTTTTCTATACTTCAGATTGTACTATATCGGCTAAATTTTGGAAGTGCCAGCTTGCTCCGTTTTTTGTGTGCCAGTTGATTTTTTTAATTCTTTTTCCAGGAGATCCCGCAGGATATGCAATCCTTCATCGAGCCGTTCCTCCGTCTCAAACGAATAGTTGATGCGGATATGATCCCGACCGCCGTTTTTGAATGGGTAAAACACATAGCCGGGCAGCAGCGCCAGGCCGCTTTTATAAGCATCGTTGATAAACGATTTGCTGTCGACGCCGTCCGGAAGCCGGCACCAGATGTAGACCCCGCCGCGCGGCTTTTGATAACGGATCCCGAGTGGCTTCATCTCGTCGAGCGCTCGGCAGATCAGTTCCTGTTTTCTCGCGTAATTTTCCCGGAAAACATCCAAAAGCTCGTAGTAGGTACCGTCGTCAAGGTAGCGGGCGATCAGCTTCTGCGCGACCCAGTCCACGGACATCATGCGCACGGGCACCAGATAGGACAGACCCTGGATGACCTCTTTATCCGCTACGACAAAAGCCAGGCTCAGGCCCGGCACGAAGGTCAGCGAAAAAGAGTAGATGTAGATGACATTGCCCTCCGTGTCAAAGGCTTTGATCGGCGGCAGCTTTTCGCCCTCGTAGACCAGCTCCGACGCCGCATCTTCTTCCACGACCGGAATGCGCCAGCGGCTTGCGATCTCGAGCACTTTTTTGCGTCGTTCCAAGGAAAGGATCGCTCCGGTCGGATCGTGAAAGCTGGAATTGACGAAAATCAGACTCGGATCATGTGCCGCCGCCAATCGTTCCAGCGCTTCGGTATCCATGCCGTCTCGATCGACCGGTATCGTCATGATACGCGCGCCGGCCAGCTCCATCGCGCGGTAGGCGTCCGGCGAAACCGGCTCTTCCATGATCACCGTATCGCCCGGCTTCAAAAGCAAAGTCACAATGAAATCCAACGCCTGATTCGTCTCTGTCAGGATCTGGATCTGCCCGGTCGTTGCCCGCACGCCTTTGGTGCTGAGCAGCGAGACGATCTTTTGCCGCAGCATGCGGTCACCCTTATACGGACTGTAAAAATACTGCGTTCTTCCCTCTTCGGAGATCAAAGAGGACAGCACCCGCGCGATATTTTCTCTGTCGTAAATCCCAGGGCTGGCGATGCCGCTGCCCATGGAGATCACATTCTTGTCACCGAACCGTTGGAACAGATCATCAAAGGTGACCTCCATGTCCTGATATTCATCCTTGATGCGTGCTTTCCAGTTGACTTTTTTGTGCTTGCCCTCTTTGGGGCTGATTTTGCCTCGGATTTCGTTCTTTGTCGTCTTTGGCTCCGCGGCATGCACCAGATAGCCGACGCCCTGGCGGGAGTCGATCAGTTCTTCCGCTTTCAGTTCGTTGTATGCCTTGGCTACGGTATTGCGGTGTACCCCGAGGATCTGCGCCATGGAGCGCTCGGAGGGCAGACTGCTTCCGGGCGCGCGTTTGCCGGATAAAATCTCGGCTTTGATCTGATCTGACAGTCTGCGGTAGACCGGGGTTTTTGGGGTTTGCTTCATTTTCATGCGGTTTACTCTCATAGCGTCCTGCCGTCTGCCTTACGGCAGCAGCGGCTTATTTTTTGGCGGCTTTTGTCCGTGGAACTGGTAATAGCAGACTTCCAGCCTGCCGTTGTACAATTTGCGCCTGCGGTCTGCCGGGCGTCCAAAAACCTTGCTCTCAATGCTCTTGTCTGCCGTGATGGCGAACAACGACCAACCTGGGTGATCCTTGAAAAATTGCCGATAGACCTCATAGATACGGTCGATGCTCGCGCGGTCGCCGATCCGCTCCCCATAAGGCGGGTTGGTCACGATCACGCCGCTCTCAGCGCGGAGCGCCGCGAAAGGCTCACAGACCGCGGTCCGCGCGCGGGCGGCGCCGCGCGTCGCTTTCTCCGTTACGCCAAGCGCGGCGGCGATATCGGCGTTCCGAAAGACGATGCAGTCGTCAACGCCGGCTTCCTCCGCGTTTTCCCGCGCCGCCCTGACGGCTTTTGGGTCGAGATCGGAAGCATAGATCCGCAGTTCGCATTCCGGATCGATGGCCGCAAAGGCAGCCTTGCGTTCCTCTTTCCAGAGGGCTGCCGGGATCGCCTCCCATTCCTCGCTCGCAAAGCTGCGGCTGATGCCGGGCGCGATGTTGCGGCCGATCATCGCCGCTTCAATCGGAATGGTTCCGGAACCGCAGCAAGGGTCGATCAGAATCCGGTCTTTTTTCCAAAACGAAAGCTGCAGCATCGCCGCCGCCAGCGTTTCCTTGATCGGTGCTTCTACGCTCGCCTGCCGATAGCCGCGCTTGTGCAATCCCGGGCCGGTCGTATCCAGGGTGACCGTCACGCGGTTTTTGAGCAGGGTGATTTTGATATCGTACAGCGCCCCGCTTTTGGCGAAATGTTCGATGCCGTAACACGCTTTGAGTTTCTCGACGATCGCTTTTTCGGCGACGGACTGGCAGGCCGGCACACTCGAAAGCTTCGACTTGACCGAGGATCCGTTGACGATAAATTTTCCTTCTGGAGGGATCCATTCCTCCCAGGCGATCGCCTTGACCTGCTGGAACAGGTCTTCAAATTCCAAGGCTTCAAATTCCGCCATCTTGATCTGCACACGGTCTGCCGTGCGCAGCCACAGATTGGCGCGCACGACGGCGCGTTCGTCACCCAGAAACGTGATCTTGCCGTCTTCACTGCGAAGGATCTTATACCCCAGCGCCTCGATTTCCCGTTTTGCGACTGCTTCCAGCCCAAAGGTCGTTGCCGCGATGATTTCTAATTTCATGTTGCTTCTGCTGCTCTCTTTCGTTTGTTTTTTGTTTGTATGTCCGGTGTGCTTTTGCACCTCTTCTTTGTCTGTGTGCATGTCCCGTACCTTGATCCCTGCCCGGCAGATCGCCGCATATCCGTCAAACCTGCTGGATGCGCCAAGGTTTTGCGGGCGCATGATGCGAAAATAGCGTCCCATCGGGGACGCTATGCGATTTTGTGTAAGTGCCGCCTACAGGTAAGGGGCTCTGCGGTTCAGCGCGTTGCTTTCCAGCTTTTCCAGCATATCTAAAGATTTGCCGGTTCCGATCGCCACGCAGGACTTCGGATCTTCCGCGATGGTCACCTTGATGCCCGTGCGTTCTTCGATCCTGCGGTCAATGCCGTACATCAGCGCGCCGCCTCCGGTCACGATGATGCCGGAGTTGCTGATATCCGCCGCCAGCTCCGGCGGGGTACGCTCCAGTACGTTGTGAACAGCCTCGCAGATGGTGGTCAGCGGCTCCTCCAGCGCTTCCATCATTTCGTCGGAAGTGATCTCCACGCTCTTCGGCAGACCGGTCACCAGGTCTCTGCCGCGGCACTCCTTGCTCACGGTTTCTTCTCGCGGATAAGCTGTGCCGATGGTCAGCTTCAGTTCTTCGGCGGTCCTTTCGCCGATATACAATTTATGCACCTTGCGCATATATTTAATGATGGATTCGTCAAACTTGTCACCTGCCATCTTGACCGAGGTGCTGGCGACGATGCCGCCCAGCGAGATCACTGCGATGTCGGTCGTGCCGCCGCCGATATCGATGACCATCACGCCATCCGGCTTGGAAATATCAATGCCCGCGCCGATGGCTGCCGCAACCGGCTCTTCCATCAGGTAAACGTCCTTACCGCCTGCCTGGGTCGCAGCCTCTTTGACCGCGCGCTTTTCCACCTCGGTGACGCCGCTCGGTACGCAGACCATGATCTTCGGTTTGAAGAACCGACCGCTTCCGCAGGTCTTGCGGATGAAATATTTGAGCATTCGCTCGGTAATATCGTAATCGGAAATCACGCCGTCGCGTAGCGGTCTGACCGCAACGATGTTGGACGGTGTCCTTCCGAGCATCTGTCTTGCTTCTTCCCCGACGGCCAGGATCTCGTCGGTATCGTTGTTGATCGCGACGACAGACGGCTCATTGAGGACGATTCCTTTCCCCTTGATGTATACGAGTACATTGGCTGTACCTAAGTCAATCCCAACTTCTGATGCAAATCCCATATCTGATATCTCCTCTTTTCTGCTTCTGTCATTATTTTATACAATTCTGAAAATATTATATAAAATTTTCTTGCTTTTTTCAATTTATTTCTGCGAAAAAGATACAGAAGTTTGTGCGAAAAAGAAATTTGTGCTAAACTGAAAGCAGTCAGTTCTCCTGCGTCGATGCAGGTGGCTGCGATCCTAAGGAAAGGAACGGCTTTTTACTTATGAAAAACCACGCGATCATCCCGATCTTCATCTCGCATCGCGGCTGTCCGAACGATTGTGTGTTCTGCAATCAGAAAAAGATCACTGCGCGGGACGGTGACATTACGCCTGCCGATGTATCGAAAACGGTCGAAACCTGGCTCGCTACTCTCGGTGCTCTCCCGCCGCAAAAGATCGAACTGGCCTTTTTCGGCGGTTCTTTTACCGGCATCCCGGCAGAGGAACAGATCGCTTTTTTACAGATCGCCAAGGCCTACAAGGATGCCGGGCGCATCGGCAAGATCCATCTTTCCACCCGCCCCGACTATATCAATGAAGCGATCCTGGATCGTCTCAAGACATCCAGCGTCGATGTGATCGAGCTGGGTGTGCAGTCCTTTGATGAGGAAGTCCTGCGTCTTTCCGGCCGCGGCCACCGCGCGGATATCGTCTATCAAAGCGCCGCCCTGATCCAAGACTATGGCTTTACCCTCGGTATCCAGCTGATGATCGGTCTGCCCGGCGACACCTTGGAGAAAGATATTTTCTCGGCGTTGGAAACGGTCAAGATCGGCCCGCAGCTCGCGCGGCTGTACCCGACGGTCGTCATCCACGATACCGCGCTTTACAATGCCTGGCAGAACGGCACGTACACGCCGCTTTCGGAGGCGGAAGCTGTCGAACGTACAAAGGCGATGTACGAAATCCTAGACGGCGCAGGGATCCGTATTATCCGGGTAGGGCTCAAATCCAGCGATATTCTGGCAGGAGAGACCGCCTTTCACCCGGCCTTCCGCCAGCTTGTCGAGGGCAGCATCGCCCGGGATCGTCTGGAAGCGCAGCTTGCGGCGCTGTTCTGCGGGTCTGTGCCGCCGAACCCGCCGAACGCGCCGGCAGCCATACAGCCTGCCGTCCATGCAGCAGCCGGCATACAGCAGCCGAACCGCCGCGCCGTTGTTTTCGCGGCAAATCCGAAGTCCTATAACAACCTCTTCGGTCACCGCGGCTGTAACCGCTCCTATTTTGCCGAAAAATATCCGAACATTGCGATCCGTTATGTTCGCGATGATTCGCTTACGGACGGAATCTACCGCGTAACACCGCTATCTGCGTCCGAAACCTGGTGAAAAGAGATTGCTCACGACACCGGGATATTGTATAATATTTCTACCAATCGTTTTTTCGGCACTGCCGCAAGAGCAGAATCGCAAATTGCTTCTTTGCCGCCCCGAGGCAGCGCTTCGAAATAATTGCAAATCAAAACAAAGGAGAATCATAGATATGAAAGCAGTGATCACTGTTATCGGCAAAGATATGGTCGGTATCCTTGCCAGCGTCGCGCAGACGTGCGCGCAGCAGAACGCAAACGTTCTGGAAGTAACCCAGTCCATCCTCGAGGGATATTTCTGCATGGTTATGGTCATCGATATCAGCGCCATGACCTGTGAGATTGACACGCTCCACGAGGAGCTCATGACCGCAGTTCCGGATATGGTCGTTCATGTGATGCATGAAGACATTTTTAATTCCATGCACCGGATTTAAGTTGGGAGGGAACGGATGGCTATGCTGAATTTTAACGACATCATGGAAACCATCACGATGATCCAGGAGGAAAATCTCGATATCCGAACGATCACGATGGGTATTTCCCTGCTCGACTGCGCAGACAGCGACATTGATCGCGCCTGTGAAAAGGTCTACAACAAAATCTATACGAAAGCAAAGGATCTGGTCGCCACCGGCGAGCAGATTGAAAAGAAATACGGCATCCCGATCGTCAACAAACGCATCAGCGTGACGCCGATCGCAATGCTGGCTGCCGTCAGCGGCGGCGATCCGGTCAAGTATGCCAAGACGCTGGATCGCGCGGCCAAGGCCGTCGGGGTAAACTTTATCGGCGGCTACAGCGCGCTGGTGCAGAAAGGCTTCAGCGCCGGAGACCGCCAGCTGATCGAATCCATTCCACGCGCCCTGGCAGAAACGGACTTCGTCTGCTCCTCGGTCAACATCGGCTCTACCAAGGCCGGCATCAATATGGACGCCGTGGCCATGATGGGCAAGGTGGTACGCGAAGCCTCCGAGCTGACCAAGGATCGGCAGTGCATCGGCGCGGCCAAGCTGGTGGTATTCTGCAACGCGCCGGAGGATAATCCGTTCATGGCCGGCGCTTTCCACGGCGTCGGTGAACCGGACGTCGTTTTGAATGTCGGCGTTTCCGGCCCGGGCGTGGTGCGCGCGGCGCTAGCCAAGCTGCCGGACGACGTGCCGCTGCATGAAGTCGCGGAGCTGATCAAAAAGACCGCCTTTAAGATCACCCGTATGGGACAGCTGGTCGGCAGCGAAGCCTCTCGTATGCTGGGCGTGCCGTTCGGCATCATCGATCTTTCGCTGGCGCCGACTCCGGCAGTCGGTGATTCGGTTGCCTATATCCTCGAGGAGATTGGCCTAGAGCAGTGTGGTACGCACGGCACGACGGCCGCGCTGGCGATGCTCAACGACGCGGTCAAAAAAGGCGGCGTGATGGCGTCCTCCTC
>ERZ808240.4262-NODE-4262-length-12870-cov-16.580336_pt1 | contig 12870 bp, 14 predicted proteins | sample MGYA00521084_ERZ808240 | MGnify/ENA primary metagenome ERZ808240 (study PRJEB31516, sample SAMN03275571) | gut metagenome | biome: mammalia-associated habitat; material: feces | host: Papio cynocephalus | place: Kenya | collected 2012-08-06 ... | reverse complement strand
GATGATGTTTATAGTGATTATAATTTTACACCCCTAACAATCTAGGATACAGCGTTGAATTTAATAAATTCAAAAAAATAATTAATTAATTCTATATATTTATCTAAATATTGTTCGGTAACCTTTGTCCATTTAACTTCTTGAAATAATCCAAGTTCTTCTTTTTTAGTGTTAAGTTTTTGGCTAATACTCATAAGTTCAGAATAATTGATTAGAGCACCACCATAAAAGTTACTGAAATATTTACCTTTTCGATGTGATTCATCTGCATAAATTAAATATTGTTTTTTCATTAAATCACTTCTTTCCTTAATGTAATTGTTGTGTTATTTGCAAGTAATAAATTCTAATGTATAATCTATTACTTTTTTTAAATCTTCTAAGGTTAATTCTACTTGATAACCAATTTTACCACCACTTATTATAATGGTATTATTTGATAAAGCACTTTTATCAATAACTGTTTTAAAGGTCTTTTTCATACCTATTGGAGAGCAACCACCATGAATATATCCTGTTAATGGAAGTAAATCTTTAGATTTTAACATGCTTATACTTTTTTCTTTTGTTACAATTGCTGCTAATTTTAAATCTAGTTCTTTATTTACAGGTATTACAAATACATAATTATTACCACTTTTTCCTACTGTTACTAGTGTTTTAAATACTGTATTTGGATCTTGATTTAAAACATTCGCTACTTCTATTCCACTAATCGCATCAGTATTAGTATAATCATAATATTTATAATTTATTTTCTTTTGTTCTAATATTCTCATTACATTTGTCTTATCTTTATTTTTATTCATAGTCTATATCTTCTTTCTAAAATACAAAGTAACTTTTAACAATTCATATTTGTTGATTTAATTTTAAACTAACTACCTAGAAATGTCAAATCAATTAATGCAATAAACTTGTCAAAATATATTCTTTGTGTTAGAATATTAGATAATTTAGGTTTGGGAGGTAATTAGATAATGAATAAATTAAAAAAAGCTCTTTATAATATTACGAGACCTTATGCTAGAATGTGTCTTACATATGACTTAGGAAAAGTTGTTGAAGATGACGAAAAAATAACTTGTTATATTAAAAAAAGTAAGATTATAAAAAAGGATCGAGACTGTATTATTTTTTGTTTTGGAATAGGAGAAAATGAGAAGAGGAAAAAGTTTGCTAAGGCATTCAATCTGGATAAACGTATTTGCTATGTAATTGATGGAATTGATTTAAGAAAATATCAAGTATATATATTTGGACATGACAATTGTGAAGTTATTATTAGAAATTGTAATTTGGGATTAGGTTCATCTATTTGTGTTGATGGTAAATGTACATTAGATAATACAAATATAATAACATTATCTTCTTTATCGATTAGTGCTAAAGATTTAGTGATTAAAAACATGAATAGGGACCAAATTAAATCATTTGTTTCTAGTTCAAGTATTTGCTTTGGTGCTGATAATAGAATAGATGTAATAGATTCTAATATTGGTAATCAAAATGAAGATGTCACCATTTCACTTGTGTCCACAAATGAATTAAATATTATTAATTCTAAAATTGATGGTAAAATAGTGAATTGTAAATCTAGTACTATTAATACCGATGAAAAAAGTTCATTAACTGCAACTGATAGAATTAATTTACAAACTGATGAACTTAGTAAAATAAAAATGGAAACTCCAACAGTTGTTTTAAACGGAAAAGAAATGATTAATAAAAATAAAAAAGTTGTCTTGGAAAAAGTAACTGAACCGTTGGAACTTAAAAGAATAGAATTAATAAATCTTTTGAAAAAAATTAAAAATAAATGTGAAATTATTAATTCAAAGAGGGTTTTGCAATATCAAGAAGAACTAGATATTCAACCAATTAGTAAGGTTTTAAAAAATAAATAAAGGAAGAGCTTTAAAGAGTTCTTCCTTATATTTTAGTTTTTAATAATTGCTTTTGATCTTGTAGTTCTGTATATTGATTCTCTACTCTATCGGCAGCACTTCTAAAGTAGCAGGCATCTTGCCTATAAAAATAATAACAGTCATATTTTAATTTTTCTAGTTTGTCTGCTATTGCATCTAACTTTTCTGCTTTTTCAAATAAATATACCGCTCTTAAAGATTTAAAACCTTTCATATCTATGTTTAATTTCATAATATCTTCTAGATATTGCTTAATATATTCTGGTCTATCAGTTACTTCTATTTTATAACCTTTTGCTTTACCTTCTGGAACTTTTACACCTAATAATATTTCAAACCACGCTGCAACAATATGCCTATGACAAAATTCTGTATTTGGTTCATAGCAAAGTAATACAGAATTATCAAGTTTTCTATATACTGTCTCAGGATCTAACTTTGATAATACTTGTTTCCAATATTCTTGAATATAATATTTATTGTTTTCTTCTTCAGAAACTTTCCCAATATTATTATGCCATATTTTTCAAAAAGATAATTTGGGTGCTAGTTCAGGATAACATTTTCCTTGATAATTAGCATCTTTACCACGATTACCAGAGATAGAATAAGTTGTATATTTATCTGACTGCCAATCATTATAACTACTTGTAATCATATTATTTCCTCCTAATAAATATTTACCTTCTTATCTCTTTGTCTATCAAAATTATAACACATTTTTGATTTTTAAAACACATTTTTTTTATTTTTTTACTACTACTTACTACTGCTAACTTTAAATTTTATTTTTCCTTACTGTTACTACTGTATTTGGATCTTGATTTAAAACATTCACTACTTCTATTTCACTAATCGCATCAGTATTAGTATAATCATAATATTTATAATTTATTTTCTTTTGTTCTAATATTCTCATTACATTTGTCTTATCTTTATTTTTATTCATAGTCTATATCTTCTTTCTAAAATACAAAGTAACTTTTAACAACTGATATTTGTTGATTTAATTTTAAACTAACTACCTAGAAATGTCAAATTATTAATCACAACTTTTCTCTAAAAAATTACTTGCATAATAAACAAATTTCTTTTTATAATTGATATAAAAACATTTAATAATTAGGTGCTGCCTAATCTTTATAAATGAAAGTGACGCTTATAAATAAGATTTTTTTAATCATCATTTTTTTTGTAAAACTAAATTGAAAGAAACACCTAACTCAACATTGAATTAGGTGATACAAAGTATTTTGTTAATACTCAACAAAATATATTAGGAGTTTATTTAATATTTTATGAAGAATTTTTATTCCATATACAGAATAATATAAAAACGGCTATTTTACAAGTCGCTTTTTTATTAAACTCAAATTTATAACAATTCAAGTATTATTTCTTCTGGTACAGATAAATAGTATATCTGAAACTTTAGGAATAGTTGATAAACAACTAGTCACTAAATACATTTTACCATAGATATTCTTTATTTCAACATTTTTTAGTCAATTTTTATACGAAAAAAAGGAACAGCGTTCCTTTTCCTCCCTCTCAAAAGAGAGGCATTTCATTACATATTCATAATACCATATTTTATAATCAATGTAAATATGTAACACTAATATTTTATGAATATTTTACTTAATTATTCATTAATTTGTCAAAATACTTTTTATCTATACCAGTATACTTAGTATATGCTCTATCAAATAAGAAATGTGTATATTTCATACATTCGTTATTTTTATTATTCTCACTTAATAAAGATTTCATCTCATCTTGCATATCTCTAATTTGTTTGTTTAGAGATATTAAATCTAATTTAATTCTCTTATCATTATCATATTTTTCTTTAATACTATTTATATTAAATTCTATAGTACTATAATCATTTAATTTAGATAGTATAGTTTCATATAATTCCATTTTATTAGCAGCTGTTTTATCTGGCCTCAAAATAATATTATATTTTTTATACACATAAACTAACTCTGTATACATATTAGTGTTCTTATCCAAATGTGAAATAATTTTATAGATTATATATATAACCCAAGATAAATCAATATTTTTATTACCTGAAAAACTATTATACCTATCACTACCAAAGAATTCTGCCAAATAAGACATATAATTTGTTGTTAATACATATTGCTCTTGTTGATTATGTGCCTTTGGTAAGATGTAATGTATATTATTTGATTTGGATGAATAATGCTCTTTAACATTAAAATTATATATAGGTTGGTTATGAGCTAAACTATTTCTTAATAAACCAACAATATTTAATATTTCACGCATAACATTTAATTTGTTCCAATATTTTTCTTTATCTTCATCGGTTATTATTTCATCTTTGTTTAATTTAATATTAGTAAAACAATTAACACAATCTTCCAAAATATTCTGCATATGAGATTTATCTAAATTAATAATTAATTTAATTGTCTCTCCCAAAGTTAACTCATTTATTATAATCCAATAAGGTACAGATAATTCTTGGTCATTCTTTCTTTTTATTGGATTTGAATATTTATTTGTTTGTTTATCAAATATTTTTTTTATTGAATTAATAGAATTGAAAATGTTCTTAGGTGTTGTATTATATTGATTAATATCAGTTAAAAAATTATCTTTTGCTTCTATACTATTTAAATATGTAACCAAAACATTTTTTAAACTTTCTTCTATTATTAAAGTGTATTTTAATAATACATTTCTAAGTTCATGTTCAAATTTATAAATTCTTATAAAATCACTATAGATGACTTTATTAGAGTATAAATGATTATAATATTTTATTCCTTTTATTTTTTCTTTAAGCTCATCGTTTGAGTCAGTATATTTTAAATTAATACCATATTTTTGACATACGCTAATTAATATTCCTCTATATAGATTACTATCACTTGTGTTATTAGAAATTGAGAAATTTTTTCTATATCTATCAATATCAATTGAATTTTTTATATTATTTTCAATATCATCGATATTTTCAATTCCAATAGAAAAAATGTTTTTATAAGCATTAATAACTTGATAATAACTATATTTATCAAAATATTGTTTCTTTTTTTCATCAAGTATAATTCCTTTATTTTGTAATTTTTTTCTCAATTTTGTATTAGTATATGATTTCATTTATACTGCCTCCCACTAAAAAGAGCATAGTATTCCTTATTATTAACATTAATAAGTCTTTACTAGCCCTTATTTTTAATCTTTATTTATTGTTTTTCTCTTTTTTTAATGTTCTGCGAAAATCTAAAATCTTTTGTTTTTCTATTTCCATTTGAATTTTAGAAGCTGTTACTTCTTTTTTAGCATCTTCATAAAGATTTATTAATTTTTGTAAATCTTTTCCATTATAAATACCAAATTCTTCCATTTTATCAATATTTTGCTTATTATATACCGCACCATTAAAATATTCTTTAATTTCTTTTGGCAAATGAACGTTTCTTGTATAATAGAAATCTTTATTTGAAGGACAATATCCAAAATTCCATAATTCAATAGTTCCATATTCTATACTTTTTTTATATACAGTACAAAGTGAATATCCAATACACCATTCCATAAATTTATTCTCGTCATAAATAAATTCTCTTTTTTTCGTAAATTTCATTTTTTGTAATTTCATAAAACCCTCCTATAATTCTACCTATTTGTGCCTTTAATAGACCTGAAAATTGAACTTTAAACGGAATACTTAACTTTTCTTTTAATTTATATACTAATGAAATTTCATATTCATCGTTTAAATTATTACTCAAAACAATCAACCATTAAGCGATTAATATCATAACATATTTTTATTGTTTTTACAACTTTTTTTACAATCTTTCAAAATCATCTTATGATTAGAAAATAAATATTTAGATACTTTTTAAATAATCTTCTATTTCAGATAATTTAATTTTATTAGATAAATTATCTATAAATATTTTGTTAGAAAAATTAAATATCAGAAATTTTTTATCCTTAATGATAATTCTATTAGGTCTAATGTAAGCTAAGTAGTTTTATCTATCTTTCTAATATTTTCATTTATAATAGTAGGTATTACTTTAGAAGACTTACGTATTAGTTCTAACTTCCTTTTTAATAATTCTTCTTTAATAATATTTACCATAATACCATCTTTTCTTACCAGGATAATTTCTTAAATACAAAAAAACTAATCCATTCTCTGAATTAGCTTTTTATTAAACTTGAATTTATAATAATTCAAATATTATTTTTTATGGTACGGACAAATAGTATATCCGAAACCTTAGGAATAGTTGATAAGCAACTAATCACTAAAATAATAATACCATATATTTTTATTTTTTGAAATATTATTTATGTAATTTATCAAGTAATGATAATTTTTTTATTTTAATATTTTTGTCTTTACCTGTACCTAATTCAATATCTGGTTGAACAGATTTTCCATGAAAATCACTACCACCACTTATTAATAAACCATATTGATTTGCTATTTCTAAATAATAATCCATTTCTTCTTTTGAATGACTTGAATGATATACTTCAATGCCTTTTAGTCCACAACTAATCATTTCTTTTAATAAGATTAAAAATTCCTTTTCTGATAATTCTAATGACTTTGGGTGTGCTAGAACTGGAATGCCACCACTATTTGTTATTAGTTCTAAACATTCTTGATATTGTAATCCTTTACTTGTTTGTCTTGTTTTATTATGTGCATCTATCAAATACTTATCAAAAGCATCTTGAGATGTAGTTGCGTATCCATATTTAACACAAAGTTTTGCTAAATCTGGACGACCTAAATTGTGATTAGCATTGACTAATTCTTTTATATCATCATAACCAAATCTAATTCCATAATCTCTTTTTATTTGTTCCATTATCGATAATACTGAATTAATACTATTGTCTCTTAAATCTATCATTTTTTTATTTAGTGCTTTATTATTTAGATCAATACCATAACCTAAAATATGCATTCTTCCTTTATCAGTTTTTGCAGATAATTCAATGCCATTAATAATTTCTATTCCACTATCTACAATTATATCTTCATTCCTATTAACTTTTTTAATTCCTTCAATAGTATCATGGTCAGTTATAGCAAGTGTTCCAATTCTTTTATCAATAGCTAATTTTATTAACTCTTGAGGTGATAAATCACCATCTGAATAGTTGGTATGAGTATGCATATCTATTATTTTTTTACTTTTTCTATATGGATTAATCACTTTATCTAAATATATTCTATTTAGTGTTTCTATTGCTAAATTATCTTCATATTCTTCCATATCGTAATAAATTTCACCAGCAGTTTTTCCCATTAACTATCATCTCCTTAATATTAGTTTTTTGCCTTTTTCAGCAACTTCTACATTTTCAAAGTTTTGTTTTGCTTCTTCTAAATATAATCTTTTATCTTCTTCAGGCCAAAAATGAGTTAATAATAATTTTTGTGCATTAGATTTACTTGCCAAAATACCAGCTTCATAAGCAGTCATGTGGGTTTTACTATTAGCATTATGTTTTTGTAAAAAGGAGCTTTCACAAATTATTAAATCAGCATCTTTACAAAAATTTACTAAATTACCTAAATTAGTTGTGCCAATATCAGAAGTATATATTATTTTAAAATCTTTACTTTGTAATTTAACCATATAGGATTCAATAGTATGTGAGTTGTTATCTTCAAAAGTTATATCTAAATCATCAATAAGAAATGAACAAGAATTATCTATATCATAATAATCTGAATAACTTTCATTATTTGAAGTAATTGATGCTTTATTAAATCCAATATCATTTTTAGGTAAATATATATTTATTTTTTTATCAAGTAGTCCTAAATTATGATAAACATAAGAAGCATATTGTAAAGCACCTAAATCACCAAAATGGTCTTTATGGTAGTGAGTAATAATTACATTTAAATCTTTTAAATCGTTAGGAAAATTTAATAATCTTGTTATACCATTTCCACAATCTAATAATATTTTTTTGCTATTATATTCAACTAAAAATCCGGGACAATTCATATTTCCTTTTGTATAAGGTGATATTGTTCCAAGTGGTGTAATTATTATTTTACTCATCTTATCAAACTCCTTTTCTTTACCAACATTCTTTCTCTAACTATTGGATCTACATATCTTGAAATATCTTTACCAAGATTAAGTACTTCTTTAACCATGCTTGATGATACAAATTGATATTCTTTATCTGCAAATAGGCAAATTGTATTTACTTTATTATCTGATATTTCCTTATTCATTTGTTGTAATTGAACTTCATAATCATAATCACTTAAACTTCTAAGCCCTCTAATAATTGCTTTACACTCATTAAGTAGAGCAACATCAACTGCAGCACCACTAGCAGAAATAACTTTTACATTATTCATTCTTTGATATAATTCTTTAATTATTTCCATTCTTTCTTCTAGTGTAAATAATCCCGATTTTTTTAAAGGATTTTGCATAACTGCAATTATTACTTCATCAAATAAATCACTTGCTTGTTCAACAATATTCATGTGTCCTTTAGTCATTGGATCAAAACTTCCTGGGTATAAAACTTTTGTCATAATGATTTCACCAACCTTTTAACTATTTCTTTATCATTTGTTTTTAAAACATAATCAAAAGCACTTTCATCAAATTCAATACTTGCTTTTTCTCTTAAATCAAATGCTTCTTCAGATATGTTATCTCTTTTCATTGCTCTTTGCTTTCTAATTTCATATGGGATATCTAAAAATATTTTTATATCACACATATCAAAGTATTTTGAAATTGATAATAATAACCAATCTAGAATTATTATTTTTCCTTTGTGAAGATTTAAAAAGTTATCAATTTCTATTTGCATATATTTCCATGTAATATTGGATAATTTATTCATTTCATTTCTTGAATCAAAAACTATTTCTCCAAGTTTTTTTCTATCAACATTATTTTCTTTAACAACAGATTCTCCGAATGAACTTACTAATTCTTCTTGAACTTCAGGTAATAATAAAACTCTGTGTCCTACCTTATCAATATCTAAATGTATTGCCTTATTATCTGTTAATTCTATGATTTGATTTGCTAGTGTACTTTTACCGCAACCTGACTTACCACAAATACCTATAATCATACTTTCCCTCCAATCTACTTGTATTATATTACATTTTTTGATATAATTAAAATACATATTAATTATGTTTGTCATAACGGGAGGTTATTATGAATATAGACTTTGAATTATATAGAATTTTTTATGTAGTAGCAAACCACTGCAATATTACTAAAGCAAGTGAAGAATTAAGTATATCCCAACCTGCAATAAGTAAATCAATTAAAAATCTAGAAGAACAATTAGGTGGTCAATTATTTGTTAGAACTAAACGAGGTGTTGTTCTTACTGAAGAAGGAAAAGAGTTTTATAATTATATAAAACAAGCAATTGAGTATATTAATAATGCTGAAAATAAATTTACCGATTTAATTAATCTAGAAACAGGGTGTATAAAAATTGGTATCAGTACAACACTGACAAAAGAATTTTTACTTCCATATTTAGAAGAATTTCGTTCATTATATCCTAAAATAGATATACAAATAATAACTAATTTAACTTCTGATTTGATGCCAAAATTAAGAAATGGATTAATAGATATTGTAATCTTAAACTTAAATGATAAAAATTATGGTAACGATATTGATATTATTAAATGTAGGAAGATAAATGATTGTTTTGTAGTAAATAATAAATATAAGGATTTAACTCTTAAAGAAGTGTCTATAAAAGAGTTAAATAATTATCCTTTAATTTTACAAGCAAAAGGATCAAATACTAGAGAATTTTTAGATAATATAGCAAGAGAAAATGAAGTTGTTCTTAAACCAAATATTGAATTAGCAAGTTATTCATTAGTAGTTGAATTTTCTAAAATTGGTCTTGGTATTGGATATGTAACTAAAGAATATATTAAAGAGGCAATTAAAAATAAAGAATTATATGAATTAAAATTAAAAGAAAAAATTCCTAGTAGATATATAGGAATTGCATTATCAAAAAATCATGTGCCTAATTTTAGCACAAAAAGACTTATTGAAATAATTAAGAAAAATTCATTTTAACTAAAAAGGATTTCAATTTTGATTTGAAATCCTTTTTATTCTTTTGTAACCAAATAAATATCTTTTGCGTCAATACCATCTGATAAATATAATTGTGGGGTTTGTTCCTCTGGAATCTCATATAGTTTTAATGCTACTATTGCTTGTTGAAATGCTTTTTCTAAAGATAACCCAAAACCAATCGAAGAGTACAATTGCGAAGCAAAAACAATGGCAGCTTGATCACCAATAGGATTATTCATTCCAATAGATGCTTCAATATTATCTACTATTTTTTCAGATATAATTGATGAAAAGCAATTATTTAATACTACTAATCTAAGGTTATCTGATGATGCATTAATTAATTCAACTAATGCATCCATACTTAGTAATTTTGGTTTATCATTGTTATCTTGAAATACTAATTTACCATCAGAAGTACCATGACCACTAAAATGTAATATAGTTGGATTAACTTCATTAATGTATTGAAGCAAATCAGTAATCCTAGTTGCCCATCTTGTTTGGAATGATATAGAATCTCTTTTTAAAGATTTTTGGATAGATTCATGTATTTCTCTTGCTTCTTTTTCTAATTTTAATTTTTGCTTTTGCTTTGTATTTCCATCATCATCTACAAATTCAATATCAGGATTAGAAGCAATAAATAAAATATTAATCTTTTCTTTAGCATCTTTTAATTTATTAACTTCACTTATAAGCCTATTTTGATTTTCTTTTTGAATAGATAAATCAAGTGATAAATTATCCATTACCATCTTTCTTTGACGTTCTATTTGCTTATATTCATCGTCTTTAGCTTTACTTAACCTTTGTTCCTCTCTTAATAATTCTTTTTCTTTATTTGCTATTTTTTTATCATATTCAGTTATTTTCTTTTCTGCTTCAGTTTTCTTTTTGTTTTCTCGTTCTATTTCATTCATCCTACTTTTAAGTGCAGAAGCTGATTTTGTTGAATTTGCTTGCTTAGTTGCTGACAATATTTTTTTACTACAATCACTAACAATGTTTACATATCTTACTCTATCTGTTTTTAATCTCGATATTTCATCTTTTTTTCTTCTAACTGAACTTTCATACATTGCAACTAACGACATTTTATACCTCCTTTTAAAGAAATAATTACAATATCTATTTTATCACAAAAACAATACTATTATCGTTCAAAATCATCTTTTTCTTTACTCAAATCTAATTCTTCAATGTCATCCTCATCTAAAACATTATCTTCATACATATCATTAACAACATCAATATATTTATCATCTTTATCATACCAACTATGAAGTTTACTATGTAAGAACGATATTAGTTTTTCAAACTTATCTTTCCAATATTCAAGAGTATTTTTTAAATCGTTGATTTTAGATTTTAAAAATGATATTTCATTATCTTTTTCTCTAATGGTATCGTTTAAAGTCTTAACTCTTAAATTAAGTGCCTCATTATTTTCAGTTAAAATTTTAATCTTATTGTTTTTATCTTTTAATTGTTCATGGGCATTTACTAACGTATTAGATAAAGATTGTATTTTATCATATTCTTTATTAGTATTATCTACTTGTTCGATAAAGTCGATAAAAGAATCTTTATCTTCTTTTGATATAATATAATTATCTTTATTTAATTTAGATACTTTTAGTTTATCAATTTTATCTTTTATATCTTTGGAGTTTTGCTTTAACTCTGAAGATTTTTTATTTGCTTGTTTTAAGGTTTCAGTATTCTTTTCAATTTGTTTTTTTATTTCAATATAGTTATCCATATCAGATACATGAATATCACGATTTCTACCTTTTTGTTTTTGCTTTAAAGTAGAATCTAAACTATATATTTGGTTAAATTCTTCAATACATAAAGTTCTCATTTTATCTTGTAATCTTATTAGAGATTCTTTGGTAAATACATCAGATTTACCAACTTGTTTTTCCATACCATTTTTATTTTTATATTTTATTGGAACTCCGACAATATGTAAATGTGGACTTGTTTCATCATAATGGATTATTGCACTAGCTACTTTAAAGTTGGGAACCAATAATTCTAAATCATCAACCTGTCTTTTATAAACTTCTGACATTTTCTTTTTAAAGTTTTCATCTTTCGTATCCCAATATTCTTTATCTCCAAGTTCTAAAATAATTTCACAGGCGAGATCCTTTTTCTCATTATTAGATACATTATCAAAATAGTTATCTATCATACGACTAGGTCTAGATTGTTTTGAATTATATTCTAATCTTACTTCTTCAAACTCACTTAAATATAGTTCTTTTACATCATCAAGTGGAGAAGAAGTTCCTCTAACTATTTCTATTAGTTCTTGCTCATTATCATATTTCCTATAATTATGTTTATCTACTTTTGATAATTGTCTTACATTTTGAATAGCATTATTTGGTAAAGAAGTTGTTCCACTTAAATTATTTTTACCATTTTGTTTAGATATATTTTTTCTATTTTTATCACTACCTAAATGTAGGGAATAAGCGAGTTCTGACATAGTTTTCCTCCTTTCTAGAAGTGACCACTTGAGTGGTCATTTTGGTCATCCAAAATTTCTAACCCCCTAGGAATTTTGTACGTTCCATACAAAATATCCAGTGGGCTAAGGTTTAACACCTTAGAATCCGTTTACTTTATTTCGTAATAACCAAAACTTCGTAATGGTTAAAACTACATAAAGTATTAATTTTTAAATTGCTATCGCCACTTACAAAATTACTTTGTAATTTCATAACGTGTTATTAGACATGTCCAATAACACGTTTTATCAGACAAAAATTATTATCAGACATTTTAATTAAGAAGTATTGATA
>ERZ808240.4261-NODE-4261-length-12873-cov-5.048369_pt1 | contig 12873 bp, 14 predicted proteins | sample MGYA00521084_ERZ808240 | MGnify/ENA primary metagenome ERZ808240 (study PRJEB31516, sample SAMN03275571) | gut metagenome | biome: mammalia-associated habitat; material: feces | host: Papio cynocephalus | place: Kenya | collected 2012-08-06 ... | reverse complement strand
ACAAGAAAAAGAGGCTGCTGCACTCGTTTTTTTCCTTGTGCAACAGCCCCTTTGCTATGAAGGAAATTATTCGATGCCGGTGACCTTATAATCCTGTGCCTCGACAGCATTCTTCAGGGTGTCGTCGGCGACATCGGCGGTCAGAGTGACGATAGCAGTGCCGGCCTCGTGGCTGACAACGGCCTCGCTGACCTCAGGCAGAGCCTCGAGAGCCTTCTTGACGCGAGCCTCGCAGTGGCCGCACATCATGCCTTCAACATGCAGGGTCTTTTTCATGGAATTGTCCTCCTTATTGACAGGTGCCGAAGTGGTTTCGGCGGTATTTTCAGCCGCTGTCGGCTGTGCGGAGACAGTCGGCAGAGCGGTAGACTGGGTTTTGGATTTGAGCGGATGGTCGTGCTTGGTGCTGTGCAGGTCGAACAGGTTCAGACGCAGGGCGTTGCTGACGACGCAGAAGCTCGACAGGCTCATGGCGGCGGCACCGAACATCGGGTTCAGGGTCAGGCCGAAGGGGATGAACACACCGGCGGCCAGAGGGATGCCAATAATGTTGTAGATGAACGCCCAGAACAGGTTCTCGTGGATGTTGCGCAGGGTGGCACGGCTCAGACGAATCGCCGCCGGAACGTCCGACAGCTTGGAGTTCATCAGGACGACGTCGGCCGCGTCAATGGCGACGTCGGTGCCTGCGCCGATGGCAATACCGGTATCGGCACGGGTCAGGGCAGGGGCATCGTTGATGCCGTCGCCGACCATCGCCACCTTGCCGGACTTCTGCAATTCACGGATGACCGCTTCTTTTCCGTCGGGCAGGACACCGGCGATGACCTCATCCACACCGGCCTGCTTGCCGATGGCGTTTGCGGTGCGCTGGTTATCGCCGGTCAGCATGACGACCCGGATACCCATGCCCTGCAGCTCGCGGATGGCACGGGGACTGTCTTCCTTGATGGTGTCAGCCACGGCGATGACGCCCAGCAGACGGCCTGCGCCGCCAAAGAAGAGGGGCGTCTTGCCCTCGTTCGAGAGGGCGGCGGCCTTGGCCGCCAGAGATTCCGGAATATGGACTTTCGTCTCAATAAAGCTCAGGTTGCCGCCGAAAATTTCTTTTCCATCCAGCTTTGCGGACAGGCCGTTGCCGGGCAGGGCGGTGAAGTCGGTGACTTCGGGTGCATCCATCTCGTGGGCGGTGGTGTAGGCCAGAACTGCCTTTGCAAGCGGATGCTCGCTCTTCTGCTCGAGGGCAGCGGCCAGCGTCAGCAGCTCCTCTTCCGTTACACCGTCAGCCGGGAGCAGATCGGTGACTTTGGGCTCACCGCTGGTGATGGTGCCAGTCTTGTCCAGTGCAACGATTTCAGTGCGTCCGGCGGCTTCGAGGGAAGCGGCAGTTTTGAATAGGATGCCATTCTTTGCGCCGAGGCCATTGCCGACCATGATAGCAACCGGCGTTGCCAGACCCAGTGCGCAGGGGCAGCTGATGACCAGCACCGAAATGCCGCGTGCCAGTGCATAGCCTAGCTCATGACCCAGCAGCAGCCAGACGATGGTCGTCAGAACAGCGATGGAGATAACAGTCGGCACGAAGAAACCGGACACGGTATCGGCAATTTTTGCGATGGGAGCTTTGGTCGCGGCGGCGTCGCTGACCATTTTGATGATCTGCGCCAACGTGGTGTCCTCGCCGACACGGGTCGCCTGACACCGCAGGAAGCCGGACTGGTTGGTGGTAGCGGCAGAAACTTTGTCGCCTTCGGCCTTGTCGACCGGGATGCTCTCGCCGGTCAACGCGCTTTCGTTGACCGCACTGGAACCCTCCAGAACGATACCATCCACGGGTACATTCTCACCGGGGCGGACAACAAAGATATCGCCCTTCTGTACCTGCTCAATGGGGACGACCACCTCAGCACCCTCACGCAGGAGCGTTGCGGTTTTCGGCGCAAGCTTCATCAGGCTCTTCAAAGCGTCGGTCGTCTTGCCCTTGGAGCGTGCCTCGAGCATCTTGCCCACGGTGATGAGGGTCAGGATCATGGCGGCGGACTCAAAATAGAACTCCATCATATAGTGCATGACAAGTTCCTCGTTGCCGTCCACCTGCGCGCGCGTCATGGCGAACAGGGCGTAAGTGCTCCACACGAAGCTTGCCATCGAGCCGAGGGCGACCAGCGTGTCCATGTTGGGTGCGCCGTGGATGAGGCCCTTGAAGCCGTTGATGAAGAACTTCTGGTTGATGACCATCACGATACCGGCCAGCAGCAGCTGGACGAGGCCCATTGCGACGTGGTTGCCGTCAAACCAGTGGGGGAGCGGCCAGCCCCACATCATGTGCCCCATCGAAAAGTACATCAGCACGAGCAGAAAGCCCAGCGATGCAATGAGCCGCCGTTTCAGTTTGGGGGTTTCATGGTCGGCCAGAGCGTCAAGATCGGCACTGGTGGACGACGCCTGCGCCGCACCGGATGCCTTGGGGCTTGCGCCGTAACCGGCGTCCTGCACGGCTTGGATGATGGCGGCGGAGGTCGCGGTGCCCTCGACGCCCATCGAGTTTGTCAGCAGGCTGACCGAGCAGCTGGTGACGCCCGGTACCTTTTTGACTGCTTTTTCCACCCGGGCAGAGCAGGCCGCGCAGCTCATGCCGGTGACATTATACTGTTCCATTTGCAGTTCCTCCGAATGGAATTTAGGATACCCCGGAAGGGGGTCATTTCATGAGTTTTGGCAGCAGCTTGAGCAATTCGTCCAGTTTTTCATCGCTGCCATCACGCAGGTCGTCGGCAACGCAGGTGCGGATGTGCTGACCCAGCAGCTCCTTCGTGAAACTGTTCAGTGCGGAATTCGCCGCTGCTACCTGTACAAGAATGTCGGCGCAGTAGACGTCTTTCTCGACCATGCCGCGAATGCCCCGGATCTGACCCTCGATGCGGTTCAGCCGATTGATGAGACTCTTGTATTCCTCCGGGCTCCGCTTTTTGTGGCGGCAGCAGCTGGAAGGCTCATTTGTGTCGGTGTCGACAGGCATCCCACAGCAGGAAAGGGAAGGGCTTTCCTCCTTTTCGGTCGAACAGTGCGGACAGGACTCAGTCATCTGTCAAAACTCCTTTCTAAAAAACAATTCCATCAAATTACCCTTGGGGGGTATCTTTGACGCCCTCATTCTAGCACAGTTTGTCCGACTAGACAAGTAAGAATTGAAAATATAAATGTTAATTTTTTGTGAACCAATTTTCACTTGAAAAGTAACCATAAAAATAACCGGGTCTTACAGTTTGGATTCAAAGGCTTTATGCCGTGAATCCAGACCGCAGGGCCCGGTAGTTTTCGGAAAAGTAGACTTTATTCGGTTTGTGCAGAGTCGACCGACCTGCCAAAGGCTCCCACTCTGGGGGAGCTGTCACCGTAGGTGACTGAGAGGGTTATTAAACGCAGAACTTGCTCATGAACGCAATATCGCTTGCGGCACGGGCAGGAACTGCCTCTTCCCGGAGGACAGGCAGAACTTCCTGCGGCATCTGGCGCAGCATATCAAAGCCGCCTGCATAGTCTATGCAGGAGTCCTCGAGGCTGGTGGAATAGAGCGTTCCGTCGGGTTTGAAGTTCTGGCCCTTAAAGTGGACGGCAACGATCTTGTCACCATACCAATTGCCGACTTTGTCCCACAGCCGACGCTGTGCGTCCACTGAGGCGTTTTCAGGGCCGACATAGTTCGCGAGGTCGCAGATAATGCGCAGGTTGGGGCTTGCGATGGTATCCAGAACCATCTTGACGGCCTCAGGGGTGTTCATGGCGTGGTAATAGACGCACTCCACTGCAAACAGCACACCCTGTTCCTCGCAGGCAGGCAGGATCTCGCCCAGACTGCGAAGAAGAGCTTCCTGCGCTTCCTTCCGGGTCACAGTGGGCTGCTTTGCCATGTTGGTGGTTTCGCTGCCCATGCAGCCTGCGTTCAGGGTCTTGGCGACCTGAATTTGGCTCAGAATCTTTGCGACCTCGGCTTTGCGGCGGTCTTCGTCGGCGTAGCTCAGTTCGACATAGGTACCGTCCACGGCAATGGATACGCCGCTTTTCTTGACGGCTGCATTGGTGGCCGCTACCAGTTCCGGAGTCACGTCGGAATAGCTCTTGACACCCTCGATGGCTTTGGTGTAGGCCAGCTGGGTGCAGCGGAAACCGGCGTTGCCGATGGAGGTGAGCAGCGTTTCGGGGTCGTAGCGACCGAAATCGTGGCCGCGCGCACCGATAATAAACTTGGACATGATCTACCTCCGTTTTTAACCGAAAATGCGTTCCGCAAACATACCGAACTCCTTGCCCCACCAATACCAGTCGTGAGAAACGTCGCCGCCCCAGACTTCGAGGTGAGCAGGCAGATTCTGGTCTTTCAGCGCATCCGCCAGCAGCTGGGTGTCGTCCAGTGCGTCACCCTCGTAACTGCCCTGACCTGCACAGAGAATCATGCGGTTCTCATCGGCCTTGCCAAGGGTCTTCTTGTCAAGGATGCCGTCTTCACGCAGGGTGAGGATAGGGCTGTTGCGGAGAACAAGGTCGTCGTTCTTATCACCGAAGAACCGGGAGAGGTCGTACAGACCGGACAGGCCGATGACACCGGCAAACAGCTCCGGACGGCGCAGGCGGCAGTTGACGGCCTGATATGCGCCTGTGTCCACACCGGCACACCAGAGCTTCGGCGCAGAGGTTTCGACCTTAGCATCCTTCTCGGTGGGTTCGGCCTTTGCCGAGACGGTCAGTTCAAGGATACGAGGAGCCAGTTCGGTGGTGAGGTAGAGGAAATACTTTTCCTGCATCTCAGCCCGGCGGCGGAGAGGGGCATCACCGGCCAGCAGGCTCTCGGCGTCGATGCTGTCGGCGCAGAAGAGCTGTACCTTGCCGGAGTTCAGCAGCTGTGCCGCGGCCTCAGGCATCCCGTTGTTCTCCCAGTCATAGAAACGGCCGCCCCGTGCCGGCAGAGCCAGCACCGGCACACCGCCGTGACCGTAAACTTTGAATTCCATGTCGCGGCCAAGCACCGCGCTCCGCTCTTTGTAGTAGGTTCCTTCCATCGGTACATCCTCCTCAGACAAATTGATTGCGCTGTGGGTCATATTCGTACCCGACAGCGGACAGTTTTGCACAGATCGCGGTCTTATCCTCGTCCAGGTCGTCGCACAGGGCGTCCAGACTGGGATAAAAATCGCGCAGCTTCATGTTTAAAAAGCTCAAAAGCAGGATGGGATCGCCGGGCAGTGCCATAGAATCGTAACCTCCCTGAAAAAATGATAACAAAAAAGCCGGCCACTCGACAAAGTGACCGGCAACATGCAGCAACTTAGACAGCGCGGGTAACTTTGCCAGCGCGCAGGCAACGAGAGCATGCGTAGATATACTTGGGAGAACCCTCAACGACAGCCTTGACACGGCGGACGTTCGGCTTCCAGGTACGGTTGGAACGGCGATGAGAGTGGGAAACCTTGATACCGAAGGTAACACCCTTGCCGCAGCATTCACACTTAGCCATGATACTTGCACCTCCTAGCAGTGAAGTAAGGAATTCAAAATAATCAGCTTAATTATTCTAGCAGAATTTGCAGGAAAATGCAAGGGGAAATTTGATTTTTCTCGGAAAATTTTTAGAAAAGCGAAACCCTTGCCGAACTATGGAAAAAATAGTACAATAGACGCATACAAAACCGCAACAAGGAGAACGACATGACCGCACAGGGAATCTACTACCTTATCCGCGCACTGGTGACAGTGATCGCTATCCCGTTCCACGAGGCAGGCCACGCACTGGCAAGCTGGCTGCTGGGAGATCCGACCGCAAAGAGGGAAGGAAGGCTCTCACTGAACCCATTCCGGCATTTTGACCTCTGGGGCACTCTCTGCATGATCTTTGTGGGCGTGGGCTGGGCAAAACCGGTCTCCACTGATCCGAGAAATTTCAAAAATCCCAAACTCGGCATGGCACTCACAGCTCTGGCCGGGCCGGTGGCAAACCTTCTGCTGGCATATCTGGCGATGGTGGTCTGGAAAATTATGTACTACTGGGCGGATGTCACTACTGTGACGGTTTTCGCGGCCCGGTTTCTCCAATACTTAGTTTATATGGATGTCGCACTGGCGGTATTCAACCTCATCCCAGTGCCGCCGCTGGATGGCAGCCGGGTGCTGCTGGCCGTCCTGCCCGAAGATCTCTACTTTGGCTTGATGAAGTACGAACGTGTCATTATGGTCGTGCTGTTGGCAGCGGTCTGGGGCGGCTTCCTCGATACGCCGCTGAGCATCCTGAACAACGCCGTTTGGAACCTGCTGGACGCTGGTACGGGATTTATTGATAACATCGCGTATTCGGCCTACTACGCAAGCATCGGGACGGTGATCTGATGGCAGAAGAATTGACTTTTCGGCTTGAGGATTTTGAAGGCCCGTTGGAATTGCTGCTGACGCTGGTGACAAAGCACAAGATGGATTTGCACAACATCCCTATCCTGACCCTCATCGACCAATATACGCAGGCGGTGGAACGGGCACAGGCGGAAGACCCGGATATTGCGAGCAGCTTTATCGAGATGGCGGCGCACCTCGTCGAGATGAAAAGCTATCTGCTCCTGCCGCGCAGCGAAGAGGGCGAGCGGATGAAGCAGGAACTCACCGGTCGACTTATTGAATATGACCAGTGCCGCAAAATGGCCGCAAGGCTCTTGAAACGAGGCGAGCAGACTGCGAATTTTGTACGGCAGCCTATTGAAGTAGACTGGGATATGACTTACGATCTGCATCATTCACCGCAGGTGCTGGCGGACTGCTGGCAAAGCCTGATGGGAAAGACTACCTTTCGCAGGGAACCGACACAGGAACAGTTTGAACCGCTGGTGTCCGCGCCCATCGTGTCGGTCAGCAGCCGGGTCGTGTACATTTTACGGCGTCTGCTGACCGGCGGCGTCCAGAAGATGCAGCAGCTGTTCTCCCGGCGGCAGAGCCGAAGCGCGAATGTCGCGACCTTTCTGGCCTTGCTGGAACTGGTGCGCGGTGGGCGCATCCAGCTGGGAGACACCGGTGAGCTGAACATCCAGCGTGGTCATCTGGAACGGACAAAGGAGACGAAATGAACGCTAAACAGATTCGCGCCTCGGTAGAGGCGATGCTTTTCGCAGCTGCAGACCCGATTTCGGCTGACAAACTGGCGCAGGCCGTTCAGCTGCCGCAGACCAGCGTGGAGACTGCACTAGAAGAACTCCACACCCGGTACGAACGAGAAGACAGCGGTCTTTGCCTGCTCCATTTGGATACCCGATGGCAGCTGGCAACCAAGACACAATTTGCAGGCTGTATCCGCCGTCTTCTGGATGCACGCAAGTCGGTTCCGCTTGGCCCGGCAGCGATGGAGACCCTGACCATTATCGCTTACAATCAGCCCGTTTCCCGTGCGTTCATCGAGCAGGTACGCGGCGTGGACTCTTCGTCTACGGTATCCAGTCTGCTGGAAAAAGGACTCATTGAGGAAGCAGGACGTCTTGACCTGCCGGGCCGTCCGGTCAGCTTTAAAACGACTGATGTTTTTCTGCGTTCATTTGGTCTGTCTACTCTGGAAGACCTTCCGCCGGTGCATTCAGAAGATCCGGAAGAGGGGGCAGGAGCATGAGCGTCGTCCTCTCGATTTTGGGTTTTCTCGGCAGTGTGCTGCTCTTTCTGTTAAAAGTAGTCGGCATCCTGCTGTTGGTGGCCTTAGTGCTGGCATTGTTGCTGCTTCTTTGCCCGTTCTGCGCGGACGTCAGCTGGGAGAACAGCGTATTTACGGTCAAAGCCGGTGCGCTGGGGATCACCTTTCCAGTCTTTCAATACCCGAAACCGGAAACGCCTGCGAATCCTGAACCGCCCAAAGGCATCCGTGGAAAACTGAAAGCGAAATTCTCGGCATGGCGTGCGGAGCGCAAACGGAAAAAGGCTGAAAAGAAAGCGGCTCAGAAGCCCAAACCTGAAAAGCGGCCTGCAACGCCCCGAAAAAAAGCAAAACTGACCCTCCACATCGTCTGCGTTATTCTAAAAGGTGCAGGAAAGCTCGTCCGGGCGGTGTTTGGTGCATTGAAATTCACGAAAATCAGGGTTTGTCTCGGCGTCCGCGGCGATGACCCGGCCGAAGCTGCCCGAACCTATGGCAAGTTGAACGCATGGCTTTATACCTCGCTGGGTTTCCTTGATCGGTTCGTTTACCTCGACTTTGAAGAGCTGCGTCTCCTGCCTGACTTCGGCAGTGCGGAACCTACCGTGCAGGACAGGGTGTCTTTCCACGTCTCCACACAGGCACTTTTTATCCTCATCGCCGCCTTGCGCGTTTTTTATGAATTCTGGCGTGAAAAGATACTGGACGTGTTTATATAAGTTGTGCTACAATAACACTATATGGTGCGTTCGTTTCCCTGCAAGATCAGGAGCAGGGAAGTTTAGATACCGCAAATATCTGAAAAAACAAGGAGGCCGATTTTATGGCTGAGCATCCCATCCAAGGTTTAATGAACGTCACAATGGACAAGATCCGTCAGATGACGGATTCCAACACCATCATCGGCAAGCCCATCAAGACCGACGACGGCACGACCATCCTGCCGGTGTCGAAAGTCTCATTCGGGTTCGCTTCCGCAGGCACTGATTTTGATGGCAAAAATGCCGCCAATAAAGACCTGTTCGGCGGTGGTTCTGGTGCAGGTGTGAACATTCAGCCTGTGGCGTTCCTCGTTGTCAAGGATGGCAGCGTGCGCACTATCCAGTTGTCGGACGGCAACAATACGATCGACCGCGCTCTGACGATGGTGCCGGAACTTATCGAAAAGGTCAGCGCACTGCTGAAAAAAGATGAGGGAAAGGCAGAGAGCGAAGAAGCAAAAGGGGAGTAAGGCTCTTCCCACAGTTTGAGTGCCGGGAGGCACACAAGGAGATTGATTATGGCAGAAGAACGTATTCAAAAGATCATGAGTGAGCAGGGTCTGTGCAGCCGCCGTGCGGCCGAACAGATCATTGCAGAAGGACGTGTCAAGGTCAACGGACACCCGGCCAAGGTTGGTGACAAGATGGACCCGAACCGGGATGTGCTGCATGTGGATGATGAGCGCATCTATATCCAGAAGGATCAGAAGCTCTATTACCTCGCCCTGTACAAGCCGCGCGGTTATGTCACCACCGCCAGCGATGAGCTGGGCCGCAAGACGGTCATGGACCTCGTGTCGGATATCCCGGCACGCCTGTATCCGGTCGGCCGTCTCGATAAGGACAGTGAGGGTCTGCTGCTGATGACGAACGACGGAGCCTTTGCGCAGGCGGTCACTCATCCGTCCGGCGGCATCTCGAAGCTCTACCGTGTCACGGTTCAGCCCCGTGCGGATGAAGCACAGATCTTAAAGCTCAGCTCCGGCGTCGTGCTGGATGACGGTACCAAGACCATGCCCTGCGCGATCAATGTCGTCACTGATGAGCCGGGCCGTACCGTCATGGAGATGACCCTGAAAGAGGGCAAGAACCGCGAGATCCGCCGGATGTGCGAGACGGTCGGCCTTGAGGTCGTCCGCCTGAAGCGGAATGCCGAAGGCGTTGTCAAGCTGGGAATGCTCCAGCCCGGCAAGTACCGTGAACTGAGCAAAGCGGAAGTGGCCGGCCTGCGTGCCGCTGCCGCAAAGGGCCGCGCACAGACCCGTTCGGCATCGCTCCAGTCTAAAGCTGCTGACCGTCGTCCTCGCGGCCCGGTCAGTCATGCAAATTCCGCCCAGCGGAAGAAGAAATAAGCATTATGCCCGAAAGTTTCACTGATTTGCCCGGGAAAGTGTCTTTCTCTGAAAAAAAGGAATGGCACAGACCCTTGAGAATTAAGGAAAATTAAGGTATAATATATCTAATTTTGAAAGCTCACACAGACAAGCAGGAGGTCTTACCATGGCTTCAAAGAGTAACAAAGGAGAAATCCTCGCCAAGTTTTTCGACGACGGGGAGTATACCGCACTGTTTGCGGACGGCGCGGTGAGCGCAGCCTGCGGCTATGCGGCTGGTCAGCAGGCTTACGCTGTTTATCAGAACGGCGAGGCTGTTACCGTTAAGGATGTTGAAAAGAACATCAAGGTTCTGGAAATGGCAGCTCAGACGGGCTGCCCGGTCGTTACGTTCTATAACTCGGTCGGCGCAAAGCTGGCTGAGGGTCTGGACGTTCTGACTGCGAGCGCAAAGCTCAACGCTGCCATCGCAAAGGTGTCCGGCGTCGTGCCTCAGGTCGCAGTCGTTCTGGGCGTCTGCGGCGGCACCAGCGCACTGAGCGCAGCCAACGCAGATGTCTGCGTCATGGCAGAGGATGCAGAGCTGTTCTTCACCGCTCCGTTCACCGCTGCTGCTAAGGGCGACAAGGTCGCTGATGCTGGCACTGCTGCCGCTGCTGCTAAGGCTGGCGTTGCTGCCATCGTCGTTCCGACTGCTGCCGACGCTGCAGAGAAGGCTGCTCACATTGTGGGTCTGCTGCCTGCAAACAACCTGACTGGCCCGGCCATCTTTGAGTTCGAGCAGCCCACCGCCGTTCTGAAGGCTGGTGCCGCTTCCGAGAAGGCAGCTGCTGCCCTCATTGATAAGGACAGTGCGGTTGAGCTGTACGCTGGCTTCGGCAAGAACGTCTACACCGCATTCGCTACCATCGGCGGCAACGCTGTCGGTATCGTGGCGACCGGCGAGGAGCTGTGCCACAACTGTGTCGCAAAGGCTTCCCGTTTCGTCCGCCTGTGCGATGCGTTCAGCGTTCCCGTGCTGACCATCGTGGACACCAAGGGCTTCGTTCCCAGCTCTACCGATGATATCGCTGGCGGCATCCGTGAGGCTGCCCGTCTGGCTGCTACTTATGCGGACGCAACCACCGCAAAGGTCGCTCTCATCGCTGGTAAGGCTGTCGGCCCGGTCTACACCGCTCTGGCAAATGCCGACCTGAAGATCGCTGTCAACGGCTGCACCATCAGCGCACTGGAGCCGAATGCCGCTGTTTCTGTCCTGTACAAGGAAGAGATCGACGCATCTGACAACATCATCGCTGCTACCAACGCTAAGGCGGCTGCATACGCTGCAGAGGTTTGCAGTGCATCCAACGCTGTCGCTTCCGGCGCAGCTGACATGATCTGCGATGCTGCAAATGCACGCGCAAGCGTCGTTGCTGCCTTCGAGCTGCTCAGCACCAAGCGTGCAGCCCGTCTGCCCAAGAAGCACGGCAACATGGCTCTGTAAGATCTTCGGACGTTACATATAAAGATAGAACGAAAAACGAACTGATTCTGTTCAGGAGGATTCTTCCATGAAGTACTACAATATTACCGTCAATGGCGTTGCTTACAGCGTCTCCGTCGAGGAGACTGCAGCTGGTGCTGCACCGGTCGCTGCTGCTCCTGTTGCCGCTCCGGCAGCTCCCAAGGCTCCGGCTGCTGCTCCGGCACCTGCAGCTGCTCCTGCTGGTGCAGCTGGTGCTGTCTCCGTTAAGGCTCCCATGCCCGGCAACATTCTGGATGTCAAGGTCAAGGCTGGCGATTCCGTCAAGGCTGGCGACGTTCTGGCGATCCTCGAGGCTATGAAGATGGAGAACGAGATCGTTGCTCCGCAGGACGGCACCGTTGCGTCCGTCAACGTCAACAAGGGCGACACCGTCAACTCCGGTGACGTTCTGGTTTCCATGAACTAAGGGAGAGGTGACAACCATGGCGAAAAAGCCGATTAAAGTTACCGAGGTCGTCCTGCGTGATGCTCACCAGTCTCTGCTGGCGACCCGTATGACTATGGACGAGATGCGTCCGATCCTGCCCGAGATGGACAAGATCCCTTATTTCTCTGTCGAGTGCTGGGGCGGTGCTACGTTTGATAGCTGCATCCGCTTCCTCGATGAGGATCCGTGGGAGCGTCTGCGCATCCTGCGCAAGGAGCTGCCCCATCAGAAGCTGCAGATGCTGTTCCGCGGCCAGAACATGCTGGGTTACCGCCCCTACGCTGATGACGCTGTCGAGTATTTCGTACAGAAGTCCGTTGCAAACGGCATCGACGTCATCCGTATCTTCGATGCACTAAATGATCCGCGCAACCTGCAGACTGCGATTAAGTCCGCTAATAAGGAAGGCGCACATGTTCAGGGTTGCATCAGCTATACCCTGAGCCCCGTTCATAACAACGAGTACTATGTCAAGTACGCCAAGACCCTCGAGGAGATGGGTGCAAACTCCATCTGCATCAAAGATATGGCTGGCCTGCTGACTCCGTACACTTGCTATGATCTGGTCTCCGAGCTGAAGAAGACCCTGAGCATCCCTGTTGACATCCACAGCCACTACACCGCTGGTCTGGCTTCCATGTCTCTGCTGAAGGGCATCGAGGCCGGCGCAGATATCGTCGATACCGCTATGAGCCCCTTGAGCTGCGGCACCAGCCACATGGCAACTGAGAGCCTCGTCGCTGCCCTGCAGGGCACTGATTACGACACCGGCCTTGACCTCAAGCAGCTGAATGTCGTCCGCGCATACTTCGCAAAGCTGCGCGAGAAGTACATCGCAAACGGCCAGATTAGCCCGAAGTCTCTGGGCGTCGACGCAAACACCCTGCTGTATCAGGTGCCGGGTGGCATGTTCTCCAACATGCTCAAGCAGCTGAAGGACGCAGGCAAAGAGGACAAGCTGGATGAAGTTCTGGCTGAGATCCCTCGTGTTCGTGAGGATGCCGGCTATCCTCCGCTGGTCACCCCGACCAGCCAGATCGTTGGCACTCAGGCTGTCTTCAACGTCATCCTGGGCGAGCGTTACAAGATGGTCACCAAGGAGTTCAAGGGTCTCGTCCACGGCGACTACGGCAAGACTCCGGCTCCCATCAAGCCCGAGTTCACCAAGA
>ERZ808240.4258-NODE-4258-length-12874-cov-3.802247_pt1 | contig 12874 bp, 8 predicted proteins | sample MGYA00521084_ERZ808240 | MGnify/ENA primary metagenome ERZ808240 (study PRJEB31516, sample SAMN03275571) | gut metagenome | biome: mammalia-associated habitat; material: feces | host: Papio cynocephalus | place: Kenya | collected 2012-08-06 ... | reverse complement strand
GGGAAGTGAGATGCCTGAAGCTTCTTAAATGTTTCACATCATTTGACAGCTAACATTTTTTTGATCCGGAAAGGAGTTTCATTCTTCCTTCTTGGGGGAAGAAAGTCTACACTATCGCAGTTATGGACAAAATCCTCGTTTCCGCTTGCCTATTGGGCGAGAAATGCCGCTACGACGGCAAAACATGCAAAAACCCGCTGATCGAGCAGCTCAATCGCTATTTCGATTTGGTTCCCTTCTGCCCGGAGGTGGAGGGAGGGCTCCCCACGCCGAGGGAACCTTGCGAAATCCGCTATGGCAGGGTGGTCACCAAAGATGGGAAGAACTTCACCGAGAACTACAACCTCGGAGCCGAGAAGGCTTTGAAGCTCTGCCGGCTTCTGAACATCCACATCTGCGTCCTCAAGGACAAGAGCCCCTCCTGCGGCTTCTACAAAATCTATGACGGGACCTTCTCTGGGAAGCTGAAGAAGGGCATGGGCGTCACCGCCTCTTTGCTCAACGGAGTCGATTATTGGATCATGTCCGAAGACGATCTGCCCGAGTTTTTGGAAAAGCAGGCCGAGAAGCGGAAGATCGTCGAGCAGAAGACCGAGGAATACAAAGCCCAGGAGCGTTTGGATGAGAATGCTCGCGAGGACTTCGGCCCGGAAGAAGGGGAGGAAAAGGAAGAGCGTTCTTCTACCTTTAACCCCCATCGCCAGAAGCGCTTCTCCAAGCCCTATGGAGAAGGGAAAACCTACGGGGACCGCAAACCCTATCGGGAACGGAAGCCCTATGGGGGACGCCCCCATTATGGCGAGGAGGGGGAAGAAAGCTCCTCCGAAGGCGGAAGCTCCTTCCGCGAAAGAAAGGACTTCCACCGCTCCGACCGGCCCTATTCAAAGGGGTATGGCGAAAGGAAACCCTATGGGGACCGCAAACCATACGGGGACAAAAAGCCTTATGGCGAGAGAAAGCCCTACGGGGATCGCAAGCCCTACGGGGAACGGAAGCCCTACGGAGACAGGAAACCGTTTGGCGATAAGCCCTACGCGGAACGGAAATCATACGGGGGCCGCAAACCATACGGGGACAAAAAGCCTTATGGCGATAAACCCTACGGGGAGCGGAAATCCTACGGGGATAGGAAGCCTTACGGCGATAGAAAACCCTATGGGGATCGCAAACCTTACGGGGATCGAAAGTTCTCTCATTACGGGGACAAGAAACCCTACTCCAAAGGAAGCGGATTCAAATCCCCTCGCCCCTATGGCGGCAAAAAGAGCTACGGCAAGCCCTATGGGGCCAAAAAAGGCCCCGGGGAAGGCGAGAACGAATAAGAAGGCCTACTCCGGCCTTCTTTTTCATAGTCCCTCGTCGTGGGCCGCTTCTTCCTCTTCCTCTTTCGGCAACGTGTAGATTTTCGAAATCCCCTGCCCCAGCAAGGCGATTCCGACCCCGATCAGCCCATCTTCGCCCAAAGCCAAAGAATCGCCCCGAAAGGCCCTGATGGCCCCCAATAAGGCAAGCCCTATCCCCAACAATGCGGAAAGGATTGAGATCATCTTAGCTCTTTTTCTTCTTTCTTCCATATTCTTCCTCCCCCTACTTCTAAAGGAGGAAGTGGAAGAACGCCCTTTAAAGTTTGCCCAAAAAGGCAAACGTCAAAATCAGGGCGACGCCGACAAGGGTCAGGGCGATCCCGAAAATCCAACACAGGCGCGTGAGCGCCTCGCCTCTCCTTTGTCTGGACTTCCCTTCCTCCGAATAAGCCGAAACAACCTCGGAGGAGGGGGGCTTTCGTCCTTTTTTCTTTTTCTTTTTGATGCTTCCGATCTCTGGCACGGGCACATTCTAACAGGTTTGGAACGAGGAAGGCCCATCGAAGGACCTTAGCGGGCACGCAAAAAGCCTCCCGAGTCGGGAGGCTATCGCTTATGGGAAGATCAATAGATGCGCTTTTCGGTCCAAGGATCGAAGATGTGGGCCTTCTCGTCGCGGAAGCTGATGCTCATCTCATCGCCGATCTTGATTTCGTGGGTGAGCGGGATCTTGGCGATCAAGTCGATGCCGCCGAAATCGGTGTGGACGTAGTATTCGTGGCCAAGGAGCTCGGCGACGGCGACGCGGATTTTGTATTCCTCGCCTTCGCCTTTGCCTTCGTTGATGTCCTCCGGGCGGATGCCGAAGATGATGTCGTGGGCTCCTTCGAGGGCCGCCTGGTCTTTGGCAAGGCGGGTCGAGAGCTCCTGAAGCTGGGCGTCGAGGGATGAATCGCCGGCCTTGAGGGTTGCTTTCTTCGCGTTGAGGGCTTCGATCTCAGCTTTGGTGGATTCGATTTCGGCCTTATAGAACGCATCGTGGGCGGCGGCGAATTCTTTGCCGAGGGTGATCTTGTGGCCGCCGAGGAGGGTGATGGCGCCGTTTTCATAGGTGGCGCGCATGACGTTCATGGCCGGAGAGCCGATGAAGGTGGCGACGAAGAGGTTCGCCGGCTTGTTGTAGATCTCGATCGGGGACCCGACTTGCTGGACGCGGCCGAGTTTCATGACGACGATGCGGCTCGCCATGGTCATGGCCTCGGTTTGGTCGTGGGTGACGTAGATGGTGGTCGCGTTGAGGGCTTCGTGGAGCTTGATGATCTCCGAGCGCATCTGAACGCGGAGCTTGGCGTCGAGGTTGGAAAGGGGCTCGTCCATCAAGAACACCTTGGCGTTGCGCACGATCGCGCGGCCCAAGGCGACGCGCTGCCTCTGCCCACCGGAGAGGGCCTTCGGCTTGCGGTCGAGGTATTCGGAGATTTGGAGGATCTTGGCGGCTTCTTTGACGCGGCGGTCGATCTCGGCCCGGGGCAAATGGCGGATTTTGAGCCCGAAAGCCATGTTGTTATAGACCGTCATGTGCGGATAAAGGGCGTAGGACTGGAAGACCATCGCGATGTCGCGGTCTTTCGGGGTGCGGTCGTTGGAGTATTCCCCGTCGATCCAAAGCTCGCCATGGGTGATGTCTTCAAGCCCGGCGATCATGCGGAGGGTCGTGGATTTTCCGCAGCCGGAAGGGCCGACGAAGACGATGAACTCATGGCGTTTGATGTCGAGGTTGAAATCGAAGACCGCCTGGACGTTGTTGTCGTAGATCTTGTCGATGTGGCGCAAGGAGACGTAGGCTTCATCGCCGTTAGGCTCGGAGGGCTTTTCGACGGGCTTTTCTTCTTCGGCCTTCGCTTCCGGGGTTTTCGGCTCAGAGGCCACCGCTTCTTCGGCGATCGGCTTTTCCTCTTTCGTCTCTTTCAAAGTGGCGGTTGCGACTTCCGGCGCGGGTTCCGCGGCGACGACAGGGCTTTCCTCTTTCTTCATTTCGAGGGTTTTGGCTTGCTTTTTCTTCGGCGCCTTCGGCTTAGCGGTGGCGGATTTGGGCTTACGGCCCCTTTTAGCAGCCGGCTTTTTAACCGGTTGGACGGCTTCTTTTTCTTCTGGCATGGGATTTATCCTCCAAATTTTCCATCATGTTAGCGCTTCCAGTTTCCAGGGTCTAGTGCACTGTGCACAAATCGATTTCTTGCCCGTGCTTTTGATGGATTGTCAAAATCAATCACACTAGGTTTTTGCTTCTTTCTTTGCTTGCCTTTTTAAGTGGTTTCGTGGACGTGTCTCTTTTAGCCATGTTTTGGGATTCCTTTTTGTCCACGGAGAACCACCGCTTTTGCCACCCGATCTTCCTTATCAAAAAAAGGCGGCCAATTCGGCCGCCTAGAGCGCGCAGCGATCAGAAGATGCGTTCTTCCGTGTCGATGTCGAAGAGATGGATCCCTTTCTTTTTGAAGCTTACCTCGATCTTCTCTCCATGGGCGATCGCCCGCTTGTTGGGGACTTTGGCGATCATCTCCTGTTTCAAGAAGGGGAAATGCAGGTAATACTCCGCGCCGAGGAGCTCGGAGACTTGGCAGGTGATCTCCATCTTAGGGAAGCAGTCCTCGCCTTCTTCCTCCAGCAGGATATCCTCCGGACGAATGCCGAAGTAGACCGGATAAACCCCTTCCGAAAGGGCTTTTTCGATCCGCGACTTCTCCTCAAGGAGGAGGTTTTTCTCCTCTTCTTTCTCCATCTCTGGAAGCGCGGAGGCGATTTGGCTCTTTTTCCCCTCGTAGAAGGAATGGAGCGAGTTTTTTTCCTCCTCGTCCAAGGGATATTCCTTCTCCCCGAGGAACAAAGCGGATCCTTTCACCGTCCCTTGGAGCAGATTCATGTTGGGGGAGCCGATGAAGGTGGCGACGAAGACGTTCTTCGGGGTTTGGTAGACTTCCATCGGAGTCCCGATCTGCTGAACCAGGCCGTCTTTCATGACGACGATGCGGTCGGCCATGGTCATGGCCTCGGTCTGATCATGGGTGACGTAGAGCATCGTAGTGCCTAGTTTCTCATGCAGCTGAACCAGCTCGCTGCGCATCTGGACGCGGAGCTTGGCGTCGAGGTTGGACAAAGGCTCATCGAGAAGGAACACTTTGGCGTTGCGCACCATCGCCCGGCCTAAGGCCACGCGCTGGCACTGACCCCCGGAGAGCTGCGTCGGTTTGCGGGTGAGATAGTCTTCGATCTGGAGGGAGGAGGCGGTCTTCAGGATGCGCTCGGCGATCTCCCCGGAGGAGATCTTCCTCCTCTTGATCAAAAGGGCGCCGGATTCGTCCAGGATAAGCTTCCCCGTTTTCGCCAAGGCCGCTTTCTTCTTCCAATGGAGGATCTTCCTTTGGCAAAGCAAGGCGGGCTTCTCTTCCTTGGAGGCGGCGAAGATGGCTTCCTTCAGGCGCTTCTCTTCTTCCGAAAATTCCTTTTCCACCCGGCTTTCCTCCTCCGGATCCGGGGTTTTTTCCGGGGCTTCGATTTTAGTCCCGCGGAGCCCAAAGGCGAGGTTTTCGTAAACGCTCAAATGGGGATAGAGGGCATAGCTCTGGAAGACCATCGCGACGCCCCTTTGCTTCGGCTCAAGCCCGTTGGCGTACTTCCCATCGATCCAAAGCTCCCCTTGGCTGATGTCCTCCAGCCCGGCGATCATGCGGAGGGTCGTGGACTTCCCGCATCCGGAGGGGCCGACCAAAACGATGAACTCCCCTTCCTTCACGTCGAGGTTGAAATCGTATACGGCGTGGACGCGGTTGCTGTAGACCTTATGGATGCCCCGGCAACAAAGGAAGCTCCCGTTCGGGGCGAGGTGGGGCGCTTTCTTCGCCGCTTTCTCCTGCTTCTCCATTTGCCGGAAGGCTTGGTCTTTCCGCTTCCTTTCCTTTCTTTCCTGAGTGTAAAGCTTGGACAATTCTTGCCTGGTCTGCTTGCTCATGGGCGCCTCCTCTGCCTAATCGGCGAATTCATACATCCTCACATAGTCCACCTGCATCGTCGCGGACTGGAAATCCTCATCCGGCTCGCTGTGGGCGGAATCGAAGTTCCCTCCGATCGCGAAATTCAAGATGACGTAGAAGGGCTTGTCGAAGGGTTCGTTGCCCTCCCCGGGGTAGACTCCCCCTTTGGGGTGATAGGCCCTTCTTGGGACGGAGAGCTTGAGGAAGGAATCCACGTAGAAGGAAAAGCCCTCCTCGTCCCATTCCATCCAGTAAAGGTGCCAATCCTCGATCGTGCTCTCCCCTTTCCTTTTGCTCCAGGAATGGGCCCCGGTCTCATAGCAGTGGGTGGAATCCCCACCGAGGAAATGGAGGGCGCTGGAGGTGGTGTAGGGATCGCTCCCTTTGTTCTCCATGATATCGATCTCCCCACATTGGGGCCAGCCGGAATTGGCTTCCGGCATCATCCAGAAAGCCGGCCAAAGGGCATTCCCGGCGGTGAGCTTGATCCTGGCTTCGACCCTGCCGTAGGTCAAAGAGGCCTTCCCCACGGTTTTGATGCGGGAGGAGGTGAAATGATAGCCGTTCTTCTCCTCCCTTTTGGCCGTGATGGTGAGGATGCCGCCTTCTACCGTGGCGTTGTCTTTGGTGTAGTATTCGAGCTCTTGGTTGCCCCATCCCCCGTTGTTGCCGGTCTCGTAGGTCCAATCCGAGCTGAGGGAAGTGCCATCGAAGTCGTCTTCCCAAAGGAGGCGGAACCCCTCCGGGGAAGAAGAAGCGGGAGCGGAAGGGGCGCAGGAGAAAAGAAGGGGGAGGATCAAAGGGAACGATGATTTCTTCATTTTTGGTAAACCCTCACATAGTCGACCTCCATCGAGGCGGAGGAGAAGCTCTCCTCGGGGAGGATCCCCCCGTCGAAGCTCCCTCCGACGGCGAGGTTGAGCAGGATGTGGAATTCCTGATCGAAGGGGCTGTTGCCGTTATATCCGCCCATCCATTCCGAACGGGAAACCTCCAGGTGGGAGGTTCCATCCACGGAGAAGACCATCCGGTTTTCCTCCCAAAGGACGGAATAAGTATGGAAGGAGGAGAAGGAAGAGGAAAGGTCATGAACGGAGGTCAGGCAGCGGTCCTCATTGCCCCCGTTTAGCGAGCAATGGAGGGCGCTTGAGGTCTGATAGGGGAGCCTGCCGCGGGCTTCCATGATGTCGATCTCGCCCGAATAAGGCCATCCTTTGCCTTCGAAGCTCCCCTCCGGGAGCATCCAGAAAGCCGGCCAAAGCCCCCGGCCCTCCGGGAGGGAGATCCGGGCTTCGACGTAGCCGTGGGCGAAGGAAACCTTGCCCGCGCTGCGGATGCGGGCGGAGGTGTAGCGGTAGGAAGAAGATCCGTAGGAAGTGTCTTCGCGTTTGGCCTCGATCCTCAATCTGCCATCGCGCACGGTCGCGTTCTCGGCTTTGTAGTACTGCTTTTCTTGGTTGCCCCACTCCCACAGCCCAACGTCCTGCCCGATGCCTTTCTGGCATTCCCAGGAAGAGGGATCTAGGGCTGACCCGGAGAATTCGTCCGACCAAGATAGAGAATAGCCTTCCGGGACGTAGCTCGGGAGACTGCCCTCCCCCGAAGCGAAGCGGGCCGAATAAGAATGGGTGGCGTAGATGGGAGCATCCCCGTCGAAGCGCGCCTCCCCTTCATACCACCCCGCGAAATGCTTTCCGGAGGGGGCGATGGGGTCGGATGGGGGAACCGCCTTTTTTCCTTCCTTCACAGGGAGGGATTTCACGTTCTTCCCATCCACCAGGAAATCCACCCGGTGATAGGGGGAAGAGGAGGAGATGCGCGGGGCTTTGAAGCGGAAAAGGCTGCCGCTGAGGCAAGAGAAGGGGCTTTCTACGCCCAGCTGCAGGGAAAGGGTCGAGAGGTATCCCTGGGAGTTTTTACGCACGGGTCCTTTGCTTTCATAGACGCCCCATTCCCCGGCTTTGCAGGGAAGGGTCGAGCCGTTGATCGTGATCGCCCCGTCGACGTCGCTGCAAAAAGGGAAGGATATCGAAAGCTCCTCCCCTTCTTCCGCATATGGGGCTTGGTAGAAGAGCTGAACCGACCACCAATTCGTGGAGGCTTTATAGGAAAAGGAATAGACGCCCCCTTCTTTTTCTAGGATCTTCGCCTCTCCCCCGCATCCATATCCGGACCAGAGGTAGAAGTTCCCCGGGGCGGAGGAGGAAGAGTCCTCCCCTCCCTCCCGGAAGGAGGAGGAGTAGAAGATGTCCTCCCCCGCTTCAGGGGCGAGGGAGCTTGCAGCCGAGGAGCTTCCCTCGGAAGAAGGGGCTTCCGACGAAGAAGAGGGTTGGGAGGAGGAAGGAAGCGAATCGAGGGCGGGCTCGAAAGAGGCTTGCTCAGAGGATGGGGTTCCGGAAGAAGACGGATCGGGAGCCAAGGAGCAGGAGAGCAGGATCGGGGCCAAAATCAAGCAAGGGAAGAGGCGCTTCATGAAACCACCTCAGCCTCGACGAGCTTGAAGGCTCCTTCCCGGAGCTTATGGGCCCATTCCCCTTTGACTTCTTCCATGGGCGTCCCATCCAAGCGATAGGTCAGCTTGACCCCGTTATAGCAATCCAAGCGCTTCGGGTTGGAGATCTCGAATTGGGTCTTGCCGAAAAGCAGGAAGCGGACTTTGCCCTCTTTGGTGAAGAAAGAAGAGGAAAGCTTGGGCTTGGGGGCGAAGACGAGCTCCCCGTTCTCCACGCAGAAAGGCTTCTCCCCGAGGAAGAGGAGGACCAGCATGTTGAGGAATTCGGCGTTGGCCCCGGTGAGGCGGGCGAAGAATCCCCTCCCCCAGTTCTTCTGGTTGGGGTTGCAGGTCGGGACGATGAAGCTGGACGCCTCCGTGGGGTTCCGTCCGTAGATCTCCGGGTCCATGAAGCAGACGAGGTTGCTTGGGAGCTCGGAATAGAAATCCTCATAGAACCCGCCTTTGAGCAGGCCGAGGAGGTATTTGTAGTCCATGTGGAGGAAGTTGCATTCCCTCTCCAGCCATCCTTTGGTGAAGGCGTGGACGCGGCCGATTTCGAAGGGGGCATCGTCGATGGGGGCGCAGGTCTTGTAGAAATGGAGCTTCCCATCGTAAAGAGCGGAGGCTTTGATGGCGGAGTAATCCTCCTCCCCCATCGCTTCTTTCCCGAGCTTGAAGGCGCGGGCGCTGGCTTCCAAAAAGGGCGGGATGGTCTTCCGGACGAAGCCTTGGACTTCGATGGTATCGAGCCCAAGATGGTTCTTCTTGCCCGTCTTGAGGAAGGAGGTCGGCTCATAGATCAGGTAGCTTGGCAAGATTCCGTTCCCGATCTGCTTGGCCCGGGAAAGGGAGTCAAGGAGCATCGCCTTCATCTTCTTTAGGAGGGGGAGGGCGCTGGAGACGGGGAGTTCCTCCTTCTTCCCGGAGCAATTTTCCTTCAAAAGGAGGCGCAGGGTCTCGCGGGCGGAGGTCTGCTTATCCCAAAATTGGAAGCGGCTGAGCTTTCCGGAGGAGAAATCCTCGAGGTTCTTTTCCAGGGAGCGGAGGAAATCGCCTTGCTCCTTCATCAGGGGCATGGTTTTGCTTCCGAAGGGGGCCAAATGGGAAAGGGCGTATTCGACCAAGCGCAGCAATTCCACGGTTTCGGAGAGCCCGGACCCGAAAAGCCCTGGGAGGCCGTTCATGGCGTCGTTCCAACCCGGCTTCTCGCATTCCATCTCGATGCCGAGCTGCTGGCTGTCGAGGGCGCTGAATTTGACCAAGATGAGCGCGAGGATCTTCCCGGCGAGGTTGGTCTTGAAGATCTTTCCTTCTTTGTCTTTGAGGTAAGAGGTCGAGGAGAGGTCGAAATGATGCTTCTCGCACCACAGCTTCGTCCTCTCCAAATCGATGGCCCCGTATTGGCGCGGGGTGGTTGGGTCTTTGAGGCAGTATTTCTCGCTTCGGGGCTCCACGTAGACGGGGGAATAGAAATAAGGATAAGCGGAGGCGAAGAAGAGCTCCTCCTCCTTGTCCGGGAAAAGGGCGGAATAGCTTTCCAATAGATCGACGTTGTAGGTCCAATGGTCCACCCAATAGCCTTCCCCGAAGTTGGCCTCGATGACCTGCTCGCTTTGGGAGAGGATGCAGGAGAAAGCCTCATCGGAGGCTTCCTTGCTCAGGCCCTTTTCCTCCCGCAGGTAGCCATAGAGCTCATAGGGCCGGAAGCGGGAAAGCAAGGAAGAGAGCTTCCCGTCTTTGGCCAAATCCCCGCCCAAAAAGGAGAGGTCCTTCCCTTCCTTCAAACGGAAGGAGGGGCTTTGGACGTTCAAGGGGTTCTGGCCATCGGCCTGGATGAGGGTGAAGAAAAGGCGGATGTTGTAATCGGCGACGAAGGGGGCGAAGAAAAGGTCGCTCCTCCGGTTCTGGTTGACGTCGCGGAAGTTCCCGGGGCCGGAAGAGAAGTAGCAAGAAGGCATGACGAAGGAGTTGTAGTCCCTCTCCATGTCCCCGTGCTTCCTGCCATAGAGGTAATAGGTCTGTCCCTTCCCTTTGTCGTTGAGCAAGACGGGGAAGCCCCCACGGAGGGAATTGTCCAGATAGCTTTGCTTGCAGCAGAGGTCGAACAGGGGATAGGCGGTTTCGACTTGGCAGGGGGAGATCAGCTCCCGGATGAGCTTCTCGGTGGCCTTCCTTTGCCTTTCGCCCCAGGCATAGCCGACCTCGCCGATGCGGTCCTTGAACTCCTCCCGGGAAGGGAAGGAGCCGAAGAGGGAGAGGAAGCGGTAGGTCTGCCCGGGGGCAAGCTTCTTATGGAAGCAAGAGAAGGCGGAAGGGAGCTTGTTCTCGGTTTGCTGGGGGAAGCGGAGGAAGGAATCCTCATCCCCCAAGAAGGGATCGCAGGTGAGGAGGCTCGCGTCCTCCCCGAACACCATCTCCGGGTCCACGATCGGGAGGAGCCTCTCCCCCGCTTCGTCGACGCTCAGGAAGGCGTTCCCGGATTTCTGGGCGGAGACGATCGAATTGTCGCCGGTGGAGGTCTTGAAGCGGACGAAGGGGGCCTTCTCGGAGAGCCCGTCGACTTGGCAATAGGCCGCCATCAAGGAGACGAGCTCTTTGTAGCAGAAATTGGAAAGCCCGAGCGGGAAGAAGATCGGCGTGCCGTCCACCCCTTGCACGTCCATCTCCTCGGAGGTGAGGTTCTTGATCTCGACCATCCTCAGCAACGCGGGATAAGGATGGTGGGAGAGGGAGGTGTAGGTCACCTTCATGGAGAAGAGGGGGTTCTCCTCGAGGATCGAGAAATCGCCCCAGCCGATGTCCATGATGCGTTTCGAAGAGGTCTTCTTGTCGAAGAAGGGGGCGTAGAAGGATCCGTTGACCTTCAAGAAGGTGCGGAAGCCTTTCACGGGGATGTTGGAATAGGCTAGATTGGCGGAATCGAAAGGGGTGATCGGGGTTTCTTTGGAGCTGACCCCGAAACCGCCCATGGCTTGGCCGACGTTGGCGTAGAAAGCCCATAAAGGCTTGCCGTCTTCCCCCGCCACCGCGGGAAGGAAGCTCGCGAAAGTCTTCGCGGAAGAGAAATCCTCAATGAGGAAGCGTTCGCGCTTAAAAGAATATTTGACCATGGGTGGTACCTCCGAAGGGAATCAGTCGGCGAATGTGTAGGCGGGGATGAGGGTGGGGATCGAACCGGATTCGATCTTCCATTCCTCCGAAGAGAAGGCCTCGTACTGGGCGGGATCCTTCATCTCGGATGCGCCGAGGAGCTTGCAATCCTCAAGCTCGCCCATGTCGCTTTCCCCCGAGGTCGGCTTGTTCTCCCCTTTGTGGGTTTGGCCGAAGTGAATCGAACGGGAGGACCCGTTCATCGGGGCATAGGTGAAGGAGCGGGCGACGCAGTGGCTGACTTTGCCCCAGCATTTGCCGACGAAGGCGTATTGCCCGTTGCTGGGGGCGCCGTTGGAGTCGAGGACCTTGCCGTCTTCTTTGTCGACGCCGCAGAACTTCCACCAATTGCAATCGGGATTGTCGGTCTGATGGTCCCAGCCGTTTCCGCCGGATTCGGTCTTGTATTTGTCGTCGTAATCGCAATAGACGCCGAGGTCGTCGTTTCCGGCCCCCCTGCCGCCGAGGGTCAAGGAAGTGAGGGAGGAGATGACGTTATAGGCGTTCCCGGAGGCTCCGACGATGCCGAAGGCGCCGCCCATGTTGCAGTCGTCGTCGTAGAAATGGGTGCCCATCTCGGCTTTGCAGCTTTCGTCGATCGTGCAGTTATAGACCGTGCCGGCCAAGTTGCCGGCGATGACCCCGACGATGGTCCTGCCGCGGACTTTGATGTTGCTGAAGTTCACGTTGCGGACCACCCCGGCGCTGCCGATGATTTGGAAAAGGCCGATGTTGTCGCCATTTTTGTGGGCGATGTCTTGAAAATGGGTCCCGGTATTGTTGTAGACGTTGAGATTATTGCCCACGTCGTCGCTCCAATAGACCTTGGCGTTTTTGACGGTGTGGCCGTTGCCTTCGAGGATGCCGTGGAAATAATGGTTGGAGGTGTCTTCCTCGGAGACATAGCGCCCCAAAGGCTCGAAGTTGGGGATCGAGGAAAGATCGATGTCCTGCCCCAAAACGTAGGTCCCATCCAGGTCGGAGTTGATGTCTTGGAACTCCTGAGCGGTGGTGATGATCTTGGTCGCGGAGAGGGCGGAGAGGGTCTTGGTGCCGGCATCGGTCACGATGCGGATGTCCTTCTCGCCGGCGGAGATGTCCTTCAGGAAGCTCCCGGCCAAAGTGAGGATGCCATCGGCGTAGGAATACTCCCCCGCTTCGGCTTTGCTTCTGCCGCAGCTGATTGAGGCGATGCTGCCCGAAAGCTCGATGGAAGCGGAGAGGTTTTCCTCCGTCCCGGCCTGGAAATAGACTTTGCCGGAGGCGAAGACGCGCTCGGCGGGGGTGAGGCTAGGCGCCGAGGGGGAAGAGTCCCCGCAGGAAGAGATCAGCGCCAAAGACGAAAGCGCGAAGATGGTTTTGCTGAATTTGTTCATGTTTTTTTTCCTTTCGGCCCGAAAGCCCTTCTTGGAGCAATCTCCTTCGCTCCAAGAAGGGCCCTCATAGGAGGGCCTTTCGCGTTACTTTTCGATGAGGGAGACGTTCCGGACGAAGAAATCGATCTTCTCAACCCCGGATACGGCGCCGAGCTCGAAGGTGAGCTTGCTGCCCTCGGAGAGGGCTTGGGCGAAGGGGATGGTGACGGATTTGTACTCGGCTGTGGCGCTCAGGGCGACCAAGCTTCCGACGGTCACGCCATCGAAGATTTGGACATCCCCGCCTTCGCCGTTGATTTTGTATTCGAAGGAAATCTCATAGCTCTTCCCGGCCACCGCGGGGATGGGGGAGAAATTCACTTGGGCGAAGTATGGGCTGGATCCGGAGGCGAAGGGGGCGAGGTCATAGACTTCGTAGGAGCCATCCTCGTTGATCCGGGTGTTGATGGAGGGGATAATCCATCCGGTATCGTTTGAATTGAACCAGGTAGAGGGGGCGATCTGGGTCTTGGCGATGAG
>ERZ808240.4257-NODE-4257-length-12875-cov-8.273089_pt1 | contig 12875 bp, 11 predicted proteins | sample MGYA00521084_ERZ808240 | MGnify/ENA primary metagenome ERZ808240 (study PRJEB31516, sample SAMN03275571) | gut metagenome | biome: mammalia-associated habitat; material: feces | host: Papio cynocephalus | place: Kenya | collected 2012-08-06 ... | reverse complement strand
GTAAGAGCAATAAAACACAGCTGATTTTAACTGAATTTTTTATTTTCAGTTATCAGGTGTTTACTATGGCTTTATTGGATTTAGGCTGTTTGCTGGTTATCTTTTTATCAGCTATTAAACAAGTGAAGTGTGTTTCTGATGATGTAATTACTTTTAGTTCTAAATTTCTGTAAAGGATTTAGAACTTTTCTTTTTGTTATATCTGGTGAAACTTTCAAAATAAGAAAATTGATTGTTTGCTAATCAGTCAATCAGTCAGTCAACTTGTTTGCTTTGCACAAAATTGTTGAAAGTCAAAAAATTGAAAAAATCCGAAAATCTCCTTGTTTGATAGATAGCTTGTTTCAAAACTTGTTTTATTCTTGTTTTAGACGAAAAATTGACTTTTAAAAAATGGCTATTTTCCGTGGTTTTTGGGGTTGTTAATTTTTTTTATTAGCAACTTTTGTTTGCGTTATTAGCAACTTTCATTTGCGTTATTAGCAACTTTTGTTTGCGTTATTAGCAACTTTTGTTTGCAAAAAATAACAACTAGGTATTGACAAAGGTGTTTTATTTTGCTATACTAAAACAGAGGTGATTAATTATGCCAAAAATAAAAGGTACTGAACTTGTAGAAAAAAGAAACATTTTAAACGAAATCAGACAAAACAATATGACTTTACAACAACTTCGCTTTTTTAGTATTTATCTGTCAAAGATTAATGCAAGAGATTTGTCAACAAGGGTTGTTCGTTTTCCTCTTTCAGATTTTCAAAAAATTATGGGAATAGGGAGAATGAATATCCAGCATTTTAAAAATGCTATTGACAGTTTACTGATTAACGTAATTCATATACCAAAGGCATCAGGCGGAATGGATGCTTTTACGCTTTTTAAACAGTGTTCTCTTGACAAAGATAAACTTGGTAATTGGTATGTTGAAATAGACGCTAATGACTTAGCTTTGCCTTTAATGTTTGACTTTAAGGCACATTATTTCACTTATGAACTTTGGAATGCATTACAGCTTAAATCTGCTAACCAAATAAGAATGTATGAACTTCTTAAACAATATGAGTATATTGGAAAAAGAGAAATTTCCGTCTTAGAGTTAAGAGAACTGCTCGGAATAGCTTCAAATGAATATCCTCGTTGGGAAAGATTCAGAACTAAGGTATTAGACAGCTGTCAAAAAGCTCTCGCTGAAAATACAGATATTTGTTTTACCTATGAAAAAGGAAAGTCAGGCGGTCGTGGTGGTAAATGGTTAACCATAATATTTCATATCAAAAAGAACGAGAACTATGTTGACCGCCTTTCTCTTAAAGATTTCATTGACCTGCAACCAGAACCACAAATTATAGAAACTACCGAAATGGAAATAGCAGAATCAAAGACACAGAAACAGCAACCAAAATCAAAGACAAAACAGTGGCATTTCGATGAAGATGAAAATGACAATGAAGAAGAAAACAATTGGCAAAATCCGCATATGAATTTGTACCGTTCTTCTTGTGATTATGAGTTTTCAGCTGATGAAACGGCATTACTTGTTCTTACAATTGACGCAAATTATTTACCTGATAATGAGTTTGGAGTACCTTTTGCAAAAGCACAATATTTACAAAGAAAGTATCTTGAAATGAAATATGAAGCCAAGCAAAAGACCATAAAAAACAGATTTAAATATCTGAAAAAGATGATTGAAGAAGATTTTAAGGCGGAACAATAATAATATTATCAATATGGGTAATATTCTGTTGTGAGCAGAGTACAACTACTATACGCATAGTTATCATCATTTCAAATAAGCTGAAAATTAAAGGGTATAGCAAACAAGCTATACCCTTAATCAATATTTTTATTCTTCAAATTCTCTTAATAGCTCTTTTTTGTACTTGTAGTAAGCTGACGAAATATCAGTTTTTTTGCTGTTGTATTTTGAAAATTCACCATTCAGCATTTGTATTATTTCCTTGTCTTTCAAGTTTCCGCCAAAATTCTTTGAATGTTTTTTTACATTTCGTTCACTGTTTTATAAATACTCTTACACTTATGGCTGAAAGTGTAAAGAGGGGGTCAAAATAGACACTCCTATCCTCTGTAACTGTACTATTATTCGCATTTCTGGCAGCAAGCATAGATTTTCATAATTAACTATATTATTTTTAATCAGATTATTGTATATTCCTGAGAATATAAAGCCTTGCGTGTCAAGTAAGGGTGTTTACGCTTGTTTTAAGCCTATATAAATTTCAGCGTGTAAGTTGACTATTATTCTTCAAAAAACGAACTACGAGCATTTTAAAGGCATTCTGACGCACATTGTATTTAAAGTTTATTTGTCGCTAATGATATTATAATAAATATAGACCTAAAATAACAAAAAACGACCAAGATTATTCTTAGTCGTTTTCTATAAATTATTGTGTTAAATCAAATATATAATGAAGATTTAATTATTTGTTTTCTGGTATATATTTATTTGTGCCAAAGAATACATCGTTAAAGAAACGGCTTGTTGTTTCCTGACCAAGACACATGTTGAATATCGCTGTAGAAATACCAGGATTGCTTATAAGATTATCTACATAGTTCTGAATCATATCATGTTTTACAACTCTCTGTTCAGCATCTAACTGAGGAGTAGATGTAGAAGCATCAAGTGTAATTTCAAAGCTTTCATAAAGCATATTTTCCATAGCCTCATCAGCCTTATAGTCAGAAGCCTTAAACAGACCCATTGTACGAACTTCATCAAACCAGCCTGAAGAAGGAGCTTTATCAGCAAATTCCTGATATTTATCTGGAAGTTCCCTTAATGAATCAAAAACAGGCATATTTTCATCACCGTTAACGCCAAGACCATAGAATTCAACGTAAGATATACGATTTTCACCATTAAACATATAATCTGTTGAGATTAAAGGTAAATCCTGATAATAAGGAGTGAGAACAATTGTAGACATCTGCTGAATTCCGTCAGTCTTCATAATGCTAAGGTTTCCGTATCCTTCTACATCGTATTGCTGAACCTCGAAATCCATTGATACCACATATCCAGGAGCAAGGGGAGCAGAAATTCCAATATTTGAAAATTCACCGGCATCAACAGGAGTTACAGTGTAATATTTGGAAATTATATTCAGAATATTATCTGCCTCTTTATCCATAAGATAGCTGTTATATTTTTTTATGTAAGAAGATTTAGTTTCTGAATCTGTACCTATCACTTTAGCATACGACCTTCCGTAATTAGCATTTACATTGTTTGCATTCAATGTGATTGTATCTGCAATGATTACAGTATTATTCAGGTTAACGTTATTTGCTGTAATAACAACATTTCCAAGCGGAGCATAAATCAAACCGTTTAAGTTTACATTGTTGCTATCGATTACAATGTCGCCAAATTCTGAATAAATAACAGAATTATTAATATTGCATACGTTTCCGCTGATATTAATATCCTCATCAGCCTTTATAGAAGAATGCATATTGATATTTCCGTTTATTGATGCATCTCCTGCAACGTCTAAAGATGTGTTTATATTTACATTATTGTCAGATATTGAATAATCATCAATTGTATCTGCATTGGAAAAATAGCTTTCATCGAGGCTGCTGCTGATGAATGGCATATCAATATCAGCATTTTCTGTTTTTGCACCATTAATGTTTGCTCTCTGGCTTGTAGAAATTGTACCATTTGATGCCATACTGCCATTAATACAAAAGTGTTTTGAATTAATTGTAATTGCACCTTCATCATCAGAAGAAGCAAACATTGTATAAGGGAAAACAGTATCATTTGCATTATATGCACTTGCTGTAAGTACAGATAAAGTATTTGGAACTGCCAGTGTAGCTGTAAAAGCCATTGCCATAGCTGTTAATTTTTTTAAACCATATTTTTCCATATTATTTCCTCCGTTTAAAACACGTCTGTGTCATTTTTCTTAATTACTATAAACATTATAGCAACTTTTTTGTTCAATGTCAACATTTTTTTCAAAAAATAACCGTTTAAAGCAGATGTTTGTACAGGTAAACAGTATCAATGCACATATTTTGTGCATTAAAACAAATAATCCGAGCAATATTTAAATAGAATAATATTACTCGGATTATTCTTTAATTAATCGATGAAAGTATGCTCTTATTCTGTGTATGACACAATGATTTGGTATTTACCATACTCTTGTCTAAGGTCATAATAAGCTTTGAAGCAGAGAGATTTTCTTTTGATTTATCAGAGTAATAGATAGTGCCTGCAACAGTTAACTGTGCCGGTATTTTTTGAATGTAAACAGGATTTGAAAGTGTCAGCAAAATATCATTTGAAATATCATTTGCCTGTCCTTTGGAAATATCGCTGTTAAATACAATGCAAAGTTCATCAGTATCTGTATGATATATATTTGCTTTTTTATTAACTGTGTTGCTTACTTTTTTAAAGGCTTCAGAAATAAATTCATCTGCAAAGTTTCTTCCATAATTTTCATTAATATGTCTGAAACCGTTAAAATTATACATTGCGATTATTACATTTTCGTTTTCAATTCTTTTATCCAGTTCTTCCTCAAGAGCATATCGGTTCTGCAAACCTGTTACAATGTTCATATAAGCAATATCCATTGCTTTCTGGCGGATATTTGCTGTTTCAATTTTACCGCTCTGAATCTGAAGTGCAAGTTTTTTATCATGTTTCTTGGATTTCTGAATTGCAAACAAACCTGCTCCCATTGTCAGCAATAAAAAGGCGATAACAAACAAAAAACGCTTTGCTATTTTGCAGAAGAAATCATATGTAGCTAAATCTTGCTTTTCAAAAAGATTATTAATTGATGTTAACGCTTCTTGCAGTTTTTGATTCTTATCAAAATCATAAAGAACTTCTGGACTTTCTTCTCCATTTTTTACAGTATCAAGATGATTATAAATTTTATTATAATAGATTGTAATTTCCTGCATTGTATTTTCAAAATCATCAGAGAGTGTTTCATCAATATTGCTCAAATCGATTTCACGAAATTTCTCTGCATTTGAAGTGAGAGATTCATAACTTAAGTTAATATTGCCAATATTTTTTAATACAGCTTCTTTATTGTCAGAATGAAGAGAAATTTCTAAAACGTTTCTATTAATTTCTCCAACCTTGTTATCGATATTTGCTATACAGCTAAGAGCTGTTTCTGCGTGATACAGACCAAATCCAACTATTCGGAAAGAAACAAAAACAATAGCAACATTCAGAATCGTTAAAATTATGAATATGATAGACAGACTTCGATATGTTCGAGGGTTATATCCTTCTATTATTTTTCCATTTTTTTTATCTTCCATCGAGAGACCTCCTTAATTGATTTATTGAATATAACATATGATTATATTATATCGCTTTTTTTCTGTCGATGTCAATAGTTGTAAATTTTTTTTTATTTTTCGGTTTTATTGAATATTGTTTTAATAATTATTAAAACATCAGATAAATTTCTTTATATTTTTTTCAAGTGTTTTTGCTCTTCCGCTGTCAAGTTAAATTCTTTTAGCGTAACAGAGATTATCATAAATGGCTTTAAGTCTTTCTATTTGCATTTAAACGGCTCTCTGCTGCGTTTTAAATTTAGCCTATAACTTGATACCCTTCTTAAAACGCTTGTAAACGCTTAATACGGCTATCCTGTTGTCTTTCTTTCTGTAAGAGCAATAAAACACAGCTGATTTTAACTGAATTTTTTATTTTCAGTTATCAAATGTTTATTATTGCTTTGTTGGATTTAAGCAGTCTGCTTGCAAAAGCACAATATTTACAAAGAAAGTATCTTGAAATGAAATATGAAGCCAAGCAAAAAACCATAAAAAACAGATTTAAATATCTGAAAAAAATGATTGAAGAAGATTTTAAAACGGAACAATAATAATATTGTTAATATGGGTAATATTCTGTTGTGAGTAGAGTATAACTACTATACGCATAGTTATCATCATTTTAAATAAGCTGAAAATTAAAGGGTATAGCAAACAAGCTATACCCTTAATCAATTTTTTTATTCTTCAATTTCTCTTAACAGCTCTTTTTTGTACTTGTAGTAAGTTGACGAAATATCAGTTGTTTTTGTTGTTTTGCTGTTATATTTTGAAAATTCACCATTCAGCATTTGTATTATTTCTTTGTCTTTCAAGTTTCCGCCAAAGTTCTTTGAATGTTTTTTTATAAGTTCTTTTATTTTTTTCCCTTTTTCAGTTTGATATATCTTTCCTGTTCTTGCTTTGCTGATTTTGTCACCTGCACCTTTTACAGCCATTCCCTTTTTTGTTCTTTCCTGTAAGTCTTTGACTTCTTTTTCAGCTTGTTCAAATGCCTGTTGTATTTGTTTCTTAGCTAATATTTTCAATACTTGGTTAGTTGCTTCAATATAAATATCTGCAATTTCATTTCCTGTTTTATCAATTGTAGTTTGCAATGCTATCTTGTAAGTGTCTGTATTTATGTATGGCTCATTCAGAAATATCAATCTGATATCCCTTTCATAAAGTTCAAAATATTCTTTTACACCCTCATCAGCATTTCTTGACATTCTGCTCACACTATCAAATACTATTGTATCACCTGTCTTAACTGTATTAAGAAGTCTTTGCCACATTGGGCGATTTTTGGTTGTTCCTGTAAATTGTTCCGAAAATATAATTACATCTTTACCAAAATTTTCTTTTATATTTGCCTCTTGCCTTTTTATAATCTGCTTAGCTGTACTAACCCTTGCATATCCATAGACCAATTTTCATTTCTCCTTTTATTTTTTTGTTGTTTAATCGCCTCTTTAAATTCTATATTTATTATAATATATTTTTATCAATCTGTCAATATAAAATCCCATATTTTTTATAACGTTTAAATCCTATATTTTTATTATTCGGTAAAATTATAGTGTCTTCCGATTATTGTATGATAGGTACAGCAGGCTAAATAATAACTTAACTAATAATATTTGCACATTGTAAATTTGAGAATTATTATCAATTTTGTTTAAAATATAGAAAATAAAGAAAAGCATTGACAAATTGATTTTATATGTGTATAATACTAAATTGAAAACGATTATCATTTTCAATTTGGTGCAGAAGGTGAAAAAATGACAAACAATAGAAAAAAAGCTATCTCATGGATAATCCTTATAGTATTTAGCTTTGTCATTTTTGGTTCATCTTGCTTTATTATTACTCATACAAATCATGATTGTACTGGTGAGAAATGCTCTGTCTGTATAGAACTTGCAAAATGTCATAAAACTTTGAATGCATTTGATACAGTCGCTATGGGCGGGGAACATCTTTCTATAATGATGTTCGTATTGGTTTTGACCTTAAAGAGCTTCTTAAAAACAAGATTAAATCATACAACTCTTATATCACTGAAAGTAGAATTTCTAAATTAAATATTAGTATTATCTTTATGGGATATTATGCCCATTTTATGAAAATACACTTGACTTCACTATGCTATCAATGTTTTAATTTGGAGGTTCATTTTTATGTTTAAGAAAAAAATAGGTATTTACGCTTTTGCATTAGCTATATCTATGACAGGAATGATTGGTTGCAACTCAGCTAACAGCTCTTCTAATAGCAGTGAAATTTCAACTGTTTCTACTGAAAAGAATAGTACAGCAAGTTCTGAGCCTTTCAGCGTAGTTTGCACTATCTTCCCTGAATATGACTGGGTAAAGGAAATTCTTGGCAAGCATACTGATAATGTAGAGCTTACATATCTTCTTGATAACGGTGTTGACCTTCACAGTTACCAGCCGACTGCTGATGATATTATGAAAATCTCAACCTGTGACCTTTTTGTATATGTCGGCGGTGAATCTGATGAATGGGTCGGAGATGCTCTTGAAAACGCACAGAATAAGGATATGAAAGTCATCAACCTTATGGATGTTCTTGGCGATTCTGCAAAAGTTGAGGAACTCAAAGAAGGTATGCAGGAAAGCGAACATAATCATGAGCATAATACTGATTTTGAAGACGATGATGTAAAGGATCGTACTCTTGCGGAATGGAACGGAAGCTGGCAGTCAACCTATCCTCTGCTCCTTGATGGCTCTCTTGATGAGGTATGGGAGCATAAGGCTGAGGATGATGATACAATGTCTGCTGAGGACTATAAGAAAAAATACACAACTGCTTATGAAACAGATGTAGTTACTATCAATATCAAAGCTCCTTCAATTGAATATGTAACTGCTGATAAGACTATAAAGGCTGATTATGATTACAGCGGTTTCTATATCAGGACAAAGGACGATGGTTCAAAACAGGTTCGCTATAAGTTTGAAAAGACGTCTGGAGATGAAGCTGCTGCTAAGTATGTTGTTTTCTCAGATCATAATATTGAGCCTTCTGAACCTGAGCATTTCCATCTTTACAGTGGAAATGACGGCTTTGACAGTCTTGTTGAAGAAAGTGAACATTTTCCAACATACTATCCTTCATCGTTAAACGCCGAGGATATTATTGATGAAATGACAGGCGGTGAACACGATCATAATCACGAAGAGGGCGAAGAAGAATATGATGAACACGTTTGGCTATCAGTCAAAAATGCAAAAGTTATTTGTGCTGAGATTGAGAAGAATATAGAAGCTATTGATTCAACTAACGCTTCTGATTACAAGGCTAACCTTGACAGCTATCTTGCAAAGCTTTCTGACCTGGATAATAAATTTCAGGCACTCGTTGACAGTTCATCTGTGAAAACTCTTATATTTGGAGATAGATTTCCATTCCGCTACTTCGTTGATGATTACGGTCTTGATTACTATGCCGCTTTCGTTGGCTGCTCTGCTGAAACAGAAGCAAGCTTTGAGACTATTGCATTTCTCTCAGATAAAGTTAAAGAGCTTGACTGTAAGACTATATTTACTCTTGAAAACTCCAGTAAGGATATTGCAAATACAATTATCAGCACATCAGGAAAGAGCGTTAATATAGCAGAACTTAATTCCCTTCAGTCAGTATCAAAGGACGATATTGCAAACGGTGCAAGCTATCTTTCTCTTATGCAGAAGAACTATGACGTTCTTGCAGACGTTTTAAAATGAGGTGCTATATGGCAAAGAAAAAAATACCTGTAATTCTTATAACAGGATATCTTGGTTCAGGAAAAACAACTCTGATGCAGAACCTTTTGGAAAAGGAACAGCGTAAAATAGCACTTATTGTAAACGATATGGGCAGTATTAACATAGATGCTGCCCTCCTGAACAAGAACCATGATAATATTGCTTCCGTTGAAATGATTGAGTTACAGAACGGTTGCATATGTTGTACGCTACGTGATGAATTTATCGCAGAAATAGAACGTATTTCTCAACTGCCTGATATTGAAGCTGTTTTCGTTGAAGCATCAGGAATCAGTGAGCCTTCAAATATTGCAGCTTCATTTGTAATTTATCAGGAAGATAATCCTGATACTAATGTTTATCTCCGCTCTGTTGTATCGGTTGTTGATGCTGACCGTATATATAATGAATTTCTGCACGAGATTTCAATGGAGAATAATACGGAGTCGGGAGATATCATTAATCTTATCATTGACCAGATAGAGTTCTGCAACCTTATTATACTCAACAAAACTGACCTTCTTAGTGAAGAGCAGATAATCGAAGTTACAAATGCTATCCGTGATATTCAGTCTGAAGCGGAGATTATCCCTTGCATCAACAGCAAAGTAGATACTTACAAGATACTTTGTGGTAATGAATTTGACTATCACAGTGTTCTTGCTTCATCTTCAATACAACGTGCACTCAATACCAATGAACCGACTGATAAAGAAGCGTGTATGGACGAATATGGTATAACATCTTTTGTTTATGAGGAAGTTCGCCCATTTAACCGTGATAAATTTATGGACTTTGTGGACAAGTATCCAATAGAGCTTATCCGCACAAAAGGGTATATATGGTTCGCTGATGATGATGTACATATACAGCTCTTTGAACAGGCTGGCAGAAATGCAAGTGTAACTGAGCTTAATGAATGGCTTGCTTCCTGTCCGAAGGAAGAACTTGATGCTATGTTTGAAAATTATCCCGACCTTAAAAATGACTGGGATGATAAATACGGTGACCGTATAAATCAACTCGTATTCATAGGAAGAGGATATAAAAAGGCAGATATTCTTTCAAAACTCAATGCCTGTCTTGTAACTGCATAAAGAACGAAATAAGTGCAGAAAAACACCTGTTTTCCTGCACTTATATTGAATGGAGTGTATATTAATGGTTGTGCAAATGAAGTGTAAAAACGCTTCTCTCGGATATGAGGGAGGCATAGTTGCAGAAAGGCTCGATTTTGAGATAAACAAAGGGGATTATCTCTGTATTCTCGGTGAAAACGGCTCGGGTAAGAGCACACTGATAAAAGCAATATTAGGACTGAAACCACAAATCAGCGGAAAAATAGAGTGGTGTGGTGATGTAAAGAAGAACGAAATCGGATATCTTCCGCAACAAACTGTTGTTCAGAAAGATTTTCCTGCTTCTGTAAGAGAGATAGTTCGTTCAGGCTGCCTTTCCAAATGCGGACTTCGTCCTTTCTATAACAAAAAAGAGAAAGAGATTGCTGAAAGCACGATGAAACAGCTTCAAATTGACAAATTGGCTAAAAGGTGTTATCGTGAGCTTTCAGGTGGTCAGCAGCAGAGAGTACTTCTCGCAAGGGCATTATGTGCTACAAGAAAAATGCTTTTGCTTGATGAACCGGTAACAGGTCTTGACCCGAAAGCACAGCTTGATCTATATGAGCTTATTGCAAAGCTGAACCGTGAAGACATCACAATCATTATGGTATCACATGATATTGCTGCTTCTGTTAAGTATGCTTCTCATATTCTTCACATCGGCAACCATAAACAGCTGTTTTTCGGAAAAACTTCTGACTACATTACAAGTAAAACAGGCAGGATATTCTTAGAAACTGAGGTGGCAGAAAATGACTGAAAATATTGAAAAACTCCAGCAGTATTTTGAACACCCATTTGTCAGATATGCATTTATAGTCGGGATTCTTATAGCATTATGTTCATCACTTTTAGGCGTAACACTTGTATTGAAGCGTTTTTCATTCATTGGTGATGGCTTATCCCATGTAGCTTTTGGTGCAATGTCTCTTTCAGTAACATTGCCTGTCATCATAAAAGAGATGCTTATATCATTTTCACACTCCAATAATCTTAATTCGATTATGCAGAATATCATAAATCATATAGCAGAAATGAATAACATGGTAATTGTATTGCCAGTAACACTTTTGAGTGCTATTCTACTTTTGAGAACAGGACAAAACACCAAAATAAAAGGCGATGCTGCTGTTGCTATGATTTCGGTGGGTGCACTTGCAATAGGCTATCTGCTTATGAATCGCTATCCTTCGGGTTCTAATATTTCAGGTGACGTATGCAGTACGCTTTTCGGCTCTACCTCCATTCTGACATTAAATCCAGATGATGTAAGGCTTTGCATTTATATGTCTATTGTTGTTATTCTGACATATATCCTGTTTTATAACAAAATATTCTCTGTTACATTTGATGAAAACTTTGTAAGAGCAACAGGTGTGAAAGCGAATGTTTATAATCTGATTATCGCTGTTGTTACTGCACTCATCATCGTTCTGGCGATGAACCTTGTCGGCTCACTGCTTATATCAGCTCTTATTATTTTCCCTGCACTCGCAGCTATGAGGCTTTTCAAGAGCTTTCGAGGAGTTGTAATCTGCTCTGCTGTGATTTCTGTTATTTGTGCAGGATTTGGTATCATATCGTCAATACTGTTTTCAACCCCTGTAGGTTCAACGATTGTTGTTGCCGACCTCATGGTATTTCTATTTTTTTCTCTGATATCAATATTTGTCAAAAAAAAGAAGATATTGTAAAAAAATATAGTTTCAGAATTGTTATTTTGGAGGTAAAAAAATGAAAAAAATATTATTATTAGTTTCTTTGCTGATTGTATCATTCTCTATTATGGGATGTGGTAGTTCTGATAATATGATTTTATCAAGCAGTAGTTCCATCAATTATCAAAATACTACAAAAGCTGGTGATATAAAAAATAACATCACATCTGAAATTAAAGAATCAACAGAATCTAAATCATTAAGCAACAGTAATGAAGAAATAGACATTGATTTAACTCAGCTCAGTTCAAGTATGGTATATGCTCAGGTATATGATATGGTTAATAATGGCAATGATTATCTTGGTAAGACAGTGAAAGCAAAGGGGCCATTTGCATATTATAAGGACGAGCAGAACGGAAATGAATATTTCGCTGTCATTATCAGTGATGCAACGGCTTGTTGTGCACAAGGTATAGAATTCGTGCTTGACGGCGAATATACATACCCTGATGATTATCCTGAACTTGAAACAGAAATAACAGTTACTGGAATTTTTAATTACTACAAGGAAGATTACAATACATATTGTCAGCTTCTGAATGCACAATTATATACAGAAAGTGAATTGCCATAAGATTAAATGTTGTTCCTGCAACAAAAAAAGTTGCAGAACTGAAATAAAGTAACCGCAACCATTAACTGTATAAAAAAATTATCATTTTTTAACTAATTTCAGCAAGAATTCCCCCACCTCTTTAGTTGGGGGAGTATGTCACTAAAATAGATGGTAGAAACAAGTTTATAAAAGCAAATACATCAGTATCAGCTATTTGTAATTCCAATGAATGTGATGATAACATATTTGAATAATCAAATAGAAAAGAAAAAGCTATCAAGGAAACTTTCCTGATAGCTTTTTTGTCATATTATTCTTCAATATTTTTTGTAATATATTTTTTTATTGATATTAAATCGAACACATT
>ERZ808240.4255-NODE-4255-length-12882-cov-4.348796_pt1 | contig 12882 bp, 9 predicted proteins | sample MGYA00521084_ERZ808240 | MGnify/ENA primary metagenome ERZ808240 (study PRJEB31516, sample SAMN03275571) | gut metagenome | biome: mammalia-associated habitat; material: feces | host: Papio cynocephalus | place: Kenya | collected 2012-08-06 ... | reverse complement strand
CTGTTCGACAAAGTGCGTGTATGGCTTTGGGCGCGACTGACGCATCGGCCGAGGTGGCGGCGCTCGCGCACCATGTGGGCTTCGACGTGGTGGCAATCGACTACGACCCCGCCTACATCTCGGAAGAGCGTTTCCCCAATGCGCGACGCGTGCTGCTCGTCGGCGGCAATTTCGACGGGCTTGCCGAAATCGAGCCGTCGCCGGGCGACTATGCGTGCGTGCTGACGCGCGGGCATATGTTTGACCCCGATGCATGCGTTTGGGCATTAAAGCACAATTTGCACTATATAGGCATGATGGGTTGTAAGGGTAAAAATGATACCGTACATGACCTGGTGCTTTCAAAAGGTTACACCGAAGAAGGCTGGAGGCGCATCAAGCGCCCCATCGGTTTGAAATTCGGCGCAAAAACGCCAGCCGAGCTTGCGATTGCCATTGTGGCCGAGCTTGTCGACGAGCGTTACAAGCAGAATTATTCCGAAGCCGCGCGTGCAAAGCACGAGGCCAGCTTGGGCAGATAATGCGGCTTTTTCGCCCGTTTGCAAACGCGAGTGCGCAGGCTGGCGGTTTGCTTGATAAGGTAAGAAAAAATGGGACGGAACATGGAAGGAGCTAACGTGACTAACCCCCAGGTTAAACGCGTTCTGGTTTCTGTAACCGACAAAACGGGCGTTGTGGAGTTCGCGCGCGCACTGCACGAGGAATTTGGCGCCGAGATCATTTCGACGGGCGGCACGGCGAAGGTCATCGCCGAGGCTGGCGTGGACGTCACTCCCATCGACGCGGTGACGAACTTCCCCGAAATGATGGACGGCCGCGTGAAAACGCTGCATCCCATGGTGCACGGCGGCCTGCTCGCCAAGCGCGACAACCCCAAGCATATGGCGGAAGCCGCCGAGCATGGCATCAAGATGATCGACATGGTGGTCGTGAATCTGTACGCCTTCGAGAAAACCGTCGCTTCGGGCGCCGATTTCGGCACGTGCATCGAAAACATCGACATCGGTGGTCCGTCGATGCTGCGCAGCGCCGCGAAGAACTTCGAAAGCGTGGCCGTAGTCACCGAGCCCTCCACTTACGACGCTATTCTTGAGGAAATGCGCGCCAACGGCGGCGCCACCACGCGCGAGACGCGCGCGAAGCTGGCGTTGAAAGTGTTTGAAACCACGAATGCCTACGATGGCGCGATTGCCGCGTGGATGGGCGAACAGCTCAACGGCAAGGCCGATTTCGCTGAGGAAACCCCCGCGACTATCGACCTCCATTTGGAAAAGCAGCAAGATCTGCGTTATGGCGAGAATCCGCACCAGAGCGCCGCATTCTATCGTCTTCCCGATGCCGACGCGCATAGTTTGGTGAACGCCGAACAGCTCAACGGCAAGGAACTTTCGTACAACAATATTCTCGACACCGATGCGTGCTGGACGCTCGCCCGTGAATTCACCGAGCCCGCCGTGGTTATTTTGAAGCACCAAAATCCCTGCGGTTCCGCGACGGCGGCTACGGTGGCCGAGGCTTACGACAAGGCGTTCGCGTGTGACCCGAAGAGTGCGTTCGGCGGCATTATTGCGGCAAACGTGCAGGTCACGCTTGAGATGATCGAGCACATGAACGAGAACAAGCAGTTTGTCGAGGTCATGATCGCTCCCGATTACGAGCCGGCCGCGCTTGAGCTGCTGCAAAAGAAGAAGAACATGCGCGTGCTGCGCACCGGCGGCGTGGACGCGCCCAGCCGCACCGAGTATCGCTCGGTCGACGGCGGCATTCTAGCGCAGACGGCCGATGCCGTAACCGAAACGCCCGACACGTTCACCGTACCCACCAAGCGCAAGCCTACCGAGGCCGAGATGGACGAGCTGATGTTTGCGTGGAAGGTGTGCAAGGGCGTGAAGTCCAACGCCATCTTGATTTCGAAGAATCATGCGGGCATCGGCATGGGTCCTGGTCAGCCGAATCGTGTGGATTCGGGCCGACTTGCCGGCGAGCGCGCGCACGAGGCGTGCGAGCGCATGGGCATCGAGGCGAAGAACTTGGTTGCGGCGAGCGACGCGTTCTTCCCGTTCCGCGACAATGTTGACACGTTGGCCAGCTTCGGCGTGACCGCCATCATCCAGCCTGGTGGCTCCATCCGCGACGAAGAAAACATCCAAGCCTGCGATGAGCACGGCATCGCCATGGTGTTCACGGGGTATCGCCACTTCCGTCATTAAGGGGTTGCGCCGTTCTGCCGAACGGCGCTAACCGCCGACGCTGCGCGGCAATCTGGCGGCCGGCTTGGGCTTCAATCGTCGCTCACGTAGCGCTGCTACGCTTCGCTCCTCTTTCAGCCCAATCTGACTCGCCAGATTGTCGCTCGCTGACTTTTGGTGCGAATGTGGCTTTTTGTACCATCTAATTACTGGGTCAAAGGGACTGTCCCTTTGACCCAGTTTTGCTATGATGGGGCACGTTTTCTGGGGAGGAAATTGAGGGAGGCGCGCATGTCGGTTGCGCAGGCGAGGGGCTTAGTGAAGGGCCTGAAGTGGTACCACTTGGGCTTTTGTTTCTTTTGGGCTGTCACGTTCGTGGCGCTTTTGACCCCCGCAGACGAGCTGGCATTCGCGAGCACTGCATTCTCGGTGGGCAAGCAAGTGGCTACCATTGCGGCGGTCGTGGTTGCCGCGATGCTCTCGGTAAGGCGCGGCAGCAAGCCGTATTCCCCCGAATCGGCCTATATCGCCGGCATCGCGCTGGCCGCGGGCTCGCTTCTGTATTACTTGGCGTTCTTCCTGGCCGACTTTTCGGCTATCTCGGTCATCGTCGCGGCGTTGCTGGTTGGCGGCTCGCAAGGCGCGTTCTTCGTGATGTGGCAAAGCTTCTTCGCATCGGAGGGCACATCGCGCACCACGGTGTACATCCCGCTTTCGGCGCTGTGTTCGGTGGTGCTGTGCATGGTGGTTGGCATGCTGCCCGCCGAATGGCTTGTGGTGTGCGGCGTTATCGTGCTGCCTGCGTTGGGCGCGTGGACGCTGCGCCTGAGCTTGGCCGAGGTGGTTCCGTACGAAGTTGAACCGGTTACGCGTGAACGTCGCCGCATGCTGCTGCGCGATATGGGGCGCCCGGTGTTTTGCGTGTGCGCCATCGGCTTCGTGTGGAAGATGATCGGCTATGTAGTGCCGCAAGGCGGCTTCGGTTCGTTCGAGGCCATTATGCTGGGCATGAGTTGCGCCACGCTGGTGGTAACGGCCATCGAATTGTTCACCGAGCGAGGCTTCGATATGCTGCGTGTGTACCAAGTCTTATTCCCCCTGGTAACAGGCGTTTTTCTTATTCCGACATTCTTGGGCCGCGAATGGCTCGGCGCCGTGTCTGCCTGCACGATGTTCGGCTTCGAAGTGGTGAATCTGCTGCTGCTCATCACATGCGCGGCTTATGCCAGCCGCAAGGCCATGGATTCGTCGCTGGTCTATGCGCTGTGCGTGGCGCCGACGCTTGTGAGCCTACTGCTGGGCGATGCGGTGGGCCAGTTCGCCGCCGCGCGCACGGTGCTCGATTTCACGCTGGTGGTCGATGTGCTGTTCGTATGCGTATACGTGTTGGCTGCCGCCTTGTTTCTGGCGAGCCTGGGCCGCAATAGGGGAGAGGTGCGCCGCGCCGTTACGGCCGCGCCATCCAAAGTGGTATCGGCGGGAGGCAAGGCCCGGGCGACGCAGGAGGTGACGGGTTCGCATTCTGCCGAAGAGGCGGCGGAAAGCGTGCTGCCGCACAACGAAGGCTTCGGCAATGGAGCTGCCGTTTCGACCTTCGCCGATTCTGGGCGCTCCATGGACGCTCGCTCTGATGTTCCGACTGATGCGAATGCATCGGTTGGATTGCCGGCGCCAAGCTCGGTTCCCTTGAATGTCGAAGCGGATGACGGCAATGCGGCGCTCGCTTCAGCTGAAGCCTCCGCCTCGAATTCAGTGGCGCCTTTTGCGCCCGTCACGCTTGACGATCGCCTGAATGCCCTTAGCCTGCCCGACCCGCTTTCCGCTCGCGAGCGCGAGGTGGCCGACCTCATGCGTCAGGGCAACACGGTCGCGGCCATCGCTCGTCGCTTGTTCATTTCCGAAAACACGGTGCGCGGGCACACGAAGAACATCTATCGAAAGCTGGACATCCATTCCAAACAAGAGCTCATCGACCTGTTAAACGGGTAACGCATATCGCCGCTTGACGGTTTCGGGTGTGCGGAATCGCTTTGGGCGCGGCTGCGTTTCGCAAGGCAAAACACGGCAATTTCTGGGGCGCCGTTGTATTTCTCGCTACCACACACCCATCATTGACCTGCGAAAATAACAAAACAACCCATAATATGTGGTGCGCGGCACAGCCAAGACGCGCTAAGGTTTCGCCATCGCATCCAGGGAGGGTGCAGGTGCCATGTCGGGGAGGGCATGCCTGCGAAGCAAACGAGCGCGCGGCCGCATCGGGCGGTTTCGTCGCACGCCATTCGGGGTTCTTTTCCCGCCACGGCATCCCAAGGGATTCCATTAGGAGGGAACCATGGAAGAATTGAAGAGGGGCATTTCTCGCCGCAATCTGTTGAAGGGCGCAACCCTTTCTGCCGCTGGCGTGGCCGCACTGGGCATGTTCGGCTGCAGCCCCGCGGGCGGCTCGTCGAGCTCGAGCAGCAAGTCTGACGCTGCTGCCGGCGAGAAGAAGCACACCTGGGAAGTTGCCCCCGAACCCATCAAAGACATCGCCGAAACCGTCGACACCGAAGTGCTCGTCATCGGCGCTGGCTACTCGGGAACCTGCTGTGCGCTGAACGCTGCACAGAACGGTGCCAAGGTCACCTTGGTCGAGAAAGACGGCGTGCCCAACGGCCACGGCGTGGGCGGCACGGGCGCCATCGCTTCGAAGGCCCTCGACGCTCTGGACATTCACTTCGACAAGTCCATCGAGATGGAGCGCTGGGTTTCCACGTGCGGCAACCGCTGCCGCGAGTCGCTGGTCGCCAAGTGGTTCCGCGAGTCTGAGCGCTGCATGAACTGGCTGCTCGACCTGGCCGAGTCTGACGGCGCGAAGTGCATGGTCACGGTCGGCTCCAACTCCACCGTGCACCCTGAAATCGATTGCTACCACATGATCTTCGGCGGCAACCTGGCCAAGGAAAACGAGGCCATCTCCATCGCCACCTACATCGAGTACCTGTTTATCGCCAAGGCCGAGGAAACGGGCAACTTCGAGCTGGTCTACAACATGCCGGCCCAGCAGCTCGTTACCAACGACAAGGGCGAAGTCACGGGCGCCATCTGCAAGAACGAGGACGGCAAGTACGTGCAGTACAACGCCTCCAAGGGCGTCGTGCTGGCTACAGGCGACGTGAGCTACAACGACGAGTACATCGACGAGTTCGCCCCCATCGCGAACAAGGTTATGACCCGCCTGTGCTCTGACCAGGGCAACACCGGCGACGGCCACAACATGGCCGCGTGGGTTGGCGGCGCGTTCCAGGACGGCCCGTGGCCCACGATGATGCACCCGCAGGCTGCAGCAATGTACCATGGCCCGTTCTTGTTCGTGAACCCGAAGGGCAAGCGCTTCATGAACGAGGCCACCTGGGTTCAGGGCAAGTGCGTTGGCACCATGGTCAACGGCGGCGACGACCACTGCTGGTCGATCTTCGACTCGAACTTCGAGGCCGACAACACCGCGTCGCTCGAGTTCGGCGGCGGCATGTTCTGGGATTCCTTCCGCGCTGTGGGCACCACGGCGGCCGATGCGTCGGCGTCGCATGCCAAGACGGTGAAGGAAGGCGTCGAGAAGACCCCCGAGAACTACAAGGTCGCCGACACCATCGACGAGCTGCTGGCTCAGCTCGATGTGGATGTCGACGAGGCCAAGAAGACCATCGAGCGCTACAACGAGATCTGCAAGAAGGGCGAAGACACCGACTTCTACAAGGAATCTCACTTCCTGTTCCCGATCGAACAGGGCCCCTTCTACGCCACGAAGGTTGCCCCCGGCCTGCTGGCCGTTGTCGGCGGCATCGCGATTTCCGACAACTTCGAGGTCGTGAACGCCGAGGGCGAGCCCATCAAAGGCCTGTACGCCATCGGCAACTGCTCGGGCAACATGTATGCCTACGACTACCCGATCAATGTCCAGGGCAACAGCCATGGCCGCTGCCTGATTGAAGGCAAGTGCTTGGGCGAGCAGCTCGCAGGCGTCTACAAAGAGCAGTAGCAGCGAAAGTTGAGCCGCAGGACTCGCCGAAGACAGCGAGGCACAGCCCGGTGCCGCGAATTGCCTTGAAGGAGGAGCGAAGCGTAGCAGCGCTACGCGAGCGACGAGTGAGAGGCAAGGCGCGGTGCCGGGCTGCGCCGCAGCGGCGAGCCGAAGCGCCGTTCGGTAGAACGGCGCAAGGACAATACCCCTCCCTTGGGCCCGTCGTTTGGCGGGCCCTTTTGCTAGACTGAATGCGATGGAAGGAGTCGCATGGCTGAAGAAGACGCGCTGTTCGCGCATTTGGAAGAACTCATGGAAGCGCTGCCCGAGATGCAGCGCAAAGGCGATGCGCTGGCCAAGGCGCGCGCGGCGGCCGAGGTGGCCAAGCGCGCGCATTATCTAGAGGGCCAGCAAAACGAGCTCGATGGCATCCTGTCTGCGATGGAAGAGCATTCCCAGGCGCGTGACGCGGCCATCGCCGCAGGCGACGCCGAGGCGGAAGAGGCCCATCGCGCGCAGATTCTGCTGCTTGGCAACGAGCGCGGCATTCGCAAAGGCGCCGCCGATGCGGCGCAGCGCGAACTCGACCAGGCGCTTTCCGCTGGCGAGTTCGCCGATATCGAGGCCGCCCATGCGGCGCAGCTTCCCGAAGATGAGCTTGCGACGCTTGCCGCCGAAGTCGAGGCGTTCCAGGCCGATTATGCCGAAACGCTCGCCGCGTGCCAGGCCGCTGAAGGTGTCGAAGAAGCGTAGAAGCGTTTTAGGCTGTTCAACCAGCGCGGTTCCTGCGCTACAATAGCCCAGTTTGAGCGATTAGTTTCACTTCGCAAGGAGCTATAAACCGATGACCGAATTCATCAACGAGTATTGCATGCACGACCATACGTGCGGCGAGCTGCGCGCGGCCGACGTCGACGCGCACGTCACCCTCACCGGTTGGGTGTGGCACAACCGCGACCACGGCGGTCTGATCTTCATCGACCTGCGCGACCGCGAGGGCTACACGCAGATCGTGATCGACCCCGATTGCGTGACCGAGGAAGAATTCCACGTTGCCGAGCATGTCGGCCGCGAATACGTGCTGAAAATCACGGGCAAGGTTCGCGCTCGCGCCGAGGGTACCGTGAACCCGAACATGGCCACGGGCGAGATTGAGGTGCTCGCCGATGGCATCGAGGTGCTGAACACGTCTGTCACCCCGCCGTTCGCCATCGAAGACGGCATCGAGACCGACGAAACCACCCGCATGAAGTGGCGCTACATGGACCTTCGTCGTCCCGAGATGTACAAGAACCTGAAGCTGCGCCACACCGTGGCTCAGGCTATGCGCAAGGCGCTGAACGAGCGCGGCTTCCTGGAAGTGGAAACCCCGATTCTCGCGAACTCCACGCCTGAAGGCGCGCGTGACTACCTGGTTCCTTCGCGCCCCAACCCGGGCAAGTTCTACGCCTTGCCGCAGAGCCCCCAGCAGTTCAAGCAGATGCTGATGGTGGGCGGCATCGAGCGCTATTACCAAATCGCCCGTTGCTTCCGCGACGAGGACCTGCGCGCCGATCGCCAGCCCGAGTTCACCCAGGTGGACATCGAGATGTCGTTCGTGCAGGAAAACGACGTGATCGACATGATGGAGGGCGTGTTCAAGGAGGTGCTCGAAGCCGCCGGCGTCGAGCATGAGTTCCCGCTGCAGCGCATGCCGTGGAAAGAGGCCATGGACCGCTTCGGCTGCGACCGTCCCGACATTCGCTTCGGCATGGAGCTCGTCGACCTCACCGAGATCGTGCGCGGCTGCGGCTTCGGCGTGTTCTCGAAGGCCGTCGAGGCGGGCAACATCGTGAAGGCCATCAATGCGAAGGGCGCTGGCGACTGGAGCCGCGGCGACATCGACAAGCTGGCCGACATCGCTGCCGCCAACGGCGCGAAGGGCATGGCTTGGATTGCCTATACCACCGACGGCAAAGAGAAGAGCCCCATCATCAAGTTCCTCGGCGACGAGGTTCATGCGAAAATCAAGGAAGCCATGAACGTTGAGCCGGGCGACCTGGTGCTGTTCGCGGCCGATACGTTCGCCATTGCCAATGCCGTGCTTTCCGCGCTGCGCCTGCATATGGCCGAGGCCCTGAACATTCCGCGTGAGGGCCACAAGCTGCTGTGGGTCGTCGATTTTCCCATGTTCAAATATGACGAGGAAACCAAGAAGTACGCGGCCGAGCATCATCCGTTCACGATGATCCCGAAATCCGATTGGGACAAGATCGAGACCGACCCGCTTTCGTGCGGTAGCTACAGCTACGATATCGTCATGGACGGTTTCGAGGCTGGTGGCGGTTCCATCCGTATCCACAACGCCGAGCTGCAAAAGCGCGTTTTGAAGCGCTGCGGCGTCGACGACGAGGATATGGAAGTGAAGTTCGGCCACCTCATCCATGCCCTCGAGCTGGGTGCTCCGCCTCATGGCGGCATCGCCATCGGCTTGGACCGTTTGGTCATGCTGCTGGCTGGCAAAGACTCCATCCGCGACGTCATCGCCTTCCCGAAGACCAGCTCGGCGGCCGACCCCATGACGGGCGCCCCGAACGAGGTCACCACGCGCCAGCTGAAAGAAGTCAACCTGCGCACGCTGTAGGCTGCCCAAAGACAATTTGCTCACGTTTGCAAGCCGTCGCCCTTTGCGGGCGGCGGCTTTTTTACGTCTTGCCGAGTCTATGGATTCAAAAAAGCCGCAAATGTTCAACCTACGAGGACATGAGCGAGTAGCGAGGCTTTGGATCATTTGCTGACCTGGTCTTTTTTGCGTGCACCTCTTTAGGCTCTGCTGAAGAATCTAAAGAGGCTGAACATTTGCGGCTTTTTTGAAAACAACGCTTGCGCATGAGTGAAATATGACGGTTTCGTTGCGAAGCGGGCGCGCTGGTGACGGCTTTTCAACAGCATGGGCTGGGGCGCAAGGAAATACCTATGCTTAGCTTATCGAAGTAAAACACCCGTTCAGGAAGTCGCCCCATGAAGAATTTCTTCGCACAGCTGCCGTACAAAATCGCAAATATGATGCAGGGCCGTCGCGGCATGGACAATCTCAATATCGCGCTGCTCGTGGTTGCCGTGGTGCTCATGGTGCTCGAGATGCTGTTCGGATGGCGCGCGCTTTCGTGGCTTTCGTTCTTGCTGCTGATTCTCGCGTGCTTCCGTTGCTACTCGAAAAATATTCCTGCCCGCGAGAATGAAAACCAGAAGTGGCTTGCGGCATCGGTGAAGCCGAAACGCTGGTGGGATATGCTGAACACCATGTACGAAAATCGCAAAACCATGAAGTATTTTCGTTGCAAAGGGTGTGGGCGAATTCTTTCAATCCCCCGAGGGAAGGGCACGCTGCGCATTGTGTGCCCAAAGTGCAAAACCGAAGTTACGAAGAAGTCGTAAACGTTGGTACGGTTTATATATGATGCAAATGACTAAAAACTGTATCAAGTATGCTTCATATAGCAAAACACTAATAGTAGGCAGCACTCAAAAAGAAACTAATCAAACTGAACAGGCAATATTCTGCAAGATAAGGTGCGAATAGGCTATGTTCGGATACGTTATTGCAAACGATGAAAGTCTCGACGAGGCTGAAAAATCGCGTTGGCATAGCGCCTATTGCGGGCTTTGTCGCACCATTGGCAAACGCTGCGGCCGGCATTGCAGGCTTACGCTTACGTTCGATATGACGTTTTTGGCGCTGTTGTTGCAGTCGTTGTACGAGCCGGCCGAGCACGAGGGGCATGCGCGTTGCGCATTGCACCCTGCGAAGCCCCAGCCGTACGAAATGAGCGAGGCTATGGATTATGCGGCCGACGTAGGCATTCTTCTTGCCTACCACAAGTGCCTGGACGATTGGAACGACGAGCGCAAGCTTTCGGGGCGCGTGTCAGCGGCGGCATTGCATGGTGCGTATGCGAAAGCGGCATCGCGGCAGCCTCGCGTGGCGCTGGCCGTAGCGCAAGGCATGGCTGACGTGCTCGAACTGGAGCGCGAGGCGATGACCGGCAAAGCTTCGCCCGAGGCGCCGGCGAATCGGTTTGGGGCGTTGTTGGGCGAGGCATTCATATGGCGCGACGATATGTGGGCGGCCGACCTTCGCCGACTGGGCGCATGGCTTGGCAAGTTCGTCTATATGATGGATGCCGTGGTCGATTACGAAGACGATGCGAAGGCTGGCACGTTCAACCCAGTGGCGCTTATGGGAATTTCACCTGACGATATGGGCGAATCGCTCACGCTGCTCATCTCGAATGCAACCCAGGCATTCGAGAAATTGCCGCTTGAACAGGATATTCACCTGCTTCGAAGCGTGTTGTATGCGGGCGTGTGGCAAAAATACCGCGCCCATTTTGAAAAGGTCGAAAAAGGCGCGGGCTCTGTGCAGTCTGCAGTCGATATAGAAACCGCGTCGCACGGCGGCGCTTGTGCCGAAAACCGGCAAGAATAAGGAACAGCTCATGGCAATGGACCCCTACAGCGTGCTGGGAATCTCGCGTGATGCGACCCCCGACGAGGTGAAGAAGGCATATCGCAAGAAGGCGCGCGAGAATCACCCCGACTTGAACCCCGGCGACGCAAACGCCGCGCAGCGCATGAACGATATCAACGAGGCGTACGACCGCATCATGAACCCTGAAAAGTATGCGGCGAGCGATGCGCGCGCGAATGCGGCGGGCAGGCGCCCGTCAAGTGCAGCGGGCCAGGCTGGCGGCTCCGCAACAGGAGGGTCGGCTTCGGGTTATTCCGGTTATGGCTATGGTTATGGTGGCGGGCAGTCTCAGGGGTCTGGCGGCCAGGGCCAGGGCTACGGCGGGGCAAGTTCGAGCGGCCCCTATGGCTGGTCGGGCGGTTTTGGCTTCGATTTCGACGACCTGTTCGGTTTTGGCGGCTACGATGCCGGCCCCATTCATCCCGAGGCCCAGGCGAACGATTCGGCCGAGGTTCGCGCGGCCATCAATGCCATGAATGCGGGTCAATATTCGCAAGCCGTAGCCATTCTTTCTGCCATCACCAGCACGTACCGCAATGCGCGCTGGTATTACCTCAGCTCTATCGCAAACGACGGCGCCGGCAACCAGGTGATGGCATTCGACCAGGCCAGGCGCGCCGTGCAAATGGAGCCGGGCAATCAAGATTACCAACGCGCCGCGCGCAAGTTCCAGCAAACGACGCAAACGTATACGCAAACGCAGCAGTCGGGCGGTTTTTCGGTGGGCTTCATCGATCCCATGACGCTGTGCTGCGGCTGCTGCGTGGCGCAGTCGATGCTTTCGTATTGCGTGCGCCTCGGCGGCATGGGCATGGGTATGTAGGCGTCAGAAAGGAATCTCATGACGGTTATCGGAATAGATTTAGGCACTACGAACAGCTGCGTGGCAACGGTAGAGGGCGGCAAGCCCGAGGTTATCGTGAATTCGGAAGGCGAGCGCACCACCCCAAGCGTCGTGGCGTTCACCAAAGCCGGCGAGCGCCTTGTGGGCGGGCCGGCCATGCGTCAAGCGGCGGTGAACCCCGATCGCACCATCGCTTCGGTAAAGCGCGAGATGGGCACGAATTGGCGTGTGAACATCGATGGCAAGGCATTTTCCCCGCAAGAGATTTCAGCGATGGTCTTGCGCAAACTGCGTCGCGATGCCGAGGCGCATATGGGCGGCGAGGTGAAGCAGGCGGTAATCACCGTGCCCGCGTATTTCAACGACACGCAACGTCAGGCCACGAAAGACGCCGGTCGCATTGCGGGGCTCGACGTGCTGCGCATTATCAACGAACCTACGGCGGCGGCGCTTGCGTATGGCTTGGACAACGGCGACCCGCAAAAGGTTATGGTGTACGATTTGGGCGGCGGCACGTTCGACGTGTCCATCATCGAAATCGGCGATGGCGTGATCGAGGTGCTGGCCACGGCGGGCGACAACCACCTGGGCGGCGACGATTTCGACGAGCGCATCGCGACCATGTTGTTCGACGGGTTCCAGCGCCAGCATGGCATCGACTTGCATCGCGACCCGTCGGCGAAACAGCGAGTGATGGAAGCTGCGCGCCAGGCGAAGGTAGAGCTGTCGTCTATGGCGGCCACACGCGTGAACCTGCCATTTTTGGCCCAGGGCCCGAAGGGGCCCTTGCATTTGGAACAAGAAATCACCCGCGCGCAATTCGAGGATGCCACGCGCGATTTGGTGGCGCGCACCGAAGGGCCCGTCGCCCAGGCGCTCGCCGATGCCGGCATTGCGGCCAGCGAATTGGGCAGCGTGCTTCTGGTGGGCGGCTCTACGCGCATGCCCGCGGTGGTGGAAAAGGTGCGCCAGCTCACGGGAAAGCAGCCGTCGAATTCCATCAACCCCGACGAGTGCGTTGCCTTGGGCGCGGCCATCCAGGGCGCCACGCTTTCCGAGGGCTCGGCCATTGTGCGCGCGAACAGCCTGCTGCTGCTCGACGTGACGCCGCTTTCGCTGTCGCTCGAAACGGTGGGCGGCGTTGCCACGCGCATCGTCGACCGCAATACCACGCTGCCGGTGCACTATTCGCAGACGTTCACCACGGCAGCCGCATTCCAAACCAGCGTCGAAATTAACGTGCTGCAGGGCGAGCGCCCCATGGCCGCCGACAACAAGTCCATCGGCAAGTTTCGCCTGAAGGGCATCAAGCGCGCCATGGCGGGCGTGCCGCAAA
>ERZ808240.4254-NODE-4254-length-12886-cov-3.416803_pt1 | contig 12886 bp, 10 predicted proteins | sample MGYA00521084_ERZ808240 | MGnify/ENA primary metagenome ERZ808240 (study PRJEB31516, sample SAMN03275571) | gut metagenome | biome: mammalia-associated habitat; material: feces | host: Papio cynocephalus | place: Kenya | collected 2012-08-06 ... | reverse complement strand
TCCGGCAAGACCCTGCTGGCCAAGGCAGTGGCCGGCGAGGCCAACGTTCCCTTCTTCTCCATTTCCGGTTCGGAGTTCGTGGAGATGTTCGTGGGCATGGGCGCGTCCAAAGTCCGGGACCTGTTCAAGCAGGCCAAGGAAAAGGCCCCCTGCATTGTCTTCATCGACGAGATCGACGCCATCGGAAAGAAGCGGGACGGCCAAATCGGCGGCAACGACGAGCGGGAGCAGACGCTGAACCAGCTTTTGACAGAGATGGACGGCTTTGAGGGCAACAACGGCGTCATCATTCTGGCGGCCACCAACCGTCCGGAATCCCTGGATCCCGCCCTGACCCGGCCCGGCCGGTTTGACCGCCGGGTGCCGGTGGAGCTGCCGGACCTGAAGGGCCGGGAGGAAATTCTGAAGGTCCACGCCAGAAAGATCAAGGTGGCCGAGGACGTGGATTACAACAAAATCGCCCGGATGGCCTCCGGCGCTTCTGGCGCGGAGTTGGCCAACATCGTCAACGAAGCTGCCCTCCGGGCCGTGCGCAGCGGCCGCCGCTTCGCCAGTCAGGAGGATCTGGAGGAGAGCATTGAGGTTGTCATCGCCGGTTATCAGAAGAAAAACGCCATCCTCACCGATCAGGAGAAGCGGGTGGTGGCCTATCACGAAATCGGCCACGCCCTGGTGGCGGCCCGGCAGACCAACTCCGCTCCCGTCCAGAAGATCACCATCATTCCCCGGACCTCCGGCGCTCTGGGCTACACCATGCAGGTGGAAGAGGGAAACCACTACCTGATGAGTCAGGAGGAAATGGAGAATAAGATCGCCACCCTCACCGGCGGACGGGCGGCGGAGGAAGTGAAGTTCTCCAGTGTGACCACCGGCGCTTCCAACGACATTGAGCAGGCCACCAAGCTGGCCCGGGCCATGATCACCCGTTACGGCATGAGCGGGGAGTTCGACATGGTGGCCCTGGAAACCGTCACCAACCAGTACCTGGGCGGCGACGCCTCCCTGGCCTGCTCCGCCCAGACCCAGGCGGAAATCGACAAGGAAGTGGTGGAGCTGGTAAAGCGCCAGCACGCCAAGGCCGTCCGGATTCTGACGGAAAACCGGGAGAAGCTGGATCAGCTGGCGGCGTACCTTTACGAAAAGGAGACGATCACCGGCGAGGAGTTTATGAAAATCCTCAACGGCTGAGCCTCATTTCAAATCGGCAAATCATTCAAACAGTTCCCCGGCGGAGGTTCAGGACCTCCGCCGGGGAACTGTCTTTACATCATAAAATTCACAGACGGCGGCACGTGCCGCTTCAGGAGTTTTTCGGCCCGCCCAATACCGTGTAGAGAAAGCTAACAATCAGCAGCGCGGCTGCCGGAACCATCAGCACCAGCCACAAAAGCGCCTTCCCGCCCAGATAAAACATGGCATGATAGAGACTCAACATGAGACCGCCTCCTTAAATTCAGCACAGTCACTATAAATTTTGTCTTCTTTCTCCTTTTCTTTATTTAATCTTAACATATTTTATGAAAAAAGCAAGCCCCCGGCGAAAAAATTTCGCCGGGGGCCGTCCGCCGTTCCGATGCCTTTTTTCTTACCGGATCTTCCGGGCCTCCACATAATACCGCTTATCCTGGGCGTGACCCATGGAGAAGGTCTTCCGGGGCAGGACGCCGTCAGCCATCACGGTTTTGAACAGCTGTTCCTTGCCCATGGCGGGGAGCTTGAAGGCAATGCTGCCGGGTTTCGCTCCCAGCTGATCCGCCACATCGTCGCCGTGGATATAGTCCACCTCGCCGGGATGGCTCTTGAGGTACTCATCCAGGAAGGACTGAAGCGTCCCCACCGCCAGCTGCATCCGGGGCTGCGGCACGGTGACGGAGCCGGTGCGTCCAGCCATGGTCCAGGCAATCACATGGCCGCTTCCGGCGCCCTCGTAAGCGCCGGGATAAAAGTCCAGCAAGGCCTTGAGCACCGCCTCCGGCTCCACGCCAAACAGCACCCGGTGAATCGGCTCGAACCGAAGGGCATCGTCGTGGTTGTTCACCACCTCCACCAGGGCAAACCGGGCGGGGTGATTTTCCAGCCGGTCCGCCGGAAGGGTCTTCTTCAGGTTCTCCCAGCACTGCTTGGCGGTGGCCAGAGAGTGGTTGCCGTCGCCCACGGCGAACAGCAGCGGCGCGGCATCCTTCATGCCGTACTTCCGCTCCATAGCCTCCGGGGTAATCAGCCCCGCCAGCGCCGCCGCGGCATGGTCCATCTGATCGTCCGTCAGCTTCCAGCCCCGGAGATGGCCCCCGCCCTGCTGGAGGTCAAAGTCGTAAAGGGCCTCCATCCGGTCCGCGGCATCCGCCAGAGGCTCAATCACCGTCCGGTCCGGATCGTCGATCAGCAGCATGACGTGGGGCAGCTCAATGGGGGCGTCCTGCCGCACCCGCACCCGGGGTGGAATCCGGGACAGCACCGTGCCCTCCGTCGCCCGGATCAGCGTGCCGGAGCCGGGCGTAAAATCGTACTGCTCCAGATCCACCATACCGATCAGACCCCGGCGGATTTTCCCATCGGACTGGGTCCGCTCAATATAAAACAGAGCGTCCGGGAATTCCCGGAAGAGCTTCTGCTCCAGGTAAGTCTTCATGGTGCGGTTGATGGCGGCGATCTCCTGCTCCACCTCCGGGCTGTTGAGCCGGGCCTCCGGCAGGATCAGCCGCAGCGCGGAGGGCGCGTCTCCCACCGTCTTCTCCACGGCCTGCCAGTATTCCGGCTGGGAGGTAAACTGGTCGCAGGCCACCACGGCCCACTTGGTCATATCCGCATCCCGGGGAAGCAGGATATCAGCGGGAGAAAAGCCCAGAGTCTGAAATTTTTCGTGCATGGTATTGCTCCTTTCTTTTGTAAACGCCGGCGGATTCCCCGCGGCGCGGGGCGTTTGCTCACAGATGCTTCACGTGCCAGATATGGTCGGCGTATTCCGTCACGGCCCGGTCGGCGGCAAAAATTCCGGACCGGGCAATATTGTGCAGGCTCATCTGGTTCCACTTCTCCGGGTCCCGGTAGGTTTCCGCCATCCGCTGCTCCGCCTGCCAATAGCTCTCGAAGTCCGCCAGCAGCAGGTATTCGTCGGCGGGCGCGCCGCCGCTGCCCGACAGCAGCCGCGCATACAGATCCTCATAGCTCACACCGTCCCGGAAGCCCTTCCGCAGAGCGTCCAGCGCGCCGCGGAGCCGGGCGTCCCGGCTGTAGAGCCGCTGCGGAAGGTAGCCTTCCCGCTTCAGCTCGGACACCTCGTCGGCATGGAGGCCGAAGAGGAACATGTTCTCGTCCCCCAGCACCTCGTGCATCTCCACGTTGGCGCCGTCCAGCGTGCCGACGGTCAGGGCGCCGTTCATCATGAACTTCATGTTGCCGGTGCCGCTGGCCTCCTTGCCCGCGGTGGAAATCTGCTGGGACACCTCGCTGGCGGGCATCAGATGCTCCGCCAGGGACACCCGGTAATTTTCCAGAAATACCACTTGCAGCTTATCCCTGCACAGCGGGTCCCGGCTGATCTGATCCGCCAGAGAGTTGATGAGATGGATAATCCGCTTGGCCACGGCATAGCCCGGGGCGGCCTTGGCGCCGAACAGGAAGGTGTGGGGCTGCGTGATGGAATCCGGGTCCTCCCGCAGGCGCTGGTACAGGGCGATGATATTCAGGGCATTGAGCAGCTGGCGCTTGTATTCATGAAGCCGCTTCACCTGAACGTCGAAGATGGCGTCCGGGTTCAGGACAACCCCCTGGGTCTTTTTGATATAGGCGGCAAAGCGTTCTTTATTTTTCCGCTTGATTTCCGCCAGCCGCCGGAGAATCTCCGGGTCATCGGCATAATCGTCCAGCTTCCGGAGCGCCAGCGGCTTGAGCAGATACGCGTCCCCGCCGGTAAGGTCCCGGACCATCTCGTCCAGCCCGGGGTTGATCTCACTGAGCCAGCGGCGGTGGTCAATGCCGTTGGTGACGTTCTGGAATTTCCAGGGCTCCATGCCGTAGGCGTCCCGGAAGACATCCTTTTTCAGAATCTCGGAGTGCAGGCCGCTGACGCCGTTGACCGCCATGCCCCCGGCGATGCAGAGATTGGCCATCCGCACCTCGCCGTCCCAGATGACGGCCATGTTCCGGACCCTGGCTTCGTCGTGATAGAACGCCGTGCACTTGTCCTGCCACCGCCGGGCAATCTCCACCGTGATCTGCCAGATCCGGGGCAGCAGCCGCTGAAACAGCTCCTGGGGCCAGCGCTCCAGCGCCTCCGCCAGCACCGTGTGATTGGTATAGGCCACCGACTGGGTGGTGATGCTCCAGGCGGCGTCCCAGTCTATGCCCGCCTCATCCATGAAAATCCGCATCAGCTCCGGAATCACCAGGGCAGGGTGGGTATCGTTGATCTGGATGACGTTCTTCTCGTGGAAGTTGGTCAGCGTACCGTAGGCCTCCAGATGCTCCCGGACAATGCACTGAACCGTGGCGGACACGAAAAAGTACTGCTGCTTCAGCCGCAGCGATTTCCCCTCCATATGGTTGTCGTCGGGATAGAGGACCTTGGCAATGGTCTCTGCCATGGCCTCCTCCTCCGCGGCCTTCAGATACTCTCCCCGGGAATACAGCGACATATCCACCGGCTTGGAAGACCGGGCGTCCCACAGCCGCAGAACGTTGGTATGACGGGTTCCGTAGCCGGCGATGACCATATCGCAGGGCACGGCGGTTACATGGGTGGCGTCCTCCTGCACCACATGGAGATGCCCGTTGTCCCAGAACTCCCGGAGATGCCCGCCGAAGAGCACCTGCTGAGATTCCTCCGGCTTGGGGAGCAGCCAGGCGGAGCCCAGATTCCGCCAGTTGTCCGGCAGCTCCACCTGCTGACCCTCCACGATCTTCTGCTTGAAAATTCCCAGGTCATAGCAGATGGAATAACCGGTGGCGGGGATTTCCAGCGTCGCCATGGAATCCAGATAGCAGGCGGCCAGACGGCCCAGTCCGCCATTGCCCAGCCCCGCGTCCGGCTCAATTTCAAAAATGTCGGCGGCCTTGAAGCCCAGACGCTCCAGCGCCTCCCGCAGCTGCGGCAGAATTCCCAGATTATAGGCGTTTTTCATCAGGCTCCGGCCCATGAGAAATTCCAGCGACAGGTAGTGCACCTGCTTTCCCTTTTCCCGCAGGGTCCGCTTCCGGGTCTCTACCTCCCGGATCGCCATGGTGTCCCGGATGACCTGGGCGCAGGCCTTCATCATCTCCTCCTGGCTGGCCTCCTCGGCAGTCTTGCCGAAGTGGATCATCAGCTTGCCGGTCAGCGCTTCCTCCAATGATTTTGTGGTAAACGGTGTCATTGCGTCTCCTTATTCCCCTTTTTGCCGCCGGTCTTTCTGCCGCCGGCGGTTTGTTTCTGTCTGATCTCCTCCGGCGCTTTCCGGCCGGCGCTTTCTTTCGCAGCCGTCCGCTCCGTCTGCGCGGCGGGTTCCGTCTGCGCAGACGCGGGCTCCGGGACGGGCTGCGCCGCGGATGCGGCAGGCTCCGCCGCGGGCGGTTCCGCTCCGGCGCGCCCTCCGGCGGAAAGCCCGGTGACGCTCTCGTAAATCCGCAGATACTGTCCGGCGCTGCGTCCCCAGCTGAAGTCCTCCTCCATGGCCCGCTTCCGCAGCCGGGCAAAGGCGTCTGGGCTGTCCCGGTACAGGCTGACCGCGGAGCGGATCACGTACAGCATATCACCGGCGTTGTAATTGGAGAAGGTAAAGCCGTTGCCGGCGTCCCGCCAGCTCTCGTAGGGGCGGACGGTGTCCTTCAGTCCGCCGGTTTCCCGGACGATGGGCACCGTGCCGTAGCGCATGGCGATCATCTGGCTCAAGCCGCAGGGCTCGCTGCGGGATGGCATCAGGAACAGATCCGCGCCGGCGTAGATGTCCATGGACAGCTCCTCGCTGTAGTCCAGCCGCACCGCCATCCGGCCGGGATACTGTTCCGCGGCCCAGCGGAAGAAATCCTCGTACTTCTGCTCGCCCTTCCCCAGAACCATCAGCTGCACCGGCAGCTCCATGAGATCGTGGAGCACCTCGCACACCAGATCCAGCCCCTTGTGGGCCACCAGACGGGACACCATGGCAATGATGGGGACGCCGGGATCCTCCCGCAGTCCCATGAGCTGCCGGAGCGCCGCCTTATCCTCCGCCTTTCCGGAGGGGTCCTCAGCGGAATAATGCGCGGCGATCAGCGGGTCCCGGGCCGGGTCATACCGGACCGTGTCAATCCCGTTGAGGACGCCGGAGAGCTTATAGCCGCACCGCTGCATGATGCTCTCCATGCCGTGGGCGTAGTAGGCCAGCTTCAGCTCCTGAGCATAGGTGGGAGACACGGCGTTCACCGCGTCCGCGCACAAAATGGCGCCCTTGAGCAGATTCACGTCCCCGTCCATCAGGATTGTGCCGTCGTCCGCCCAGCCGTGATCCAGTCCGAACAGATCCCCCAGCGTCTCCTTCCCAAAGCGGCCCTGATACTCGATATTATGGATGGAGAGAACTGTTTTCAAGCCCCGGAGCCGTTCCTCCCGGACGCCGTCATCCTTGAGGTAAATGGGAATCAGCTTTCAGCAGCAGCGGCACAAGCGCCGTCTGCCAGTCGTTGCAGTGGATGACGTCCGGCCAGAACTCCATGTGGGGCAGCATCCGCACCACCGCCCGGGAGAAAAAGCCGAACCGTTCTCCGTCATCCAGATATCCGTACAGCTCGGGCCGCCGGAAATACTGCTCGTTGTCCAGAAAATACCAGATCACTCCCTGGCGCTCCAGCCGGAACAATCCGCAGTAGGCATGGCGCCAGGCCAGGTCCACATAATCGTAGCAGACAAATTCCAGCTCTCCGCCGAACTTCTCCTTCACAGTCTGGTACAGGGGCAGCACCACCGCCGTCCGGACGCCGCAGGCCGCCAGCGCCGGCGGGAGAGAACCGGCTACATCCGCCAGCCCGCCGGTTTTGCAGAAGGGAACCGCTTCACTCGCAGCGTATAAAATTTTCATCATCATTCTCCTCTCCGTTCTCCGGCGTGTGATCGCTCCGGAGGAAAAAGCCGCTTGAACTGTATATGAAAAGATTGCGCGGGAATCCATCCCTTCCGGCCGGAATGAGCCAGCAGCCCGGACGGCCGGAAGCCCCGGCGCGCAGGGCCATACCGGACAGAGGGACGGCGCCCCCCGGAGCTATTTTATACAATGCTGTTCTTGGCGATGACCAGCGGATAGCGGGCGTGGCCCATCAGCGTACGGTTGTCCAAAATCTCCACCCGTTTGTCCGTGATGACGTAGGCCAGCTCCGCCCCCCGGCGGATGGCGGTTTCCTTAAACAGGATGCAGTTGCGCACCACCGCGTCCTTCTCCACGGTAACGCCCGGGAAGAGAATGGAATTCTCCACCCGCCCGGAAATGCAGCAGCCATCGGCTACCAGGGAATTGGTGCACCAGCCGTCGGGAGCGATGTAAGCGGAGGATTTATCGGCGCTCTTGGCCCGGATGGGGCGCTCCGGGCAGAACAGATCCGCCCGGACGGCGGGGTCCAGCAGCTGCATGCTGCGGTCATAATACTCCTGAACGGAACGGATCTGGGCGGCAAACCCGCTCCAGACATAGCCCTGAATGGTCAGTTCATTCTTCCGGGCCTGCAGCACATCCCGCCGCCAGCTGTACTGGTCGTGAGTGGCGCATTCGTCCACCAGACGCACCAGCAGCTCCCGGGAGAGAATATACACCTCCAGGCTGCGGCGGCCCCGCGGATTGTTCAGATGGTACAGCACATCCGTGATCCGGCCGTCGGGGCCCATTTCAAAGTAGGTGCCGTTTTCCACCCGGAAGCTGTCGTTCCCGCAGACGGCGGTGATATCGGCGCCGTTGTGAATATGGGCCTCCAGGATCTCGCTCAGCGGCAGGTTCACCACCAGGTCGCCGTCCATCAGCACCACGTGCTCCTGCCGGATTTCATCCAGATAGGAGCGGACTCCCATGAGGGCGTCCAGCTTGCCCCGGAAGTCGCTCTCTCCCCAGTCCTGCTTGCAGGCGAAGGGCGGCAGAATCTTCAGGCCGCCCCGCTTCCGGGACAGGTCCCAATCCTTGCCGGTGCCCAAATGGTCCAGCAGGCTCTGGTAGCGGCCGTGGAGCACCACGCCCACGTCGGTGGAGCCGGCGTTGACCAGATTGGACAGGGCGAAGTCCACCGCCCGGTACCGTCCGCCGAAGGGAATGGAGGCGGGAGAGCGGATCTCACTGAGCTCTCTGAGGTCGTTGCGCTTTTCATAGGAAAAGATGATTCCGTGGAGTCCGTTCATTTCGACACCTCCTCGCCGCTGCGGTTGAGCATGGTCTTTGCCGGCACCACCCGGCCCTCTTCCAGCTCACAGTGAGGGGCCAGCACGGTCAGGCCCCATTTGTCCATGTCCGTATCCTCCGGATTGGCGCCTACGCGGCAGTTTTTCCCGACGCGGCAGCCCTCGCCCAGAATGGCGTAGCGCACCACGGCTCCCTCTTCCACCGTGACGCCGGGGAAAAGCACCGAGTAGCTCACCTGGGCCGTCTCCGCCACGCTGACCCACTGGGACAGAACGGAATTCTCCACCGTCCCCTCCAGGTCGCTGCCGCGGTTGAAGGCGCTGTGGGTCACCCGGGCGTTCCGGCCCAGGAAGGCGGCGGGAGCCGAAACCGTCCTGGCGTAAATGGGCCAGCTCTCGTCCAGCAGATCCAGCCCAGACTCCGGGGAGAGCATGTCCATGTTGGCGTCCCACAGGGATTCCAGCGTGCCCACGTCCTTCCAGTAGCCGCTGAAGCGGTAGGCCGACATCTTCTGGCCGTCCGCCAGCATCCTGGGAATGATGTTTTTGCCGAAGTCGTTGTCGGACGCCGGATCCGCCTCGTCCTCCGTCAGGTACTTCCGCAGGGCCTTCCAGGAAAAGACATAGATGCCCATGGAGGCCAGGTTGCTCTTCGGCTCCCTGGGCTTCTCCTGGAACTCGGTGATGTTGTCCTCCCCGTCCACGTTCATGATGCCGAACCGGGACGCCTCGTTCCAGGGCACCTCCATGACGGAGATGGTACAGGCGGCTCCGGTTTCCTTATGGCGCTGGACCATGTTGGAGTAGTCCATTTTATAGATATGGTCGCCGGAGAGGATCACCACGTACTCCGGGTCATACAGGTCAATGAAGCCCATGTTCTGGTAGATGGCGTTGGCCGTGCCCTTGTACCAGGTGCCGCCCCGGCTGCCCTGATAGGGCGGCAGGATGTGCACGCCGCCGGTGGAGGCGTCCAGATCCCAGGGCTGACCGGAGCCGATGTAGCTGTTGAGCTCCAGCGGGCGGTACTGCGTCAGCACGCCCACGGTGTCAATGCCGGAGTTGGAGCAGTTGGACAGCGGGAAATCGATAATGCGGTACTTGCCGCCGAAGGGCACGGCGGGCTTTGCCATGTCTCCCGTCAGAACATACAGCCGGCTCCCCTGTCCGCCGGCCAGCAGCATGGCGATACATTCCTTTTTCATTGAACCGTCTCCTTTTTTCCTTTCCGGGCTGTGGTCTTTGCCCCGGGTGCGTCAGAATCCGTCCGGGCGGACGGGCCCCGCTTTGCCGTACGCTTCCCCGCCGCGGGCGCCGTGGCCTTCCTCCCGCTCCGGGGATAGTGCCCCTCCCCTTTCAGAAAGACGCCGCCGAAGGGCGGGATTTTCAGTTCGATGGAATACTCCTTCCCGTGGGAGGGCGTCCGGTGAACCCGGACAGGCCCGCCGTCCCCGAAGCCGCCGCCGCCGAATTCCACGGCGTCGGTGTTGAACACCGGCCGGTACTGCCTGTGGTCCGGAACCCCCACCCGGTAGCCCTCGTAGGAATTGGGGGAGAAATTCACGCAGCACAGCAGGTCGTTTCCGTCCCGGTCCTTCCGGAGAAACACCACCACGTTGTTGTGGTTGTCGTCCGGCACCAGCCACTCAAACCCCGCCCAGTCGAAATCAATCTCCCATAGGGGGCGCTGGCTGTTGTAAAACCCGTTGGCCGCCCGGAAGAATTCCAGCGTTTTCCGGTTCTCCGGCCGCTCCAGCAGATACCAGTCCAGCTGGCCGCCGGAATCCCACTCGTGCCACTGGCCGATCTCCGCGCCCATGAACAGGAGCTTCTTGCCGGGATGGGCCAGCAGATAGGCGTAAAAGCCCCGCAGGCACCGGAGCTGATTTTCATAGTCCCCGGGCATCTTTCCCACCACAGAGCCCTTCATGTGGACCACCTCGTCATGGGAGATGGGCAGCACATAATTCTCCGAAAAGGCGTACATCATGGAAAAGGTCAGATCCCGGTGGTGATCCTGCCGGAACCAGGGGTCCAGCTTCAGATAGTGGCACATGTCGTTCATCCAACCCATGTTCCACTTGAGATTAAAGCCCAGCCCCCCCACGTCCGTGGGCTTGGTTACCAGCGGCCAGGCGGTGGATTCCTCCGCGATCATCAGCACCGCCGGATCTAGGGCAAAGGCCATGCGGTTCAGGCCCCGGAGAAATTCCACGGCCTCCAGATTCTCATTGCCGCCGTAGCGGTTGGGCGCCCAGGCGCCGTCCCCCCGGTCATAGTCCAGGTACAGCATGGAGGCCACCGCGTCCACCCGGAGGCCGTCGATGTGGTATTCCTCCAGCCAGAACCGGGCGGAGGAATACAGAAAGCTGATCACCTCCGGCCGGCCGTAGTCAAAGACCCGGGTTCCCCAGGAGGCGTGTTCCCATTTCCGGTGGTCGCTGTACTCATAGCAGCACCCGCCGTCGAATTCGTAAAGCCCCTGCTCGTCCTTGCAGAAGTGGGCGGGGACCCAGTCCAGAATCACCGCCAGGCCCTTTTTGTGGAAATAGTTGACGAACCACTGGAAGTCCTTCGGCGTGCCGAACCGGGACGTGGGCGCGAAATACCCCGTGCACTGATAGCCCCAGGAGTCATCCAGCGGATGCTCCGTCACCGGAAGCAGCTCCACGGCGGTGTAGCCCAGGCCGCTGACATAGTCCGCCAGCTCCCGGGCCAGATCCCGGTAATCGTAGAACGCGCCGTTCTCCCGCCGCCGCCAGGAGCCCAGGTGTACCTCATAGATATTCAGGGGCGAGGAATACACCGGGTTGTCCTGCCGGCGCCGCCGGAATTCCTCATCCTCCCAGGCAAAGCCCGACAGGTCGTAGAGCTTGCTGGCGGTGGCGGGACGGGTTTCCGTGTGGAAGCCATAGGGGTCCGCCTTGTAGCGGACTTTCCCGTCGGCGCCCCTGACGGCGTATTTATAAGAAGTATATTCCGGAAGGCCGGGAATGAATCCCTCCCAGATCTCCCCCTGCCGGACCAGCGGATTTTTCTCCGGGTCCCAGCCGTTGAAGTCCCCCACCACGCAGACGCCGGCGGCATGCGGGGCCCAGACCCGGAATTTCCATCCCCGGCGGCCCTGCCGCGACGCGGGGTGCGCGCCGAACCAGCGCCAGCCGTCGGTGAGCGTCCCGGCGTGAAACCGCTCCGCCCGTCCCATTTCTGCCATGAAACCGCTCCTCCCCGGCCGCTCCCGCCGACGATGCGGAACAGCCGCCTGATCTGATGCAATTATACCATTTTCAGGGCATAACATCAAGGACGGGCCTTGTCAAAATCCGTCTTTTGTTTTGGTGCAGTCCGACAATCTTTTTCCGGCGTCCCCTGGGAATTTCAGACAAATTTTAAAAGGACGGTCAAATGCATTCCGGATTTCACAAGCATCAAAACCATTCCCGCCGCGTTCTTCTCCCCCGCCCGGCGGAAAGGACCGCCTTCCGGGCGGACGCCGTAAAAATTCCGCCCGGCACCGCCGGGCGGAAGCATGCTCACTCGTATGAAATTACGTTCCGGGCGTTTTCTCTCCCCTCTGATGGCTCCGGGTTCCGGTCAGAAACGCCGCCAGCGCCGCCCCCAGCCGGCCCAGCAGACCTCCCAACAGCGCCCCGGCCAGCACGTCGCTGGGCCAGTGGACATAGAGATACAGTCTGGAGAAGGCAATCACGCAGGCCAGCACCGCCGCCGTCAGGCCCATTTTTCGGGAACCGCCGCTCCACAGCGCCGCCGCAGCGGCAAAGGAAACCGCCGTATGCCCCGAGGGAAAGGAGGCGTCCAGCGGCGGCGCCACCAGCAGCGCCACGCCGGAACGGACCGCAAAGGGGCGCGCCCGGCCCACCAGCGGCTTCAAAATGAAATTGCAGCCGATCAGATCCAGCACCAGCCCGCAGGCCAGCGCGAAACCGGCCCGCCGGCAGCGCGGAATGGCCAGCAGCACCGCCGCCAGCAGAATCCAGATCTCACCGTGGTCGCAGATCCGGCTCACCGCCGGCATCAGCACATCCAGCGCCCCGCAGCGCACATGAAGCTGAATCCAGTCCAGAATGGAAAACTCCAGCGCCTCCACAGGCAGCACCTCCCTGAATCAGAAAAATCGGCGAAAGACACCGGCGCTTCCCGGCCTTCGCCTTTGCGGCTGATGGTATCTTATCACGTTTTACGAAAAAGGAAAGCACGGATGTCAAAAATTTTTCCGAAATTTTTATACCCCGCCGCAAGGGCACAGGCCGCAAGGGGTTCCGGAATTTCTTCCAGCGTCTGTTGCAAAAATCACTTGTACTTGTGGGCACGGTAGTTTATGATAACAATATCTTGAACTCAGCCGGCGGGGAGGTGGAAGCATGAACATCTGCGGACTTCAAAAGCTGGCTATGGTGGACTACCCCGGCAAGCTGGCCGCCACGGTGTTCACCGGCGGCTGCAACCTCCGGTGCCCCTTCTGCCACAATCCCCTGCTGGTAACGCGGACGGCGGAAAGTCCGCCGCTGGAGCAGGCGGACATTCTGGCGTTTCTGA
>ERZ808240.4253-NODE-4253-length-12887-cov-5.661393_pt1 | contig 12887 bp, 8 predicted proteins | sample MGYA00521084_ERZ808240 | MGnify/ENA primary metagenome ERZ808240 (study PRJEB31516, sample SAMN03275571) | gut metagenome | biome: mammalia-associated habitat; material: feces | host: Papio cynocephalus | place: Kenya | collected 2012-08-06 ... | reverse complement strand
TTCGTAGAAGCTATTGCTGAAACAGTAAGAGCTAATGAAGACTGGGTACCACCTTATGGTTCAGGTGCATCATTATATATCCGTCCATATATGTTCGGAAGTAATCCAGTTATTGGTGTTAAGCCAGCTGATGAATATCAGTTCAGAGTATTTACTACACCAGTTGGTCCATACTTTAAGGGTGGCGCTAAGCCAATAACAATCAAGGTTTCTGATTTCGATAGAGCAGCACCTCATGGAACAGGTCACATTAAAGCTGGTCTTAACTATGCAATGAGCCTTCATGCTATTGTTACAGCTCATGCAGAAGGTTATGCAGAGAATATGTATCTTGATCCAGCTACAAGAACTAAGGTAGAAGAGACAGGTGGAGCTAACTTTATCTTTGTTACTAAGGATGGAAAGGTTGTAACACCTAAGTCAGACAGTATCTTACCTTCTATCACAAGACGTTCATTAGTATATATTGCTAAGGAATACCTTGGACTTGAAGTTGAAGAAAGAGAAGTCCTTTTTGATGAAGTTAAAGATTTTGCTGAGTGTGGTCTTTGCGGTACAGCAGCAGTTATCTCTCCTGTTGGAAAGATTGTTGACCATGGTAAGGAAATCTGCTTACCAAGTGGTATGGATGATATGGGTCCTGTAACTAAGAAGTTATACGACACAATCACAGGTATTCAGATGGGCAGAATTGAAGCTCCTAAGGGATGGATTTACAAAGTTGACTAATAAAGACAGACGGATTGCTGATTGATTGTCTGGTATGGTTTAAGAGTCACCAGGCATGAATCCATATGATTATATATTCGGTCAGAATGTTGATATGACGTTCTGACCGAATTTTTGTGTTAATAAATGTTAGGCAGCTGCTATTTACATAATAATGTGTATATTATTTTTTGCTTATCATGTATTATTTACATGATAGTATGATAAATGGTAAAAAGTTGTTATATGGTAGTCAGCAAACAGATATGAGAATAAAAATAATGGAGTTACATATGTTATTTAGCGGTAAAGATTTAAGAAAACTTATAGTACCACTTATGTTTGAACAGCTGTTGGCTGTTCTTGTGGGACTTGTCGATACACTTATGGTATCACAGTCAGGGGAGGCTGCGGTAGCAGGAGTTGCACTTGTTGATAATATTAACAGACTTATCATACAGGTTATGTCAGCGCTGGCAACAGGTGGTGCAGTTGTATGCAGTCAGTATATAGGCAAGGGAAAGGATGATGAATCAAAAAAATCAGGAGCACAGCTTGAAATGGTTTTGTTGATATTTTCGGTTATAATGACTGCATTTTCGGTATCATTTACAAGACCATTGCTTAAGATGATATTCGGAACAGTGGAAGATTCAGTTATGGATTGTGCCGTATTATACTTTGTGATAACAGCCCTTTCATACCCATTTTTAGGTATGTATAATGCGGGAGCTGCCATATTCAGAAGTGTGGGTAACAGCAAGGTAAGTATGAATATAAGCATTCTTATGAATGTGATAAATGTGGCTGGCAATGCATTGTTTGTATTTGTGTTTAAATGGAGTGTGGCAGGAGTTGCCCTGTCTACGGCACTCAGCCGTGTGGCGGCAGGTATTGTAATGTCGGCGCTTGTGTGCGGAAAGACGAATCCAATAAGAATAGAACACATAAGATATTTTATTCCAGACTGGTTATACATAAAGAAGATTCTTACAATAGGTATACCATCAGGAATTGAAAATGGAATGTTCCAGATAGGAAAGCTGATGGTTGTAAGTATGGTTGCAACATTTGGAACAGCAGCTACAGCAGCCAATTCTGTTGGATATACGGTTATTGATTTTGCTAATATTCCTGCCTCATCTATGGGACTTGCCCTTATAACGGTGGTTGGACAGTGTATAGGAGCTGGTAAGAAAGATCAGGCAAAGATGTATACAAAAAAGGTTCTCTGGTGGTCATATCTGGGAGACTGGGCATGCAATATACCATTATTCTTTGTTGCAGGGTTTATAGCATCATGGTTCCATCTTTCACCTGAGGCAACACATATTACAGTAACCATATTAAGATGCTTTAACGTGGTATCATTGTTTATATGGCCGCTTTCGTTTACGCTGTCGAATCCTTTAAGGGCAGCAGGGGATGTGAAGTTTACGATGACAGTCAGTATTGTATCTATGTGGCTGTTCCGTGTTGGAAGCAGCTATATATTCGGAGTTATGCTCGGAATGGGCGTGCTTGGTGTATGGATAGGCATGTTTGTTGACTGGGCGGCAAGGTCAGCGTGCTTTGTTGTAAGGTTCGTGAGTGGAAAGTGGCTAAAGAGAGGGTCGCTGGCGTAGAAAGCTAATTGATCCTGGACATTACTGGAGTAGAATTCTCAATAAGATATTGCTTGTGAAGATATATTGGAATAAACAGAAAATTAAGCAGAAGATATTGTTCCAGATTGATGGATAGTATCTTCTGCTTTATTGTTTTATAGGAAAAATTCTGAAGTCTAACTATGATGACTTAAAGGATAATATAAGTGAGGCAATATTAGAACGAGGCATGGAAGAAGATTTGGAGCAAGGTCGAAAGCAAGGATTAGAGCAAGGATTAGAGCAAGGATTAGAGCAAGGATTAGAGCAAGGTCGAAAGCAAGGATTAGAGAAGAATCAGCTAGATAATATTAAAGCTGATGAAAAAGCTAAAACTGATAGAGGAAGAGGCGATGGATATGTTTGATATAGAGGAAGAGAATAGAAACAGGTATCATAAGTTGCTTGGTGAGAAGAATTAATTTAATATGGTTAGAAACTCTTAAATTGCAGTGTACCGGTATACAACAAAAATTTAAGAGCTTTTTAATATTATTTTCATTAGTTTTGTACAAATTATCTAAAATAAAACTAGCTATACCGCCGAAAATGTTAAAAATACCCAAAAAATCATTGATTTTTGCGGATAAAAATGAGATACTAGATGCAAAGTTCGGTTGAGGTGACTTCACCGGACATAGCGGGTGTACCGTAATATTTAAGGAGGTTAGTTATGAAGAGAAAGACAAAACGCAGAATAATGGCGTTGGTTATGGCTGCTTTAATGCTTGTTGGATTAATTCCTACAGGGTTTACAGCCAAGGCAGTTTCAGCTAATACAGTTTCTAATCATATTGATGTGACACAGGGACTTAAAGCAGGAACAGTTTATGGAGATGAGTCTATTGTTAAAGTAGAAGTTCTTCAGGATATGAATGCAAAGCAGCTTGATAAGGCAGATACGATAGATGGTGTCCAGTATATGTCTTATATCCAGGCAAAGGATAATGCAAAGCCTAATAAGGGTGATGTGCCAACATCCGGAGCAGCATTTAAGATGACAGCAGTAGTAGATAGTTCAATAACATTTATTACAAAGAAAGCTGATAATAAAACATATCATTTTATAGAAGCAAACGGAGCTGATAAGGAAGTAACAGAGACTTCATTAACAGCAGGTGCACATAAGTTTGATATGAAAGCCGGAAATACATATTATTTCTATCTTGATGGTTCAAAGCCATGTGTGTACGATATTTTATATTCTTATGAAAAGACAAGTGATTATCAGAAAGAAGAGATATCTTTATCAGATGGACTTAAAGCAGGAACAGTTTATGGTAAGGATACATTAGCAAAGCTGGAAGTTCTTCAGGATATGAATGTAAAGCAGCTTGATAAGGCAGATACGATAGATGGTGTCCAGTATATGTCATATATCCAGGCAAAGGATAATGCAAAGCCTAATAAGGGTGATGTGCCAACATCCGGAGCAGCATTTAAGATGACAGCAGTAGTAGATAGTTCAATAACATTTATTACAAAGAAAGCTGATAATAAAACATATCATTTTATAGAAGCAAACGGAGCTGATAAGGAAGTAACAGAGACTTCATTAACAGCAGGTGCACATAAGTTTGATATGAAAGCCGGAAATACATATTATTTCTATCTTGATGGTTCAAAGCCATGTGTATATGGAATAACAATCGAAGCTGGTACACCAGAACTTGACTGGGCAACAGTTGCTGCGCCAGTACTTGGTACACCTACACAGGATGGTGCAGATATAATTGTACCATATACAGCAGTTATAGGTGATGATGGTGGTGAAGCATTAAAGGTTGATATGTATCAGGGAGATAAGGTTGTTGATTCAACAGTTACAAAGGCAGCTGGAGAATCTGGCAGTGTTAAGTTTACACCATCAGCAACTGGTGATTATACATTTAAAGCTACATTATCAAGAGATGGCAAGGAAGATAAATTAAGTGAAAGTGTTGAAATGAAGGGATATGTTCTTCCATTATCTGCGCCAGCTAATCTTTTTGCTACTAATAAGGGGAATGGAAGCGTTCTTGTAGAATGGGATGCAGTATCAGAAGCTGATTCATATGAGGTTTCATACAGTCAGGATGGTTCTACATTTACTAAGGCAGGAACAACTGATAAGACAAGTCTTCTTATAAATGGACTTACAGTAGGCAAGGAATATACATTTAGCATTGTGGCTCTAAGAAAGAATCCAGAATCTTCTTCAAAGGCTGGAGTTATTAAGACAGAAGTTACAAAGGATATGCAGGCTAAGTGGGGTTCTATAACATATGGTAATGGTGCTTCAGCGGAAAAGGATCAGATCACAGGTTCAGCTATAGATGGAAAGGTAACTATCAAGAGTGCAAGCGGTAAGTTAGTACCAGCTTCATTTGATGGATTATCATTCTACTATACAGAAGTACCAGCTTCACAGAACTTCACATTAAGAGCTAAAGTAACAGTTGATTCTTGGACATTATCTAATGGACAGGAAGGTTTTGGACTTATGGCTACTGATAAGTTAGGTGGTTCTGGATGGAACAACTCATATATGGCAGTAGCTTCTAAGGCAGAATATTACTGGAATGAAGAAACACAGGAAGTAACAACAGATAATACAGCAACAAAGGTATCACAGAAGATTGGTCTTATTGCACAGGAAAAGACTGGTGTGACAAAGGATAACATTGCGGCAATCGAAGCTAACGATACTGCAACAGTACAGGCTAACTTCAAGTCATCATCATATCCACTTGAACAGAGATACCCAGAAGCTAAGAACATAATTGGTAACTCTACTAATACACCAGCAGATGCTGGAAATATTACAGAGATGTACCTTACAATACAGAAGAATAACACAGGTTATTTTGTAACTTATGAATCAGTAGATGGTTCATACACAATGACAAAGAAGTATTATGATACAAAGGCACTTGAGAGAATAGATTCAGATTATGTATATGCTGGTTTCTTTGCAGCAAGAAATGCAACAGCAACATTCTCAGATATAACATTTACAACAATTGATGCTAAGGATGATGCGCCAGCAGAAGAAAGACCAGTTGAAAAGGTAGCAGTTAATACATATGTGCAGTCTGCAACAGCAACAGGATCAGCTGACTATGAGTTCTTATTCTCAGCTAATTGTGATGGTTCATTAACAATCGAAGATGCTGATGGCAACGTTATAGCTTCAGATGTAGAAGTTGTTGCCGATACACTTGTTAAGCCAGCTAATGTAACACTTAACAAGGGTAAGAATGCTTATAAGATATACTTCACACCAGCTGAAGGATATCATCCAAATGGTGAGTATTCAGCAATGGAATCATATGATACAGTAGTTATCGATCATACAGTAACTTACAAGACATTCGGTGAGGCAGGTCAGTCTATCTGGGTTGCTCCAGATGCCAAGGGTTCAGGTGCTAAGAATGATCCTATGAGTATCTATGATGCAGTTAAGTATGTAATGCCTTCACAGCAGATTGTTCTTAAGGAAGGTACATATAAGCTTGATTCACCATTAAAGATAGCAAGAGGTATCAATGGTACAGAAGACCAGATGATTTATATGGTAGCTGACCCAGATGCAGCTACACGTCCTGTTATAGACTTCCAGGGACTTTGCACAGGTATGACTATAGGTGGTGATTACTGGTACTTCAAGGGATTTGATGTAACTGGTTCAGCAGATGGTCAGAAGGGACTTCAGGTTTCAGGTAGTCATAATACATTGGATCAGATTGAAACATATCACAATGGTAACACAGGTCTTCAGCTTAGCAGATTAAACACAACAGATACATATGCTGAGTGGCCTTCATATAACTTAATTCTTAACTGTACATCATATGGTAATGCAGATAAGGGTTATGAAGATGCAGATGGATTCGCAGCTAAGCTTACAGTAGGTGACGGTAACGTATTCGATGGTTGTATCGCTCATCATAACGCAGATGATGGCTGGGATCTTTTCGCAAAGGTTCAGACAGGTTCTATCGGTTCAGTAACTATCAAGAATTCTATAGCTTATGCTAATGGATATCTTGAAGATGGAACTAATGCAGGTAATGGTAATGGATTCAAGATGGGTGGAGACAGCATGCCTGGTTCACACGTACTTGAAAATTCAATAGCATTTGGCAATAAGGCAAAGGGTATTGATTCTAACTCTTGCCCAGATATCAAGGTAAAGAATTGTACAACAATTAATAACGAGGGTGCTAACGTAGCATTCTACACTAATTCAGCTAAGAATACAGACTTTGAAGCTACAGGATTAATCTCATTCAGAACAGCTAATGAAGATGTTGCAGAGAATATCAAGCCAGTTGGATCACAGGATACAACAAAGATATATAAGGCAACTAACTTCTACTGGGATGTAGCATCTAAGACTTCATTCAATACACCAGCAGCCGGTGAGGCAGTAACAACAGTTTCAGCAGACTGGTTTGCAAATCTTGATTACTCAGCTATCTTAAATGGTCATGTATCAGTAGCTGGTATTACAAGAAGTGCTGATGGTACAATTGCACTTGGCAATCTCTTTAAGCTTACAGATAAAGCTCCTGCAGGAGTAGGTGCTGATTTCTCACCAGAGAAGTTAACTAAGTCAGCTAATATCGCAATTGGTGCTTCAGTTCCAGTACCAACAGGTGATAAGGCTAACACAGTTCTTTATGTTGTATTAATCGTACTTAGCATTCTTGCCATCGGTGGCGTATGCTTCTATGAAGTAAAGAAAAGAAAGAATGTAGTAAAGTAAGTTTATATCCTAATATACCTAATATATAGTATAAGACAGCCGTTTTATGGATTATTCATAAAACGGCTGTTTTTAAATGTGCGGCTGCCTATGTAGCTGCTGGATATATACAAAAGAAATCCTGTATTTTATATGTTCCGCAAATTACCTAATTTTTTTAAGTGGATTTTTTAGAATTGTTGTGATAAAATCTTATATCATAAAGAAAAAGATGAATAAGATATTTTGTGAAGTATGGATGTTTCGGCGTTACGTGAATTGAATATCAGTAGAATGATCAATGGTCTGAATATATCCATAGTTAACTAGTAAAATATACTTTAGATACTTGTTTCTTAATATATAAACGGGACGAACAATACGAAAAGACAGGTAATATAGGTTAAAGAGGTGTTATTAATGAGTGAAGTTTCAACAATGGAGAGAGTTATCCGTTCAGATGTGACTATGGAAGAATGCAAGAAGATAGAAAAAGTACTTAGAAAGAATAATATATCATATTTTGAAAGGTGGAAGTTTCATAGAGGATTGTTGAGATTCCTTAATAATGATAAGAATGCAAAGTGTGATATTCTGGTACATATGGATTCATTTGAAAAAGCTAAGAATCTGTTAGAACAGAATAATTGATGAATTATAAAATGTACATTACTTATAATAATGAATTATTAATGATAAGAATGCTAAAACCACTAAAGCAGAAATCAGAAGGGCTTATTATCTTCTGTATTTAAGGCTTTGGTGGTTTTATTTTTTAAAATTCATTATGAAGAGTAGTTTATTCTTTTTAAATCATTTATGAATATTATTTTATTTTATTTTTTTGAATCTATTATGAAGATTATTTTATTCTTGTCAGCTGGATGCTTAGGAATTAAAAGTGTAGGTAGATAGTTATAAACAATAGTCAGGCAATAGATGATATAGATAAATATAGTTAAATAATAGTCAAACAATCGTTAAAATATTATCTATTGTTTTAATATTTAACCTTATATGCTAGAATAGAGTTTAGATATAATGTTTTGAGTGTTGTATCTTAGCTCTTTATTATAAGGCGCAGTTAGCGCAGAAAGCAGGTATTATATGGCATTACATGTTATGGATGAAGCCAATCGTTGTCTACAGTGTAAAGTACCACAGTGTCAGAAGGGTTGTCCGATAAATACTAACATTCCCATGGCTATAAGACTTCTTAAGGAAAACAAGCTTGATGAAGCAGGTAAGATGTTATTTGAAAATAATCCACTTACAACTGTGTGTAGTCTTGTCTGCAATCATGAAAACCAGTGTGAAGGGCATTGTGTATTAGGACGAAAGGGAGCGCCTGTCCACTTTTCTACTATAGAGAATTACATATCAACAACTTATGCTAATAAGATGACAGAAGGTCCAAAGCCTTCCAACGGCAAACGAGTAGCTATTATTGGTTCTGGTCCTGCTGGAATCACTATAGCAATCATACTTGCAAGATATGGATACCAGGTAACTATATTTGAGGGTAAAGATAAGATTGGTGGAGTGTTAAGATATGGCATCCCAGAATTCAGGCTTCCTAAGTCAGTGCTGGACGATATAGAATACCGTCATCTTGAATTAAAAGGAATAAAGGTACGTCCTAACACTACGATAGGTAGTGCCATAACTATAGAAGACCTTTTCCGTGATGGATATAAGTCGATATTCGTAGGAACTGGTGTATGGAATCCTAATACACTTCATATTAAGGGAGAGACCTTTGGAAATGTACATTTTGGTATTAATTACCTGAACAATCCAGACAGCTATAAGCTGGGTGAGCGTGTTATTGTAATCGGCGCAGGTAATGCTGCTATGGATGTTGCAAGAACTGCTATAAGAAAAGGAGTGCGTTATCTTACATGCTTTTCTATCACCAGGGAGGTGGCTGCAAGCCAATATGAATATAGTTATGCCAAGCTTGAGGGAGTTGAGTTTGAATACAATAAACGCCCTGTTGAGATTAAAGATAATGGAGTTATATTCCGTGATATTGTAGAAAATGAAGATGGAACTTTCACAGATATAGAAGGAACAGATAAGCTGTATGAATCAGATAGTGTAATTATTTCTATAAGTCAGGGACCTATGACAAGGCTTGTTAATACAACGAAAGGACTTAATGCTAATAAGAGAGGCTTACTTGAAGCTGATGAAACAGGTCATACATCAAGACCTGGCATATTCGCCTCAGGTGACGTTGTGAATGGTGCCAGAACCGTTGTTGAAGCGGTTGCACATAGCAAGGTTGTTGCTGAATCAATGCATGCTTACATGCAGTCGCTTGATGAAGAATAGGTGTTACTTGAAAGCCACATAAGCAATAACTCTTATATAGCTATGTATGCTAATAATAAGAGTATCGCTTATGTGGTTTTATTTAATATTCGGTATTATGATGTAAGTGTTGATAAATTATCTAATTTCTCTTATAAACATATATAACTCAGAAGCATATGCTGTAGCACTATAATGTCTTAAAACAGATGTACCATCTTCATATTCTGCTGTGATTGTCAGCTGGGTATTAAGAGAAGATACATCAATAAGTTCATAGCTTATATACAGGTGCTCAAAGTCGCTATAATCAGCTGAGTACTCATTATTATGGTCAATATATAGAAATTGTTCTTTAGAGTTAAACAGATGGAACGTACGATAACCGGCATCTGGTAAGGAATTGGCTTTAAAAAGAGAATGCTGTTTGCCATATTCATCGGATATCTTATAATCGTTGGCAGCTATTTCATCAGGTATTGCCTCACGGGTAAGAAGGTGAGTATTTTCATCAGAGGATGTTATAGTAATATGTTTAATTGATGATGAACTATCTGTTAACTGGATGTTAAGGTCAAAGTATAGCATAATCGTTATATGTTGTCCCTGTTCACCCCATGCCTGTATGTTGGATGCATGGTCGGCAGAATCTTTGCTGTAAGCCATTGATAACCCACCTTTGTTAAGCTCTTCTGTATTTTCTCCGGCATATACTTTAAGAGTTGAAGAGTCAGTTTTATTTCTGCTTTTGTTATGAATGCCGGGTATAAGTAGATTATATGCACCAATACATAATATAATGGTGGCAGCAGCAACGGCTATTATGCGATATAATATAGTGAATGAAGACTTTCTTTTTATATGTTTTGAAATTGATTTGTTATTAGTTACAACTGAATTATTACTTGTGGTGTTATTATGGCTGCATGTGCTGTTGTTATACAGGACGTTATCCGTACCTTTTTCTTTATCACATATTGTTTTATCATCATGCAACATGGCGTTCATAAGAGTTTTATTAATAAGTTCGTCACTGGCAGTTATTTTGTTGCAGTCCTTGTCGAATTCCTCTTTAAAATTCATAATCTTTCACCTCTTTTCTTAATATTTCCCTTGCTCGCTTAAGCCGTGTACGCACATTTGGTGTAGATATATCGAGTATTTCGGCTATCTCATCAGTCGAATACTGTTCGTGATAGAAAAGGTATATTACATCACGGTATTTCTGTGGCAGGCTGGCAACTGTTTCCCATACATACATTGAGTCAATGTCGAATTCATTGTACGTACTTGTGTTTAAAGGCGTATATGAAGTGTTGACCAAATCATGGGAGCTTCTGCCTGATATATTGTCTGTGCTTGTAATGGAAGAATTATCATCAAATTTACAGTTATCATTGACACTTTTTATGACCTTTGAATTCCACGAACTTTTAAGTGTGTTGATACATTCATTCACAGTTACCTTTAGAAGCCATGCTTTTATGTGCATATCTGATTCAAATGTTTTATCACATGTGTATAACTTTATGAATACGTTCTGGAATATATCTTCTGCTTCGCTGACATTTTTCATCTTAAGAAGAGCAATTCTATAGATATCATTACTATACATCTTAAGAATGCGTTCGTATTCCTTGACATTGTTCTTATATCCCATGCTATTCCCCCTGTTGTTTCTCCGGATATTGTTAATATTAACATAGGCTGTTCATATTAGATATAATATGTTAGATATCTGATATAATATGTAATATATCAGATAAGGTATCAGATATAAAACTTTTATAATATGAATGGCATCTGTATATAAATAATACAATTATGTAAAAGAAAATGTGACACGAAAACTAGAAGCCAAAATAAAATATAATGAATTGCAATAAAGTATTATAAGGTTTCTTAGTAAAACAAATGTGGTCTTACCTTGGCAGCATATACATAAATGTTTATGAAAAATAAATAGTTTATTAATAAGATATTAATATTTATACAATTTATTGTATAAGATTGTATTTTATATGTATTTTGTATTCATTTCTTATGTTTTTCAGATATAAAATATATTAAATTATTATGCTTATATATAAATTTTATATTGGCATAATTGTATAAATACAAAATAAGTATTATTAAAATTGTGAAAATGACCAATAGTCATTTATCATCACTCTATGTCAGCCAAAAGATTTTATCTGGTAATAAAATGGGGAAATTAAGGGGAAAATCCAGTGTTTATCAGCGGTTATGAAAGCTGAACCGTAACCAGGTGACGTGGTGGCTACGTAAAAATTACTGACTTAAATCGAGTGACGAGAGAGATTGTACTTAAATATATACAAATATTTATGCAAGTTTTAAAATGTTCATAAAAAATATTGTTAAAAAATAAATTATTTGACTTTACAATTCCAAAAAATGGGTATAAAATCCGCAGTATGAAAATGAAAGGATAAGGAGATGGTTTTTTGAATGATTTAGCACAGAATCTTATTGAAGAACTTCAATGTGAGACCGTCTTTACAATTCCTGTTTTGGGTGGAATACCAGTTTCAGAAGCAGTTGTGGTTACATGGATTATTATGGCTGTGCTGGTTATAGTTGCATTTATACTGACCCGAAACTTAAAAGTGGATCATATAAGTAAGAGACAGGCTGTTGCAGAAAGCATAGTAACAGGTCTTATGAAGATGGTTCAGGGAATGGTTGGCGAAAAGGGCAAGGCATATGTACCTTATCTCACAACAGTCATGCTGTATATTGGTGTTTCCAATATTATTGGACTGTTCGGATTCAAGTCACCTACTAAGGACTTAAGAGTCACGGTAGCACTGGCACTCATGAGTATTATTCTTATTGAGGCAGCTGGTATCTATCACAAGGGTGTTAAGCGTTGGTTACACGGTTTTGTTGAACCAGTTGCAATTGTAACACCTATCAACATTCTTGAAGTAGTAACAAAGCCACTTTCGCTTTGTATGCGACTTTTCGGTAATGTATTAGGAGCTTTCGTTATTATGGAGCTTCTTAAGATGATACTTCCGGTAGGTCTTCCGGTTGTATTCAGTCTGTACTTTGATATATTTGATGGTTTACTTCAGGCTTACGTATTCGTATTCCTTACATCATTATATATTGATGAGATTACAGAGTAGTTCTAAAACTTAAGGACATGTAAAAGCGGAGTTGGTCAAGTTTACAGGCTGCCAGCTTAAAGGAAAGTCTGTGAGATTGATAAACAGATTTGTGGTATAGGCGGAGTGCCTATGTATTTATTATAAGGAAGAAAAAGGAGATAAGATTATGAGTGGAACAATCATAGCTATTGGCGCAGGTATCGCCGTATTAGGTTCATTTGGTGCAGGTATTGGTATAGGTATAGCAACTGGTAGAGCTTCAGAAGCTGTTGCAAGACAGCCAGAGGCAGAAGGTAAGATTACAAAGACACTTATTCTTGGTAGTGCGTTGGCAGAGGCTACTGCTATTTA
>ERZ808240.4252-NODE-4252-length-12896-cov-3.699400_pt1 | contig 12896 bp, 6 predicted proteins | sample MGYA00521084_ERZ808240 | MGnify/ENA primary metagenome ERZ808240 (study PRJEB31516, sample SAMN03275571) | gut metagenome | biome: mammalia-associated habitat; material: feces | host: Papio cynocephalus | place: Kenya | collected 2012-08-06 ... | reverse complement strand
AAATCATCTTCTGCTTACAATAGTTGGCCACAGCACCAGGAGCAGCTCCACCTTTCTCCACCAGCACAACTTGGAATGCTTCAAGCCTATATCCATAACCGGTAGTGCCGGCAATTTCATCATTTTTAGCCCAATCAAGCCATCCAAGATTTTGGACATGAGCTCGATAATACACATCGTATTGCTTAGCCATATCTCCGGTTAAACGTATTTGCATAGCCTCAATAGGCTTGCTTTTGCCAGTAGTCCCGGCTGATTTACCCTCTCCAACATAAGATTGCCATCCAGTTCCAGCCACATGAGCTCGGTATTCGATCGACCCATCGCACGGCGCATTTTGAAGATTCAACGTAAATGCCTCGACAGCTTTGCCCTCTCCAACTGTTCCTGAAATTCCACCACTCTTAGCAGCCGGTTGCCAACCCTTTTGAGCCACATGGGAGCTCGCAAAAACATCGAGCTTTCCCCTCTTAACGTTTACTTTCCTATATAAGCCAAGCTTTTTCTTATAGAACGTCAATGAACCCGAATCATGAGAATAGATCGCGAAGTCATAATCGGATGAAGCAAGAATTTCGTCAGAGAACTCAACCAGATAGCTGGTATCCCCGGCTTTACAGAGCCTACGAATCGAAGCATCCGTTTCACTGGTTATAGGAGAAGCGAACCAATCCATGATTGAATAATCAATCATGGATTCAGAAGATAGTGCTTGCTCCTTCGTGTATCCCCACAGTCCTCCAGCTGCTTCTTTTGAAGTTGAGTTATAAGTGCTCGACCCATATCCAGACAGACCGATATTTGGATTGAAGAATAAGATCAGCTCAGCCGCAACCGAAGAATCAACATCCGTGATGTTTAAACGCTCGAGTTGCTTTTGTTTCTCGGGATACATCCCCGTTGGGGTATTAGGGTGACCCTTGTAATAGTACAGATAATCATCGCCGTAATACACTTCGGTCAGATTTGCATAGTCTTCGAAGTTCTTCTCGTTGTAAACGTATGTCCCTAACAGCATCATTGCTTTTCTGCCTTGAGCGGTCGCAGCATCAAAATAGCCATCGTTAAAGTTGTACATAGCCTTGAATGCTCGGACAGTTGCATCCCCCCTATTTTGGAGATTAGTCAGCATACCAGAAACGTTCTTTTTCTTAACTGCAGGATCATTGGCTATTTTATTGGCAAAAGCATTGTTGTCGCCGCTCTTAAACAGGTTGGTACGTGTCATCCACCATTCTGTACCAGGCTCAACTGAGAGCAGCGCATACATTGAATCCCAATGGTCGTGATAACTTGTATAGCCTTTTGCCACTTTTCCAGTCTTATACTCTTCTGTTTTTGCTTTATTCCAAGAAGCAATCAAGCTAGCCTGCTTGGAATCAGGATCGGCTATATCAAACGCTTCATTCGTGAACACATATGTTGCGGAGCCATCAGAGAGCAAGCGAATCGAGTACTGACCCCGAGGGATTCCATTTGCATAGATCATCCGATGCACTAATGAACATGTGATGTCATTAATATATAGGTTGAATGTCGCCTTTGGATTCAGCCTATAAAGAGCTTTGACATAGTCGGCAAACACTTGCCAATTAGCTGAAGATCTATTTTGAGATTCCGTCATGAAGGGAAGGGCATACATTCCGTTTGGAAGCGATGACCAATTATATGCTTTAGGCCGATCAAGCATAACGATTGACGGAATTGTCGAACCGTTGCCAGCTTCGCTTACGTCCCAATAGGCCAATGAATAAAGAACAACTGGGAACGAGGCACTTAACGGGGCTAAATTATATTCACTCGCCGAAATACCAATGGATTGCTTTTCGGTATGTATAACTTTACCGTCTTTAATAAAATCGACAGTAAATTCAAACGGACCATAATCTTTCAAATCAAACGAAAAGCCATCGGCAGTAATGTTCGAAATCGGCCGCTCAAGGGTCAACGACCTGGTGACCGTACCGTTATAGCCCATTGTCGCCTTAACACGAACAGAGGTTGCCGATCCATGAAGCTTGAGATAATCGATCTCATTAAGTTTGATACTCGCAGAGGTGGTCTCGCCGATCTGCGTAACAGACGTTTTAAAATACGCCGGAACATAGGCATTGCCGGTATGCCCGGGGGCATTGTCGCCCTTTTTAACAATTACGATCTGAATTGACTCCACCGCACGGCTCCATCCAGCAGAGCCGGCCGGTTCACCATTCTTAGCCCAGTCGAGCCAACCGAACGAAGCGGCATGCACACGATAGTAAAGATCGTAGTTAGAAGCTAAAGAACCGGTCAATTTCATCTCTACGGCCTCAACACGAAGAGACTTTCCCGTTGTTCCTGCCACAGCCCCATTGGCAACCCAGTCTTGCCAGCCATAGTTCTGGACATGAGCCCTATAGGTGATACCAAGACCATCGCCACCATTAATTGAAGCCTTAAAAGCTTCGATTTGAAGAGACTCACCAGTCGTACCAGAAATCTCTCCGCCGTGATGTTCCGAAGTCTCCCAACCTATCTTGGCAATATGGGTTCGATACGTAAGTACTGGCAGCGAGGAAAAACTTTGCAGGCCATCGGTCGAACTCAAACCAGTCTCATCTGCTTGCGAATACTCCGAATCAAACACGGCAGATGATGAAGCGTTATCGACGTTCATGGATGGTTGAGTGGCGGCTTCATCAGCCCACGCATCTGATTGCAACAAACAGAAAAACACCGAAACAAGAACAACGAATGTAGCGACAACTATGTTTCGTCTGATTGACCTACCCATATGCCTCAGCCCTCTCGAAAATTTTTCCTCTTGAGATATTGTGCCAAAAGAAATTACATACCAGAGGAAATAAAAGGGCACCGGTAGTAAACCGATGCCCCAATGGCTCTCTACGCCAACGGTACGTTTTTGTACCAGCCCCATTTAGGCGTGTAATTTGTTGAGTAATAGCTCAGCCAATTATTTAAATCCATCTTTCTGATATGGCCAACGTTATCCATGACCTTATTATCGCCGATAAAAATGCACACGTGACCCCATATCGATCCAGCAGAAGTGTGAGCATGCGACGGAACAGCGATAACCATTCCGACCTTCAACTGATTGCGATCGGATGATTTACAGAAGCGCCAATAATAGTCACGAGCGTCTAAATGCACGTCACCAAACCCGCAGCGATTGAATACGTTTGCGACCCATTGCGCGCATAGACCAGGACCAGGCGAAGGCGTCGTTTTGGCCGTGTCGACCACACGTCGCTGCATCGCATTAGACGTCGCATACGATTCAATGGATACAAATGAGTTATTCGTGCTACCGGGTGCGTTCCCGCCCTTACGAGTAATAACAACCTGAATGGCCTGAACGCTTAGGCTACGGTTAACACTTCCCGCATTTGCGCCGTTTTTAGTCCAACCAAGCCAGCCTATCTTGTCGATATGAACTCGGTACCAAACATCGAAATATTTTGAAGCCGTTCCCGTCAAAGACATCCGAATTGCTTCGACATTGTTGGAAAGATCACCGCTTCCGGCAATCAAGCCATCAGAAACGCTATTCAACCAACCTTTATTGGAAACGTGGACACTATAGGAAATGCCCCCTGCTGAAACATTCTGCAAGCTAATTCTAAAACCTTTAATGGGGAGCGATTTGCCCGTAGTTCCCGAAATGGTGCCGTTAGTCGAATCCTGAGTCCACCCATTGTTTGCAACATAAACAGAATACTGAGCAACTGGCTTCGAGATAAAAGCTGTCGTTTGATCAGAAGACGATACCTGACCCTTAGGCGAGAGGTAGACCTGAATCGCCTCGACAGGAGCCGAAATACCTTGAGATCCAGCTTCCGCGCCGTTGCAAGTCCATCCGAGCCACCCGATGTTGGAAACATGAACGCGATACCAAACATCGAATCGTTCGGCTGCCTGCCCACTTAAGCTGAAATGCACCGACTCAATGGGGAGACCACGACCAGTCGTACCTGCTACTTGACCGGATGTAACGTTTTGCATAGAACCGATATTGCTAACGTGAACACCATAGCTCAGTTCAGTCGAAGGAACATCAGCGACAGACAGAGTAAACGCTTGCAGAGAACGACTCTTACCAACACTACCGAGCATAATGGGATTCATAGCAGAATCGCTAGACCCGGAAGCCCACCCAACGTTAGCCATATGGGAAGAATACGTGACTTTTGGAGTAATAAAAGGAGAGGCAGTCTTTCCGGGTGCGCCAGATCCTTTTTGGACTAGTACGACGCGAACAGCTTGAATCGCTCTTCCATATCCAATTGAGCCAGCGGCTGCGTCGTTAGACGTCCAGTCGAGCCAGCCGGAATTTGCGATATGGACCTGGTACCAAACATCGTACCGTTGCGAAAGCTCACCCGTAAGTCGAATCTTAAGCGCTTGGATCGCAATACTCTTACCCGTAGTACCGCAAGCACCTGTACGATAGCCTTGCCAGGCACCGTTGGCATAGCCATTAAGTTCAACCGTTCCCGTACACGGCGGATTTACGACTGAGACCTTGAGGGCTTCCATAGAAAGCCCCTGGCCCGTTGTTCCAGCGACTTGATTTCCAGAAACAGCCTTGAGCCACCCTCTTTTCGCTACATGTGCTGTAACGGAGACATCAGTCGCTTTTGACAATCTGAATGAATCCCCGACGGAAAATGAGGGAGTGTCGCCTTTCTTAACCAACGCGATTCGAACAGCTTGGAGAGAACGAGCAAAACCCTGAGAACCCGCTGGGTCCCCGTTTTTCGCCCACCCGAGCCATCCGAAATTAGCACTATGAACCTGATAGTAAAGATCGTACTGAGAAGCAAGTGAACCCTTAAGGGTCAGCTTAATAGCCTCGATGCCTTTAGACCGCCCCGTTGTACCGACAATATCTTGCTGAGTATTAACGGCATCCATCCAACCGATACCGGCAACATGCGCCTGTGCCTGAATATAGGAATCCTGTAAGGACGAATCCAGCTTGATTGTCAAAGCCTCAAGCTGAAGAGAACAACCAACAGTTCCAAAATATTGATTCACGTTATCGGCGTCGACCTTTGTCAGCCCCAACCATCCCCGATTGGCGACATGTGCATTAACGAAAAGAGAAGGTTCAACATCGGAGCTTGTTTGTGAATTAGCAGACTCAGCCTTTGGCTCATTCACCTCATCATTGGCACCGGATGCATCAGGTGCTTCCTGGCTCTCGACATTACTTGATGAAGAATCGGAAACCGAACAGCCATCAACCGGAAGCTGTTCAGTGATTTGCGCATCATTAGATTGCTCGAGTTCCTCTCCAACAGCAACAACAGGCGTTGCATTCATGGAAAGTGACAACAAAGCGATCAAAACGCCATAAAACGCTCGCTTATACATTTTTCCTCCCTTTGACACGAAACCATTCTAATAAAAATGGGCTATAGCCTCGAATGGCTATAGCCCAAAAGATCAAATTCTTTTATCAAGAATAATTAGTATGAAACGACTTTGGTGCCATTAGGGATATTTTGGTAAATCCATTTTGCATTATTGATATCCAACCTGACGCAGCCATGAGAAAGCTGCTGACCTAGGCGTCCATCCTGAACTCTGAACGTGCCCTGATCATACAGAACGGAATGGAATAGATAGTTCCCGTAAAACTGAGTGTAGTAATAGCACGTGTAACCATGGCCGAACGAATAACCACGCCCAGTAACCGTATATTCACCACGAACCGTAGGAGTACTCGGCTTGCCGGGAGAACAGAGCCAATAGGCGACCTGACGCCAATTACCGCGTGAACCCTGATAAACCCCGACACGGCAGGCAGCATTGTTAATTAGCAGCAGCCAGTTGGTGCGACTTGAATAACGATTCGCAATATTCAGCATAGCCTGCTGATCAGCCGGAAGTCTGTTAACGGCCTTATTGGTAAATGGACGGCCGGTAGAACCAGGCGCTTTTGCGCCCTTGGGCAGGATCTTAACCTGGATGGCCTCGATTCGATAGCTGATGCCGCTGGTACCGGCCTGATTACCATTAGAGGTCCATCCCATCCAGCCATAATTCTGAACATGGACTCGATACCAGACGTCAAAGTACTTTGACACATTGCCCGTCAGCTTGACCTTGATGGCCTCGACGCGGTAGCCCTTTCCAGTAGTACCTGCAATCTCACCGTCGGAAACCCAATTCTGCCAGCCGATATTCTGGACATGCGCAGAATAGGTGATGCTTCCACCAACAGAGTTGCCCGGAAGGCTGAGCTTAAAGGCCTCGATACGCTTAGATTGACCGCTCGTTCCGAAAACCTGACCGTTCGAAACAGGGCTCATCCAGCCGATATTCTGGACATGCGCTTGAGCAGAAAGCGACGTGGAAATATACGCAGGCGTATCAGAAGAGGGACCACTACTGCCTTTTTTGACGAGCTTTATCTGAATTGCCTCAGCCTGGCGATCAAGACCGGTTGTACCAGCAACATCGCCATTTTTCGCCCATCCGAGCCAACCATAGTTGGCAACGTGCAAACGATAGTAAGCGTCAAACTGTTGTGCCGCATCACCATTAAGCGAAAGGCTAACAGCTTGCATCGCAAGACCCTGGCCAACGGTTCCGGCAAATTGAGGAGCGCACTTAGCATCCAGCCAGCCCTTGTTGGATACATGCACCTTGACAGATACAGAACCCTGAACAGGACCAGCAAGGGTCACATTCAAAGCCTGAAGAGCCAATCCGTTTCCGCTCGTCCCAGCCGTAGCGCCATCGGATACAGAATTCATCCAACCCTTGTTGGCAACATGAGCCTGGTAAACAATGCTCTCCTCAGTGGGAGACGCATCAGTCAATGCGTTGTCTACGGAACCCGGAGCTGAAGAACCCTTTGCCGTCAACTGAAGCTGAATAGCATTAGCTCCAGCGGAAGCCGAAGAAATGATTCCAGCGGCAGCGCCGTTGGAAGCCCAACCAGACCAACCTCGCGAAACATCATGCACACGATACCAAATGTCGTACACGGATGATAAAGAACCGATCAATTGAAACTTAACGCCCTTAACAATATGACCATTGTTGGCAGGGTCGATCTGTGCTCCATCGGACCTGAAAGCAGACCAACCCTCAAACTGACGATGCGCCGCATATGAGATGGAGCCATCATTCAAAAGATTGTTCACTTTGACGGAATAAGACTGCAGTGCGGCTCCGTTCTCATTTCCAAGAAGAATCGAGGTCTTATTTGCAGATGAAGCAGATGATCCAGAAAGCGACGTTGCAGTGCCCTGGAGCGTTTCAGAAGCCCCACGGAAAGCTGCGGTGCCGAGCGTTGGAGCGGCGCCGTTTTTTTGAACCAGACGGATCTGAATGGCTTCGATGCCTTTACTCTGACCAGAAGTCCCGGCAGGGGCTCCGTTCTTGGTCCATCCCATCCAACCGATTCCAGCGGAATGTACGCGATAGTAGATGTCGTAATATTGCGCAATATCGCCATCAAGCTTTAATTCAATGGCCTCGATTCGTTGGCTCTTTCCCGTTGTTCCAGCCTGACCGGCTTGCCAACCTTGCCAACCAACGTTTTGGACATGAGCACGCATCAGAACAGACCCAGACGCATCGGCATTTTCTATTGAGGCCTTCAAGGCTTCAATAGAAAGCGAACGACCCGTTGTCCCAGCAAAAGGAGAGTAAGAGGGACTGTCGGCTGAATCTTTAGAAGCTTCGAAGGTCACGCCGTTACCCTGCCAACCGATTTTGGCTACATGGGCAACATATGTAAGCTTCGGATACGACTGTACGGAGACTTTTTCGTCAGTATTTACCGAATCCGTAGTCTCCGAAGAATCAGAGCGCTCAGTTGACGTATCCTCCGACTCAACAGCAGAAGAATCGGTAGCCTCCGTATCGGCCTCGACTTCCTGCTTCACCTCATCAAATGCGTCATCTAGCGAAGAGTCCTGAGCTGACTGCCCCAAGGTTGCGTTCTGTGTATCAGCGTAGATACAAACTGGCTGAATAACCAACGAAAGGGCGAACAAGCCGCTCAGAAGCAAGGTCCCTATATATCTCAACCGTTTCATCATTTCCTCCTCATCCGACAGCAATTAGTTTAGACGATAGCCATAACAAGAAAACGGTCATTCCTCCAACCCATGCCCTGCCAAATTACAACTATTAAAAATGATTAGGATTTACGCCTAAAAGTGTCAGAAGTAACGCTTCCTGAAGAAGAGGGGGCTTGAGTTCCCTTTTTCACGAGCTTGATTTCAACGGCCTCAACGCCTCGACCATATCCTTGGGTACCGGCGCTTTCGCCATTTTTCGCCCAAGCCATCCATCCGATATAAGCCGAATGAACGCGATAATAAAGGTCATAAGATTGAGCCATATCTCCGGTCAGCTTAATCTGTAAGGCCTCAATTCTAAGTGACCTGCCCGTCGTGCCGGCGATCTTATTTGAATCTGTAACCCAATTCTGCCACCCGATGTTCTGAACATGAGCTTTAACGGCTACGGCACCCGAGAGCTCAGCATTCTGCAGCTTAATTTGCAATGCCTCTATTGGAAGACCTTTTCCTGTCGTTCCCGCTATACCCGACGTAAACGTCTGCCACCCCTTACGCGCAACATGGGCGCGATAGCTCACAGATACCGGTTTGCGACGGAAGGCATCCGTTGTTGCCGCATTGGAAGATGTCGGAGCAGCTTCGCCTTTCTTTGCCAAACAAACCTGAACGGCTTCGACACCATACCCATACCCTTGCGAACCGGCGCTTTCGCCATTTTTAGTCCAAGACATCCAGCCGATATTTGCCGCATGAACACGATAATACAGATCGTATGAATCGGCGATGCTTCCCGTCAACTTCAGCTGCAAGGCCTCAATCCTTAAAGACTTGCCGGTTGTACCGGCAAACGAATTTTGGTCAGAAACCCAACCCTGCCAACCGATATTCTGGACATGGGCCCTTACGGCAATTCCATCGTCAGAATTACCGTTATTCAACTTAAGTTGAAGCGCCTCGATAGGAAGGCCTTTCCCGGTCGTCCCGGCAATATCGGTCGTATAAGTCTGCCAGCCCTTTTTAGAAACGTGGGCGCGATAGGAAACATAGGGGTCGGAGGTAGGGATAGAACCATCAAGGTTGACGTAGCTATAGTTCATATCGATGGAACCACTGATGCCCGGAACAGAACCAGAAGCCGAGTACTGCCAGAAGCTATAGCTGCCCTTGTAATCACACCGGTAGTTATATTGAGCGACCCAACGGTCATATCCCTTAAGTTCTGAACTATTGAGGTAGTTATTAAACCAGTTCAGGTTCGCATATATACCCGTTTTGAATCCAGCGCCCGAAACGGCATTGCAAAACGTTCTGACGATGCCGGTAAGCTTCTGTTTTGAGAAAGCAGGATCCTGAAGAATGTAGTTGTCCTCAACGTCATAATAAACAGGAAGAGTAGGATGATGAGAACCGAGCCAAGACAAGGTTCGGCTCGCATCCCTGGTCGCATCTGCCGTTGAACGGGCATATGTATAGTAATAAACGCCATATGGAATACCCAAGCGCTCACATTCAGAGGCATTGCGCTCAAAACTTGCGTCGATTTTTCCATAGACAGGACCGACCTTGAGGAAAACGAATTTGATCCCTGAGGCCTTAACCTTCGTCCAATCGATCGCACCCTGCCAATTGCTCACGTCGATTCCGCGCGCTGTCGCACCAGTAGGCAAGCTGTCATCGCCTAACGACAGCGTTGCAATGCCGTTATCCGAAATTGAAAGCTGGCCATCCTTGTAGCGCCAAGAATTTTCAACCAGGCTGTCCGGCGATGACTCGCTGGCGTTTTGAGTTGACGGCGACTCAGGGGATTCCAAATTATGAGTCGCTTGCGTTTCCTCGGAAGCTTCAGAGGAGTCAGGCGGAGTCGAACTGACTGAAGTCCCATTGCCCTCAACAGGCTCGGCAACAGTGACTGCTTTAACCGAATCAACTGAAGAATCGGCATATGCAATTCTTATCTGCAAAATTGGCTCTGCAATTAGCATTAAATTCACAATGGCTATAACAAGGCTATGAAATGCAGGTTTGCACTTACGCAACACGGATGACCCCAATCGTTAAATATAGATGAAGCTAGCTTAACAGCTGAAGACAGAACTAATCGAGTGGGTATGTTCACTTATAAAAAGCGACATTGAAGCTTGAAATTAAACTATGATAAAAAGTCAAAAACGTCCATGAAACAGCAGCAGCTTTTAAAATTGATTTAATATTACGATTTACGCGATAACAATTTTAGACCGTGGCAAACTTACAGGCCCGTACAGAGCAATCGCTCAAGATTCAACGCTCAGTCCGCAGCCGCTATCGAACTCAAGCATCAAAAGAACCGCTCTAGACAGCCCTTAATGCCTCGAGTAGAGAGGTAGAGACCGGTTGCATCCGTGAAATTGAGGGGTCGGCACTCGGCAACCTTTTTGGCAAAATGCCTTGTTCCTGACTTTGCCGGGAGAGCCGGCCATTTTGTCCCGAAAGCCGCAGATAGCTCAGCCGTCAGGGACTTGGAGGTTGTACTACGTTCTGACTCATCCATGCGGAGCAAATCAAAACCCAACAGGTCGAGAATCCACGAAACCGTTTCACCTGAGCAACAATCAAGAAGACCATGATTGCGCCAACGCTCAAGTACCTCGTGCAACATCAAAAGATGAGCTGCAACTTTGTCCGAACGTTTGGACCCAACATTGAACGTATGAGTGAGCGACTCCTCCTGCATAACGTAGTGATACAGCTTGTCAGGAACAACGTCGACCTTCTGAGCAAGAGGATACGATTCGAACTGAAACACGACATCCTCGGCAAAGCGAACGTTTTCCGCAAAACTCAGGCGATTCTTTTCGATAAATGAACGGCTATAGGCCGAACGCCAAACGTAAGGCTGGGCATTTGAGCAAAAAAGCAGATCAGGACTGAAGGCATCAAATGTAGCAGACTGAGGAGAAAGCAATCTCAGGATGCGCTTTGAAGCGGCACCCTCGGGCTCACAAACGGCACCAAATACGAGTATATCTGGATGACTCTTACTAAACGTATCGACGAGCACCTGAGACAAGTCGTCATCGACATAGTCGTCTGAATCGACAAAATCAATGATGTCTCCCGTCGCCTGACGCATACCCGCGTTACGCGCAGAGGAAAGGCCTCCATTAGGCTTAACGACCGAAACGACTCGATGATCGCGCGCACGATAATCATCGATGATCGATTGGGAATCATCCGGCGATCCATCGTTCACAACGACAATTTCTATGTTCCGATATGTTTGTGCCAAAAGCGAATCCAGGCACTTTGGCAGAAACTGCTGAGTCTTATACACAGGAACGATAAAGGAAACCTTCAACTGCGGCATGGCTCTCCCCTAACGCTTCAGAGAATCGAGCACATACGCCGCAACGACGCCCGGCCCTCCAACACGTGCATAATGCCTCGCCCGCCCCAAGGCACCAGCTTTGGCAAAACCACTCGATTCAGCGACCCAGCGTTGCGGATCGTCCATAATCGCTTTGAGATTGGCACGTTTCCACGGTTTCAGATCACTCAAAGCAAACTCTCCCGCATTAAGAGCCGCTTTGAATTCATCAGCCATGCGATCGATAAACTCGGGATAGAACTTGGAATTGAGGCGCACGAAACTCCACATAAACGAGTCGTACTTAATGACATTGGCATAGCGCAGGAGCATCTCGGTCTCTTGAGCGGTATGAACATTCGCATAGTCATCTACAATCCAACGATGGATCTCAGTATATTCGTCGTTGACGCAATGCACTTTATTGGGCGAATTAACAGAAGAACCTTCATTGTCTTGACGATATGAGAGAACCGAATCGTGCAGGTAAACCGCCGTTTTCGCTAGCGCAAAAACCTTGAACGTGAAAGAGGCGTCCTGAAACGCCGCGCCAGGAGTCGGCAAGAAACGGATTCCGTTGTCATTCAAGAAATCTCGCCTATACACAGCCGACCAAATGGACGGCTTCAGGGCAAACGCATCAATTGATTGCGACGGAACAACGGTTTTGCTGCAATCTCTCTCTTTAAACATTTCGAATGGTTGACGCCGCTCTTCGGGAGTCGACCAGTAGAGATCGAAATTAGCCTTAGCGATATCGACCTTATAAGTGTCCGCAGTAGTAACGAGACTCTCCAACGCATTCGGCTGCATAAAGTCATCGGACTCAAGGATGCCGATGTACTTCCCTCGCGCCATCTCGAGGCCCCGGTTCATGGAGTCCCCGTAGCCGCTGTTGGCCTTGTCGATCATCTTGACGCGGGGGTCGCGGGCCATATACTCGCGGATGATGTCGGGCGAGGAGTCCGTCGATCCGTCGTTGATGCAGATGATCTCGATGTCCCGGAGCGTCTGCCCCACGGCGGAGTCGAGGCACTCGCGCAGATAGCGCTCGACGTTGTAGATGGGGATCAACAGCGAGACGATAGGGCTTTCAGAGCTCGGCAACAGAACCTCCTAGGGGCAAACAAGAAGTTATTCAATAGTAGCAGCTGATCCAACGAGCTCGCCTATTTTGCATACCGCATAGGAGGATGAAAGCCGAGAATCAAATAATTCGCTAGAATAAACGTGCTTAACCGTGAACATGCATTTCCGCTCAGAGCCACCCGCCGCGAGCGTGAAAGGATTTTCTCTTTATATGACTTCCAGCCGTCCCTCCCCCATCGATAAGCTCGCCATTGTCGTCGTGACATACAAGCGTCAGGAGCTGCTTGGCAACCTGTTTGACTCCATCGCCAAGCTCACCGTGGCCCCTTGGCGCATCGTGATCGTCGATAACGAGAACTCGCGCACGACCGAGGCCATGTGCTCTGCTTTCAACGAGCGGCTCGCTGGGCTTT
>ERZ808240.4251-NODE-4251-length-12898-cov-3.138519_pt1 | contig 12898 bp, 10 predicted proteins | sample MGYA00521084_ERZ808240 | MGnify/ENA primary metagenome ERZ808240 (study PRJEB31516, sample SAMN03275571) | gut metagenome | biome: mammalia-associated habitat; material: feces | host: Papio cynocephalus | place: Kenya | collected 2012-08-06 ... | reverse complement strand
AGATAGCCCACGCCGTGATATATTACACGACTACACACAAAAACTTTTGAGTGCAGATATAATACTCACTTTGTAGACGTCTTTGTTGCCATTTCCCTTCCGATGATTGTCAAATTTGCGAGATTTGAGATCTGAAGTTCAACGTACTTAAACGTCCTTTACCAGTAAATAACCCACCATCCCATACAAACGGGCCAATTGCGAGTCAGTGCAAATTTAAAGATAATTGTTGATACGCACAAACTTTTCTCAATAAAACTCTAATAACTCGGAGTTTTTATTGGTTTTTCTGCCATTAAGCAAAAAGATTCCGGCAAGAATATCATGCGCAAGGGCGGGAGAAAAGCATTGAAGCTTCTCTCCCGCCCTTTTCTTGCGTTAAAACCAAGGGTTATGCGCCCGGAGATATTGCACCTGAAGGGCAAACATCTGCACATGTGCCGCAATCTACACAGGTATTGGGATCTATCACATAGATTTCACCTTCTGAGATTGCTCCGACGGGACATTCTCCGATGCATGTGCCACAAGCGACACAATCGTTTCCAATTACATAAGCCATAATTCAATTTCTTTTATAAGTTAAACCGCTGCAAAGGTAATGCAAGTTGAGCAAAGGCCAAAGAAATTCATGAAGTTTTTAGCCGCGAAGCCGTGAAACGAAAGACTGATTTGAATTTCGGCTTTCATAGAATAATAAAAACGGAAGAACGCCGTTATGAATGTATATATGGTAACTTCAACATTACATTTCTTGAGAAAGTGGTGGTCGCTTGCACTGCTCTTCACCTGCCTGACGGCCGGAGAGGCATTGGGACAGGAGCTGAAATTGCAAAACAGGCCTTATATTGACTTGCGCAAATTCCATTATGGGTTCATGATAGGTTTGCACAACGAAAGTCTGCATCTGAAGAACAACGGATTGACCGACCCTGAAACCGGCGATCAATGGCTTGCCAGCAACAACCGTTTTGACCCGGGGTTCACTGTGGGCATACTGGGCGAATGGAGGCTGCATAAGCACATCGGACTACGCATCCTGCCAACTATGCATTTCGGCACTAAGCATGTGGCCTTTCGCAACCAGAAGAACGATGAAAGGGTTTTCCAGGATGTCAAGTCAACGTATATCTCTTTTCCATTTGACATAAAGTTCAGTGCTCCGAGATTCAACAATTACCGTCCCTACTTTATGGCCGGCATTAATCTGATGTATGACCTGACCACGAAGAACGATCAGTATATCAAGCTGAAGCCATTCAACAGTTTTTTTGAGATTGGCTTCGGCTGTGACTACTACCTGCCGTTCTTCAAGCTGATTCCTGAGTTGAAATTCTGCTTCGGACTGAACAATATATTGGAAAAGAACCGCAAGGATTTGCAGGATAAGACGAAAGAGATATTCACGCGCTCTATAGACAATGCGCGGACAAACATGATTGTGCTGACCTTATATTTTGAATAAGCGTTATTGGCTTTCCCTATACTTGGCTTCGTCCTTATCGCCAAGCATGCTCAGATAGGATTGATAGCGTGAGGCAGCTATTCTGTGTGCCTCGACAGCTTGAGCGACAGCGCACCCGGGTTCTCCGGTATGTGTACAGTCGGAATAGCGGCAGTCATGCCCCACACTGAATATATCCCTGAAATAATGAGAGACTTCGTGCTTCTCAAAATCGAATGTGCCAAATCCCTTCACGCCGGGAATGTCAATCAAAGCCCCACCGAAAGGCAGTTCAAAAAGCTCGCTGAATGTTGTTGTGTGCATTCCTGCATCATGAGCTTCCGAAATGGGGGCCGTGCGGACATCGGCATCGGGGATAAGGAAGTTGAGCAATGCCGATTTGCCCACTCCTGAATGGCCTGCCAGCAATGTGGTTTTTCCGCGCAACAATGAGGGGAGTGGCTCCAAGCCCTGCCTCTCTTTTACTGAAACAATAAGACAAGTATAGTGCATGGATGCATAAAGATGGGAAAGACTATCGGCCTCTTTGCGGTCCTGTTCTGTATACAGGTCAGACTTGTTGAAGAGCAGGATGACAGGTATCCGGTAGGCTTCGGCTGTAGCCAGGAAGCGGTCAATGAATTTCGTTGATGTTTCAGGGTGGTGCAAGGTGACAACAAGAAGCGCCTGGTCGATGTTGGCAGCCAGGATGTGGCTTTGCTTGGACAGATTGGAGGCTTTCCTTATTATATAATTACGGCGTGCTTCGATTTCGGTGATAAAGGCTGTCCCTTCGTTGTTCTTTTCGATGGCCACGCAATCGCCTACCGCGATGGGGTTGGTGCTGCGTATTCCCTGCAAGCGGAATTTGCCTTTTATCTTGCATGGTACGGATGTGCCGTCTTCAGTGCGTACTTCATACCAGCTTCCCGTGTTTTTGATGACGATTCCTTTCAACTCTTATAAGATATTTCAATGGCGCACAAGAATAGCTTTTGTTTCCATTCTCATGCGCCATCTGTTCAAAACGAGACCTTTCAGACGGTCATGATTTCCTTGTCCTTATTTGCCAAGGCTTCATCAATGCGCTTCATGAACTTGTCATGTATCTTTTGCAGTTGTGTCTCGGCATCCTTTTCCATGTCTTCGCTCAGGCCTTCCTTGATGGCTTTCTTCAGTTTTTCTATGCCTTCACGACGCACATTGCGCACTACGATTCGGGCCGATTCGCCTGATTTTCCACATTGTTTGGTCAATTGTTGACGGCGTTCGCCTGTCAATGGCGGTATGGCCAAACGTATTATTTCACCATTGTTATCGGGAGTTATACCCACTTCGGAGTCCATGATGGCCTTTTCTATCGGCTTGAACATCGATTTATCCCACGGCTTGATGGCTATGGTGCGTGCATCTGGCGTAGTGATGGCCGATACGTTATTCAATGGAACCATACTTCCATACGAATTTACCCGAATATCGTCCAGTATGTGGACATTGGCCTTGCCGGCGCGAATATGCGAAAGCTCATCCTCTAAGTACAGGGCAGCCATTTCCATTTTTTCTTCGCATTCGCTCAAACATTGTTTTACGTCGAACATGTCTCTATTCTTTATGATTTTGATAGCACTACAAAAGTAAGTAAAAACATCCACATGCACAAAAGGTTCCTGCGAAATGTGACTTATTGCTTCGGCTTTTGTCTTTTTTGTCAGAAGTAATAAGGGTGCTTTTACCATTGAAAGTAAAAGCACCCTTGGAGTAGCGCGGCCCAGGATTGAACTGGGGACCTCATGATTATGAATCATGCGCTCTAACCAGCTGAGCTATCGCGCCATTGTCCACAACCCTTTCGGATTTGCGAGTGCAAAGGTAAATATTCTTCTTTCTATCTCCAAATCTTTTGCTGTCTTTTTTCCTTATCCGTCTATTTTTTCTGCTGCATTTCCGATGTCACGGCTTTCGGCATAGTGCATAAAAAACACGAATCTGCACTGAGTTACCCCTGAAAAATAGTAATTTTGCAGCCAAATTGCGCGGATATCTTGCCAATGGCCGTCATTAAGAAAATAGACCTGTTTGTCCTCAAAAAGTTCATTACGCTTTTTGCGGGTTCTTTTTTTGTCTGCCTGTTCGTCCTCATCATGCAATTTCTGTGGCGATATGTCGATGAGCTCATCGGCAAAGGCTTGTCTATGGAGATTCTGGCCAAGTTTTTCTGGTATGCCAGCATCACTCTTGTGCCTATGGCATTGCCGCTTTCGCTGCTGTTGGCCTCGCTCATTTCGTTCGGCAATATGGGTGAACAGCTGGAGCTGACGGCCATGAAAGCTGCCGGCATTCCCTTGCGTCGCATCATGGCCCCTATAGGTATCTTCAGTGCGGCAATGGCGTGCATTTCGTTTGTATTCCAGAACGACACATCACCGAAGGCGCAGAAGGAGCTGACACGTATGATTGCCACGATGAAAGAAACCAGCCCGGCCATCGAGATACCCGAAGGCATGTTCTATAACGGCATACCTAACATCAACATCTATGTTGACCACAAAGATGCTAAGACCGGCATGCTCTATCATGTCATTATATATAAGGTAGACCAGGGTTTCCAGAACGCCCAAATCGTTGTTGCCGATTCTGCCCGCCTTGAAACCACGGCAGACAAGCATTTTCTGAGCCTCACCATCTTCGACGGTGAGCAGTTTGAGAACCTTCAAGCCCGCTCTACGGCTCTTTTAGATAAGACACAGGTGCCCTACGACCGCGAGACCTTTCATGAAAAGAAGCTGCTTATCAACTTTGACTCCGGCTTTGACCTGATAGATGCCGACTATTTTGCCGGAATGGCCAAGGTGAAGAATCTGCGCGAGCTGTCGCGCGGTGCCGATTCAATCACCAGAGTCAGCGACAGCATTGGCACAACCTACTATACAGCTCTGAATGCACGCTACCTGAGCAACGGCATAGTGAGCAAAGCCGACTCGCTCAAAGCCTGCAAAGGTGCTGCTCTCCGCTCATTGCGCACCGACAGCTTGTGGGAGCACCTCTCTACAGAGCGCAGGCTCAATGTTATAGAAGATGTACAGGCCACTGTCAACGGTGCACTCACCGACCTACAGTTTGAGAAGCCCATCACCGAGGATGGCTACAAGAACGCCCGCAAGCATATGATAGAATGGCATCAGAAATTTGCCCTTGCACTATCGTGCCTCATATTCTTCTTTATAGGTACACCACTCGGTGCCATCATCCGCAAGGGAGGCCTCGGCCTGCCCACCGTGATATCGGTGATCATCTTCATTATCTATTACATCATCAACACTTCGGGGATGAAGCTGGCACGCGACGGTTCCGTCACCGTGGAATACGGCATGTGGATCAGCACCGTTGTACTGGCACCTCTCGGAGCTTTTCTCACCTACAAAGCCAACAACGATTCCGTGGTGTTTAATCTTGATGCCTATGTTTCGCGCATACGCCGCTTCCTCGGCCTGCGCAGCGGCCGTCTCATCCTGCGCAAGGATGTCATCATCTACACACCCGACTATCAGGCCGAAGCAGACAATGTTGCTGCCTTAACGCAGCATTGCAACGAATATATCCAGCTTCACAAGCTGCCCCATGCACCAAGCTACATAAGACTGTTTTTCAAACAAAACGTCAATGACGATTTGCATGCCTTGCAGGCCGAGATAGAAGGACTCATAGAACGCCTGTCCAACAGCCGCGACCTGCATCTGCTCGACGCGCTCAACAAGTATCCGGAGATTCATCTCGAGGCCAACACCTCGTTCAGGCAACGATGGCTCAACCTGCTCATAGGGATTCTGCTGCCCGCAGGCATCTTTTTCTGGTTCCGGATATGGAGGTTCCGCATCCGCCTGTATCATGACCTGAAGCTGGTCATCAAGCAAGACGAGCTGGTGGGCAGGCACATTCAACGCATTCTGTCAGAACAAAAGAAATAACGACAATACATTATGACCATGGATACATTCAAGCTCAGCACCATCGAAGACGCACTTGCAGACTTCAAAGAAGGGAAGTTTGTCATCGTTGTTGACGATGAAGACCGTGAAAACGAAGGCGACCTCATCATCGCAGCCGAAAAGATCACGCCCGAGAAAGTGAATTTTATGCTCAAGCATGCCCGCGGTGTGCTTTGTGCTCCCATCACCATCAGCCGCTGCAAAGAACTTGACCTGCCCCACCAGGTGGCCAACAACACGTCAATGCTGGGCACCCCCTTCACTGTCACCATCGACAAGCTGGAAGGCTGCACCACGGGAGTTTCGGCTCACGACCGTGCTGCCACCATCAAAGCCCTGGCCGACCCCCTGGCCACACCCGAGACATTCGGACGTCCGGGCCACGTCAATCCACTCTATGCCCAAGACAACGGTGTGTTGCGACGCAGCGGACACACCGAAGCAGGTGTAGACCTTTGCAAGTTGTGCGGACTGTATCCTGCGGCTGCATTGATGGAGATTATGAACGACGATGGCACGATGGCAAGGTTGCCGCAACTATACATCATGGCCAAAGAGCACAATATCCGCATCATCAGTATCAAGGATTTGATAGCCTACCGTCTGCAGACCGAGTCGCTCATTGAAACCGGAGACATGGTCGACATGCCAACCGAATACGGCCACTTCAAGCTGATACCCTTCCGGCAGAAAAGCAACGGGCTGGAACACATAGCACTCATCAAAGGCACATGGGACAAGGACGAGCCCATTCTGGTGCGTGTACATTCATCGTGCATGACCGGCGACATCTTCGGAAGCCTGCGTTGCGACTGTGGCGAACAGCTCCACAAATCCATGCAGATGATTGAAAAAGAAGGCAAAGGTGCCGTGGTATATCTGCAACAGGAAGGACGAGGCATAGGGCTGATGGCCAAGATTTCGGCCTACAAGCTGCAGGAAGAGGGCTACGACACCGTTGATGCCAACCTGCATCTCGGCTATGATGCCGACGAACGTTCCTATGGTGTGGGGGCACAGATATTGAGGGAAATAGGTGTACGCAAGATGCGTCTGCTCACCAACAACCCTGTAAAACGCGCCGGGCTTGAAGGCTTCGGGCTCGAAGTGGTTGAAAACGTGCCCATAGAAATCACTCCCAACCCCTACAACGAGCGTTACCTGCACACCAAAAAGGAAAGGATGGGACACACCCTGCACTTCAACAAATAGCCTGTTCAGGCATATAAGAAGAATTTTATAAGTTATCGCAAATCACACTCATACACATTGCTTCATGCGATGTGTACAGATCGTAGGTGTTTCCCTACAAGAAACAACGTGTTTCCTGTACATGTCACTACGTGTTTCCTATACATGTCACTATGTGTTTCACCTACATGAAACAACATGTTTCCCTACAAGAAACAACTTGTTTCCTGTACAGATCGCAACCACAATCCGTATGCATCATTCACCGGGCTATGCCGGAGCCGAAGGAAAGCCTTCGGTTATGCCACCGGACGATAGCGCGGCACAAGGAGTTTCATGACGCTCCACCCCAGCAGATAGGCCACGGAACAGAAGCAGAATATGATGAAATAGCCGGCCGGTTTGCCCTGGAAACCCATGAAGGTCATTTGGGTCTGTGCCGCATGGTCGAACAGGAGTCCCGAGCATTCGTTAATGAGAAACGAGCTGATGCCTCCGGCCATGCCATTGAGGCCTGTGATGGTTGCCACCGTGCTCTTTGGGAACAGGTCGCTGCCCACCGAGAACAGATTGGCCGACCATGACTGATGGGCAGCCCCCACAATGCCGATGATGACAACAGGCAACCAGTGGGAGACACCGCCCAAAGGCTGGGCAAAGAGCCCCAACAGGGGAAATAGGGCGAAAACAAACATGGCACGCATGCGGGCTTCATAGGCATTGAGCCCCGTGCGGTTGATGATGATGGTGGGCAATTTACCTCCGAAGATGGAAAGCATGGTGATGGCATACAGCACGAATATCAGTATCTGCCCTGTAAAGGAGTCGGAACGGTGGCCGTATATATCCGACAGATAGGCTGGTGTCCAAAACAGAAAAAACCACCATACGCCATCCGTAAGAAACTTGCCAAGGACAATGGCCCACGTCTGTCTGAGACGCAGGCATTCCTTCAAGGGAATCTTGCGCTGCGTCGGCCGGTTCTGCTGTTCGTCCTCGTCGGAATCCTGCCTGATATAGGCCTTTTCGGCAGCATTGACATGAGGATTTTCATCGATGTCCTTATATATAAATATCCATGCCCCCATCCATACGAATCCCAAGAGACCTATGATAATAAAGGCGGCCTCCCAGCCATTGCCGATGCCCATCTCCTTGAAATAGCTTGCCAGTGTGGGAACGGTGAGGGGGGCAAACAAGGCACCGACGGTGGAACCTGCATTGAAGATGGACGTGGCAAAGGCACGGTCGCGTTTGGGAAAATACTCGGCTGTGACCTTGACGGCCGAGGGAAAATTGCCGGCTTCGCCGAATGCCAGGATAAAACGCGCGGCCATAAAGAAATAGACACTGACCATCGACACCGTGGCTGCCAAAGCTCCCGTGGCTCCCAGCAGGTCGACGGCACTGCCGACACCGACAATCTCCTTGGTGGCCCATCCGCACACGGCATGGAGACATGCACCGGCCGACCATATGCCTATCGCCCAAAGATAGCCGCGCTTGGTGCCAAGCCAGTCTACAAGCCGGCCTGAAAAAAGGTTGGCCACGGCATAAACCAGCGAAAACGTAGCTGCAATGTGCCCGTAGTCAGCGTCACTCCAATGAAATTCAGGTGCTATAAAGTCCTTCCATGTGAGTGACAGGGCCTGACGGTCCAGGTAATTGATGGTGGTGGCCAGAAAGAGCATTGCGCATAACAGCCATCTGAAATTGGTCATCTTCTTGTCGGTGTTGTGTAAGGCCATAATGATGATATGTTGAAGTAATTGAGTTACAAATTTGAACACTGCCGGCCGAAAGTTTCCGTAAAAACACAGGACAAAGGCCGGTTTTTGGATGTTGTCCGCAGGCAAAGGTAACATTTTTCCGAGAATTATGCCTAACTTTGTAGCAATAAACCTTCAATTAGTATCATAATGGGTAATTTCGCAAAGAAAATGATGCCAATGGCAGCCGTTGCCCTGTTGGCACTCGGCAGTGTTTCGTGCCAACGTACGCAAGGCAACCTGCAGCCCTTGGATGAATGGACAGCCATGAACGGCCAAAAGACAGTACAGGAAACCGAAGTCACCGTAGGAGCCGGCGACACCTTAAAGGCCGACGGCGACTTCAAGAACTTTGAGCTGAGCGGCAAGTTCTATGCCACGGCACAGTCTGAAGCCGGTCTGCTTTTCCATTCCGACGGCAGGAAAGGCTACGAAGTCATTTTCCGCAACGGCCCCATCGACGGAACCATCAAGACAGGCAGCCTGGCAGCCATACGCAACCTGTACCGGTCGCTGGCCGACGACAGCACATGGACCGACTTCCGCATAGCAGTCAGAGGCAAGAACATCTCAGTGAGCATAGGAGGAACCGACGTTGTCTGCTATACCGAGCCCGAGCACCCCTACCGTCTGGCCCGCTATGCCTCACGTCTGATAGGCAGTGGAGCGTTCATACTGACAGGCAAACAAGGACATGTCAGCTTCAAGGACATGAAGGTGGAAGCCCTGCCCGACGATGCGCGCAATGTAAACGACACACTGCCGGCCATCGATGAGCAGAACGACAGCATTATACGGCTCCAACAGCAAAACTTCCCGGTAATAGACTATCATGTACACCTGAAAGGAGGACTGACCAAAGAGCAGGCACATGCCATGTCCATGAACTACGGCATCAACTACGGCATAGCGCCCAATGCCGGTGAAGGGGGCATAGGACGCATGCTCGCCACAGACGAAGAAGTCTATGAATACTATAAGGAAGTGAAGCCCATGCCCTTCCTGTGCGGCGTGCAGGGCGAAGGACGACGCTGGTCCACACAGTTCTCGCCAAAGGCACTGGGCATCTTCGATTACCTTTTCACCGATGCCATGACCATCATGGACGGTGGCAAACGATGCCGCATATACCGCCCTGAAGAAGTACACCTGAACGGCCGCACCAAAGAAGAATACATGGACTTAATCGTCGACCAGATAGAAAAAATCCTTACCAACGAACCTGCCGACATCTATGCTAACCCGACATTCCTGCCTGAAATAATGAGTGCAGACTATGCCAAATACTGGAGCGAAAAACGCATAAAACGACTGCTCGATGTTTTGGAAAAATATCACATTGCCTTAGAAATCAACCCCCGCTACAAGATACCGAGCTTTGACATCATCCGCAAGGCCAAGGCACGCGGCCTGAAGTTTACCTTCGGCACGAACAACGAGAACAGCCATTTCGGCAAACTGGAATATGCCATCCGTGCCATTCACGAGTGCGGTCTCACAAAAGACGACATATGGTTCCCCTCCATGAGCATCAGGCGTGAGCGCAAGGTGGTTGACTATAACCATTTTCTAAAGCACTGACAATTCCTGTCAGGCAAGCAGAAAAGCAATGGTGCAAATGGCTTTGCAAATGATGTTCAGTCTGCCTATTGAGAATCCCACCTGGATTTTCTTCGTGGTGCTGCTCATCATCCTGTTGGCCCCACTCCTTTTCGAGCGTCTTCATGTGCCCCAGATAGTGGGCATGATTCTTGCCGGAGTGCTGATAGGCCCCCACGGTTTCAATGTATTGACACGCGATAGCAGCTTTGAGCTGTTCGGACAGGTTGGGCTCTACTACATCATGTTCCTGGCAGGCATCTCTATGGATGTCGGAGCGTTCAAGCGAGACCGGCTGCAAGTACTTTCGTTCAGCTTTCTTTCATTCCTCATCCCATTCGTAATGGGCGGCGCCACTGCCTATTACGTACTGCATTTAGGCTTTCCCGCATCCATCCTGGTGGCATGTGTGCTATCGTCGCACACGCTGGTTTCATATTCAATAGTGTCACGCTACAGCCTGTCACGCTACAGGGGAGTATCGCTTTCCGTTGTGGCCACGATGATATCCCTCATACTGGCACTGTTCGTATTGGCCGCACTGGCAGGCAGTTTTCAAGGACATACAGGGTTTCGGCTGTGGGGAAACATGGCCATGAAAACCACAGTGTATGTGCTGACACTCTTCCTCGTCTATCCGCGTGTGGTAAGATATTTCTTCCGGACATTCTCAGACGAAGTGCTTCAGTATATCTTCGTTCTCGCCATGATGTTTCTCAGTGCCGCCACAAGCCAGGCCCTGGGACTCGAGGGTGTTTTCGGTGCATTCCTGGCCGGTATGGTTCTCAACCGCTACATACCCGAAACCGTTCCGCTGATGCGCCACATCGAGTTTGTAGGAAACGCCCTGTTCATTCCTTATTTCCTAATAGGAGTGGGCATGCTCATCAACTTCGGCCAGATATTTGCCCATGCAGACGGCCTGATAGTTATAGGAGCGGTTTGCTTCGTGGCCATCATTTCAAAGTGGCTTGCCGCATTTGTAACTGCCAGGATATTCCATCTGGATGCTAATGTATGCGGCATGATGACCGGCCTCACAAGCGGCCACGCCGCCGGTGCCCTGGCCATGCTGATGGTGGGCCGCGAACTGATGGTGGCTCCCGGCACACCTCTTGTAGACGACATACTGATGGGGGCCGTTGTCATGCTGATACTGGTTTCATGCATATTCAGTGCCGTTGTCACAACTTCCGTCTCCAAGAAAGTGGCACTTGCCAGTGTCAGCGACGAAGAAAAACAAGGAGAAGAAGACAAGATACTTGTGGCTTTTGCCAATCCTCAGACTGTACAGGACCTTGTGGCACTGGCATTGATGATGCGTCCCCACCGCTCCACAGTGCCCCTGGTGGGAGTAAAGCTCGTGGTGGATGCCAAAGACAACGAACGCGAACGCAACGCCGCACATCTGCTGGTCAAGGAAGCAGCCCAGCTGGCAGCCGCAGCCGGCGTCAACATGAAAAAGGTGGTGCGCTCAGGCATCAATCTGATAACGGCACTCACCTATACCATGAAAGACTTTGATGCCAGTGAACTGATAATGGGATTCCATCAGACAGGCAACCGAACAGCGACATCGTTCGACAATGTCATAGTAGATTTGCTCTCGCGGGTTTCACGTCAAATCATCATAGCCAACTGCACACGTGCCGTCAATACCATCAGATGCATCCACGTTGTGGTTCCCCGTCATGCCGAATATGAAGTAGGCTTTCAACGATGGCTGATGCATGTAAGCCGCCTGGCGCGACAGATGGACTGCCGCATCATATTCTACACCACAGACGAAGCATGGCTGCTTATCGAGAAATTCTGCAAAAAGCACTACAAGACCATACGCCTTTCGCATGAAACCTTTAACGATTTCGGTAGCTTCCCCATGTTGTCTGAAACCGTACATACAGACCACTTGCTCGTACTTATTGCAGCACGTGAGAATTCATTATCCTATTCGCCTGTTATACAGAAGATACCCGAACTTCTTGCTTCCTCGTTTTCACAATGCAGCAAAATGCTGATATTCCCCGACCAGTATGGCATCGAGCGAAGGAAGTCTTCTTTCAACACAGGCTTTCCCGTTGGAAACTAATCTTTGAACTATGTCAGATAAAGATGAATGGCTGGAGCGTACAGCCTTGCTCTATGGGCAGAAACGCCTGGAACATTTCAGGAAAAGCCGTGTACTCATTGCCGGCTTGGGCGGCGTCGGTGCTTATGCCGCCGAAATGCTTTGCAGAACAGGCATCGGCTCGCTCGTCATTGCAGATGCCGACACCATATCACCTTCCAACATCAACCGCCAGCTTCCTGCATTGCATTCAACCATAGGACAGCAAAAGACGGCCGTTCTTGCCGAGCGTTTTCACGATATAAACCCCTCCTTGCATTTAGATATCATCAATACTTATTTAAGCGATGACAACATCCTGCCGCTGTTGCAGCAGTTCCAACCCGACTTTGTAGTTGATGCCATCGACACCGTGCGTTGCAAATGCACGTTGATTGAAACGTGTCTGCGCCTGAACATCCCTATAGTCTCGGCCATGGGTGCCGGAGCCAAGACAGACATCAGCCGCATTCGCATTGATGATTTGTGGAAGACATCACAGTGCGGCCTCGCAAAAGCCGTGCGTTCATATTTGCGGCGCGATGGTTTCGCACGAAAGAAATTGCCGGTTGTATTCAGTGACGAGCCTGTCAGGCATCAGGCCATTATACTGGTCGACGGTGAACGCAACAAAAAATCGACGGCGGGAACTGTGGCCTATATGACTGCAACTTTCGGCAACTATCTGGCATGGTACGTATTGGAACATCTTCAATGACACTTTGATGAAACACAGAGAAAACCGACAAAAGGCCGCATTGACAGTCTACAGCGCATCGGCCGGCAGTGGCAAGACTTTTAA